>JGI20214J51650_10000010_pt1 | contig 167330 bp, 166 predicted proteins | sample WetSurMetagenome_FD_51650 | JGI IMG/M metagenome (IMG submission 51650)
ACGCAGTTCCGCAATTCCAGGTGATTTCCAGCAGGCATTCGGGATGCGGGCTTCACTGTCTCACCAGCAGCAGAATTCCGGCAAATGTTCCTATCCCCGCCACGATCCACTTCAGTATCACAGGATCGATCGTACCGGCAATTTTTCCTCCTATTGCACCCCCTGCCAGAGCTCCCACCGCCATTACGACGGTATAGCTCCAGATTACGGACCCTGAAAGTACAAAAACAACCGCCGCAGCCGTGTTAGCCGCAAGAGAGATACATTGTTTGAGCGCATTGAGCCGGGTTAATGAATCGTCATAGGAAATGCCAAGGACGGCGAGAACAATAACGCTGAGGCCGGCGCCAAAATAACCCCCGTATATCGAAGCCAGGGTCACTGGCAGAGGAGCGTACTTCTCTCCGGCATTTAATCCTGGAGATCCTGGCCGATCCCTCATCCAGTTCCGGACCCTTTCCTGGATAATAAGGAGGACGCACCCGAACAGAATGAGAAATGGAACAAGGAATGGGAAAATTGCGGCACCAACAAAGAGCAGGAGGACAGACCCAATAATCCCGCCCGCTATTGCGGCAGGTACAAGAAGGATCAGACGTGTCTTCTGCCCTTTCAAATCGCTTCGTTGGGNAAGAGCCCCGCCAAGATACCCGGGGCTGAGCGCCACGGTATTGCTAACATTCGCCGCAACCGGGGGGACGCCCAGCGCAATAAGAGCCGGGAATGAGATCAGCGTTCCACCGCCGGCCAAGGCATTGGCTAGCCCCGCCGCAGCGGCAGCAAGTCCGGCGATTGCGATATCCGATCCGGTGAGCATTTTCCTTCTGCCTAAAGGGTCTGTTCAGGTAAACGCTTTGGCGATATCCTTCGCCAGCATGATCCTGACACCTATGTTTGCCATATCGTCCAGATTTGCTCGATGGATCTCCCCGGTCTTTGCCCCGACTGCATCTTCGATAACAATGACAGGATAGTTGTACGCAATCGCATCGAAGACGGTGGTCCGGATACAGTTTGGTGTCTGGATCCCGGTCACTACTATATCAGTTACCTTAAGAGTCCTGAGCATGAGGTCGAGCTCGGTCGCGATAAACCCGCTCATCCTCGTCTTTGTTATGACATATTCCCTTGGTGCCGGGACAATCTCTTCGATGATCGCTGCACCATGCGCTCCCTCAACAGCAAATGGTTGTTTCCGGAAGAGCGCCTGCCGGATAATCTCGACATCCGAGCCGTCGGCGCGGTGGATGCGCAGGAGATGAAATACAGGAAGATTCCGGGAACGAAATGCTGCGAGTACGAGCTGGATATTTGGGATAATTGTCCTCGCCTGCGCCACCTTCATCGGTGCGGAGTCAAGGACAAAATCGCTCTGCATATCGATGATCAGGAGTGCAACCCGCTTCATGATTCATCCTCACACCAGTGAGAGACCATAAAGGGAAAAGTGTTGTGATGTGCCTCATCCTGGGCCGGTATGCACGACTTATGGCTCGACGGTTCAGGCGAGGTTCAGGTTCCTACACAGATATCATAAACAGCATGCCACATCCCGGGGGAGTAGGATCGAACTTCCCGCTCTGACAGGACCACTCCCCCAAGATCATTGATACGGACGACATGCTCCCCATTGGCAGAGACCAGAGAGTAAAAATGTATGGTTCCTCCCCGCCTGCACAGCCTGAATGCTTCAGGTAAAAATGCTGTTCCGGCAAGGGGGAGGTTCATCACGATCCTGTCGAATTTCCAGGGGAGGATGGATCCAAACCGACGGGCATCCGCAAGGATGGGGAGGATATTTACCGCCTTGTTCTTCCTGACATTATCCAGTAAAAGTCGAACTGCAACAGGATTAATATCAGCTGCTGCGACAAAACGGGCTTTTGGCGCAAGAGTGATAGCAAAAGGCCCGACGCCGGCAAACATGTCGAGGATAATTTCTGATCCCCTAGTCAGTTCGAGGATCCGCTGACGTTCAGTCGAGAGCCGGGCAGAGAAGTAAGCCCCGGCAAGGTCGACCGAGAAATGGTGTCCGTGCTCAATCACNTCCGTCCGGGTAGTGGGTTTGCCGGCAAGGACGGTGAGTTCCCGGGTCCGGTACTCTCCGCTAACTTCCCCTTTAGCAAGGACCACAGTATGAAGTGACGGGCGTGATGCCAGGATCCTTTCTGCGCCTGCCGGGTCGTCAGCCAGCATTATCGCAATTCCGCCAACCTGTTCATGGCGTGGGAGTACTTCTCGGCCCATGCGCGAGGCAAACACGTACCGCCCGGCGTTTTCTCGGGGTGTAAGGACCGGCAGGACGAGCATCTCACCGTCCCGATGCACTTTCAGCGTGGCGTCGAGCGCGCCCTCCCGTATCAGAGCCTGCCGTATCTCTTCTCCCTGCCGTGCAGGTACTCGGACCCCCCACTGCTCGACCTTCATATGACCACGTGTATCATAACTCTCTACGTACTAACCAATAATCATGGCTGATGATGCCGGGCACCCCGCGGGCACAGGGGCAGACGCAGGTCATGATAATGAGAGGGAAATGACGATTCTTAACAGGCTCAGGGATGGATCGTTGAAGCTTTACGAGATTGAGAAGGAACTTTCGCCGATAGACGCAATCCGTATTCGTCGGGAATTCATCGAGCAGGAGACAGGGACAACACTGGAAAATATTGGTATTTTTTCCATTGACATCGATCGCGTAGTAAAACGGAATTGTGAAAACATGATCGGGACCGTGCAGGTGCCCGTCGGCGTTGCAGGCCCAATCCGGATCAACGGCAGTTTCGCTGAAGGGAATTACTGGCTCCCGCTGGCAACGACCGAAGGGGCGTTAATCGCATCGGTCAATCGTGGGTGCAATGCTATAACAAAGGCCGGGGGGGCTGACGTTAGAATCCTGCACGACGGCATGACCCGGGCGCCGGTCTTCGCTACGGAAAGTGTCACCCATGCGAGGGACGTATGCGACTGGGTGAATGAACATCGAGACGAGCTCACGACTGCTGCGGAGAGTACGACAACCCACGGTAAACTGACCGGTATTGTCACCTTCGTTGCAGGTACCAGCGTCTATGTCCGGCTTGAGTTTGATACCAAGGATGCAATGGGTATGAATATGGTCACTATCGCAAGCGCAAAAGTTGCCGATATAATTGCGACAGGCACCGGGGCGCGGCTCATCGCCCTCTCCGGAAATATGTGCACTGACAAGAAGCCGGCAGCCATCAATGGGATCATGGGGAGGGGAAGAAGCGTAGTCGCCGGAGTCGCACTTTCCCATGAGCTCATCGCCAAGGTCCTCAAGACAGATGCCAAGACTATCCATGAAGTTAACTACCGCAAGAACCTTGTGGGTTCAATCCGTGCAGGTTCTATGGGATTCAATGCCCATGCTGCCAATGTTGTAGCTGCCATGTTTATTGCATGCGGGCAGGATGCTGCCCATGCGATCGACGGCAGTACCTGTATTACAACTGTCGACCTGACCGAGACCGGGGTGTACGTTGCGGTTACCCTCCCATCACTCCCGGTCGGTACTGTCGGGGGGGGTACCGGTGTCGAGACCCAGCAGGAATGCCTGAAACTTCTCGGAGTGGCGGGGGGTGGTACTCCTCCGGGGGCAAATGCAAAAAAACTCGGGGAGATCTTCGGTGCAGCAGTCCTTGCCGGAGAACTATCCCTTCTCGGCGCCCTCGCCGCTCAGCACCTTGCCCGAGCCCACCAGCAGCTGGGAAGAGGATAATTTTTTTTAGACCCGATAAAAAGCCTGCAGTTCAGAACCGGAACCATTTCATCATGATGAGGGCATCCTCGCCATTCGCATAGTACTGGTCGATTCCGAAAACCGGTCTGTACCCTAACCGCTGATAGAACCTTTGGGCTGCGGTATTCGAGACTCTTACTTCAAGCTGAACGCCAGTTGCCAGCTCTAGGGCGAACTGATGTTCAACCCTGCGAATGAGCAGCCTCCCGATTCCACGGCGGCGATACAGGGGGCTGACACCGACATTGCAGAGATGCCCGNAGATCTGTTCACCGGTATCCTCGAGGCCCCCAACGACGAAACCTGCAACTGTCCCGTCGCAGATCGCAACGAAATAGGTAGACGGATAATACATCAGGGCCTCAAGGAAGACTGACCGTCCCCAGGGATCAGCAAACGATTCGTTCTCTATAGCCACGATCGACGGGATATCTATGGAGGAGGCACGTCGTATCTGCGGCAGGGGATACTTTGCAAGATCATGAGGGCGGATCAAAGTCTGCTTCACCCGGGTTTAGCATTACTTCTTCGTACTCACTGGACAAAATTTTTGGCATGTTGCAAGCGAAGAGTCATGGGAAATATATGGGATCACGCTCAACTCTGATAGCAGGATTATCTGTTCTCTTTCAGGGGTGTCTGGTCAAGTGAGAATTTATCGGTTTGCGGGTGTGAGGCCCATTGGAGCGGCAGCCCAGGAAATTGCGGCAGTTCCTTACGATGTCGTTACCNCCGAGGAGGCGAAGGCCATTATTGCAAAAAACCCCCACAGTTTCCTGAGGGTCAGTCGTCCCGATGCAGAGATTCCGGAGGTTCCCGCCCATGATGCGCGTGTCTACCAACGGGCGGCTGACAATTTTAATGCTCTCCTCGCTAAAGGCCTGATGCAGAGAGATGAAAGTGGTAGCCTGTATCTCTATCGTGTCCGTCAGAATGGGGACACTTTTCTCGGACTCTGCTGCTGTTTCGATGTTGAGGATTACCGAAATAATTCGATCCGCCGGCATGAGCAGACCCGCTATGATAAGGAGGAGGACCGCACCTGTCACATCGAGACAACAAAAACCCACAATGGTCCCGTCGTACTTCTTTACCGGGATACCGGTAGTATTTTTTCATTCCTGAACGCGATAATTACCTCAGCCACCGTACCTGATGCTGAAGTAAAGGGGGAGCAGGGGGGTATTCACCAGATATACCGAATCACTGACCCGGCCATTCTCACCAGGATCGAAGAGCATTTCCTCGCGGTGCCTTCGCTCTATATTGCTGACGGGCATCACCGGGCAAAGGCTTCAGTGAATGTTGTAGATCGCAGGATTGCTTCGGGAAAATCGGTTGACGGCGAGGTATCACACTTCATGGGAGTTGCGTTTGCGCATAACAGGGTCAGGATCCACGGTTACAGCCGCCTCCTTGCCGATCTTGGCAGGTTTACCCCCCCGTCATTTATCGAAGAACTGAAAAAATATTTTGAAATCAAACCCTACGGTAATGTCCGGGGTTCCGAATACAATATCCCCCCCAGAATCAAAAAGCCTGAAAATTTTCATATCGTCCATATGTACCTCGGAGGGGTGTGGTATGAATGTACCCGCCTGCGGGAAAAACATGCAGCACCCCTTGATGCTCTTGATGTAGCAGTTCTCCAGACCTATGTTCTCGAGGGACTTCTCGGGATTACTGACCCCCGCGGAGACGCCCGGCTCCAGTACCTTGGCGGGGCACGACCGGTTGCAGACCTGGAGAAACTGGTGGACCTCGGGATATACCAGCTCGCATTTGCGATGCAGCCGGTGAAGGTCGAAATGGTNCTTTCTATAGCCGATGCGGGGGGAGTAATGCCCCCGAAATCAACCTGGTTCGAGCCCAAGCTCCTGAGTGGGCTCGTTGTTCATACGTTCGATTGATCGGGATCGCCAACCCTTTGTCTTTATTGTTTTTTGCAGCGATGTTGTACGGTATGATCACCATCGCACTCCCGAAGGGCAGTCTTGAAGCCCAGACACTCCAGCTCTTCAAAGAGGCCGATCTTGAGGTAAGAAGGACTGACCGCGATTATAACCCCACAATCGCAGACAACCGTATCGGAAAGATCAAGATTCTCCGTCCGCAGGAGATTCCCACGTACGTTGACAAAGGGTATTTTGACCTCGGCATCTCCGGTCTCGACTGGATCAACGAGACCGGCGCAGATGTCGTGGAAGTTGCAAACCTTTCTTACAGCAAGACGGGGGAGGGAAATGTGAAAATTGTCATAGCTGTTCACCGGGACGAGCCCATCGAGAATGTCAGCCAGATCCGCCCGGGCAGCCGCGTCACTACCGAATATCCCGAGCTCACCAGAAAATTTTTTGAACACCTGAACATTCCGGTACAGTTGTTCCATTCGTACGGTGCATCTGAAGCAAAAGTGCCAGATCTGATGGATGTTGTAGTTGATTTAACCGAGACCGGAACAACCCTTCGCAAAAATGGTCTAAAGATCATTGGACAGATCATGGAGTCCCACACAGCTATCATTGCCAACAAGGCGAGCTGGGCGGACGCGCAGAAACGACGCGAGATCGAGGAGATTAAGACGCTTCTTTTCGGAGTTATTGATGCCCGCCATAAAGTGCTCCTGACCATGAATGTCCCCACTGCATCCATGGAGCGCATTGTTGCGGCCCTGCCGGCGATGAAAAAACCAACCGTAAGCCGTCTCCACGGGATCGACTATTACAGCATCCAGACGGTGGTGCCCAAGAATTCCGTAAACCAACTGATTCCCCAGCTCAAGGCCTGTGGTGCTGAAGATATCCTTGAGATCCCCATTGCAAAAATTGTTCCCTAATAAACGATACTGAACTTATTAATTATAAATTTCTTTTCGATATTGTCCCGCCATAGATTGCCACGGGATTGCTAAAAATGGGGATAATCCAGCGGATAAGTCAAGATATTGAGGATTCTTAGCCAAGACCAATCTTTATATCGGTTCTTATTCATATTATCCATTAAGGATGAATATGCGCAGCTCCCTCCCCCTCGTTCTTCTCGCCATATTGCTGGCAGGCCTTNCAGTCTGCAGTGCGTGCACATCCCCCTCTGGGGCAAATCAGACCATTCAGCAAAATCTCTCTCCGGTGAAGGACGTCGGCTTGGTTCCGGTGAGTATCTCACCTCATCCAACTGTCGTCAGTTACGATGAGGCTGTAAGTCAGCTGGGGGAGCGCGAATCGTTATCGACCAATAAAAATGGCACGTCGACCGGGATCTTCTTCATCCGGGGGGGGGAACTCGATGATGCAGGAAACGCGCGCCAATGGTTGTTTGGTATAAACAAAGAAGGGGTGCATGAGCTGCAGATTTACGATGCTTCAGGTTGGACGGATATCCCCTACAGCGGCGTGATGCCCGCTGATCCGATAATTCTCTCAAAAATCGTATCTCCCGGCAGGTTGTTTGCTATGAATAACGCGGGGATACTCGGAGATTCCGTATCCGCATCTCCTGAACAACGCGATCTCGAACTTAAGAATGGTAAGTACACAGTTTCCATCACTTCCGGAAGCACTTCACGGGTCATGAGATTTAATGCTACGACAGGAGATGCGATTGAGTCAAATGACTGATGAGTCCGGGAATCTCTCCATCGATTTCCTTGTGGGCTTTACCATTTTTATGCTTGCATTTGTCTGGGTTGTCTCGATGGTTCCTGGAATGTTGATCGGGCTCCAGTCAAGGACCATTGATTATGATGCCGTAGCCTACAGGACGGGAGTTATCCTCGTGGAGGATCCGGGATGGCCGGCTTCACCGGCCTGGGAGTCCTATACTGACGGGCAGAAGAACGAAATAACACGTTTTGGTCTCGCAGTCTCAAAAGATTCTCCCAACATCATCTCAGAAGATAAGATTAACCGCTTCTTCTGCACCTCGTTTATTTACCCCGAAGACTACCATACAAAGGCGATTTTCGGGGACTATGATTACTCCTTCAATATATCGGTGCTTGACAGTGAGAGAAAACAGATACGATCGGTCGGTGATATCCTTCCCGACGGTTATGGTTATATCCGCCGGCTCGCGAAGATCAAGGGACTAAGCAATGCAACGATTGGCCAATCGCAGATCGAGCAGCGCCGTTACAACAACACGGAAAATGTGAGTACCCACGAATTCTCTGTGGTCATCAACAACACAAAACTTCTTGGGGAGATCAGAGATCCGGCTTACCAGATTGATCCTGCCAGGGATACGATCATCATTAATATCACGGATCTAAGGTCGACAATAAAGGAGTTTCCAACAGCTGCACCCCCAATCAAGAGGGACGGAGCAGGTAAAGTATCCATCACGCTGGACAGTATCAAGGTATACCGGTGGGATGCAGGTACTCTCTCGCTGGTTCGAACGTATGACAAACCCTATATTGATGGCAGAAATGCCCCGGACACCCCCCCGGTTTTTGGTATTGAGGATAATGTATCTTTGGTAATCGACCCCCGGGTCTTTGATATCATGAAGGCTGGTTATTCACAGGTCTATATCAATTACACCTTCTCGGTGAGTCCTGATTGCACTTTTTTGAATAACACGAATAATCTTCAGGCAAACCCACAGGGATCGTTCAGTTACGATTATTTCCCGCAAAATGTCACGCAGCCCCGGCTCAGGGATGCGGTCGTGGAGGTGGCAGTATGGTAAAGGACGGGGGCCAGCTTTATACCATCGAAGGGGTTGCGGCTGCCCTGATTATGCTCACGACTGCATACCTCGTTGTTGGGGCAACCGCTGTGTATACCCCGGGGGATGCGCATATCAGTGACATGCAGTTGGAGATTCTCGGGTCAGATGCGCTGAGAATGATGGATGCTCCCCCGAATTTCACCGATGCAAAAAGCCCCATCCGCCAGATCATTGAGGCCGATGATGGACCGAGCTTCTGGCTCCTCTTCAACAACACGGTGAACAACAAAACCGGGTCCTTCCCGGATCACATCCATTTTACCGCTAACTATTCATACCGAGTACCGTCTGATAATTCTATCAACTCGAGCTTCATCAACGCGTCCAGAAATCTTACGGGCGGAGAACATGCCGTGAGGGTGACAAAATGGGTGATTGTGACAAAGAAGCTACCGCCGAGCGCCGCGCTGGCAACAGACCGGGCCGTCCTCGTGGAGGTGCTGCTGTGGCGAGACTGAACAATGATGCACAATGGATCGTCCTTATGGGGTTCCTGGTGAGTTTCAGCTTCTTCTTCCTGGCACTGGTAATAAACCAGTCTACCCTGGTCGGTCAATCCACAGCAGAAAGTGTCATCGAGTTCCCAAAGAGTGATATCCGTGATATCAGCCAGGTTATCAAGGAACATGCGCAGAACAACGGGAAGATCAGTGATCCGGTACATGACGATATCATCAATGTCTCTCTCAAAAAGGAAGGTGCTGTTGTCAATTATACGCTGGATCTGGCCGTTAACGGTCTGGGACACGATCCACTTATTGACAAAAATAATTATTCACTGATTCATTTCAACAACGGGGTGACCGAGTACAATGAAAACTGGACCTCAAAATAAATTTTTTTATCAGGAAAGCGCCGCCGCAAACATGATTGAGTACATCATGGTCAGCGGCGTTCTGATGGGACTGCTCATGGTGATGCTCCTGCTGGTGAACGGGGCCATGATGGAAGCGCCTTCCAATCAGTTGTCATATGTTGCCTTCACCGATATCGGAAACGGGCTTTCCACACGGATTGTAGATATCTATGCAATCGCGCCGAGCGATGGTTCGATCACCACCAACTTTGATATTCCAGATGATGTAGCAGGGAACGACTATTCCGTAGTGATCGGACCGGGAAACAATCCCGTAGACCAGGATGTGCAGATATCACGAAACCTCCTGGTGACCCACATTTCTCTTGCAGGGATTGGCGCATCCAGAGGGGTGGTAGGGAATACCACAGGCAAAGGGATAAACAAGATTAGTTATGACTCGGGGGGTTATTGATGGTAATATCAGGAAAAAATGGTTCCACTGAAGGAGGCGCTTCTGAAGCAATCGGCTTTATGCTTATCTTTGCGATGGTCATAGCAGGAATCGGGCTGGTTACGTTATACGGCTACCCGATACTCCTTCAGCAGCAATCCACCGCGAACGAGCGAATCATGGAAAAAAACATGATCGTTTTACAAAACGATATGAAAAGCCTGGCGTACAAGACTGTCCCCTACAAGGAGACCTCGTTGAAGATTGATGGTGGAGCTGTTACTCTTTATGGGCCGGTTGCACCGGGGACGGGAAACATTACGCTTTCCTTCATCGACTCCGTGGGAAATCCTCAGGTCCAATCATTTAATCTGAGCGAGATTCGCTACGCTTCTGTCGATGCCCAGACCGACATATCGCTCCAGAACGGGGCAGTGGTGAAACGACAAAACCTCTTGCAGGGTTCCGTTATGCTCGCAGAACCACGCTGGTTTCATGATACCGTAACCAATACCATGGTAATAAACCTCATCTCCATCAACAGTTCAGCTCCCTATCTGGCGCGATCCGGCATCGGGACATTCCAGATGGGGCTGGGGGAGACAAATTATACCATTTATTCTCCCGTCAACAGTCGGATCTACCTTGATTACACGCCGGACCCCACAGGAATCCAAGATTATACAACGGCGTGGGATAATTATNTTGTACATACAATGAAGATGGCCCCTCAGCCAGATATTCTGAACCCCCCACCAATGCTCCCTACAAAAAGATACGAGCTGCCGACGTTTACCGGACAGCCGGCAACGCTGGTCATTAAAAAATATGAAGTCATGATCAATTCCTTCTGAACATTCGTTTTTTCTCCCATTTCCAGAAAGAAAACTGCCTTATAAGACAGATAACGAGTTGTTTTATAAAAATCTCGCCACTTTGGGTCCGGACAGGATCTTTTTCTTGTTGCATGACGAGGAATAAAATATTTTCGCTTCATAAAAAATCTTTATTTTTCTAATTAGAGCGAGAATCTTTCTTTTTGTAAAATGAAAATAATTATATACTTTTATTCACTATTACTTTTTCCAAGGTGTATGTTTATGCTGGTAAAGCGAATTATGGTAGTCCTGCTCTTTTTCATCATCCTGACCGGGACAGTAAGTGCGTTCTATGCCGATCCGGGAACAGGTGGAACGCGAATTGTCAACATTGTCGGCCCGGACCAGGGATGGATCGTTGCTGACCTGGGTCAGCAGAATGTCATTTCCCTGGTTGCCTTTAACACAACCGCCGGAAATCCGGTCAAGAACGCGGACGTCGCGTTTTCGGTTGATGATATAACGCTCGGAAGTGTTAGTCCGCTGGCTGCAACAACCGATACTACCGGGACCGCTACTACCACGTTCGTCGTGAACAGTACCAAGCCGAAAAGCGGTACAGCAAGGATCACGGCGATAATTACATCGCATGAAGGAAATGGAAATTCAGGAGTGCCCTATACTACCACACTCACCTGGGACCAGAAGATCGATCACAGCCAGCCTTACACTGCTGACTTCGCATACGACACATATGGGGATGTGGCAAGTGTATTTCCCGTGAATATAGTTGTAATGGACCGATGGGGAAATTTAATCGACGATCAGTATGAGAAAGCACACACTCCCGCCCTTGGTTCGCATAACCTGACCCTTCATGTCAACGGACCTTCGCCACCCAATGACTGTGGATTCACGGATTTTGCCCTTGTCCATGATCATGAATTTTCCCTCGATTCCTATGGGGAACTTGGCTTCAATATCACCTCCGCAACGAAGCCTGGCTGGCATTATATCCTCATGAATGCAATGGGCGCAATGCCTGAACAGATGAAGCTGTTCGATACCGTCTCACGAAACCCGCCCTTTGCCATAACCCAGGTCTACGATCCGGATGGTGACCCGTACCCGACCGTTACCGCAGACACTATTCAAAAATTTACATTCTACTACACCGTGTATGATCAGTATGGGACACCGACGACTGATCAGGATATCTTGGTCACGGTTACATCGCTCGACCGCGATGAAGGAGCGCCAACACAAAAAATCCTCATATCCGGTGCAAATGGGCAGAACTGGTCTAATTTCGGGCCAAAATCTTTTACGAACCGGTACTCAATCAATGCGACTACCGTACGAAACAGCACGATCTGGGCCAACAAGACCGTCCGTTTCTATAGTGCAGCTCCTTCCAATATCGATGTCTCGGCAAATCCCCAGAGCATACCAAGCTTCGACGCAAACCCAAACATCTACTCGAATATCTCTGCAAAAGTTGTCGATATCATGGGCAACGGGGTCGGGGGAGTTGATGTATCGTTCGAAATAACGAGCGGCAGTAAGGACCCGGTGGACTCCACAATCACAACACCCGCATCATTTTCGAAGACCAGCACGGTAACCACGGCGACAGCAACAACTGATGAAAACGGGTATGCTACCATAAAATTCTATCCCGGCAAATTCCCGAAAACCGGCGAAGCGGGTTACAGACAGGCAGCCACCGGCACTACAACGATAACAGCTACCTGGAACAGCAACCAGCGGGATGTGAAGGTTATCTGGAAAAATTATCCCTATCTGAGTGCGGTAGTTGCAGTGAACCCCAACCCGGTTAAGGTGGGGGATACGGTGAATGTATCCCTCGTTCTCAATGGAGACGGCTGGGCGCTCTATAAGTATCCGATTGATGTCAACCTTGTACTGGACCGATCGGGAAGCATGGGCAATAAAATAGACGGTACATCCGGTACTCCAACCAGGCTGTCTATAGCACAATCCGCTGCGAACAATTTTATCGGATATATGGATACCTCCCAGGACAGGGCCGGTCTGTGGTCCTATAGTTCTGCAGGGGGCGTTACCCATAATGCAGTCCTCCAAAGGCCGTTTGGGCCGGTTACAACCGCAATAAATGGTCTTAGTGCAACAGGTGCGACCTCAACGCGGGAGGCGGTCAAAGATGCCATCGCCGATATGATCGCAAACCCCAACCCGAATAGCAATGCAGTCCGAGCCCTCGTTGTCATGACGGACGGGGACTGGAATAACGAAGGTTCCCCGATAGCGTATGGTACCGGGTGGCCGGCAGGCAATCCGGACTATACGTTCAGTGGAAGTACTCTTGAGCCTAATAATTACCGGTACTATACCGGACTCGGGGGAACCCTCAATCCCTACACATCAACCACATGCACCGTCCGCAGCACCACGGTCTGTGATCAATATGCAAACACCTGTGATGTATGTAACACAGGTTACACGAGAAATTACCTGGGAAAATGCTGCAACTCCTATGGAACCTGTTACTATCCGAATGACAGGCCTACGTGGTGTGCTCAGAGACATTGTAACACGTGGCACTGCGACGCCTATGCTACCTATGAGAAATGCACGGACGGGGAGTTCACCGAGCAGAACCTGTCCATCTACGCGAAGGATCACGACATCCGGCTCTACTTCATATTCTTTGCGGGTACACCAACTGCACGCGCAGTAACCGATCTGACAGTAGCTGCTGAAGCAACCGGTGGGTTCTACCAGCGAGCCACTACAGCTGCCGAACTGAACGATGCCTATGCAAAAATTGCCGGGGACCTGAAGACGGAAGCGGGTGTGGACACAAAGGCATCCCTTGACTTTGGTTCGCTGATTGTCAACAACAACCCTCCCACGGATGTCACATCAAATCCTTACTTTGAATATGTAGGCGATCCGCCGGTAGCAAATCCCCGCAAAGGTATTGATCTCCCTTCAACATGGCCGGGGTCTACGATGCTCGATAAATNTAACAAGACACCGAATGGTGCCATCGACAAACACTTCAGCCCGGGATCCGATGACTCGAACAACCCGTTTACAGATGTCGGTCCCATCAACATAAACCAGACAACCTACTGGAATACCGCTCCGCATAAACAACAACTAAAATTTAATATCTCGACCATTCATGTAAACGAGACGTGGCAGGCTGATTTCCGTCTTAAAGTATTAAGAGAAGGAAATATCCTTATCTTTGGTCCTGCATCAAAGGTCGACTTCAATAACGGTGAGGCCGGGGCAAGTACCATGACTATCCCCAACCTTTCACTCAGTGCTTCAATGAATGCGGTTAACCTTGGACTCGGGCAGAGCAATATCGATGTGGTCGGCCTCGCGCGAACGGATAGCGGGGAGGTCAAAGGCACACTCCCTGTTGCGTGGACCACAACTTATAACGGATTATCCACAAACACGATCACGGAAGAAGTCAGTTATATCCGTGACACAGATCCCCCGATCCGATTCGCAATTATCACTGGCACAGCCACCGATTTGACCGGCCATCTCCAGACCGCAACGCTGGATACCTCGAAACTCCCACCTGGAGGCTACTCGATCCAGGTACATGTCTATGCACCTGATGCAATGGTGACAAAAGATTGCGGCCCCTATACGTATTCAAACCAGGGCCGGGCTTTCATCAAACTCGAATGATCGTCAGGGAAAAAAATCCATTCCTTTTTTTAAGAAACTTCCCATCAATCGTTGGGATCTGCCGCTTTATTTTTTGGGGGATTTCGATAATTCCTCGGCTTAAAGCCGCTATGAGAATCCACCTAAAAGAACGATCCAGACTAAGGATTTTCCATAATTGACATCAATGTAACGTCGAGATACTGTCCCATTACGTTGGTCGGTTAATCTCTGCAAAAAATCCCGCTTTCCTTTTCCGATGAAAAAATTCCAAGGTGTCGGGAGAAGTAATCCTTATACAAAAATCAGAGATAATTATTGCGCCGGAGCCATTCGACCTGCGGACCGGTATACCGGTAGATAATATCGCATTTTTCGTCCTGGAAGTTCCATGGGATGATGATAAGGATGTCCCCCTCACGAATCCAGACCTTCTTCTTGATCTTTCCCTTGATCCTGCCAAGCCTGGTGACACCATCAAAACCCTTGACCCGGATATGGTTCGCACCCATCATGAGTTCGGCACACCCGAACATCTCGCGATTCCGTTTCTGGGGCAGCTTTACCCTGATAATTTCATCGCCCGGGGGTGCTCCCGGTTTCTTGTCAGTCAGCGCAACCTCTCCTGATTCTTTGAAATCGTGAAATTTTTATTGCTTAATTGTTGGCGTTACCAAAAATATAATTATTTCCTCCTCGGAAAACGGATCATATCCTCTTCTGCCGCTCCAATTGCCAGATAATTAAAGNATTAGCGAGGAGAGGCAGAGGCCAAAGAGGGCTTGTAAGAATTTTCTCCTTAACAGCTGCCTGAAGGTCAAAAAGCGGGTATTTTTCCCGGAAAAATGATGACAAGGATAAGAAGACCAATACCAAAGCACGTTATCATTAAACCAGAGATACGGTTGAGCAGTCGTAGATGACTTGACGTAATGGAGGATCGGACTGATCCCAGAGATCCACAAAGGATGATCCACCAGGCAGCGGAACCGGAGAAGACGCCGGCAATAAATNCTGCAGCAGAAACCGGCCCCGAGTTCTGTACAACGATCCCGAACCCCGGGAGAATTGCAGCATAGAAGATAAGGGTAAGGGGATTCGCAAGGGCAACAACCAGCAGGGACAGGTAGTCCTTGTGGTAACTTTCATGCTCCGGAGATCTGTCCAGTGGATCGGGAACAGACATGAACACCCTGATGCCGATGATGATGAGGATGAGGGCGGCAAGACATCGGAAGATTCCCTGATAGGAGAGTACCACCCCGGAGACGATGGTAAGCCCGAGGACAGCAACGGCAGCGTAAAATGAATCGGCGGTTGCGACACCGAAGCCCGAGAAGATCCCGTGAAAGCGACCGTCTGAAATCGAACGGTGAATACAAACAAGAGATATCGGACCAACGGGCATGGCAAGTGTCAGCCCGATGATTATACCCTGGATAAATATGTCGAGATTCATAGAGTTCCTGGATGGCGGTTTGACTGGACAGGATCGCTTGGAACATCAGGAAGTCTGGCGTCCGATAAGCAGGTTCCTGGTTTCCGTTTCGGGATGCCCCTCGTACTATCCGGTTTAGGTTCACCTGAACATCAATATAACACTTACAGCCAATTGCCCCGCCACTTTTATTTTGCCGGTCCGGAATCTGATAAGCAAATACGAATTATCTCAAAATAGTGACCCTTTACCTAACCAAAAATAGCTGCTACATTCCTTGCCGAAATAAAAAAATGAACACGATCAACAATCTTCAGATCGTTCAGCATTCATCCAGCATTTTTTTAATCAGTTTAAAGGTCTCAATCTTGAACTGGAAGTGCTTGATCATACCTTCCTTCATCATGATCTTCGCATCAAGGGAACGCTTCATCAAGGTCTTTTTCTGGTCATCTGTCAGCGTGTCCCACATTTCCATCATAAGCATCTCCCCCTGCTGCATGCTGGGGTTCATTCCCTGTTCGTGCATCATCTTGTAATCTCCTGGTACTCCGGCAAACCGGACAGAATCTTGGTANTACGATGAATCGGGATAAAGTATTGTTCCAGTTTCATCAGATGTGACAATGATTGGAAAAATTGGTGTACGTTTTCCCTGATCTGGTGTAGTTAAAAAAAGTCCATACGCCATAGAATCCAATCAATCTCACACTTGGAGGAGGACGCTCTTTCTACCTATATCGTTTGTCTCACTTTTTGTAATATCTGAAAAGGCTTAAATCGTGATACCATTTTTTATCTTTACCTGCGACTTTCTTTCAGGAAGGAGCCTCATGGATAAAACATCAACTTCTGCTGAGCTGAATACGCAACGTGCTTCGAAAGAGGCAAAGGTACAGGCATTGCGGGAGAGCGAGCAGTTCCTCCGGGAGACGGAGAAGATAGCACGGCTCGGGGGCTGGAAAGCAAACCCTCACACAGATTATCTTCTCTGGACCGAAGGAGTGTATGAAATCCTGAAGGAGCCTCTTTCCTATCGCCCGGGTTTTGCCGAAGGGATGAAATACTACGCCAGTGAGGACCATGAAAGGATCAGGGAAAGTATCGAAGCATGTCTTGTATCTGGAACTCCGTTTTCTCTTGAAGTCCGGATAACCCTTGGGAACGGAAAAAAGATCTGGACCGAATTNCGGGGTCTCCGACCGGTAGAAGAGGGGGCTCGTTTCTCTGTGATCGGCACCATTCAGGATATTACTGAGCGCAGAATTTCCAGAGAGACTACGGTAAAGACCACATCACTTCTGAATGCGGCACTCGATTCGACTGCTGACGGAATCCTGATTGTTGACAATGACGGGAACATCACCGGCTACAATCAAACCTTTTGCACGTTCTGGGGAATTCCAGACCCCGCTCTCAATGAAGCCCGGGAAACAGTAGCTCTCGGATATATGACGCTGCAGGTAGCCGATCCGGAGGGGTTTGCCGCCCGATTAAAAGAGCTCTATGCGCATCCCGGCAGGGAAAGTTATGATATGGTCAGCCTTACGGACGGCCGTATCTTCGAACGGTACTCAAAACCCCAGAAGATTGGCGATATTAATGTTGGCCGCGTCTGGAGCTACCGCGATGTTACCGAACAAAGGAAAGCCAAGGCAGCATTACAGGAAAGTCTGGAGAAATTTCGGATTATTGCTACCAATACTCCTGATCATATCCTGGTACAGGACAAGGACCTGAGGTACACGCAGATTATTAATCCCCAGCTTGGTCTGACAGAAGCGGATATGATCGGGCAGACCGATCACGATTTTCTCTCCTTTGAAGATGCAGAGAACCTGACAAAGATCAAGAGAAGGGTGCTGGAACGCGGAACCGCGGTATACACGGAGATTCCCCTGGTGGATGCCGTGGGTGAGAAAAATTATTTTGCCGGATCCTATGTCCCCAAACGGAATGCTGCCGGGGAGATTGACGGGATAATCGGGTATTTCCGGAATGTTACGGAAACAAAACGGGCAAATGAAAAGATTGTTGCCGCCCTGGCAGAAAAAGAGATCCTGATCCGTGAAATTCACCACAGGGTCAAGAACAATCTCCAGATAATTNCGGGCTTGCTCGATATGACCAGGATGAGGACTGCTGATCCGGCAACAACCAGCATCCTGACGGACATGATGATGAAGATTAAAACCATGGCCCAGATCCATACCCGGTTGTACGAGAGCAAACAATTCGATAAGATCAACATGGGGATCCAGATCCGGGATCAGATCGCCGACCTCTCCAACATCTATGGCAGGTCCGGCCCGGAGATAACCTGTCAGACGGAGGTCGAAGATTTCATGCTCTCGGTAGACCAGGCTATTCCCTGTGCCCTTATTGTAAACGAAGCTCTCTCTAATGCATTCAAACACGCCTTCACCGAGCGAACGAGCGGGACTATCCAGGTCTCCGGCCGGCAGGAGGGCGGTATGATCCTGATCGATATAGGGGATGATGGTATCGGCCTTCCGGAGGACGTGGATGTCAGCCGTGCAACGAGCCTCGGCCTTAAATTGATCCGGAGCCTGGTACTGCAATTGCGGGGGACACTGGCAATTGAAAGTTCCGGGCGGGGCACTCAGGTGAATGTTGAATTTCCACCCGGGACGGGAGGGTAATAACTATGTCGAAAATTCTGGTTGTAGATGACGAAGCGATCATAACCATGCAGCTCGAAGAGCGGTTGCATGCTATGGGGTATACCGTTGCAGGTATGGCAGCATCCGGTGAGGATGCGATTGAGAAAGCGCGCCGGCTGTCACCGGACCTTATCCTGATGGATATTGTCATGCCGGGGAAGCTGAATGGCATCGAGGCCGCTCAGGCGATCATCAGCGAACTCGACATTCCTGTCGTCTTTGTCACATCGTATGCCGATGATGCGATCATCGAGAAGGCCAAACAGGTCAGGCCCTACGGCTATATCGTAAAACCATTTAACGAGCTGGAAATAAAAGCAGCAATCGAAGTCGCCCTGTTCCGGAAGGCTGCTGAACTTGAAATGAAAAAGATGGCCGAGGCAGCCCGGGCCCAGTCCCTACCCGGGCCTTACGCTGGTGCTGCAGAGGCGGCAGGATCAGAATATCTCGCCCTCCCCGAGGTAAAAACAGTCCTGCTCAAAGATATCTTTTCTGATATTGTCCTTTTCCTGTATGCTGATCCGACAGTCAAAGACCCGATCTTCAAATTCGCCATCGAAGCAGGGATAAAAAAAGGCGGCCGGTATTTCTTTGCCTATCACCGCTCCATCCTGCAGAAATATTTCCTGCAGGAGATCCAGAGCGGCACGTTGTTTACCCGGCGGGTAAAAAAGGGTGAACTCTTCTTCCTCCCCCGTATCCTAGAGAAGTGCACGGCAACGCTCCCTCCCGCAGGTCCGCCGGGCAATCTCCAGATCCTCTTCGATTTTTCCGACACGGAAGAATTTGCAGATATCATTGCCCTGAAAAAAATGATCCTTGCAAAGAAAGAGGCAGGGGTTCCCATCAGTGGAATCATCGCACTAAATATGGCTGACCTTGATCATAACCATATCAGGATGCTCTCCGAGGGGATTGAAAAGATCATCATCTCCACCGGGAAGGATACCACTATCTCCTTTGCCCACCCGACATTTTCACCAGAATCGCTTACTGTTGTCCCCCAGGCAACCGTTGATGATGTGGTAAAAAAATTACTCGAACCCGTGATTCTTTCGCTCCTTGAAAAACCAATCTCAGGCTACGATATTGTTCATGAAATCCACAACCGCTATAAGGTCCTCATCCCCCAGGCCCGGATCTATACATATCTGTACGAGCTGGAGAACAAGAAATACCTTGAGATGAAAGTTTCCGGCAAGTCAAAGCTTTACTCTCCAACGGCCTCCGGGAAAAAGTACATCCGGCAACGGCTGAATGAATTCAAGTTTGTCTTCCAGCACATTCTCGGCGATGGGGCAATGGGACAGGAAAAAAATGTGTGACTTTTTGAAAATAAAGTGTTTTCTGACGGAACATATGAGGTTCTTAATTCTAAATCGTGAAACATTTCATGCAACATCGGAATAGCTATTTGTCCAGGCTGGTACAGAAGGGTCTTAAGGGTCCGGATGAACCCTGCTTGGGAGGTGGAAGCCACAACTATACCGGGGAGGAATGCCTGCACCACTGGCGTAATCCGAATGAAACCCAAAAATCATGGTTCCGGCTTTTATCATCACGCACCAAAACCGTGGACCAGCACTGATCGCTTAGTTCAGCACCAAAGGAATAAAATACTCGAAAACGAGGATTATCGGTCGCCTCACACCTCGATGCTCAATACAGGCATCTTTTCGCGACNGGTAAGCTCAAGATCTTTTTTTGTTGATTTAGGCAGATGATTTTTTTTAACCAGCGACCGGGGGAAGGGATCCCGTCGTTCCTCCAGTCCAGCTCTCCGAAAAGGAAGAACCATCTCTGGGACGGAGTTTCTGATGAGATAGTTTTTTTCTGGAAAAATCCGCAGATTCTCATATCATCATCGCAATAAAAATGCAAAGGTGCAGATATTTTGGGCTCCCGGATTCGAAAAAAAATGTTTATCGCCGGATCCTTGAAGTTGTTCTCGAAACCCCGCAGACACTGTCGTCTCTATGGTCAATCTGACAGATAATACCTCCCGGAAAATTGACCTTTTCCTTCGCATGTTTCAAATTTTGTTTCAAATTCTGCATATCCTGAAAGATCCTTTAAAGTGCACCTGTCAATACCGGGAACAGGTGTTACCAATTCCTCATTCAGAGAGATGCTTTGAGTCTTTTCGGGCCGCTGAAAAACCTCGTCATTTGTGGCAAAATTTTTGCCATTTGAAGGTCACAAAGGATTCAGATTCGGTGACAGGGCTGGATACGGTACTGGTTCTGCAGCCGTACGGGATGGCCTGTCCTGCACATGGAGAAAACCCGTGCAATGTCCGCCTTTGTCCCTGTACCACCTTTATCCGGCAGTACCATGGGCATTCCCCGTGCGATTAGAGATAGAATTCTGTTATCGATGGGAACGACGCAATGGAAACGATTGAGCAGGTAAAAAAGGAGCTCGAAGAACAGACCCGACAGGCAGAAGAACGCTTGAACCAGCTGAGATACCTTCAGGCAGATTTTGATAATTTTCGCAAATGGTATGCAAAAGAGAAGGACGTGATAACTTCCCTTGCCAACGAGCGGTTGATCGATGACCTCCTGGTTATCCTCGACGATTTCGAGCGGGCACTTCCATCTATCGAAGAGGAGAAGAACAAAGAGGGAATACGGATGATCTACAAAAAACTGACAAAAATCCTCGCAAGTCACGGACTCGAACCGATTCAATGTGTGGGGAAAAAGTTCGATCCACATTATCACGAAGCCCTCTGCCGCGAGCAGTGCGGCAAAGAATCCGGAACAGTCCTTGAAGATCTCGTAAAGGGATACCAGCTGAAATCCAAGGTCATCAGGCCCTCGAAAGTAAAGATTGCTGAACAGGTTAAGACAGAAGAAGGTTGAGAACCATGGCTAAAGAAAAGATTATCGGAATTGATCTGGGAACATCCAATAGCGAGGCGGCGGTCATGGTCGGTGGAAAACCGACAATCATCCCGTCTGCGGAAGGCGCGACCGTTGCCGGAAAGATGTTCCCATCGTATGTTGCATTTACTGCCGATGGCCAGCTCCTGGTCGGGGAACCGGCCCGGCGCCAGGCCGTGACCAATCCGGACGGGACGGTGACAGCAGCAAAGCGGAAGATGGGGACGACGCATATCTACAAAATCTACAATAAGGAATACACGCCCCAGCAGATCTCGTCATTCATCCTGCAGAAAATAAAACGAGATGCAGAAGCGTTTCTTGGAGAAAAGATTACCAAGGCAGTCATCACGGTTCCCGCGTATTTCAATGATAATCAGCGGACTGCAACCAAGGATGCCGGGAAGATCGCCGGTCTGGATGTCGTTCGGCTCGTAAACGAACCGACAGCAGCATCCATGGCCTATGGCCTCGACCGTGGGGGGGAGTATAAGATCCTTGTCTTCGATCTTGGCGGGGGGACGCTGGATGTTACGATCATGGAGTTCGGTGGAGGTACGTTCACGGTCCTCGCGACATCCGGTGACACCCAGCTGGGCGGTACAGATATGGACAATGCCATTTACGAATGGATCGCCACTGAGTTCAAGAAGACCGAGGGGATCGATCTCAGAACCGATAAGATGGCCGTCAACCGGGTGAAAGAAGCAGCCGAGAAAGCAAAGATAGAACTTTCAACAGTGCTCGAAACAGAGATTAACCTGCCATACGTCTCAGCTACCCAGGCAGGGCCGAAACACCTTTCCTTAAAACTGAGCCGTTCCAAACTCGAGCAGCTGATTGAGCCGATTATTAAGCGTTGCATCCACCCGTTTGAGCAGGCTCTCAAGGATGCAAATCTGACGAAGGACGATATCCAGAAAGTGATCCTTGTCGGAGGACCTACCCGCATGCCCGTGGTCCAGAAATTTATCGAAGACCATGTGGGAAAGAAGATGGAGCGAGGCATCGATCCGATGGAATGCGTAGCTATGGGCGCTGCAATCCAGGGCGCTATCCTCGGTGGCGAAATCACGGACATGGTTCTGCTCGATGTTACACCGCTTACCCTGGGCTTGGAAACCCTTGGAGGCGTCCGGACCGCACTCATTGACAGGAATACCACGATTCCGACCAAAAAGAGCCAGATCTTTTCCACAGCAGCTGACATGCAGACCTCGGTCACGATTCATGTGCTCCAAGGAGAACGACCCATGGCTACAGACAATGTAAGCCTCGGCCAGTTCAATCTTGTCGGCCTGCCGCCGGCCCCTCGAGGTGTACCGCAAGTCGAGGTCACCTTCGATATCGACGCTTCTGGCATCCTCAATGTTTTCGCAAAGGATCTTGGCACCGGGAAAGAACAGAAGATGACCATCACTGCTTCTACGAAACTTGCTGACAGTGATGTCAGGAAGATGGTCGACGATGCAAAACAATATGAGGAGCAGGACAAAGCGAAAAAAGAAGAGGTCGAGGTCCGGAACAATGCAGACTCATTGGTTTACATGGCGGAAAAGACCAAATCCGATCTGGCAGGCAAACTTAGTACCGATATGGTCGATCAGCTGAATGGAGCTATAACTGCAGTGAAAGCCGCGCTTGAGGGCAGGGAGACGTCACGGATAAAATCTGAGACCGAAAAACTTCAGAAAGTTCTCGGGGAAGCCGGCTCTGCAGCGTACCAGGCAGCAGCACAGCAACAGGCTGAGCACCAGGCTGCGTCGGCGGGCGGCGAACAGCAGGCACCGGGAAGCGGGGGTCCCGACGGCGAGAACGTTGTTGATGCTGACTTCAAGGTTCATGACGAAAAATAACATTTTTTTCCGCACTCATGGCCGCAGGGGACTATTATGAAATTCTTGGCGTAACACGGGATGCCTCACCGGATGAACTGAAAAAAGCATTCCGGCAGAAAGCCCGGAAGTACCATCCTGACCTTAATAAAGGGAGCAAGGAGGCAGAAGAGAGATTCAAAGAAGTCAACGAGGCCTACCAGGTCCTGAGTGATCCCCAGAAAAAAGCCCAGTATGACCAGGTTGGCCATGCTGAGTTCAGGCCCGGAGATGCCGCCAGTTACAAAACGCCCAGTTACGATGACCTGTTTCGGGATTTCGGGCTAGGTGACATCTTCGACGCGTTCTCCGGCGGGCCTCGCCGGGCCCGTCAGAGGGCCGGGGCGGACCTAAGATATGATATTGAAATCTCGTTATCCGATGCATTCTCTGGAACGAAAAATACCGTAGCTGTTCCCCATTATGCGGAGTGCGACACGTGTAAGGGAACTGGAGCGGAGCCGGGGTATATAAAGGACTGCCCTGCCTGCAAAGGTTCAGGAGAGATCCGTCATCCCCAGAAGATAGGAAACAGGAACGTGATGAACATTGCCCAGTGCCCGGACTGCGGCGGGAGCGGGAAGAAGGTGGGAAAGGTCTGCCATACCTGCCAGGGCAGGGGGGCTCTCCAGAAGACACGGAGGATCGATGTGACAATTCCCCGGGGAGTCGAAGATGGGCAGTTTCTGAGAATCGCGGGGGAAGGGGAACCCGGGGAGAACCACGGCCCGCCGGGAGATCTCTATGTCGTTGTGCATGTAAAACCTCACAACCGCTTCGAGCGTCAGGGAGCAGATCTGAATACCACCGCCATTGTCGGACTTGCAACGGCACTTATGGGAGGGGAAATAACCATCCCGACACTTACCGGAAAAGCAGTTCTGAAAATTCCCCGTGCCACTCAGAGTCATACCATCTTTCGCCTGCGGGGTCAAGGAATGCCATTTCTGAACAGTGACAACCGAGGTGATCTTCTGGTCAAATTGGTGGTAGAGATCCCAACACTTACCAGAAAACAGGAAGAACTGATGAAAGAAGTCCTCGTAGGTGGATCATGATCCTTTTTCGGATCAATGTGTACGTAATTCGAACAAAACAATTAAACCAGAATTGAAAAAGGGAGCGTATTTATGGAACAGATTATGAGCAGCAAGAAATACCAGAACGGCATCCAGGTCTTCTGGATCATTGCGGGAAAAGATGGCGAAGATTTCTTCACCTACGAAGAATTGATCGACATGAAGATCAACGTACTGGACGTCCTGAAAAATCCGCACCTGTACCGTATCGATGCCGGTAACCACAGGATTGAATCATCCGTATAACGGAACCTGTTCCGGGATCCCGGCGGTCTGTCATCCGGCAGAATTTGCCGGGACCATTCCCCTGACCCGGGAAAATTGATAGTGATCTGGTATGCGTAAAATAATGGAGACCGAAAAGGCAGAACGAAACGAGCTGAAAACGATTCTGATGAACAAGTACCGGGAACTTATCCTGGACAAGATGACAAACGAGGATCTTGAAGAACTCAAGAATTATCTTACACAGGAGTATGATAGCAAATATGGCTGGCACAAGGAATCCCGGAAGAGATTCGAACAGAAACTGCTGATGTTCATGCATGAGGAGATCATGAGACGGGAGATCGCCGGTATTGAGACTCTTTTACCGCTCTTGACGCAGAAGGATCTAAAACAAGAAAAAGGAGCATAACGTTTTGCAATAATAAATCGGTTGGTTGAAAATTTTTTGCCGTAACCATGGGAATCCTTACTCCGTAGATATCCCTTTTTCAATAATGGTTCATTTTCGACAACGGGGACCGTAATGGTGTAACCGGATTTCCGGATGGGTTTCAAAGCAGACCTCTTGAGAAACAGCCCGATCTCAGCAAAAGACAAAAATTGTGATGACTAGGTCCCCGAAATTTTCTGATTCCTAGTCTGGCACTATTTCCGGTTATAGGTAAGATTTGGGGATGAACAGGGGTAGAACGGAAACGACGTAAAAATGCCTTAAGTCAGGAAGTTATGAGCGGGTAATGCTGCGTGTTTCTTTTATCTATTATACTCATTCCCTCGTTTCAATTTTTGACTCAAAGTTTGACTTTTGAGAAAGAGCCTATACCTTCCTGTTGTTCATTCCGATGCATGCGGGGTACCTGCCAGACTGACAGCACCCCCGGTTCCGAGGAAAGAACCTATGGAAGAGACCAAATTTTACTCACTGCCGAAACTGCCTTATGCGTACAACGCTCTGGTACCGCATATTTCTGAGGAACAGCTAAAGCTCCATCACCAGAAACACCACCAGGCGTACGTCAACGGAGCTAACGCGGTTTTTGAGAAACTGGACAAGGCCCGAAGGGAAAACAGCGATCTTGATATGAAAGCAACTCTCAAGGAGCTCTCGTTCCATATCGGTGGTTATAAGCTTCACAACTTCTTCTGGGAGAATCTGGCCCCGGCCGGAAACGGCGGGGGAGGGGTTCCGAAAGGAGAACTGGCGAAAGCTCTCAATGGTGAGTTCACAAAATTCGACCGTTTCAAAAAAGAATTTACCCAGGCTGCGACTGGTGCCGAAGGATCGGGTTGGGCGGTCCTGACATTCTGCAAAAAAACCCAGCGACCGCTTGTCACCCAGATTGAAAAGCACAACACCAACGTTATTCCCGGGTTCGAGATCCTGATGGTTCTCGACGTATGGGAACATGCCTACTATCTTGACTACAGGAACGACAGGGGCGGGTTCGTTGAAAATTTCTGGAACATTGTCAACTGGGATGCAGTGGGAAAACGATTCGACAAGATGAAGAGATGAGGACTCTCGGGCAGGTGCCAGCGATGGTTGGCCTGGCAATCTTCCCGGCAAAGATACGCTAAAAAAGGAATGTGAAAAGATGCCGGAATTTGTTAATCCGTTCAGTGGAATGATCCCGGAACGAAAGATGACCAATGAAGAACTCATCCGGGCCCTGCGCCTTAATATCGCTGCCGAACACGAGGCTACCACTACGTACATGGCGCATGCGGGAGCAACGGATCATCCTCTTGCAAAAGCTATGCTGATCGATATCGCCAACGAAGAACGTGTCCACGTTGGGGAGTTTGCACGACTCATCGCCATTCTTTCAGGAGATGAGGATGTGCACCTTCGCAAGGGAGCACTCGAAGTGAATACGATGGCTGCTTCGCTCGCAAAGCCGGACGAGAAAGCCCCGCAGATCGCGGGTGAGACAACAATTGGATCATTAAAATCATCGTAGGAGACGAGAAAAATGGAAAAAACTTTTCTGGGACGCGAGGATGCTCCCCTGAGTGCCGAGATCTGGAAGCTGCTTGATATGACCATGATTGAAGCTGCAAAGAGCCAGCTCTCAGGCAGGAGGATAATAAGCATGGAAGGTCCGTTCGGGTTCGGGCTCAAGGCCATCCCTCTCAGTGACTGCGAGTGCGGCGAAGGGATTTCGAACAGCACGTTTATTCCGGTAAGTCTTATAACCACGTCCTTTTTCCTCAATAAACGGGACCTTGCCGCGAGCGAGAGAGACCGGCTGATGCTCGACGCTGCTCCAGTTGCCTCTGCAGCAATGGCGTGTGCAGCAAAAGAGGAGAATATCATCTATAATGGGGTTCTGGACGTTCCCGGACTCCTGAACGCAGAAGGCGCCAGCTCGCTTGCTCTGACCAAATGGGACAAGACCGGCACTGCAGCTGACCAAGTGATTGATGCAGTTACCCGGCTTGACGCTGCGGGGTTCCATGGCCCCTATTGTATGGCTCTGGCCCCAGCCCAGTACAACCTTCTGCTGCGACGGTACCCCCAGGGGGATGGCACCGAACTCGACCATATACGGACGATCGTAGCGGGGGATGTCGTAAAGGCACCGGGGCTCAAGAAAGGGGGAGTTCTTCTGGCCACCGGGCGCCAGTACTGCTCGCTCGTTATCGGACAGGACATGAGCATCGGTTACAACGGCCCTTCAGGGGATTCGCTGGCCTTCAGTATCTCCGAAAGCCTTGCGCTTCTTATCCGGGCCNCGGAGGCAGTCTGCGTCCTCACGTAGGACAGCACAATATTACATGTGGTGAAAATCATGTTGGAAAAAACTCAGCAGATCTTAAAAAAATTCGAGGAAGATCACGAAGTATATGTCGACGCAACGGATGCCCAGTACTACTGGATTATGTACGCCCGGATACCTAAGGGGCAGGCTGGAGAGGGAGGTCCTCACCACCTGCACCAGGGGAAGAAATACATCTCCGGACCCAACCAGGAGGGAAATGTGCTGGTCCTGCCGGATCCCCGGGTTTCGGATGCTTACGAAGTAGAATCATGGGGAACGATGGAATCATTTGACGATTTTGTGAAAAAAGGACTCGCCAGCATTCTTGCCGACAAAAATGCGAGAGACCAGGGACAGAAGGAGGGTTGCGGGACCAGCTGTGGCTGAAATCCCACAATCTCATGGAGGAATTATGAATCCGTTACCGCAGTCATCAAAGATCGTTCTCGAGATTCTCGGGACCGAAGGTGCAATGACCCACAAGGATATTGTGAGAAAATCCCAGTGCTCACCAAGGACCATCAGGTATGCGCTGAAAAAACTCAAAGAGAAGAAACTGCTTATTGAGAAGATGAATATGCAGGATATGCGTCAGATCATCTACCAGTACCGCATGTCGCCCTTACAGGAAACCGGATCCTCATCACCGGAACAAGTCGCCTGCAGGATATGAGCGAAAGAGGCGTGCTTTATGTCCCAAAATCCCTTTATCTGGACGGATAAGCTGCCGGCCGGGGTGAAATTGGTTCGGAGGCAAGGTACGGGCAATGATGAAAGTAACCGTTGAGAGAGCTATATGCGTCAGCTGTGGTTCCTGCTGGGATGCATGCCCGGCTTTTTTTGAACAGAACGCGGATGACTCATTCAGTCAGGTGATTGCGCAATACCGTAACGCTGGGAATCCAGCAGAAGGGACTGCTCCGGAAGATATTGAAGGGTGCATTAAGGACGCTGCTGACCTCTGCCCCGTGCAGATTATCCATGTCGGATGATAATGGGGGGATCTCTCTGGACGACTATGAACTGGTCGTGATCGGAAGCGGAGCTGCCGGGCAGACCGCTGCAACGACGGCAATACATCATGGTGCATCGCGTGTTGCCATCGTAGAACAGGGTCCACTCTGGGGCACGTGTGTGAATACGGGGTGCATACCGAGTAAGTTCCTGCTTATGCTCGGGGAGTATTATTATTACAAAAGCCACGGTCACCCCGGTCTCCATGTCGACAGCCGATTTGATATGCCAGTGGCTGTCAGGGAAAAAAATGCCCTGATTACCAACCTTAAACAGAAGAAATTCGACCGCATCATTGCCAGTCTCAACATCAAGGTCATCGAAGGCAGTGCGGAGTTTCTCTCCCCCTATGAAGTCCAGGTTGGCAGTGGTATTATAACTGCGGAACGGTTCATCATTGCTACCGGTTCATCTCCCGCCATTCCTTCTCTACCTGGCCTGGCCTCCGTCCCCTTCATGACAAACGTCGAAGCTCTGGACCTGGAACGAATTCCGGAATCGCTTGTTGTAATTGGAGGAAGGGCACTGGGTTTAGAGTTCGCCCAGCTTTTCGCCCATCTCGGAACCAAAGTCACCCTCCTGCAGAGGAGTTCCCGGATTATTCCCGATGAAGAACCGGAGATTTCGGACCTCCTCACCGTTTATCTCCGAGAGGAAGGTATCGATATCCGAATCGGTGCCCAGATTCAGACCGTGGAGGGGATAACTTCAGGGGTGGAGGTTACGGCACGTATTGATGGGGAAAAACAGGTCTTCTCCGCTGAACGTCTTCTTCTCGCTGCAGGCCGGACGCCGAACACCGGGGGGCTCAGGACGGACCGTGCCGGAGTGAAGACCGGAAAAGACGGGGCAATAGTTGTGGACGCAACCCTTAAGACCTCGGCCGCCTCGATCTGGGCAGCCGGGGATGTGACGGGTGAACCCATGCTCGAAACGGCTGCACGATACGGTGGGGAAATAGCGGCATTGAACGCCTTTCTGGGACTGAAACGCTCATTCGATCGATCCTTTATCCCCCATGGGATCTATACCATGCCTCAAGTAGCCGGCGTGGGGCTGACAGAAGCACAGGCCCGTATTGCCGGCCTTGACCCGGAGACCAGGATTCTTCGAATGGATACTATGGCCAGATCCTTTATGATGGGAGACACCCGGGGGCTGGTGAAAATCGTCATTGGCAGATCGGATGGCTGTGTTCTCGGAGTTCATGCATGCTCGCCTCTTGCGACCGAAATCCTCCAAGCTTCGATCCTTGCTGTATCCCGCCACCTTCCGGTCCGCGACCTTGCGGATATGTATCATATNTTCCCCACTACCGGCGAAGCCATCTCTGTCTGTGCCCGGCAGTTCTGTAAGAACGACTGCGAAGGCATGCCGAAGCAGGAAAGTTCGTGATTTTTCCCCGCATTTTTCAGTCAGCTACATTATCCGCAGGTGCCAGCTTCAGGGCAACCCGAAAAAATATCCGTTACCTGGTGGCGAGGGAACGGATACCTTTCCGGAGCAAAATGGTTTTCCAGAGGTTTTCCAGCTGATTCATCGGACTGTTCAAGGGGAAATAAAGGCTCCCTTCACTGAAAAAAACAGATGCGAGAAGCAGGAGTCGAACCTGCGAACGCCTGCGCGAACGGATCTTGAGTCCGCCTCTGTTGACCACTTAGATATTCTCGCTCAGGATAGTATTGGTTCNCGGAAGTAAAATGCTTTGAGGAGGACGTAGTCATGGGCCGGGTCTGTGCTGGACGCGGGCTTGAGGGAGCGTTCTGTGGGGTAACAATAACCCATATCACATAAAATCAGCAAGACCCAGCTGCTGCTGCTTCTCCTCGCCGAAGGTCGAAGTGATGGCCAGATCGAGCACCTCAACCCGCTGCTTGGTATACTCCGAGACCTTGTATTTCCGGCAGATCTCCCGGGACATCGCCAGGTACTTTTTTACTGATCCCTCATGCACCGTCGGGATGATATTGCCGTTGCAGATGCCCTTGCCCCTGAACTTCGTACATTTGCCGGCGAGGGGCATCCGCCGGTAACTGGTGTTGCATTTCGTGCATCGGAACTTCTGCTTGGAAAATGCGGAGAGATTGCCCATGAGGTCCCGGATGAAATGCGTGGTCAGGACCCGTTCCGCCACATCGTCGGCATCAACGGCCCGGATCTTCTCTGCGAGCGTCAGCTCTGCTTCTAGTTTCTCCGACATCGATTTGAGCTGGGTGTACATTGACTCGAGCGGGCCGGAAGAAATATCCGACGTATCATGGGTAAACTGGAATCCCTCAACCTGTTCAGGTTTACCGATCCGGTTTTCGACACGGTCGATCAGTTTAACGATCGTCTTCGGCTCAGCATAGGTCAGTGCACTCATGTACAATTCGAGCGGGTAATGATCGCAGACATCAACGTTCAGGGCCTCCTTGTCGATCTCGGCAGGATCGATCCGGCTCGTCAGCACCAGCGGGGCATCCATCGATCCGCCCCGGTTCTGGGGGAGGAATGAGCGCGAGAAATTGATAAGCCCGTCGAGGAGGAGCATGATACAGTCCTCATCCCCGTCACACTGACCGGTAAAGATTCCATTTGCTACTAGCGTGTGGTCATCGGCGACCGTCAGGCAGTACACCCGGTCTTCCGGAGCGGGTACTGGTTCCACCAGCCTGATATGATCGGCGATCACGTTCATCCCCTCGAGCACCGGCACGGCATCGCCAACCTTCAGTTCGAGCGCCTTTACCTTGCGGAGATAGCTCGTGTCCCAGACCAGCATCGCGTGATCGGGTGTAACAACCAGATCTTTGCCCCGGCCGGTCTCAAAGCGGATCAGCGCTGCCGGTGAGCGGTGGATAGAGACGGTGGTGATCTTCCGGATATGCATGACGCCGGCAGAATCCACCGTCCGGGTAAAGAATGGCTTTGCGGGGTCCGAGTAGTAGGTTCCGAGTCGATCGATGCCGGGGCGACTGAGGTCGAAATTTTCGAGGACGAACTTCCTGATCGGGTGTTTCTCCCAGCGGCGGCCATCATACACCTCGATCTCGGTGTCACCATAGAAGCAGTTCCTGCGTTTTGCCGCATGGAAGAACGGGTGCGCATAGCCGACATTGGCCCGGGTAAAGCCGGTAATCCGGGCCAGAACTCCTGCGCTCGTGTGAGGGGCAAGGCCGATAACAAGGTGTCCGACGAGCTCTTCGGGTTTTGCGATGTTGTAGAACGGTTCGAGCCCGTAACACTTGACAAGGAGGTCATCCATAAACTGTGCAACGCTGACCATATATTCCGCACAGGAATCCGAAACCAGGATGTCCTGCGGGTGAAGCTCCAGGACCTGCGATCCATTCTGCAGGTCATAGCCATGGGTATCTTTCGTGTACCCGAGAGCGCGGAGTTTTTCGACCGGCACACGCACTTCATCGGGTCGGATATGGGTGAGGGGGAGGTCGATCATGTCAAAACGGGTGGTCCCGTCCTTGAAGACCCAGATATTCCTGATTGCCCTCAGGATACCTTTTTCCATCGCCTCTACGGTCTTTTCCTTTGAGATCACACCCTTAACGCCTTTTACCAGGGCTATGCTGTCTGTCCTGAGGCCCAAGCGTGCCATTACCTTGGCGTATTCACTCTTTACATCGAGAGTGATTCGCTGGCTGCACATGGCAGGTGCATCACAGCCCGGGCAACGGGGAAGCGTCGTCTCACGGCCGCATTTCGTGCAGGTGAAGATCGGCAGGGTATGCCCCCCGCATTTTTCGCACCTGCAGAGGTATCCCATCTCCCCGCATTGGGAGCAGCGCCGCCGCCCCACCTCGATTTGGATGATTCCCCCTTCTTTCTGGAAGTCAATGCCGGTATCATTTTGATCCGTCTCCTCGGTGTGGGCCGATGCCGACTGAAACGAGCGGCGGCTGCCTCCCGAGTCTCCGAGAGGGAAGAGGGCGTGCGGGGGTGGGTTCATCTTCCGGGGCTTCGACTTGCCCGGGCGGCCCATGCGCCCGCCGATCCGGGTACCGGAGCGCGATCGCATTTTCAGGCCGCTCAGGTATGCTGCCATGTCAAGCGCCGAACCACCCGGGACCGATTCCCACGTGCTCTTCTTTCTGAGATTATCGTCCAGCCCCAGGCACGCGATAAATACGCGCCAGGTTCGGATACGGATACGGTCCTCCTTCACCTCATGGGGGAGCAGGATCTCTTCGATGATCCCTTTTAGTGACGGGTCCAGCGGGATCCAGAGTTCCCCTTCCGTGATACGCCCACGTGCTGATACCGCGTCTGCGAGATTCTGTACCTGATTCGGGGTAATATCGTCCCAGAACCAGGTGTAGTCGGGGTGGAGGTAGCCTCCCGTTCGGGCCATAGCCAGTGCTTCTTCTTCGGCCTTCGGGGTTTTTGCACTAGGGCCTTCATCCAGTTGCCACCATTCGGAACAATAGCCTGCAGGAACCAGCGGGTGGTTGTTCTCAAGGAACTCACCGTACGAGATAAGGATCTCGCCAACATCGAGGATTCGCTCAATGCCTGCATTCAGCCGTTTTGCTGTTGCCTCGTCATCGATGCGGAGCACATCGCCATTCATCAGCCGAACGGTCGGCCCTTCGATCGTGTCTACCGGAACAACCCCGCAGGCTTTGCCCGGCCGCTCGGTCTTCATCTGGGTACCGGTTGCAAGGAATTCCCCGAGGATATGCAGGGTCGCGGGGTGGAGGCCTGCGGCAGCAAACCCGGTATTCCGCGACCGCCCGTACCGGAGGCGGAAACCCCCCTTTCTCATGGGGTAGGCAAAGACCGGCCTCCCCCCGATAAGATCCCGCAGGTACTTGTCGAGGGGCTTGATTCCGGCGGTTTTTTCCCCATCCCCGCTCTTCGCTGCCCCGGCAATAAGCCTGTCGAGCCAGTCCCACCCTTCCATCTTCATCTTCTCGACACGGCTCTTAAGCTTCCGGGCCTTGCCGGCAATGCCTTCACCGATAACGAGGGCCATTCCGCCGCGGACAACATTTGTCTCCACCCTCTCGAGGTTGCGGTGACCGGACACCTCTTCCTGTTCGGTCGCTTCGCCATCGATACAGACCGGACAGTTCTCGATTATAAGGCGGATTTCTGCCTCGCTCGGCAGGTACTGGAGGTTCATGATGGAGTTGTACTGCCGGATCTCCTCGATGTACCGCTCGACTTCTTCCTGCCGGGGTATGTACCGGCTGATGCCCAGCTTCTGCCGTACGTAGTCTCCTACGAGCACCGAAAGCGCCTGGGCGGTTCCTCCTGCACTCCGGATCGGGCCGGCGTAAAAGATCATCAGGTACTGGGTGCCGTCGTCGTTTTTGCCAAGGCTTATCTTTGCGATCCCTTCCGTAGGCGCCGCTACAACTCCTTCCGTGAGAAGGGCCATAGCCACCCGTATCGCATGGTCGAGAACCTCAAGCGTATCCTTCTCCCCGAACTTCCGGGCAACAAAATCGTCACCGATGCGGAGAGCCACTTCCTCCCGGGACATCAGCTGTTCGAGCTCGCGAATTCGTACGGCAACCCCCTTGATTCCGAGGAGGGCTTCAACGCGGTCGGCGAGATCGCTCGCTATGGGGATCTCAACATCAAGGGACGGGTCGAGCCCGCAGGATCGGGCTTTCTTTGCTATCGCTATGGCGCGGTGCAGTTCGTCCAGGAGGGACTTTTCATAAGCCTGCATCGCGGGCGAGAGCTCGAGCATATTGGTAGAATTTTCCCGGGTGGGGATTTATGGGTTCGGATTTTGGCCTAGTGAAAAGAGGAATCTTTGGGGAAGTGAATCTTAACTGTCCTTCTCCATCTTCTCCACCATCGAGGGCAGACCTGTCTCGCCCATCTGAAAGAGCGTAAGGGATGCGCAGCTCCGGAGAATCTCGTTGTCATGACCGAGCCGCCGGGTCAGGGGTTCAACAGCCGGTTTCCCGATGCGGCAGAGGGCCTGGGACAGGAACCCCCTCACCTCACGGTCCTCGCTGGCCATGCCATCGATCAGGGCCTCAACAGCCGGCTCGCCGATCTCCCCGAGGGCTGCTGCAGCATATTTGCGGAACTCGCGCCCTGTCTGGACCAGCATCGCAGCGATAACCGGTGCAATTGCCGGTTCGCCGATCTGTGAGAGGGCTACAGCGGCGTACCAGCGCCCGTCATTGTCCTCCGCTCCTGCCATCGCTGCAATGAGGGGAGTTACTGCAGGCTCTCCGATCTCCCGCAGCCCAGAGACAGCTTCGTGCCGTTTGTCAATGGATGGATCACCAAGAGCCGCAATCAGTGCCGGGATCCGGTCATCGGTTCCACGCTTCTTTCGTGCCATAGGTACCACTGATCTGGGCAGTGCATCTTCATTTTTGTTTCCATCTTCCCCGGCCCGGATATTGTTGATGACCCTGGCGTTGTCAGATCGTTAACATTCGAGATCGTAGAGTGGATCCGGCACTGAGGTTTGGTTACATGAATCCCAGAAAGCCCGGCACAAAAAGGATCACGAAGAAAGCCCCCATGAGAATGAGACCAAGCGGGATACCCACTTCTGCCCATTCCCTGCTCGTGATCTCAAGCTTACCCGCTGCGATAATGTTCGGGATATTACCGGGGATCAGCATCCCTCCAGCAATGAGCAGCCCCATCAGAGCACTGGTGATCTGCGTGAGCGAAAGTGCCGGGCTGATCTCGGCCGCGGCAAGGGTCGCGTTGTCCAGGACAGCTGAGACAATATTCACCCAGAAGAGGCCCTGGGAAGGGATAAGGATAACATACTCGAGAATGAGCGGCTTAAATCCTTCTCCGAGAAAGATGAGGGCCATGATAAAAAGGTAGACCTTCCCCGCCCGGATAACGATATCGCGCAGGGTCTCCCGCTCGACAATGCACTCAAGGGCCGGATCCCCGGTATGACTCCGCCGGAAGAGGTAGACCCCGGCAAACCCAAGGGCGATAACGGCAGGGAGGACGTAGACCGCCAGCCGGTCAAAGAGAAATAAAAAACCGGCATGATACGGGGCGCCGGCAAGCTTGGAAACGACGATGGTGGTAAGGGGTTCGCCAAGCGGAGTGAGCCCGGCACCAAGACCAATGGAGAAACAGGAAACCACCGCGATTTCCACCTTGGCCTTTTTAACGACTGGCAGGGCATTGACAATTTCGACAAGGATTATCGCTGAGAGGATCGCTGAGATGATACTCGAGACAAGACCGAGGATGACGATGAGGAGAAAGACGATCCATGACAGCGGGATATGTTCGACCATCCCGAGAATGGCACCCTGCAGCCGGTGGTAGAAGAAATAGATCAGCAGGCCGACAAGGAGCACGATCTGGACGATGCCAACGGGGATGCCATAAACCGAGGCAATATTCAAGGGGGAGAGGAGGGCCTCGGTGATAATAGCGGTGCTCCATCCCGTTGTCTCCCCGGGGAGTGCCAGGAATCCGGAGATGGTCAGGGCTGCAACCCCGCAGGTAAAAAGAAAGACCTCGAGGTTATGCTCGACCTGTTTTATCCGGAACGGGAGAATCAGCACCAGAACGAAGATAGCCACAAGACCGAGGTTGACCCAGAGATCCATTGAGAGTGCCTCTCCGGCCCGCAGGTGGCCGGTTTATTGTCAAAGGTATGTTGTCAGAAGATTAATGGATTCCTCAAAGAAATGGTTGCCCCCCGCCGGTACAAAAGTATATAATACCGGCCAGTGGTATAGACCACATAACCACGTTCTAAATCGGGGTTATCATGAAGGAAGATCTCGCCGGCGTTATCAGGTCACTCCAGTCAAACGCCGTGAACAGATGCAGGGAGCGGATCGAAGAGGCTACCCTCAGGGCACGGGGATTAATCGGCAACCAGGATCGGGAAGATGCGAAGGGAGAGGAGCCGATGGGGCGGGATCACGGGGTCACTTCCCCGTTGAAACGCCGGCACGGTTTATAGGAGTGGCGCCATGGATCAGGAAAAAACGCTGTTACAACAGATCCGGGAAAAAGAGCAGGAATTTGCGGGAAAGATTGCCGCCGTGAAAAAAGAGACCGATGCAGCCATAGCTGCTGCAGAGAACGATGCGGAGAACCTGCTTTGTACTGCGGACAGTACGGGAAAAACCGGGGCCGAACAGCTCTACTGGCAGGAGAAAGGAAAGATCGAGGCTGAGATCGAAGAGCTGAAAAGAGATGCCGAACAAGCACGAGAACATGCAATGGCCATGGGCGAGAAGAACCTGCCCCGTGCCGTTGAGGCTATTGCCAGGTACGTGACCATGGAATAACGGCGATCTATTCCGGGAAATTGCCATGCTCCAGACGATGAAACGAATCCAGGTGATCGGCCCGAAGGACGAGCTGAGCCGCGTTGTCGATCTCCTGTACTCAGCGGGAACGGTCCATCTTGAAAATGCAAACGAGACCATCCTCCCTGAAGAGATCCCGCTCACACCGGTAGACTTCGGGGCAGCAGATGATATTGCAGATGTCCTGGCGAAGATCACGGCGATCTTCAACACCCTGCCCGCAATAACAGACAATAAGGTTCAGCAGGAAGAGCTCCGCAAAGGCCTGGAAAAAAGTGCCCGGGGCCGGACCATCGGGAGAGCCCGATCGATAATTAAAGAACTGGAGACTGCGACCCGGGACCTCTCGGCAAAAAAGCGAGAACTTGCCTTGTCCGTGACTGCCCTTGAGCGGTATGCGAAAGTGCTCGCCATTATTCAGCCGGTGGAAAAGGAGTTGCCGGTACTGGAAGGGTTCGAGGTTACCATCCTCCTTATCCAGAAAGAACATGCCGGGGTTCTTGAGCTCATTCGGAAAGAACTCTCGATCATTACCAGGAATCAGTTCGAGATGAGTTCGACCACGGTTGATGCTGACACTCTCGCTACACTGATGGTCTTCAACAAGAAACATTCCGAAGAGGTGCACGCCTTCATCTATTCCGTTAATGTGAATGAGGTCCGCCTCCCCCGGGAGTACGCAGGCAGACCTTTTTTCGAGATGTACGCCATGATCGAGGAACAGAAGCTCCAGGCACTGGCGGATATCAATGCCATTGATGGCCAGCTTGCCTCTCTCTCTTCGACGTGGTACCAGGAACTCGTGGTCCTCAAAAAACAGCTCGGGAACCTCCATGATGAGCTCGGGGCGTACCGCAACTTCGGGCTTTCGGAATATACGTTTGTGATTGCGGGCTGGATCCCAAAAAAATCCCTTGCCCGCACACAGGCCGTCCTCCGGGAGATGTTTGGCAGCCGAATCGTTGTCAATGAACTTCCGGTAACGGAAAATGACTTGAACAGGGCCCCGGTCTTCTATGACAACCCGGCATGGGTGAAGCCGTTCGAGGTGGTCATGGGGCTCGTCTCCCTGCCAAAATACCGTGAGATCGATCCCTCCCCAATCCTAGCCTTCTTCTTCCCGTTCTTCTTCGGGATCATGGTCGGCGACATCGGGTACGGGTCCCTCATTCTTGCTATCGGACTTATTGTCAGGTACCGCCTCCATGCCATTGCTTTTGCACGGAACCTCGCTGGAATGCTGGTCATTTCATCGATCCCGGCGATCATCTTCGGCTTCCTCTTCGGGGAATTTTTCGGGGATATCGGGGAGCTGATGGGATGGATCCATCCAGTTCAGTTCCTCGGCATCACGTGGAACCGGGCTGAAGCGATCATCCCGATGCTAATCCTTGCCGTCTTCATTGGTGTTATCCATGTCTTCCTTGGACTTACCCTCGGGATTCGTAATGCCATCATCTTGAAGAGCCGCCGGCATCTCGCGGAACGGTCGGGCATGCTTCTCGTGATCACCAGCCTCATCATCACACTGGTGGCACTGTCGGGTGCAATGCCGGGAGGAGCTGTTTACCCGGCAGCAGTCCTCTTTATCGCAGGCCTCCCGCTTGTACTGTACGGAGCCGGGGTGTTCGGTACTATTGAAGTGATGAGCACCGTGGGAAATATCCTCTCCTATGCCCGCCTGATGGCGATTGGCATGGCTTCGGTGATCCTCGCAATGGTTGCAAACAAGTTGAGCGGGGCTTTCGAGTTTGCTATCATCGGGATCGTCATTGCCCTTCTGCTCCATGCACTCAATCTCGTGCTCGCCATGTTCAGCCCCTCAATTCATTCTGTCCGTCTCCATCTCGTTGAGTTCTTCTCGAAGTTCTACGAGGGAGGGGGTGTTGCGTATAAACCGTTCTCCCGTCCGGTAGTTGAAGTGGAGAGGCAAATTGAAGACGCAAAATCAGGTAGAATTATTGGAGAGATCCCGCGGATAAATTGAAGATCCATTCAATCTTCTATTTTCAATATGAGTCTGGCTAATCTGAATGGTCCAATTACATTCTCACCTTTTTTCAAAAAGGGCCGGGCTCTTTTCCGGTTTTGCTGGTTCACGGGAACCATGGATAATCGACAAGGTCATGTTCCCAACTCCCCCATCTTCTTCTCTTTCGCCTTTTTCTTCTTCTTCTCGAGGATGCTCTTGACCTTCTTGAGCCGGAACAGGTCTTCCCGCTCCCGCTCCTCGATCGCATTCTTGATGTACTTTGCCTGGCTCTTCAGCTCAGGGATCAGGATCTGTTCGAGGGCATTCACCCGTCTGCGATTCATCTGGATCTCGGCTCCGAGCCGCCGCATTGCAGTCTCGGTCTCGGCAAGCTTGATGAGCAGGTCAAGTTCCGCTTCAAAACGCTCGGCGGTTTCGTCGATGCGCGCACTCGTTGCAATAACACCGTAGCCACGTTCAAGCATGGTTTTGGAGACCCGTTTTTTCTCGATCACGGGAACCGGGACGCCCATGATATTCTTCCCCGTGATATCAACCGTTATCGATCGTCGGGTCGCAAACCCGGCGGACTTCAGGGCGATTGAGTCATCGGTGGCCTGCGCCATGAGAAGCGCGAGGTCAGCGGAATGCGAGACGAGTTCGAGCTCATCCCGTGAGTCCGAGACGGTAGAAAGGATCTTGAAGAATTCCCGGATGAGGGCGTCCATCTTCTCCCGCAACAGGTCCCGCCCCTGTTCGGCGAGCCGGATCTGGGCCTTCTTCTTCATCAGCTCCATCCGGGTGGGCCTGACCTGCTCCATGGTTATCCTCCTGAAGGGTTTGACCGGGCCGGATGGTATTTCGCAATATGCTCCCGTTTGATCCGCTTCAGCTCGTCCTCGGGAAGGATCGCAAAAAGGTCCCATGCGATGGCCAGGGTAGTTTCGATAGACCGGTCATCGTCTCCCTGCGTGATGAACTGCTTCTCAAAGAGATCAGCAAACTTCAGGTACTTCTTGTCGAGCTCGGTCAGGGCTTCCTCGCCAACGATGGCAACGAGCCGGCGGAGATCCCTCCCGTAGGCATAGGAGGCGTAGAGCTGGTCGGCCACCCCACGGTGGTCTTCACGGGTCTTGCCCGGACCAATCCCGAGGTTCATAAGCCGGGAGAGGCAGGGGAGCGCATCCACCGGAGGGTCGGCACCCCGGCGAAAGAGGTCGCGGGAGAGAACAATCTGGCCTTCGGTAATGTACCCCGTCAGGTCCGGGACCGGGTGGGTAATATCATCGTCAGGCATGGTCAGGATAGGAATCTGGGTGATGGACCCATTGCACCCCTTCAGCCTCCCTGCCCGCTCATAGATGGAGGCAAGGTCGGTATACATATAGCCGGGATAGCCCCGCCGGCCGGGAACCTCTTCCCGTGCGGTCGAGATCTCGCGGAGGGCCTCACAATAGTTGATCATGTCAGTCAGGATGACGAGCACGTGCAGGTTGTGGGTGAAGGCGAGAAACTCAGCCACAGCAAGCCCGCACCGGGGAGCTGCGAGACGTTCAACCGTTGGGTCATCAGCAAGGTTCATGAAGAAGACCACGCGGTCGAGCGCCCCGGTCTGTTCAAAGTCCCGCATGAAGAACGAAGCCTCCTTATGCGTGATTCCCATCGCAACGAAGACCACCGCGAACTGCTCACCCTCGCCGAGCACCTTTGCCTGCCGGGCGATCTGGGCGGCGAGCTTGCTTGCCGGGAGGCCGGCGCCGGAAAAGATCGGGAGCTTCTGGCCGCGGACGAGCGTGTTGAGCCCGTCGATAGCAGACATGCCGGTCTGGATAAAATCAGCCGGCTTGTCACGCGCCGAAGGATTGATCGGTGTCCCGGCAATGTCCAGCACGGCCTCAGGAATGATCTCAGGGCGCCCATCGCGTGCTTTTCCGACACCGGTGAAGACCCGACCCAGCATGTCGAGGGAGACATTGATCCGGGCCGGCTCTCCCGTGAAGCTGACGGTCGTCGCGTCCGTATCGATCCCCCGCGTTCCTTCGAAGACCTGGACAACCGCATGCTCTTCAGAGAGGTCGAGTACCTGCCCTGTCCGCTCCTCGCCGTTACGAAGGGTGATCCTTACCATCTCCCCGTACGCTGCGCCTTTCACTTTGCTGACGAAGATGAGAGGGCCTGAGACGTATTCGATCGTCCGGTAGACTCGTGTTACAAGAGATGCGGGTTTCATTTTTCCACCACCAGGTCCGCGAGCTGATGCTCGATATCGCTCACCATGGCTCGGATTGCCTCCGTGTCCTGCACATCTTTCATCCTGCCGATACTGCCACGGATCGGAAGTGCCTGCACCTGCCGGAGCGTAACCCCGCGGCTCATTGCCACATTCACGTTCTCGAAATAGGTCATAATAACCCGGAGCATCAGGTACTGCTTCTCGACCGGGCAGAAGGAGTCGGTATCACTGTAGGCACCCTGCTGGAGAAAGTCCTCGCGGATCATCCGGGTCACATCAAGGATTGCTTTCTCGCTCTCGGGGAGGGCATCGGGACCCACCAGCTGGACGATCTCCTGCAGTTCGACCTCCTTCTGGAGCAGGTACATGGCCTTCTCCCTGAGCTCCCGCCAGTCCAGCGCAATATTCTTCACATACCAGTCGGCGATGCTGTCGACATAGAGGGAATAACTCTTGATCCAGTTGACCGACGGGAAATGCCGGCGGTAGGCCAGGTTCGTGTCGAGCGCCCAGAACGTACCGACCACCCGGAGCGTGTTCTGGGTGATCGGTTCTGAGAAATCACCCCCTGCCGGTGAGACCGCGCCGACCACCGTAACGGACCCATTCCGTTCCCCGGAACCCAGACAGACCACTCTCCCTGCCCTCTCGTAGAAAGCGGAGAGCCGGGTCGCGAGGTACGCGGGATACCCCTCCTCCCCGGGCATCTCCTCGAGCCGGCCTGATACCTCCCGCAGTGCTTCGCCCCACCGCGAGGTAGAATCTGCCATCAGCGCAACATCGTAGCCCATATCCCGGAAGTATTCGGCGATGGTAATCCCCGTGTAGATGGAGGCCTCCCGGGCTGCGACCGGCATGTTTGACGTGTTTGCGATCAGTATCGTCCGCTCGATGAGCGGGTAACCGCTCCTGGGGTCGACAAGTTCAGGAAACTCGGCAAGCACATCGGTCATCTCGTTCCCGCGCTCGCCACACCCGATATAGACCACGACCTGGGTGTCAGACCATTTGGCAAGCGTCTGCTCTGATACGGTCTTACCGGTCCCGAACCCACCCGGGATCATTGCGGTGCCACCCTTGGTGACCGGGAAGATGCAGTCAAAGACACGCTGCCCGGTGATCAGCGGGAGGACGGGGTCGAGTTTCTTCACAGAGGGCCGGGGGATACGCACCGGCCAGACCTGCATAAGGGAGAGCCGGGTCGTGCCGTCAAGCACGCAGACGGTCTCTTCGACCGTGAAGGTGCCCGGTGTAATCTCGGTCACAATACCGGCCGCACCATGAGGGACAAGAACCCGGTGCTCGAAATGGAACTCCTGAACTGTCCCGATAACGTCGCCTTCAGTGACCCGGTCGCCCTTTTTTACCCCAGGAACGAACGTCCACTTCTTCTCCCGGCCGAGGCCGGGGGCGTAGATCCCACGGGCAATGAAGTCTCCGCTCTTCTGCATAAGGACGGGGAGCGGTCGCTGGACTCCGTCGTAGATCGAGGCGAGGAGCCCAGGGCCGAGTTCTACGGAGAGGGGCTGCTCTGTGTTTACGACCGGTTCACCGAGCATAAGGCCGGTCGTATCCTCGTAGACCTGGATTACAGCATCATTTCCCTCAAGCCGGATGATCTCTCCCCTGAGTGCCTCGCCGCCGACTTTCACCACGTCATACATCTTTGACCCTTTCATCTCGGCAGCGATGATGACCGGGCCCGAGATCCGAACGATTGTTCCCGAAATCATATCCTCACCTCTTTATGACGATATTGTACCCGATAGCTTTCCGGAGCAGACGCTCGATGTAGGTGCGGCGGTCTATCTCCTTCGATTTCGAAGGGAGCGGGATGATGAGCGGGCGGTGCATCTTCTCGATCCGGTCCATCATCTTCTCGTCAAGCGAGAGCATGTACTCCTCATTGACTGCTACGATACCGATATCGTCCCGGTATAGAAGACCGGGGATCACCTTCTTTGCATCCCCGATATCCGATGCTTCAAGTACCTCTGCCCCGGCAAGACGGAATCCCGTCGCCCTGTCGCTGTCGGTGACCACGACGACTTTATACATAGACCAGTTCCTCTTTAAGGTGTTCCACAGGAAAATCGGCAGTCTTGCACCGGGAGATGATCCGGATGTTCGTGATCTCGTTGTACTTGGCCCAGAAGTAACCGACAACCGAGGCAACACTGAGGGGTTCGAGAAGGAATGCCCCTGCCCCTTTCCTGATAAGGAACCGTTCGAGCTCCTTCTCGATGGCCGATATCTTCTGGGCTCGGACAACTGACTCGGGGATCCCGGCAAGAAAGGCGTACCGTGTTGTGCCCAGGGCTTTTAACACGTCCCCGATCGTGGCAAGGGCCAGGAACCCCGTCAGGTCCTTCTCGTCAAACTCTGTTCCCCCGGCAATGAGGTATCGTCGGGCTTCCTCAGGATCCACGCGGTCCCGGACCATGCGGAGCACCGTCCGCAGGTTCACGACATCAATCTCGATGGAGAGGAGATCCCGGATCAGGGCATTGTTATAACCGGGAGCTTTTACAGCAGAAAGGGCATCGGCGTAGTAGAAGCGATCGAGCGCACATTCGAGGACGGCAAGATCCTTGGTCTTTGCAAATTCCGGGAAAGATTCCGTGAGCGGTCTGGCGTAACGGATCTGCCATGTGGCCAGCAGGTCAATGACCCCCCTTATATCCGGCTGCCTGAGAACCTCCCGGAACGTTGCCTCGTCGAGTTCTCCTGCAGGTTCAAGGCAGCTGGCGATCTCTTCGGCGGTCGCATGGATGTTCTTTCCCCGGAGGATTGTTTTGATGTTCTGGACATCCCAGCGGTGCAGGAAAATCCTGATATACTGCTCCGCCTCCGTCTCCCGGTGGGCAAACTCCTGGATCTTCCGGAACGTCCTGATGAAATTCTGCCGGAGGGCGTATTCAATACAGAGGATGCCGGAGAACTGGCCTTTTGCTCCGATGATATCATCATGGTACGGGCTGTCCTCCAGATCGGCGATCAGGGATTCGAGATCCGGTTTCAGGATCATATCATCGAGGGCCCGATGGGAGAGGAGCCTGCTCTTCATCCCCCGCATCCTTGCATTGATATACCCGTAATCCATGGTCACGCTCCCGCGAGGATAGTGTAAATCCCGGCCCTCAGCTTCTCCCGTGCGCGCTCCAGACGGGACTCAACCGTGTTTGAGACGACAACAGCATCGCCGGGAAGGTTCACCACAATACCTCCCGCGGTCTTGATATCGGTCCGTATCTCTGCAGTGATCCCCAGGGCGGCAAGAGTCTTTTTGCAGAGGTCGGCATCCTGCGGATCCACATGGATGCAGAATGCTCCCTTCACCGTGCCGGTTGCCTCCCGGAGAAGTTTTTCAAAAACACCCGGGTACTTCGGATCGGACCGGAGGCTGGAGAGCCGGACCTCTGCCTCACGGAAGGCTTTTTCAAATGCGGTCTTCCTGGCCCGGATAAGGAGTTCCTTGGCCTCCACGTTGCTAAGATAGAGGAGTTTGTTCCGTTCGGTTGCGATGGATTTTTTTGCCTCCTCAATATGGGAAGCTTCTGTCACTCGTGCCCGCTCCCGGGCATGCTTCTGGATCTCCTCAACTGAGGCCGCTGCCTTCTTCCGGAGGGTAAGCTCCTTTTCCAGAGCACTTTCCTCAACTGATCTCAACAGATCTTCATAGGCCATACGATCACCGGTAACGGCTTTTCCCTCATTGAAGAAAATTCCCCGGGGAGATGCCGGGGTTCCTGGCTATTTCACCAGAAGAATGATCATCGCAGCTACAACGAATCCGAGGATAACCAGGGTTTCGGGAATAGCTTCCAGGATGATAATCGACCCCACTGTTTCAGGGCGCTCGGCGATTGCCCCTGCACCCGCTGCACCGATCCGCGACTGGGCCCAGCCGGTTCCGATTGCGCCGCCCGCAAAGGCAATTGCAGCTCCTATAGGGACTTCCCAACCTGCAACGCTCATTTTTGATACCTCCTGATGATAGAACCTAACAGGGTGCCTCCATATTAACTTATTCACTGGACACTGACCGATTTCAGGAAGAAGGGTTATTCTTACCAGAACAGGATAAAAGGATTTCGTCGAGAGTCTTCCGGGATTCGGCGGTCAGGCGGTGATGCTCGGCCCAGTCGTTCCAGAGGGAAATCAGGTGGAGGAGATGGGGTTTTGTCAGCGTCGAAAAACAGAACTGGTCCCAGCGTTCCCGGGGGGTATCAATCCAGAGCTCCGTAAGGAATTCTTTCAGTCTGGTCCGCTGTTCCGCTGAAAGGGTCTCCCATTCAGCCTCATCTGCATGCCGTATTCTCTCCAGTGCGTGTTCTACTGCCTTGTCCCGGTGGAGCAGAAACCGGCGTCTCCCCAGGTTATCCTCAGTGGATGACGACATGCCGTTTCGTGAATCTATACGGGTACCAGCTGATAAATTTTCCTTCCGGGGGTCGCGCCGGCAGTGCCGGCCAAAGCACGGATGACAGATCCGCCACAAAGTTTATTGTCGGAAAGAGGGATTGACTAAATCATCCCCGCACAGGAAAGCGGGAGGGGAAAATTATGCCAGATGTAACACAGGCAGAGGTGGGCAGGCGGCTGTACCATGTCCACCGCGAAAAGAGGGTGGAAGAGTCCCTAAAACTGATCCAGCAGGGGGTTGGGCCGGCATGGCGGTCGCTGAAGGAGGATGAGGTTATTCTCCTGGGACACTTGCTCCAGTGCACCTGGAACACTATCGACCAGAAGAAATGGGATACGATTCCATTTGCCACGATCAGCATGGAGATACTTCGGAAGATCCTTTCGTATGGGGATGGGGTCAGCCCGGGCCACAACCCGGAGCCTTCCGCAGTCGCTGAGATCAAAAAGATCCTGCTTGCCCACGGTTAGAACAGGTATTCTTTTTTTATCACGGTAAAACGTTCCATCAGAACGACCCTTCCCTGTAAGGCGCAAAAAGAGCAAGACTTTTCTGAAGAACCATGATCTGCCCGGGTTGTCACGTTGAACTGCCGGACCATCACAGAGATCCTCCGGTCCGGTTTAATGCTTCAGGCGAATGCTGGCAGCTCTTCAGCGACCTTTCCTGTTATACGGTCGCCCTCCATGACGCTTCCTTCATCCACCAGCATGCAGTTGACACTTACGAAGCCCAGCATGCCGGAGGAAAGACCCGCCCCATAACCGTTGTTTTTGGGCTTATCGGTCTTTACCTTGCGCTCGATAAGGGTTTCATGGGAAGGGAAGTCCAGCGGGCCCATATGCGGATCGCTAAGATCCGGAGAAGGGCCCTGTCTGGAGCCTTCCGCAAAGCCGGTAGTAATTACGGTCCATGATGTCCTGCTTGTACCGGAGGGTTCCGGAAGGGACAGGATGATCCGGCGATGGATGGATTCAGTCTGGGAGAGCTGGGCTGACCGGCAGGCTTGGGTACAAGAAACTACAGATAACCTGCTGGATTATTCCTCCTTCCCCATGCGGGACCGATGACCGGAAATCCCGTTCGTTTTTCAACCGGTCGCTTTCAAAATACATTAGTATGGGGGATCCTCCCGGGTGAGCAGGAGGTGAAAGATCTGGTTCGGAGGGGGAGAACGACAGCACTTCGGGGAGATTTTTAAAAAGACAGCGCCCCCTCCAAAAAGCCCGCCTTTTGTTTTTCCCTATTCTGTAGCCACCTGCACGCATTCTTCCGTTGTCCCGATCCGGGCGACGGCCCCGCACATATCCGGCACATAAGCGAGAGCCTTTCCGCTGTTCACCATGATGGATCCGTACTTCTCCATTACCGGCGAGACAACCATGCAGGTATCGGCATAGACCCGGGCCCCGCTCCATTCGATTGTGTCCACCACATCCCGGTTGGCATCGATTACCCCCCGGGAGGCAAATATGTACAGGGGTTTTTTCACCCGCTTCCCGGCAAGGAGGCGGGCAAGGGTCTTCAGTTCCTCCGGTGAGCAGTGCGGGCAGCCCAGCGCAACCGCATCGACATGGACCTCTTTGAAAATATCCGCGATCTCCCTGAGTTCGACCGGAATCTTCTCAAGGCCGTGGATGTCAAAATCGTTGTTCCGGGCCTCCGGTGTAACCCCTTTGACGTGATAGAGTGCCACTGCGCCGGTTGCAGCCATCGCTGCCCCGAGGGCCTTGAGCTGATCACGGTCGGGGCAGATGCCGGTAAAAAACGGAATGCGGTTCCCCGCCAGGTTCCCGGCGCGATAGCCGAGAGCCCCATAGTCGGCAACAGTCCAGTCCCGTGTCGCCACATGCACATCAATAACAACCTGAGGTTTGCGGTTCTTCCCAAGGTGGAACCCGTAACAGGGAGTCTTTCCCACCAGTGCAGCAGCAAGAGCTCCCGGACCGCCTTCACGGTTGGTGCGTGCGCCGATGACCGAGTTTGCATAGCTGACCGCTGAAGATTCCGACCATGCGAGGTGGTCGCCATACGTGGTCTCCTTCAGGTAATAGGGTGTGCAGGTGCATTCGAGACCGATACCGAGCCTCCCGTATGCTGCAACCACATCCTGTTGCTTCTTTGCAAAATCCTTGCCGATGCCCATCTCTTCCCATCGCCCCCGGTCCATCCCTATCGGGTTCAGCACCGCCGGGACTACTGCTTTAGCATCGAGCGTGTTGAGCCACTGGAGGCCATACTCCCCGATTGTCTTGTATGATGCCCCGCTCACCTGGGCACTGCAGATCGGGACAAGCCGCTCGGCGCCGAAGACTTTTCCAAGCGCAATGAGGAGCTCAAGCATCTTCGCCCGGGTCTCGCCCTGCTCCCCTGCAAGGATCCGTTCGTCGTCAGCATCAAGAATCATTGATTCACCAGGTTGCCCGAGTGAAATCCGCTTCTCGCCCGAGCACCATGGTTGCATCGACCCCCACCTTTACATTGGTACCGTCCTCGAGCTGGCACGGGTCGAGGGAGGAGCCCCGGACGCCGGTGATGACCATCACATCGCGGTCACCGCTTACCCTTGTCGCGATAGCGTATTCGACCTCGTCCGGGCTGGAAGGATCGATGTCCTCATCGACTACAACCACATGTTTGAGTGAGGTATGAGCGGCAAAGGCTGCCATGATCGCGTTCTTCGCATCGCCCTGTGTGCTCTTTTTGATCTGGATTACGGCATGGAGATACCCGCACCCTCCCTTGGTGAGGACGACGTCCCGCACTTCGGTCACACCGGCCACGGCCTTGTAGATCTTCGGTTCGTACGGGGCCCCCATCAGCATCTTATGCTCATCGCCACCGGGAAGGATGCCATGATAGATGAAGTCCGCTTTCGTATGCATGCCGGTGAACTCGATGATATGCTGCATGCGGACCGGATCATAGGTCCCCGTAATATCGACAAACGGTCCTTCTTCGGTGAGTTCGGCCGTGATGAAACCTTCCAGCACGATCTCTGCATTGGGTACCAGCACACCGTTGCTGCACCTCTTCACGTTCAGGGATCCTCCATTGAGTTCAGCTGCGAACGGGAGCTCCATTCCCGTCGGCACCCGGGTGCAGCTCGCGAAGGTAACCGCCGGGTGTGTTCCGATCGTCACCGCAATGGGGAGTTTCTCGCCCTTTGCAAGGGCTTTTTTCAGCATAACGTGAGTGTGCCGGCCTTCGACGAGACGGGCGGCCACGCGGTGGTCATCCAGGACCTGCATCCGGTGGATCGAGGCGTTCTCAACACCGTCCCAGCGGGAGAAGACGATAGCCGAGGTGAGGTACTTCCCGGCATCCTTCGGGAAGTGGTGCATGATCGGGATCTTCGAGAGATCGGGTTTCTTCATCGTAAAAGTCCCGTCTTCGATGACCTTCCCGTCAAATTTTGCATCCGCGAGGGTCTTCACGATCGTCTCTTCACCGATATCCAGCGCAAGGGAGAGAGCGGTCCTGCTCGCCGTGAGGTTCATGACAGCGCGGCCGCCACCGATATTGTGGAAGAACAGGAGCTTATCAGTCCCGGCAGCCATCTTCGGGGCTTCCATGTCGGGAGAAACGGCCTCCTCCACATCAATTACGAGGCCTGCCTTCCGCATCTTTTCGATGAATTCACGCATCATAACCACTCCAGCGCTGGATGAGGTCGTGCTCGATATCGAGGTGGTCGAGAACGCGGGCTACTACCATATCCACGAGATCGTCGATGGTCTCGGGGCGGTGGTAAAACCCAGGGCTTGCGGGCATGATCGTGGCACCGGCCTCCTCCGCAGCCAGCATATTTTTCAGGTGTATCTTCGAGAGCGGCATCTCGCGGGTGACAAGGATACATTTCCGACGCTCCTTGAGACATACATCGGCTGTGCGGGTGATCAGGTTATCAGCGTACCCGTTCGCGATCGCCGCAAGGGTCTTGGAGCTGCAGGGAATGACCACCATCCCGTCGTATTTATGCGACCCGCTCGCGATAGAGGCAAAGAGCTTGTCGATGGGATGGTAGGTTGCGTCCAGTCCTTCGAACGATATTCCTTCGTGAGCTGCGATTTTCTTCGCAATATCTGAAATAATAATGTGGACCTCCGCATCCCGGCAGAGGACCTCGAGCAGGCGTCGGGCATAGACCGCCCCGCTCGCGCCTGTTACACCGACTACAATCTCCTTTTTCATGGACACCACCCGTTACCTGTGGTACCAATGTCGGAGTGATGACAAAAAAGAGTTTGTGCCGCCAGTACGCTGGATGGATCTAGTCAGCGGTTTTTGGGCGGTGCGAAGAAACGGTATCGTATCTGCGCTTCTTCAACTTTGCGCGCATGGGACGGGTTAAGGTCCCGGCGGGCCTCGATGACAAGGCTGTTAAGAATATTGTGGAGCCTGAGGGTGTCGAATTCCTTGTCCTTGTGCTCGTTTAAGAAATCGAGCAGGTCGTTGGTGCTTTTGAGGACGCCGCTGCTGCCGACAAGATTCAGGCGGTTGAGGGTGATGGCGAGGTTCTTCTTGGCACTATCCATCTTGTAGAGGTCACCCCCGGAAAGGTTCAGCTCGGTTATCGCATTCAGGAGATCCGTATAGACCTTCAGTTTATGGGTATTTTCGTGTATCCTGCGTTCGGCATTGCGAAGCTTCAGCAGGGTGATCGCAGCTGCGATGATAATGATGACAACCCCGCCGGTTACTACCAGCCAGTCTTCGAACATTCAGCACCTCAGGCCCTTACGGGTTCCTCTTGGCTGCAGTCACATCTACCTTGACGCGGTTTCCCCTCATATCGAGCCGGTACGGCCCGGTATTGTACATCGGGATAAGATGTCGGAGTTCAAACCCGTTGTCGCGGCCATAACCGTAAGTTTCTGTATGGCCGGTGTCAAGATTCGTAACATTCATCTCGAACCAGCAGTACTGCAGGTTATCATTCAGCGGAAGAACATCAAATTCGATCGCCCAGGAAGGGTTGTCTACCCGAAATTCCTCGGTTAACACATCTTTCTCACTCTGGAAGGAATAGGACTTCTGCAGGTAATGATCGCCCATGGAAAAAGAAGGCTGTGGTGAAGGGGCCGGAGTGGCTGTAGTGACGACTTTTGTGGGGACGGTCGTAATAACAGGGGTCGGCGCGGGGCTCACACACCCCGCGATCAGGCACACTGCCAGGACCAGCGTAAAAATGATAGCCATGCTGTATTTCATATGAGTGAGTGTTTGGGGTGGTAATATATTATTTTTTATTAGTGCACCGGGAAATATGCTTTTTTTGCTCTTGTGATCTGTAAGGCCGTTTTTCAGAGTAAGCGGATAAAAAAACAATTCGGCTGCGGGAACACAGATGAAAGAGCTCTTTCAGACACCCTGGAGAAACACCAGGAATTCATCATCATTCGAATGAAAGGAGCGTATCCTGCCGGGTCGGTCTTTTAATATGCAGGATATCGCATCCTGCGTCCATAACCGCTTCACGGTTTTCACGGAGGGTGTAAACTCCAAGGCGCCACTGTTCGCGCCGTGTCTCATTCAGGGTCCGGACCCTGGGTGATATCTCTTCGAAGTCCACGACATCGTGCTGGTTCTTCACCCTGACGCCGAGCGACATCTCGCTCGGGACCGAGGGGATATCCACCAGCACCTCGTGCGGTTCCAGCCCCGCCAGTTCTGCAATTCTGGTGGCATACTCCCGGCATTTTACAAGACTTACCCCCGCGTGAAACGCGGATGTCTGCACCTGGTCGCTGCCAGCGTACAATGCCCGTTTATACAGCCGGCGCTCGTAGAGCCGGCTGACAAGCCCGCGGGTAACAGGCTGCACCGATGAACGAAGGGCATGCATACAACCCGAATCATCCATCCGGAGCAGGGAGCCTGCGGTGTTCCTTTCCGGCCCCTCAAGGTGCTCCATAACAGCAAGCTGGAACATGCTCTCAGCGATACGACTGACATGGTGATAATACACACTCGGCCGCATGAGCGTTCGTGCGATCAGGAGTGACTCGGCAGCATTCACCCCGTTCTCATCCAGGACTGTGCCCTCCGGGGTCTGGATCAGGTGACGGATCAGGCGCTGGGCATCCACCGTACCATAGGGCGCTCCGGTGTAATACGCATCGCGGAGGAGATAATCCATCCGGTCTACATCGAGATCACCATGAATTATTGCTGAAAGCCGGTGTTTTCCTTTTACAATCTCACAGATCTCCACGGGATCGAACCCGGCCTCACGGAGGGTGCCCCCCATCTCCTGCTCAAGGATCTGGTCAATATCGTCGTGGGTCCGCCGGAGGTATTCCATCATGAGCGGTTCGCTCGCGTGCGAGAACGGGCCGTGTCCAATATCATGGAGAAGTCCGGCAGCGACCACGAGCATGCGTTCTTCATCGGCAAGCCCGAACCTCCGGGCCGCGATATCGGCAAGAAACATTGTTCCGAGGGAGTGTTCGAACCGCGTGTGGTTGGCACCCGGGTAGACGAGATAAGAAAACGCAAGCTGCCTGATGTAGCGGAGACGCTGCAGGGGCGGGGAATCGAGCAATTGCAGCAGGGAATCTTCCACTTCTACATATCCGTGGACCGGATCCTTGATGATCTTCACAAATTCACTAAAAGAATCTTCATATACATCGCATAAAAGTATTGAGTAATGATCACTTTCCTTTCGGGCGGGACTGGAACTCCGAAACTGCTCCGGGGTATGCAGAAGATAATGGACCGGCATGAGATTGCCGTGGTCGTCAATACTGCCGAGGATATCTGGATAGCGGGAAATCACATCTCCCCGGATATTGACACCGTCATGTACCTTTTCGCCGGTATTCTAAACACCGATACCTGGTGGGGTGTGCGGAACGACACCTTCATCACCCACGATGAAACGACCCGGCTCGGCATCGACGAATTTATAGCGGTCGGCGACAGGGACCGGGCCGTACACATAGCCCGCGGGGAGATGATGCGAAACGGCATGCGCCTGACCAACGCGACGAAGGTGCTGTGCGAGCGGTTCGGCGTACGGGAGACCGTTCTTCCGATGACCGACAGCGAAGTCACAACCCAGGTACAGACCGATATCGGCCTCATCCATTTCCAGGAGTACTGGATCCGGGCAAAAGGAAAGATCGATATACAGAACGTGATCCGGAGCTTCAACGAGCCACCTGTTGCCACTGAAGAGGTACTGACGGTGATCGAAGCGAGCGACGCGGTTGTGATCGGTCCCTCCAACCCCATTACCAGCATTCTTCCGATCCTCTCTTGCGAAGGGTTAAAACCGGCGCTTAAGGATAAGTTCGTTATTGCCCTCAGCCCGTTCATCGACCATGCCCCGGTCAGCGGGCCGGCAGGTGCCCTGATGGTCGCAGCGGGGTTTGAGCCGAGCGCGATTGGGACACTGGATTGCTATGAAGGGCTCCCCGATCGTTTTGTTCAGGATATCCGTGACCCGGTTGAAGCAGGTAATTCAGTCAGGCTCGACACCCTGATGACCGATGAGGAGAGGAGCGTGGCACTGGCAAAGGATATTCTCCGGCTGGTTGAAAAACGCTGACCCGACACTGTGACGGGTGAGGAGTCCTGCCGTTTCCATTTGGTGACGGGATCCACCCCGGGTTTGGAAATCTATATATCGCTGCGGATTAACGCTTATCGTGAGAGGTGGGAGAGCTTGATCCGTTCTATCGTAATTTCCTTATTACTTGGCAGTATCCTCCTGTCAGGATGTATCACCAGTCTGAGTCCTGAAAAGGGTACCCTCCAGGTTACATCTTCCCCCACCGGAGCCGAACTCTATATCGACCACCAGTTCCAGGGAAGTACGCCGGGCATGATTGCCGGGGTGGAACCGGGCAACCATACGCTGGAGCTCCGGAGTCCCGGGTACCAGAGCTGGTCCTCCGTCGTTTCTGTACCCTCCGGTACGTCACACTACTTTGCCGCACTCGTCCCGCTTGCCGCAATCCAGCCGCAGAATACCAACCAGGTGACGATCGCCCCTCAGGTCACCGTGACCATCAACGCGGAGAAAGATCTGATGATTGTCGGCGATACCATGACTGTGACGGGAACCTGTACAGGGAGTAACAAGGTTGTGGTTACGCTCTACGGTCCTGGTAAATATATCCGGGGTGTCGGGCTTGCCCAGGCCGACGTCGATTCAACCAATTCATGGAGTTACACCTGGATGCCCGGCACCTCGGTCGTGGCGGGCGACTATACCATTGTCGCCGAAGATCCTAAGAAAACCACCCTCGCGAAAGCAGGATTTTCGGTGATTGGCGGGGGTGTAGTGTCGATCTCTTCGAACAGTTATTCAGCAGCACGCGGGGACACCCTCAGATTCTCCGGCCGATGCACAACCGGTGCCAAAAATGTCAGGCTCGTGCTTTACGGGCCCGATCGCTTCTCCAGCGGAGTCGAGCTGGGCACATTCTCTGTTTTGTCAGACAAATCCTGGAGCTTCCGGTATACTCTCGATAACACCATTCCCACCGGAATTTATACGATATATGTCTACGATATCCCGAATACATCGTCAGGGAACACCCAGTTCACGGTCGGATTCAGGTAGTAGAATTTCGGGCACCTCTTTTTTTTTATGGTAACAAGGTACCGGGTTCATTCGGTGAAGTGATCCTGAATGGTTGGTACTGGTTTATGTCGATAGGAAGAAAGGGGCCCTTTTTCGGATACCTTCCGGTTCATATGGATCGCATCGCTCGCGTGCGGAATGACGGCTTACAAGGACACAGATCTTTTTGACTGTATTCATTCCACCGTGCCGTTTCCGCAAAACCCTGGCGTAATTTGATATAAATTGGGGGAATTGTCACTCCGATACCTATTTGAATGATTTTATACTAATATTCGTTCGGAGAAGTCTCATGGGTATTATCAACAAACTTGGCAATATCTTCAAATCGGGAAGCGGAGAGCCCGAGGAAGAGAAACAACGGTATGAGGCGCACCTCCGTGCACAATCGGAGCGTTCGGAAAATTTCCTGAAGGCCCTGAACGAAGGTGATCTTGATACCCGCTGGGCTGCGGTCAGGTCGGTCGGTGATCTTGGCGAGCCATTCATCGAACCCCTGATCCACGGACTTAAGGATGAATACTGGATCATCAGGCGCGGATCCGCCGATACGCTCGGCAAGATTGGCGCACCGGCGGTCGGGCCGCTAATCTCCGCACTGGACGAACCCGGTGACGATGTGCGGCAGGAGACCATCCGGGCACTCCAGCTGATCGGGGAGCCGGCAGTGGGCCCTCTCCTCCAGTCTACCGGTCACACACACCCGCTTATCCGGCGCGGCGTTGTACAGGCACTCGGGATAATGGGAGAGAGCCGGGCTGTTCCGCGGCTGATTGAGGCCCTGAAGGATCCCGATCCGGGTGTCAGGCACGAGAGTGCGGTGGCCCTCGGCAGGATTGGAGACGCACGGGCAATCGGCCCCCTGATCGAATGCCTCAATGATGCAAAGGAAAACGTCCGCATGGCAGTCATGGCCACCCTTTGTTCCCTGGGAGATCAGGCAGTGGAGCCGCTTATCCGGGCACTGGTCGATTCCAACGAGGAGGTCTGCCGCAGGGCTTCCCTCGCGCTTGTCACGATCGGTGAGTCATCGGTGGATGCCCTTATCGCGGCACTGTCGGACCAGAACCCCGGGATTCGCCGGGGTGTTCTGGAAGTGCTCGGCCAGATCGGGAACACTAAGGCAATTGCATCTGTTATCAGGGTTCTTGACGATCCCGAGCGGCTTGTCCGCATTGAAGCGGTAAAAGCCCTCGCAATGCTGGGTGTCCCAGCTATTGCTCCGCTCATGCAGATCTTCCGGGAGGGGGAGACCCGGACCCGGAACAGCGCCATGGAAGCGCTCTGGATGCTCGGACAGCCTGCGACAACCCCATTGATTATGGTACTCAAGGATGACCAGGTCGATGTGCGTAAACGTGCTGCTCTCCTGCTCGGTGAGATCGGGGACCCGAAGGCGGTTGACCACCTGACGGGCCTCCTGAACGACGAGAATGTTTCTGTGCGGAAGGAGGCATTCGAAGCCATTGAGATGATCAAAAAGAAAAATACCCAGCAATCCTGAACTTTTTTTTCGCATCAGCTTATAAAAAACCCGACACCTGCTCCCGCCGTACTCCTCGTTATTGAATGGAAGGGGAAATGATGAATACCCGGACAGTTACCGCGTTCCTTTCGCAACCATCATAACCTCCCGGATCCCTTGTTCCTGCATGGTCACACTGGCTGATATCCGGGCTGCTGAACAGAGAATCGTCCCGCACATCATCCGGACACCGCTCGTCTATTCGCCGACCATCTCGGCCATGACCGGTGCGGAGGTCTGGCTCAAGCTGGAGACACTCCAGAAGGCCGGGTCCTTCAAGGTCCGGGGTGCCATGAATAAAGTCCTTATCAATATCGATGCTGTCAGGAAGCGGGGGGTAGTTGCGGCTTCTGGTGGAAACCATGCTCAGGGTGTTACTGTTGCCGCACATTCTGCAGGGGTCCCGGCTACCATCGTAATGCCATCATGGGCATCTGTTTCCAAGCAGGAGGCGACCCGGGGGTATGGTGCGAAAGTCGAGGTCAATGGATCGTCGCTGGAGGAGAGTATCACCCGGGCAGCGGAGCTTGCCGCAGGGGGGATGGTATTCATTCATCCATATGACGACGATGATGTGATTGCCGGTCAGGGAACGATTGGCCTTGAGATCCTCGCCGATCTGCCGGCGGTCGATACGATTATTGTGCCGGTGGGAGGCGGCGGTCTGATCGCGGGTATCGCAACCGCAGTAAAAGCGATCAAGCCGGCGGTCCGCGTCATCGGAGCCCAGGCTGCAGCCTGCCCGTCAGCATCTGCCTCGATTGTTGCAGGTGCTCCCGTCCGGATTACGCCGCAGCCCACCATAGCAGATGGAATCCGTGTAATGGAGACCGGAGCCCTTCCATTCCCAATCCTTCGGGCTCTCGTTGACCAGGTCTCCCTTGCTTCGGAAGATGAGATTGCCGACGCGATTCTGCTCCTTCTCGAGCGCAAACACCTTGTCGCGGAGGGAGCCGGGGCGGTCCCTCTCGCAGTACTTCTGAACGGGTCTTGTCAGATTGAACCCGGGAGCACAGTCGTACTTGTGATCAGCGGGGGAAATGTCGATACCCCGTTACTTTTCCGGATCATCCGGCATGCAATGGCTCGGCAGGGTCGGATCCTGCAATTCTCCGTGCTGCTTGATGACCGGGCCGGTACCCTCGCGGAACTCCTCCGTGTGATTGCTGTCCATGGCGGAAACATCCTGCATATCCACCATGCGCAGGGAGAAGGGGATGTGCCGGTGCTGGAGGCGAGGGTGGAACTGGAGATTGAGACACGGGGCCTGGAGCACGGGGACAATATCCTGACGGCGATAATCGGGGCCGGGTACGAAATTCAGTGATTGAACAGGAATTCTTCTGAAATTTTCAACGAGGCAGCATCCTTGAAAAAACTTACCATTAACGGGTGAAAAATGTTTTTTTAGAGTTATCTGCAAAAAAAATTATTTCAGCTCTCCAAGCCCCTTCCAGTGATCATACTCATGTTTCCAGAGATCCTTGTTGAACATAACAAGGCGCTTGAAGTACTCCTTCCGCTCTTGGTGGACCTTATCCTGCACCGGATCCGTCCATTTGGTCTTGATGGCTTCAGCCAGTTTCCGGCCGAGCTCCTTTGCCTGCTTTTCACCGGCAACGATCGCGTTCGGGTCAGCACCGACAAGAACCCCGACCTTCCCGACCGTCGTCGCGCCGAGGCTGAGAAGTGCTTCGTTCATGTAATCCGCCACCTCGTCAGCCTTTGAGCCGCCTGCCGTGCAGACAGAACATCCGTACTTGCTGGCAAAAGACTGGCAGTGGATCGAGTCTGCCATCCGGTCAAGCATCGTCTTGAGCTGGGCGGTCACCTGGTTGATATAATTCGGTGAACCGAGCACGATACCATCGGCTTCCTTCATCTTCTCCAGAAGGGCGCCGAAATCATCATCGTTGACGCATTCCCCCTTTGCATAACAGGTGCCGCAACCGCTGCAGTACCCGATGTCGAGCTTGCACATATCGATAAAGGTCACATCTGCCCCCGCCTGGCGTGCACCTTCCAGCACACCCATGACCAGCCGCCGTGTCTGGCTCTTCTCCCCTTTCGGGCTCCCGTTGATACCAATGATCTTCATGACGTTCACCATCTAAAGATGCGTGCAGGAAATCATAAAGGTGCGCGACAGGGAAAAACCGGTTTCCGTAATGATTAAAAAAAAGTGATGTTCGTTGGATGAAACTGTCAGGCCGCCTGCCGGCCAATCCTGCGGGATATTCTTATCCCATGACAAAAAAGGTTGTACAATGGACAGAGGACTGGAAGAGCCCGAATATCACATATCGAAGGACCGGCTGGAGACCCTTGTGGACGGTATATTTGCCTTTGCCATGACGCTGCTGGTTCTGGGAATCAATTTTCCCAAACCGACGGATTCCCTGGCCCCGGCAGCGCTTACCGGGCTGATTGAAGGCCTTGTCCCCCAGGTCTTCATCTTTATTGTCGCGTTCCTCGTGCTTGCCCTGTTCTGGCTGGCACATCATCGTCAGTTTCATTTCGTCCGGCAGGTGGATCCCGCACTCCTGTGGATCAATATCTTCATCCTGATCTCCATCGTCTTTGTCCCGTTCTCAACCGATATCGCCGGCGACTATCCGGATGTCCTGAGCGCTGTACTGCTGCTCCACGCCAATATGCTTCTCGTTGGTCTTCTCTTCGCTCTCGAATGGCACCACATCTGCCGGCATGAACACCTCTGCGACCCGGTACCGGAAAAGAAGATCGTGCGCATCTGGTTTTTCCGGTCTGCTCTCGTCCCGGTTGTTGCAGTCATCGCGGGGGTTGTTGCCATTTTTGACCCGTTCCTCTCCCTGATGACCTACCTGTTCCTCCCGGCAGTTGCATACCTGATGCAATTCATCCCGTCACAATAACGAGAGGGAAGTCACGGGGCCGGAAATACCTGTGACTAAAAAAAGTGCTCTCTTGGGAAATCCTTAATTTTATTTGAGTTCGGCACTCCCAATAATGGCAACGGTGATTATGATTCCCTCTCTCGCCCCAAAGAAGAAGCAGGGTCAGGGAAAGGTTGGTGGGATGCCCGAAGGGCCGTGCAGAAAAACGGCATGGCTGAAGGCCAGTGACCGTTCGCCAATTTTTCCGGAGCATACTTCAGGGCAAAAAAAAGGGAAACATCAGTCAAAGTAGTTTTTTACAAAGAGTTTCGATCGCTGGACCTTGCCGGTGAAGAATCTGAGTGAAGCCGGTACAATAAGGATCGTGACGATAATGTTGCCGATCAGCCATGTGGAAAAGATACCCGCCATAGTCCCCGAAGTGATGAGCGAGAGGGCAAACGCCCCCCATGCTGCACCGATAACATTATTGATGAGGACCCCGAAGAGGAGCACGATTGTCCAGTCCCGCCTGCTTTCCATGGAGAGATCCACCTCAAAGACCCTGACAGCAATGAGTGGGATCAACACCTGAACGAGGCCGGCAACCGCCCAGAGGAGGGCAATCTCAGGGTGTTGCTGAAGACCGGGGGTTGCGAGGATCCCGCCAAGAAGCGTTCCGACATATGCCGCGATCACCCCGTAGGCGCCGAACCAGAGCGCGAAGAGGATCATGAACGCGACAGCGATGTAAATGAGGGAGATACCGTCAGCGCTTACCGGGAAGAGCCTGACACTGAGCCACGCGAGAAGGGTATTGACAAGTATCAGGATAAAAGTCAGGATCACAAAGGAATACGTTGGTTCTTGGGCTTTTTTCATGCATTCACCAGTATTCCCTATTGTGCGTTGCTCTACAAAGTAGTTATCCCCTGAAACGGGGGCCGATGGGACACCGGGGGCCCAATTGCGGTTTGAAGGAGTGATTGTTTTCCGGCAATGCCGGCCTGGAAACGGCGGGTCCGTATGATACGCTCTACCAAACCCTTTTGCCGGAATCTCCTGCCCCGGGCAGGAGGATTATCACACCATCTGACCGTGAGATGATTCAAAAGATTCGCTCAAAAAAGTATATTCTGCAATCCAGTGAGATGGATATTCATAGGTTCAAAAACAAGCCCACAAAATAAAAAAAACGAGATCCCTGACTTAAAAGACAGAGTCCCCCGCTCTCAGGAACAGATCAGCCTTTCTTCTCGTAGTACGTGCAGAAGGATCCGCACCGGGTACATCCTTCGTTGCAGGGTTCGACATGGATGGTGATCGTAGCCCGGGGGAACTCCGTATTCAGGTCGCTTTCGAGGTGATCTGTCAGGTCATGGGACCGGGAGACCGTGGTATCACCGGGAACGACGAGGTGGAACTCGATAAAGATCTCCGGGCCTGACCTGCGTGTTTTCAGGTCGTGGAACCCGGCGTACGTGCTCGAATGTTCACAGATGATCTTTTTTATCCGCACCTCGTCCTCAGGAGGAATGCTGTGATCGATAAGATCGGAGAATGATCTGACCGTCAGGTCATAGGCAGCCTTCATGATAACCAGCGCGACCCCGAGGGCAAAAAGGGGGTCGAAGATGGGATTTCCGGTAAGCCTTATGAGGATGAGACCGGCAAAAACACCCAGCGAGGTGTAGACATCGGTCCGCAGGTGCCAGGCATCGCTCTCAAGCGCTATCGACCCCGCCTGCTTAGCAACTTTCATGAGGCGATGGGAGACATACCAGTTCACCAGTGCCGAGATCCCCATGATGAGGATACCGAAGATAAGAAGTTCGGGCCTGAGCTCCTCAGCGGCGGTGCTGAGCAGTTTGAGGACGGCCTCGCGGATGATCAGGATTGCGGCGACGAAGATGAGCAGGGCTTCGACCAGCCCCGAGATATCCTCGAACTTCCCGTGGCCGAAGGAGTGAGCTGCGTCAGGAGGCTCGGCAGATTTCCGGACCGAGAAAAACGCAATCACCGCGGCGATCAGGTCCATCGATGAATGGATGGCTTCCGAGATGATGCTCACGGAACCGACCGTGAACCCGATGGTGAACTTCATCAGGACAAGCCCGGTATTGGATATGACCGAGAGGCGTGCTGTTTTTTGTTTGAGCTGATCCATGGCCTGCTTGTCGCGAGGTGGTTGCATGACGTTCAGATCATGTATCGGTCACCCGTTCACATCAAGGTATGGAGCGAGCGAATCCTTTGGTTTGATCAATACTCTGGCCCTGGTAAAAACCGGGGAATATGAAAACAGATCATCCCCGGCATACCAGGTTCCGGGAAAAACGCTGTTCCTGCGAAATTTTTCGCAGTTAACGCCAGATTGATGAGGTTTTCCTTCCAAGGACAATTGATCTATCATGTCACGCACCACCATTCCCCTTCTCATGCTTGCAGCCCTCATCGTTGCGGCAATTATTGCCGTCGGTTGTCTGAGTTCAGCAGCAGCATCGGCGAACGGGGACGTAAAAAAATTCAGCTCAGTCGATGAAATCCGCGATTACATCCGGAACACCAGTGCCCTTGCCGGCGAAACAGGCAGCGGATACGGCGGATCCTGGGCGGTAAACGATATCTCTGTCGCGGTACAACGGCCGGAAGCGGCCGAATCGGTGTCCAAAGGGATATCGTCATCGGTTCCCCAAACCGGATCCGTAGATCATTCCACCACGAATGTTCAGGTCACCGGTGTGGACGAACCGGACTTCGTCAAGAATGACGGGCGCTTCATCTATGTGATCTCCGGGCAGTCGCTCGCAATCGTGGACGCCTATCCGGCTGCATCCGCCTCGATCATATCAAAAACCACCATCAGTGATACTCCCAAAGACCTGTTTATTGACGGGGACCGCCTCGTGTTTTTCACGGTAGGTATGGACACCGTTGCGGAAGGTAATTCTCCGGGGGTGTCCTCCCAGATGAAGGGTATGCCGTACTATTATCAGATCTCCCGGCCGGTCGCTCACGCCATCTTCTATGATATCAGCGACCGCGCCCATCCGAAGATGATCAGGGATTACGCAATCGACGGCGACTATATCGATGCCCGCCTGATCGGGAATGACCTGTACCTTGTCACACGGGACCAGGTTTACACCTACAATTCCGACAGAATTACCGTTCCAGCGGTGCGGGAAGGCTCAACAACGGTCATTGCGCCGGATGTGTATTACTTCGACAACCCGGAACAGCAGTACGCCTTCACCACAATCTCATCGTTTGACACTTCCGCGGCAAAGGAAAAAGAGGCCAAGACCTACCTTGTCGGAAGCGGCAACATTCTTTATGTTTCCGAGGACGCTATGTACATTTCCTACCAGAAATATCATACCATCGTTTACCCGGTGCGGGCAGGGACCGTTGCTGCCGTTATGCCGGTTGGAATTGCCCGGGACAGCGGTGCCGGTGCGGGTTCCGCGAGCACGGTCTCCGGCAGTGCCGCGGTCTCACCTGTGCTCTGGGAGGACTTCAACAGGATGAGCGATGCAGAGAAGCAGGCCGTCATCACCGGGATGAAGAACGCCGAGCAGGGGGCGATCCGTAACCAGGAGATTGACCAGACGACGACCGTGATCCACAAGATTGCAATCAGTGGCGGTTCTATCACCTACGGTTCGAGAGGCGAAGTACCTGGTTCGCTCAAGGACCAGTTCGCCATGGATGAGCATGACAACAACCTCCGGGTCGCCACTACCTCGAACGTCTGGACGCGCCAGGGGCAGTATGAATACAACAACGTGTTTGTCCTCGACGCCGGCATGAAGACAATCGGCACCCTCACCCACATTGCCGAACAGGAACAGATCTATGCAACCCGGTTTATCGGTGACCGTCTCTATATGGTGACGTTCAAAAGAGTTGACCCGTTCTTCGTGATCGACCTCTCATCACCGCAGAGCCCGAAGATCCTCGGCAAGCTCAAGATCCCCGGGTTCTCGGACTACCTACACCCCTACGATGCCACCCATATTATCGGTGTCGGCAAGGAGACCGGTACGAACGAATGGGGGGGGGTGTCCACGAAGGGACTGAAGCTCGCGCTCTTCGATGTGGTCGATGTGGAGCACCCGGTAGAGGTGGACAACGTGGAGATCGGGGATGCAGGTACAGACTCGGCAGTCCTTACTGACCACAAGGCGTTCCTGTTTGACAAGGCAAAAAATCTGCTCGTGATCCCGGCAAGAGTTGTCGTGAACCAGCCGGCAGCTGCCGATAAGAGCGGCATGGTCCAGCCAGCCATCTGGTACGGGGCCTATGTCTTCGGTTTAACGCCCGAAAGCGGCTTTACACTCCGGGGCACTGTTGAGCATGGTACCGGCGGCAATTCGTATTACTGGTACGGCAGCTCGAACGCTGAAGTGAAACGCTCGCTCTATATTGGCGATGTTTTGTACACCATTTCGGCTCAACAGATCAAGGCAAACTCTCTTGGTGCAATCAACACAACGATCGCAACGATCAGCCTGCCGGATGGCGGGGATGTGCTCTATCCTCAAATGATCGGGATAGAATAAAAAATATTTTTTTACTGGGGCTGGGCGTTCATATTTGCCGGGATAATGCGGCGGGTAACGAGTTCGGGAATCTGTTTGGAGGTCTTCACCGTCATATCAAACAGGGCGTTGTTGCCGGAGGCGCCGAGATATTTCAGCGTGATCTGGAAATCGGTACCGAGCAGGGGAATGCCGAGCGCTGAAATGAGCGCTGAGTGGGGACTGATGACCCGGGTCTGGCCGATCTTAAGACGCTCCTTGGATCCGTCCACTGATGTGTCGACCTCATCACCAATAACCAAGACGATGATTTTTGTATTTCCGACAGACACCAGTTCCCCGTCAGGCAACGAGACCCGGTAGCTCGTGCTGTAGGGGAGCGAAGATCCCGCCTGCGAGTCGATGACTGCCACGGTCAGCGTGACTATTGCAATGACGGATATAATGGCGATCAAGGCGATTATCCCAACAAGGATCTTTGTCCCGGTGCTCCATCCTGCCGACTCCTTCTTTTCGGATACTGAAGAATCGTTTTCCATACTGTTCTTCCTCAGGTAACTGAGGAAGGGAGATAATATATTGCTTGTGGAATTTTATCCGGACAATTTTCCGTCGGAAAACCCTGCCATTACCCCGCTTTTACGGTCCCCCGTAAAGTCCATTAGCCCCTCCGGCCCATAGATATAGGATTCTACAATGCGCATTCCCATTCATTCAGTCACACCATCCGTCGGCCAGGCGGAGGTCTGCGGCTGGGTCCACGAGGTCAGGGACCTCGGCGGCCTTGCGTTCGTCCTTGTCCGCGACCGTACCGGCATCATCCAGGTGACTATCCCGAAGAAGAAAGTCCCCGAGGCAGTCCTTGCCGCGGTGAAGGCCGTGTCCCGGGAGTCGGTAGTCCGCGTCGCCGGGACAGTGAAAGCGATCGACAAGGCTCCGGGTGGCCGCGAACTCGTTCCGGAGTCCTTCGATATCATCAGCCTTGCCGAAACGCCCCTTCCGCTCGATGTCTCAGAGAAAGTACTTGCCGAGATCGACACACGCCTCGACGCCCGCTTCCTGGATGTCCGGAGGCCGCGGGTGGCTGCCGTCTTCGAGATCCGTTCTGCGGTCATGTTCGCAATCAACCACTTCTTCCAGGTAGAGGGGTTCACCAACATCACCACCCCGAAGATCGTGGCTGCCGCGACCGAGGGCGGGACCGAGCTCTTCCCGATCGCCTACTTCGACAAAGAAGCCTTCCTCAACCAGAGCCCTCAGCTCTACAAGCAGATGATGATGGCCGCAGGAATGGACAAGGTATACGAGGTCGGGCCGATCTTCCGGGCAGAAGAGCACAATACCACCAAGCACCTCAACGAGGCGACGAGCATCGATATCGAGGTCTCGTTCGCCGACCACCTTGAGGTCATGCGCATCCTTGAAAATCTTATCGTGAAGACTTACGAGCATGTGGACCGCACCTGCAGCACCCAGATTGCAAACCTCGAGATCACCGATTTCGCTGTGCCGAAAGCCCCGTTCCCCCGCCTGCCCTATGCTGAGGCGATCGAGATTGCGGCGAAAAAGATTGAAGACCCCATCAAGTACGGCGACGATGTCAGCCCTGCTGCCGAGCGGGCGATCGGCGCCGAGATGGGTGGTCACTACTTTATCGTGGACTGGCCGTCCGAGATCCGGCCTTACTACGCGATGCAGTATGAGAACGATCCATCGATCTGCAAGGCGTTCGATCTGATGCACCCGAGGATGGAACTCTCGAGCGGCGCACAGCGTGAGCACCGGTACGACCGCCTTATCCAGCAGATCCGGAAGAAGGGTCTCAATCCTGAAGGCTTCGACTTTTATCTCCGCCCGTTCCGGTACGGCATGCCTCCCCATGCGGGCTGGGGGGTCGGGGCAGACCGGCTGGTCATGACCATGCTCGGGCTCGCGAATGTGCGGGAAGCCGTGCTCTTCCCCCGCGACATGCACCGCCTCGTCCCCTGACCAATTACTTTTTCTTTCCGGGCATCGACCCGGATGTACCAGAATACCCGATCCCTATGGCAAAGGCATATTTCATCAATAAAGTGCTGGCAACCACTGTCGTGGGCAGTTACCCTGTCGTAAAAGGCGGGGGCCTTCGGAGCATCTTCGACCCGCTCCATTCCGCGGTCGAGACTGCTGTCGGCGACCAGATCGCTGCCGGTATCGATATCATCTCGGACGGGCAGGTTCGGGGTGACATGATCGGGGCGTTCACCTCCAAGCTTCCGGGCATACGGGAACAGGAAGTCTTCGGCAAGGTCCAGCCTGCATCCGGGCCGATAACGGTCGGGGACACGAAGTATGCGATATCGAAAGCACCGAAAGTAAAAGGGATCATCACGGGCCCGACCACACTCGCCCACGGCCTCCATATCAGCACCCCTATGTACCGCAACAAGGAGGAACTGGTGCCCGACCTTGCGGCCGCACTGCTTGTAGAAGCCCGGGCCCTCGAGGCCGCCGGTATTACGCTGCTCCAGATCGACGAGCCGATCTTCTCGACCGGCATCGCTGATCTCGCGGTCGGGAAGCTGGCTGTCGAGCAGATCGCTGCCGGCCTCCATACCCCGGTCTGCATGCACGTCTGCGGGAACCTCGGGAACGTTATCGACGAGATCCTGAAGTTCAACGTAAACGTCCTCGACTTCGAGTTCGCAAACAACCCGGACAATCTCGACCTCCTGTCCCGCCGGGATTTGGCGGGAAAGATGATCGGTTTCGGCTGTGTGGACTCAACCACCGACCGGATCGAGAGCACTGCCGAAATCCGCAAACGGATCCAGAAGGGCGTGGAGATCTTCGATCCGAAGATCATGCTCATCGACCCGGACTGCGGGATGCGGATGCGGACCCATGAGACTGCCTACGCGAAGCTGAAGTACATGTGCGACGCGGCGAAAGAAGTGCGGATTGCGCTGTAAAAAATCCGGATCCAAAAAAATGTTCCTTTCCCGGGCACGTATATTATCCCATCTGACCCCTGTTTTGCCAGTTGTTAGCGCCTGTTAGGGCATTTTGCGGTATCTGACGTTAAATTTTTCAAACCAAGCGTTTTGATACCAGATAATTTCCATTTCGCATGCCTTTTCCTCCAATTCGGCATTTTTTCGGGTTGCCTAAAAATCTGGGTCGGAATAAATCGCTTAATTTGACCTCCGATTTGCAAAAGGAGGCTGATTTGAAAAAGAGGTTCCTTACCCCACCTGATGGTCCAGGGGGATGTATTCTCCGACGGAGGCATCAGGAGCCTGGGGAATAATACCAGTACTGACAGGAAGCTCTGCTGCCGGTAATCCTTCGGGTAAATGAGGTGCTGCCGGAGCCGGGGGTACCGCATTGTCCTTCGGGGCCGGTGCATGAACAGCCGGAGCACCCGGAGTTTTCTTCCGTAGGGATGGCTGAACCGCCGGGATTGGATTACCATCGGGCCCGAGCTCAATAAGCGAAGAATCAAGGACCCGGAAGAACCGGAACGTACCGGTTGGCGAACAGATCCAAAGCTCGCGGGAGATATCATTGGATGACACAATGAGCCGGAGTCCCGCGATCGCATTTGCTGCCTCACGTTCCAGCCATTGCGGCGAGCAGCGGAGATGACGAACGCGCTTGATACTGACCTGGGCTTCCCTGCCCGGGCTAACAATGGTGAAAGTACAGAACATGCCGGGCCCATTCACATAGTGCTGGACATGTCCGCGTTTTTCAGCAATCCGTGTTGCTGCCTTTATTGCCTCAAGCGGCCGACGCCCCCGGGTCATGACCGGGCTCCATGCGGTGATGATTCTGTACCGGGCGGTTGTGGTCCCGGTCCGGGCAGCGTTGCTGCTATCTGTTCTGATGGAATCGTATCAAAGCCTCCTGAGGTCCGGACAACTCATGCGGGCACCTGGGGGGAGATACTCCGAGCGCAGGGATCAGAGCATGCCGGATGCTTCTGCACGTATTATTCTGCCTGATATATACGCTTTGTAGTATGCGGGGGAAATCGTAAAGGATTTTTTAAGATCCAGAGGCTATGATTACGAAAAATGTGGGGTGACGATTGGGGGTATGCTGATAGTGGCAGATTGTCTCGCGTTAACGAGGAATTCAATAGAATGTTGAGAGGAAGTTGTTCCGGAGAAAATCCAGACCGGTTCAATGACTATATCCGGATTTTTCGAATCACCCTCATTGTAAGCAAGCTCGATGTTTTTGATAATAACCGATTCATTATCATCAATCCATGCGGATTCTATCGTACCCCCGCGAAGAAGTTTTTTTATCGCTTCACTTGCTGGAATGATGGTAGCATTATATCCAGTATATTCAATTGATCGCCATCGCTTTTGTATCCGAAGAACCTCTCCGTTCTCACCCAAATCAACAACGACATTATCGGAATCCCCGGCAATTGACATCCCATGAATCCGACGGCCATAAAACACCGTTGTCATTACCGGCCATCTATTAACAACTTCTCCCGTAGAGGGGCGTTGTTCTTCCAGATAACTAGTTTCAGCGTAGACAAATATCGCTCCATCGGGCAGCCCCCCGAAGGGAATCATGGCATTCTTTGCGACGACTGGTGCATCATGTTCGGATGTCACATTCTTCCGGATATTTGCCAAAGGCTGAAACGCTTTTATGAAGGCGTCACCTTCACGGAGATATCCATGATAGATTCCCATTTCGCGCGAGGATTCGGGAAGAACAGCATTAATGGTAATCTTTCCTGTCGATCCCGGGTATCCCTTCGCGTTCTCTCCGGAGACTGTTTCGTTGATATGCAGGTTGTCCTCGGGAATTTTTTCCCTCATCGTATTCGAAGGACTCGATGAATTTTGAAATATTCCTTCCGTGCAACCGGTCACCAGAACAATAAAAATTGTCATGAAAAAAACCATGACGGCCTGTCGCCGTGTGCACAGATTCATAATAAAGTATTCAGGATTACAATTTATTAATTCATGCTTAATCTATATTTAATAAAAAATTATTTTACTCGAAACGAAGGACAAAAAAATTCAAATCCCGAAATCCGGGTTTCATAGGATCCAGTGCTTACACCACTCTCGACGTAGTCGAGGCCTCGATTCCCTTATCGGTGATGATAAACGGGAGAAGGCGCTGGGGTGCTGCCGCATCCTTGATCTTGTGCACGGCAAGCGTCCGCTCAATCTCGGCCTGGTGGATATCGATCTTGAACTCGATGACCAGATCCGCCGCCCTCATGATACGGGTCATCTCGATCGGTGCATGGATACCGGTGTATACGACGAACACCATGTTCGCATTGCGCTTCCTCATCTCTTCGCGGGCGTGCCGGAGGAACTTGAGGGCTATGTCGATCCCATATTTCACGATGAGCGTCGAGAGCGAGTCGACAACGATCCTGCTTCCGGCCATCTGGGTCAGGTACAGGTCCGGGTGCATCTCGGTGGCATCGATCATGCCCACCTCCACATCCCCGTCATTCATCAGGTAGGTGCCTTCCTCACCCTCTTCCGCTTTCCAGAACTGGTGCGCTGCAAGGTCGACACCTGCGAGTGGCGTCCCGTAGACCATGACAAGGGTCCCTTCGGGGAACCCGCCGTCGAGGAGGAGGTTGAGACCAACAATTCCGGTGGTCCTCTTCTTTGCGCGTACGCTTACCGGCATATCCTGGATGCGGGATTTGATATCAGGCAAGATCGATCTCTTTCCATTATTTTATTGGGAGGTCATTATATTGTTTGTGATGGAACCGGATAGCTTTTAAAGGCCCTGTCCGGTGAATTACCCGGCATTGCCGCCAAATTTTTCCCGGAGGTGCCTGCGAAGAAGTTTCCATCCGTGGACCCGTGGGAGCTCGTCCACGAACATGACCCTGCGGGGGATCTTGTAACCGGCCATCTGATCCCGGCAATACGCCCCGATTTCTTCTTCCGAAAGTGCCATGCCCGGCCTCAGGACAACTGCCGCAACCGGGACCTCCCCCTTTCGTTCATCGGGGACCCCGAAAACCGCGATATCGGCAACCGCGGGATGCCGTATCAGGACATTCTCAACCTCAGTCGGGTAGATCTTCCAGCCCGACATGATGATCATGTCCTTCTTCCGGTCGGTGATGCAGAGGATTCCCTCTTCGTCCAGGAACCCGATGTCCCCGGTCAGGAACCAGCCGTCGTGGCGGAAAACCTCGCTGGTAGCTTCCGGCAGGTTCCAGTAACCCTTCGCCACAGCAGGCCCGCGGAGGGCGATCTCCCCTGCTTCGCCTAAAGCCATCTCGAGCTCCGGATGCGCCGTATCAACAATCCGTATCTCCGTGTAGCCGACCGCAACTCCCACGCTCTGGTAGTTCTTCGTCAGGTGAGGGTACTCCGGAAGAGTCGTGGTACCGGAGCCTATGACGATCGTTTCCGAAAGGCCGTAGGAGTTCGCGACCGGGATATGGTAGCGGTGGTCAAATGCCTCCCATACTGCCGGCAGGAGCTGGCCGCCTCCCGAGATGATTACCCGGGCGGTAGCGAGCCGCTGCTCAGTTCCGGGCGGGGAGTGGATGAGTGTATGGATGACTGGCGGCATCCCGGCCAGCACGGTTGCGCCGTGCTGTTCGGCAAGGCTAAGGTACCGTTCGACCTCAAAGCGTTCCATCATCACGTAGGTGCCTCCGGCCCGGATGACCGCGAGGCCCCATGAAAATCCGACATGTCCCATCGGATAGATGCCGAGATAAACATCTGAAGGCCGCAGGCGGAGGGCATCCCGCTCGGTATCAAGTGCAGTCATCCAGTTGCCATGGGTGAGCATCGCTCCCTTGGGCCTGCCGGTCGTGCCGGCAGTGTACTGGATATGGCAGAGATCTTCAGGAGAACAGTTCGCAGCACGCATCATTGCCGGGGCCCCGGGAAACGAATTCCATCCGGCCGAGCCGGCACATGCCCCGTTGATGCAGATGACATGCACGAGGCAGGGGGCTTCTTCACGAATGCCAGCGATGATCGCGGCTCCCGCCTTGTCCGTGATGATGGCGCAGGCTCCGGCGTCGTTGATGACATGCAGGAGTTCCTCACCGCGGTAAACGCTGTTCGTCGGCACAGCTACAGCGCCGATCCGCCAGATCGCGAAGTAACTGACGAGATACTCTGGCGAGCTCTCAAGATAGATACAGATCCTGTCGCCTTTTTTCACCCCCATCGAGAGGAGTCCGAGACCGATACGGTTCATCTCGTCCCGCAGGTGCCCGTAGGTGCAGGTCTCGTTTCGCGAAGGACAGATCAGTGCTGCTTTTGCTGAAGGAACACTTTTCGCATCAAGGAGCGTCGTGACGTTGGACATAGAACACCATCCGTAAGAATTGTTACAAAATTGGGCGGCGGGGTATATAGGTGTTCATTGTATCCAGCGATATGCTGCGTGACACCCGATTTTCCCGGAGTCGTGGCCTCCGTGCTTCGGAGGCATTTCACCGGGTGAGATCCCGGTTGTGCAAGGCAAGGTATTTCAGCAACGAGTCCCGTATTATCTCTCCAGGAAGATATGGCAGAAGATTCACAGAATATCCAGAAGGAAGAGCCCCGGAAGGAGATGCCCCGGCACCGTGAAGGCCAGCGGCACCACCATTTCCGGAGGGACCATGCGCCGCGGCCGGCAGCGCCGTATGCTGAGCAGACCCCCGACTCCGCGGAGAAGGTTCCCGGGCTTGACGACGAAGAGACCGAGCAGGACAGGGCAGTCCCGCGTTCCCGGGGACACCGCGGCGGCAGGCCGGAGAAGAGAGTCTACGAAGAGTGGGCAAGCGATCCGTATTGCGAATAATAAAGTGTACCGGTGCTGCAACCCGGTCGTTTCTCCGTAGCCCTTTTTTTTAACCTGCAGGAAAGATGCAGGGGTTGATGATCGAAAGAACTGTCTTTCCGTGAGGATGGATAACCTCTTGAAGGCCCGGGCATAATAATCACTGGCAAACTTTCCGGTGGACGCCATGGATCCCTTCCTGCAGTACGCAGTTCTCTTCTTCACCGGTATCGTGAGCGGCACCGCTTCGGGGCTCTTCGGCGTGGGAGGCGGGTTCCTGATGACACCGGTGCAGTACTGGCTCTATACCGGAGGGGGCTTGGACAACACGATCGCCACCCGCCTTGCCTTTGGCACGTCCCTTGCCGTGATGATCCCGACCATGATTAGCGGGGCACTCGCCCACCATAAAAGAGGTGCGGTGAACTGGCGGGCCGGCGTTACGATGGGCGGGGCAGCAATCGGCGGAGGATTCCTCGGCGGGACCATTGCAACCCACCTGCCGGGACTGGTGCTCCGCGAACTCTTCGCTATACTGATTATCCTCATGGCAGCCCGGATGATCTGGCATATCCATTCCTGCACGATGTGCGAACCCCGTGGTTCACTCCCAATCTATCTATTCATCGGGTTTTTTATCGGCGTGGTTTCAGGACTTGCCGGAATCGGGGGCGGGGTCCTGCTAGTACCGGTCCTGGTGATACTTCTCGGCTATCCGATTCATACCGCCGTCGGCACATCCTCGGCATGTCTCATCTTTTCCACCGCCGGGGCGGTTATGGCATATGTTTTCAATGGCATCAGCGTGATGGGACTACCACCGTTCTCGTTTGGATACGTGGACTTCCTCACATTTGCCTTGCTCACTTCTACGACCATTCCCCTTGCACAGGTCGGTGTCCGGTGCGCCCATGGCTGTTCCGGGAGGACCCTGCAGCTCGTCTTTGCCGGGGTATTAATCCTCATCGGGGTACTGATGCTCGCGAGCGGGTAAGGAAAAGAGAGAAAAAGTTACTGGTATTCCGGCGGCTGGACCTGTTTTGGCAGGCCGCCTTTGAAATGCTGCTGGATCTTTTCATAGTATTGTCGCAGGTTCTCGTTCATCGTAGGATGCACCTTTTTCTGTGCCGCATCAAAGTGTTGTTTTGTCACCGAGAACGAACCGTCGCGCAGCGCGAGCATGCCTGCTTCCCGGCACAGGGCTTCGAGATCTGAACCGACAAACCCTTCGGTCATACCGGCAAGGGTGGCAGCGAGGTTTTCGCGGGCAGGATCAGAAAATGTCAGGTTCCTCTCGTCCAGCAGTTCAACAAACCGTTTCCGGCGTGCTCCCCGTGGGAGTCCGGTGGCATCCTCTGCAGCCGGGGTCATGGCAGCCTTTACGTCAACCAGGGTCATCTGGCGATCTTTACCGAATTTCTCGACCAGCTCGCAAAGAGCATCTTCACTGAGTTTGTCACTTAACCGTACGAACTCTTCGAGTGCTGATCCTTCGACTGGCATGAATCGGGTGTGAATGTTGATGATCTTCTTCCGGTCCTCAAGCTGGGGTTCACCGATGTAGACAAGCCGATCGAAGCGGCCTGCCCGCAGGAGAGCCGGGTCCACGATGTCCGGGCGGTTGGTTGCCCCCATGACAACGACATCCCCGAGCTCCTCAAGGCCGTCCATCTCGGTCAGAATCTGGTTGAGCACATTGTCGATCACGTGCGAGTCATTGCTGGTCCCGCGGGCCGGAGCGAGGGCGTCAATCTCATCGAAGAAGATAATCGACGGCGAGACCTGCCGGGCCTTCTTGAACACTTCACGGACAGCCCGTTCGCTCTCTCCCACCCATTTGGAGAGGAGCTGGGGCCCCCTTACCGGAATGAAATTTGCCCCGCTTTCACTTGCTACGGCTTTTGCGATCAGGGTCTTTCCCGTGCCTGGCGGACCGTAGAGAAGGATCCCCCGGGGCGGCTCGATGCCGAGATCTTCGAACTTCTCCCTGTTGGTGAGCGGGAGCTCGATCGCTTCACGGACTTCTGTCTTTGCAGATTCGAGGCCGCCGACATTCTGCCATTTCACATGGGAGACTTCAAGCATCACTTCCCGCATGGCACTCGGCCCCACATCGCGCTGGGCGCTCCTGAAGTCGCTCGCGTAGACCTTGAGCCGGTCGAGCACCTCGGCCGGGATCTCTTCTGCATCGAGATCGAGATCCGGGAGGTAACGCCGGAGAGCCCGGATTGCAGCTTCCCGGGCAAGGGCTGCGAGATCGGCACCAACGAACCCATGGGTCTGCTGAGCCAGCACATCGAGGCTCACATCCTCGGAGAGTGGCATGCCCCTTGTGTGGATCTTCAGGATTTCGATCCGGTCCGGTTCACTCGGGACACCGATCTCGATCTCCCGGTCAAAGCGGCCAGGTCGCCTGAGCGCTGCATCGATCGCATCGACACGGTTGGTCGCGCCGATGACCACGACCTGGCCCCGTTCCTCAAGGCCGTCCATCATGGTCAGGAGCTGGGCAACGACCCGGCGCTCCACTTCACCCGTCACTTCCTCGCGGCGGGGCGCAATGGAGTCCAGCTCGTCGATAAAGATGATCGAGGGGGCATTCTCCCTCGCTTCCTCGAAGACCTCGCGGAGGCGCTGCTCGCTCTCCCCGTAATATTTGGAGATGACCTCGGGGCCGGCAATCGAGATAAAATGTGCACCGCTTTCGCTTGCAACGGCCTTTGCGATCAGAGTCTTTCCCGTACCAGGGGGGCCGTAAAGGAGGACCCCCTTAGGGGGTTCGATCCCGAGCTTCTGGAAGAGTTCCGGGTGACGCAGCGGGAGTTCGATCGTCTCGCGGAGGCGCTGGAGTTCATCCTTGAGGCCCCCGATATCTTCGTACGAGAACCGCTTGATACCCTCGAAACCGGCCGCGGGCTTGTCAGAGAACTCGATAGATGTATTCTTGGTGATGATGACCGCTTCTTCGGGCTCGACTTCCACTACCTTGAACGCCACGATCTGTGGCTGGATGAAGGGCATACCGAGCATGATCGGGATCGAGTCGTTCTTCACGACCGGAAAATCGATCAGGCCGTTCACGACATGCGGGTTGTTTGCGATCGGGATTTTCTTGGGGAGGTCTTCGGGAGGGGCAAGCACAACGCGCTTGGCCTCGATCTCATCGACGATCTTGACAACCTTTACCGTGTCACCAATGCTGACACCGGCATTCAGCCGGGTGAAATTGTCGATTCGTATCTTACGCTGGTTCCAGTCTTCCACCAGTGCCCGCCAGACCTTGGCAACCGTCCGCCGCTTTCCTTCTATCGCGACCAGATCGCCGGGTGAGATCTTGAGAAGAAGCATGGTCTCGGGATCCAGCCGGGCTTTTCCGCCACCCTGATCGCCGGGATAGGCAGAATCCACCCTTAATTGCACTTCAGGCATTACCTTAAAGGTCATATACGCAGGGATTTATAAGTACTGATAATGCGGGCTCTTATTTTCGATCCATTCCACGGGGCAGCGGGTGACATGATCACGGGCGCACTCCTGGACTGCGGGGCGGACAGGCAGGCAGTCGTGCGGGCGATGCGGGCGGTCGTAACCGAGCCAGCAGTCACCACGGTCACCAGGGCAGGGATCCGTGCACTCCGGGTTGAGACAAAAGCGACCCCGGCACACCGGACGTTCGATGAAGTAATGAAACGGCTGGACGGGACCGCACCAGATATTCCGGCACCGGCACTGGCGATGGCCCGCCGGGTCTTTGACCGCCTTCGTGTCGCCGAGGAAGAGGTCCACGGGGCACAGGCACATTTCCACGAAGTCGGAGCGGATGATGCGATCGCGGATGTGATCGGGGCCTGCACCGCACTCCATACGCTCAGTGTCGACAGCGTGCAAATACTACCAGTAACGCTTGGGCACGGGTCAGCTTCGGGCTCGCACGGTACCTTCCCCATACCGGCCCCGGCCACAGCGGCCATCCTGAAACATGCCAAGCTTGCCGTGATAAGCGGCGACCACGCCGGTGAACTTTGCACCCCGACCGGTGCTGCCCTCCTTGCCGAATTTGCGATGCTCTCAGCTCCGGCAACCAGGGCCTATACCGTCCTTGCTGTCGGGTATGGAGCGGGGACCCGGGATCCTCATCACGCCCCGAACGTAATCAGGGTCATGCTGGTCGAACCGGCAGATCCGGCGGAAACCTTTTCTGAGGATACCGTCGACCTGCTCGAGACGAATGTGGACGATGTCAGCGGCGAAGTGATTGGTCACGCCCTCACCCGCTTCATGGAAGCAGGTGCCCGTGATGCCAGCGCCATTCCCATCATCATGAAAAAAGGGCGGCCGGGATACCTCGTACGCGCAATCTGCCTCCCGGAGATGAGCCCCGGCCTTGCAGAGCTGATGGCACGGGAGCTTGGATCCCTCGGCGTCCGCTGTACCCCCGCGGTGCACCGTTTCATTGCCGATCGCACGATCGAACAGATCGATGTTGAACTGGAGGGCCGCCGCCGGAAGATGCCGATCAAGTGCGGGTGGATGAAGGGTGCCTGTTATGTCCTCAAAGCCGAGTTCGATCCTGCCAGAGAATGGGCAGCGGAGCTCGGTATCCCGGCAAGCGAGGTTCTCAGGGCAGTTGAGGACGCTGGCCGCAAGTCATTAAAGAACAGAACACAGGGAAGCGGTGTATCATGAAAACTGATAAACGGACCAGCGGGAACGCGTTGCTGGACGCCCTGCTCGGAGGCGGGCTCGAGGCACGGACGATAACCCAGATCTACGGGGAACCGGCAAGCGGCAAGAGCACGTTCTGTTTGATCGCCGCGGTCGCCTGTCTCCGATCTGGTCAATCCGTGGTGTATATTGATTCCGAAGGCTTTTCCATCGAACGGTTCCGCCAGATTGCAGGTGAGGATACCGAGAGGATCGCGGATCGCCTTTTCCTATTCGAACCACTCGATTTCGAGCACCAGGGGACGATGATTGCCGAGGCCGAGAAGGTACTGAAAGCCCATAAGCCAGGGCTGCTTATTATGGACTCGGCAACTGCCCTTTACCGCACCGATCTTGAGAAAGGGAGAGATGCACTCCAGGCGCTTACCAAGCAGATGATCCATCTCCTCGGCTACTGCAAACGCTACGAGATCCCGGTCATTATCACCAACCAGGTCTATATGGACACCGGAAAGAACACCTTCTACGGGCTCGGGGGAGTCGCTCTCGAACACCTCTCGAAAGTTATTGTCCGGCTCGAAAAGACTGACATTCCCGGAGTCAGGAGGGCACGCCTCGTCAAGCACCGTTCCCGGCCCGAAGGCGCCTCATTTGATTTCGAGATCACCCAGGACGGGATCCAAGTCAGGAGCTAACGAATGATTCCCTCTTCTTCTCCCGTCGTACTGGGTCGGGACCCGGCATTACAAATCTCAAGCGTTATATATTGACGCGTGAATAAGGAGAGTAATGGGACTGAGCAGGAAGACCGTGGAACGGATCAGGGATCTGCTACAACAGCATCCTCACGGGCTCAGTATAACCAATCTCGCGAAGATCGCCGGAATAAACCGGAACACTGCCGGCAGATACCTGGACCAGCTCCTTCTTTCAGGCCAGGTTGAGATGCACCATTTCGGTATGGCAAAACTGTTCAGGCTTTCTGAGAGGCTGCCGGTCTCGGCTGTACTTTCCATCTCTTCAGAATTCGTCCTGCAGCTGGACAGCAGCCTGCGGGTCATCTTCATCAACGACCCGTTCCTGGAATTCGCAGGGACCACAGCTAAAGATATCGTCGGTAAAAATATCGAATTCACGGGGATTCCCTCACTGTTTGGTGATGATGGTTCCGTACTTCTCGTCCGTTTCCGGGCAGGAGTAACCGGCACCGAGTGGTGGGGCGAGGTGTCCCTCCCAGAACAACGGACCATCTTCTTCTGCCGGATCGTTCCCACCGTTTTCAACGAGGGGACAAAAGGGGTATCGGTGCTGTTCGAGGATATAACATCACGAAAACGCGATGAGGAGCATATCCGTCAGAGCGAAGCACGACTGCGCAGCATTATCAGGGTTTCTCCGATCGGCATCGGGGTAGTCCAGGATCGGGTCTTTCTTGAAGTAAATGCCCGTTTCTGTCAGATAACAGGGTACACTTCTGATGAACTCATCGGCCAATCTGCAAGGATGCTGTACCGGACGCAGGAAGAGTACGACCGCGTAGGGTTGATGAAATATGCCATGATCCGGGATCGCGGCACCGGGTCGGTTGAAACCCACTGGCTGAGAAAGGATGGGGTCGTCATTGATGTCCTTCTGAGATCCACACCGCTGGACACGAGCGATGCTTCCAAAGGAATTACTTTCACTGCCCTCGATATAACCGCACGGAAGCGAGCTGAAGTTGCATTGAGGGAGAGCGAGGCCAAGCTCCAGCTCGCGCTTTCCGGCTCTGAAATGGGGATGTGGGAATTGGACATGCAGTCATCAACAGGTTCGATCGATGAACGGGCTGCTGCAATTCTAGGGTACCGGAAGAGTGATATCGGATCGTTTCGTGCGGAATGGGACGCTCTCTCGCATCCTGATGATGTTCCCCTTATTCGTCAGAGACTTGCTGATTATCTGGAAGGGCGGTCATCCATCTTTGAATCCGAGCACCGCATGAGGCATACTTCCGGCCGGTGGATATGGGTCTTAGGCAGGGGTAAAAGTGCCGGGGGTCTTTCGGATGGTTCCTGGAAAAAGATATCCGGAACCATGCAGGATATCACCGAGCGCAAGAATGCCGAACAGGAACTGCGGGAGAGCGAGGACCGTTACCGCAACCTTGTGGAAATCTCACCTGATGCGGTTTTCCTCCATCGGAATGGTACGATCATCTATGTAAACCCGGCAGCCACCAGCATGCTCGGCGCCCGGCACCCGGAAGAAATTATCGGAAAAAATGTGTTTGAGTTCATCCGGCCCGATTATCGTGAACCTGTCATGGAGAATATTAAAAAAGACCTTGCGGGTGAAAAAACCCCGCCGATAGAATTGCAGATGCATCAGTTGGACGGGACCCCCTTTATCGTGGAGGGAAGAGGGGTAAAGACGTATTTTGACGGGAAACCTGCGGTGCAGGTTTCGATGAGGGATATCACTGAGAGGAAAAAGAGAGAGATTGCACTTAAAAGCAGCGAGGAGCGGTACCGTCGCCTCGTCGAACAGTCGTTTGACGCCGTTGTTATCCATAAAGGGGGGAAAATCATCGTGGCAAATGAGGCAACGGCAGCGATAGCAGGCGCGTCTTCCCCCGAAGACCTTATCGGACGATCAATCTATGATTTTGTCCACCCCGTCTCGCAGCAGTTCGTGAAGGATCGTCTTGCAGATCTGGGGACAAAAGAGTTGATGACCTTTCCCCTCGTCAGGGAAACTTTCCGGAGAATTGACGGAAAACCGGTCGACGTAGAAGTGATGTCTACCTGGTTCATGGATAACGGGATCCCTGCAGTTCAGGTAGTCTTCAGGATCGTTAAGGGGGCATGAGGCCGGAATGGAGCTATTTCCATCCAGGAAAATTAAAAGACTGAATCGGAGAATACTTCTACCTGTAGGGGGAGCAGGTGCGCGGATATTTCCTTGGAAAAAATTAAAATGCGATACTACCAGTGAACACGGTCACCGCAGGGCCTTCCATCTTCGTCCCGTCTTTCAGGGAGATGGTCAGTGGTCCGCCCACGGTCTCCACTTCAACAGTCTCTCCTACCAGACCCAGCTTATGAGCGACCGCGGCTGATGCTGTTGCCCCGGTGCCGCAGGATAATGTTTCATCCTCAACTCCTCGTTCATAGGTACGGATACGGATACTGTTCTCCCCGCTCTTTTCCATGAAATTCACGTTCGCTCCCTGGGGGAACGTGGCATGGTTCCGAATCTGGGGAGCCACTGAAGCAATATCGATGTCGTCAACTGCCCCTACCGGGATAACAGCATGCGGAACACCAGTATTCACCGCGTAAACATCGTAGCTGCCGATGTGCTCCTGGTAATNACCACTTCCCGTTGCCGGAATATCCCGTCGGTCAAACAGCGGTGTTGTCATAGTGATAGTGGCACGGAACTCTTCCTCCCGGTACCCCATCGTCACCGCCAGAGATCCGGCCGGTGTTTCCACGGAACAGGACTCCTTCACATAACCGGCGTCGAAAGCATACTTGACCAGGCACCTGATGCCATTGCCGCACATCTCTGCCTCGCTCGCATCAGGCTGGAAGATACGCATCCGGAGGTCACTTTTTGCTGACTTTAAAAGAAAGATCACACCATCAGCGCCAATCCCGAATCGCCGGTCGCAGTAGCTCACAGCAAACTGCCCCTTCATGTCATCGGGAATGACAACCCGGTTGTACTCGTCAATAACAATGAAATCGTTTCCGTTTCCGTGCACTTTGGCAAATGGTATTTCCATGGGTTATTCCTCATCTGCTGACCCGAAGACCGGTTCATCGTTCAGTTCATATTGGATTGTGTTTGTTTATCGAAAAAGCTCTTCCTTTTCCTTCAACAGCCGGTACTACAGATTGCTTCTTTGTAAGAAGACCGGTGTGTGGTTTCCTCGTGGCGAGACCTGATGAAGGACACTCTGGTCAACACCTGGTACCGGGCCCGGACACCGGGCTCGGGTTGAACTCCTCAATTCCCCACCCGAGATAATCCCGGATAATGACGTACGCCATCTGGGGGGGAATTGCACCGGCCTCGGTCACAATCAGATCGACAAACTCCGCGGGAGTGACATCGAATGCAGGGTTCCGCACAGTGACGTTCGGAAGGGTCCGTGCGATCTCGTCGGAAAGTACTTCGCTCCCGGGCCGTTCCTCGATCTCGATAAGTTCTCCCATAATCGTCCGAGGAGCAAACTTGTACGTCTCGGCAGCCACGATCATATTCACCCTCGCTTCAGCGGCCGTATGGGCAACCTGCGACGTACCGATCTTGTTAACCACAGCACCATTGACAGTCACCGCATCTGCACCGACAATAATGAGGTCCACATCGTGGATGAATGAGCGGACTGCCGAATCTACAATGAAACTGGTCTTTATGCCGGCATCGTTGAGGGTCCTGATAGTGATCAGTCCCTGGTTTCTTGGGCGGACCTCAGTGGCAAAGACCGAAATCTCCTTGCCGGTCCGGTGTGCCTCGATGATACAGCCAAGCGCAGCTTCGGAATTGCAGTGCGTAAGGATCGTATCCCCGTCACGGATATGGCGTGCCCCGAACTGCGCGATCTTTTCGACTGCCTGCTGAGAGGATTGGATAAAATGGTCGGCTGACTGAACAACCCCGAACCGTGCCTCTTCCACGGTCTTTGCCGGGCCAAGTCCTGCCATCACAATATGCACTGCGTTCGGTAAGGACACCGCAGTAGGCCTCGTCGCGGTCAGCAGGTCTGCAGCCTGTTCCATTTTCTGTTTAAATGCGGGGCAGGTGGGTGCGTTTGTCGCCAGTGCGTGGTCCCGGAGCGATTCGGCAGCAGCCCGTGCGATTCGGCCGGCACCCCGTATTTCCATGCTCTTTATCTTCTCTGCGGTTTCATCTACGGACATCAAGCTTCATTGATTGAATGCACAAAAGAAGTACATAGAGTTATTGCCGGGTGCCCTGATGTCGGTTGCAGTAGTTTTTGACAGTGCCGGAACACTCCTGAACACCTACCGCGTTGCAAAAGATATCTGTCATAAGAAACTGCTCCCCGGTATCGAAACAACAACCCTTACGTTCAGCTCCCCCGACCGTGTGCTGATCGTCCTGCCTCTCCATTCGAAGGACCTGATGGCGACAGCGGCCGATGTGCTTCTTTCCCAGTACCTGATCCGGCACGATATTGGGTTTGGGGTCAGCTGCACACGAAAGATCACAACCTCCGACGATATTGGTGATATCCTCTATGCTGACAGCCGGGCCCGGGTGGGGGACCTTCAGGAGTGCATCCGGAATGTCTGGACGGTCTGCAAGGAAGAGTCTATGGTAACGCTGAACAGCGGGGCAATCGTCAACATGGAAAAGGAGGGTATAGAATTCACAATCACTGCCGGCGGCTGGCCATTCGATGGTGCCAAAGAGGCGATCACCACCCTCCACCGCATGGGGGTGCCGACGTTCATTGCTTCCGGGGACCGGGTCACCAAACTCGAGAAGATGGCGGACCATCTCGGGATCCCCCGGGACCGGGTATACGGGGTCGCAACTCCGACCGTCAAGGCACAGATTGTCGAAGATCTCCGTCAGGAGTATGATACTGTTCTGATGGTTGGCGACGGGATTAATGACCTCTGCGCCATGCGGAACGCCGATATTGCGATCCTTACCATCCAGCAGGCGGGTGACCGGCCAGAGGAGTTGTACAAGGAAGCGGATTATGTGGTGAAAAATGTGAGCGAAGTTATTCCGATCGTTGCTGATCTGCTGACAGGCAGCGCACATTTGCGATCGTGACGGCTGTAGGACAGCATATAAAAGGTAATATGCGACTTCTGTCACATTAGGTATAAGGGTATTATGAAGGCTCCATTGATCACGGTCGACAACCTCTCCATGGATTTTGATGGCAAGGGGGTACTCAAGAATATCTCTTTTGAGATTGCCGAAGGGGAGATCCTGGGGATTATTGGCAGGAGCGGCGCGGGAAAGACGGTGCTCATGCATCTCATGCGGGGTGTGGAACAGCCCCCGACCAGCGGGAGAATCATTTACCACGTTGCAGTATGCAATGGGTGTGCATTTCTGGACGTTGGGAGCTCTGCCGGCAAGCCATGTCCCAAATGCGGTGGAATGCTGACCGCCCAGGATATCGATCTCTGGTGCGAGAAAGACGAGACGCTCAGGCGACGCCTGATGCGCAGAACCGCGATCATGTTCCAGCGTTCGTTCGCCCTCTACGGTGACGACCGCGTAATCGAGAACGTGCTTCATGCGCTCGATGATATTGACTACCCGCAGGATCAGGCAATAAACCGTGCTGCCGACCTGATCGACCAGGTACGGCTCTCCCACCGGATGATGCATATCGCCAGAGATCTCTCGGGTGGAGAGAAGCAGCGTGTCGTTTTGGCACGGCAGCTCGCAAAAGAACCCTTCATGCTCTTTGCCGATGAACCGACCGGGACGCTCGACCCCGGCACGGCAAAGATTGTACACGAGATGCTTTCGGAAGCAGCAAAGACCAATAACATGGGAATGGTCGTCACCTCCCACTTCTCCCAGGTGATCGAAGATGTTGCAAGCCGGGCAATTCTGCTGGTTGACGGGGGTATTGCGAAGATCGGAACACCGAAGGAAGTCATCGGACAGTTCATGAAAGGGTACGATGATACCGAACACTTTGAGGAGGCAGAGCTGGGAGAGAAGATCGTCGTTGCCCGGGANCTTGTCAAGCGGTATATCTCTGTCGACCGTGGCGTCGTGAAAGCAGTGAACGGAGTCTCGTTCGAGGTCTTCGCAAAAGAGATATTCGGAGTCATCGGCAAGAGCGGGGCAGGAAAAACCACCCTCTCCGGTATCATCGCCGGCCTTGTTGAACCGACCAGCGGTGAGATGAATATTCGGATCGGGGAAGAGTGGATCGATATGACCAAACCGGGGATCGAACAACGGGGACGGGCAACGGCATATATCGGGCTTCTCCACCAGGAGTATGACCTGTTCCCGCACCGGACGATTCTCGATAACCTGACCGATGCCATTGGTCTTGAGTTCCCCAAGGAGCTCGCCATGCGAAAAGCGCTCATTACCCTCAGAATGGCCGGTTTCTCCGAGGAAAAAAGCAAGGATATCCTTGAACGGATGCCTTCCCAGCTCTCAGAGGGAGAACGGCATCGCGTTGCCCTTGCTCAGGTTCTTATCCGCGAGCCCCGTCTCGTGATCCTCGATGAACCGACGGGAACGATGGACCCCATTACCAAGATCGATGTCAAACACTCCATTCTCCACGCCCGCGAGGAGATGGAAGAGACGTTTATCGTTGTCTCCCACGACATGGACTTTGTGCGTGATATCTGTGATCGCCTTGCCCTGATGCGTGGCGGAAAAATCGTGCAGATCGGAAAAACTGAGGAAATACTTGCCAGTCTTACGGCAGAAGAGCGCAAAGTCATGACCCAGCCACCTGCCTGAGGCGGATCATGATCACCATCCACCTCGACGGAAAGAGGATGGAGATCGATCAGGACAGCACCATCAGTTCCATCCTGACCGGTCACCCTGCGGAATGCAGTGTTGCGGTCATCCGTCCCGTAACCCAGGAACAGGCTAAGACGAGCAGTGTTATTGTCAGCACGACGGCTGGTCAGGTCACGATCGAGCTCGGGGGCGGGAATATTCCTGTCCTTGAATCGCCGGAGATTGTCGAGAAGCTGACGATCCACTGGGCCGACCGCTCTGCTGCAGCGTTCGGGCCGTTCCCGTCAGCCATAAAACCGGCAAGGAAACCCTGGCTGTATGAGATGGGGGATGTTATTCTCGGATGCGGGGGTTATGATCCCGGGAGATCCTACCTGATCTTCTCGAAGAACCGGCATTCTGCTGACCATGGAGCTGACGAGACAGGAGGCGTGATCGGAAAGGTAGTGAGCGGGCGGGCCGTTCTTGACCGCTGGTCATCCGGTGACCACGTCATCAAAATTGAACCCGTCATCAGCTGGGCAGATACCAGCCGGTCATTCACGACACGGGATTTGGGCATTATTCTCGAAGACGGAATGCAGATCGTCAGTGGGTTGACGATCATGGCACAAGGGTATTCAGCAGATAAGATCACGACCGAAGCTGCGGGGGGGGTGGAGCATATGCTCCATGCCTTGAAAAGTGGAAGGTTCGTTGTCGGCCGTGCAACGAGTACCCATATCCTTGATTCCCGTCATGCAGGTGCTTCGGAAGTGCCGGCAGAATACCGTCACCCTCGGAGAGAGGGGGTTGTTACCGTGCGGTCAACCGGACCTTCGGCAGGGGGGATTTACATTTACCGTGCCGATGTCCCCAGCAGTGTTGCACATAGCATCGTCGGGCAGGTTGTGCAGGGAGTTGAACTGGCTAAACTAGCGCAGGAACACGATCTGATTGCTGTCACCGTCAAGCCGGAGCAGATCGATCTACTTGGCCTCCCGGTCACAAGAGCAAAGGAGATTACCCTTGCCCGGGGTTTAACCCTCGTCTTTGACAAGGATACCGGCGATCGCATTGTTGTGTCGCAGGAGCCGGGGACCACGGTCGATATACTTGCCGAGAAGAAGGTTACCGTTACCACAGCACCTATCGACAAGGTGATCGATATCCGGCTCGACGACGAAAAAGCACCGGTGAGCTGTGAGGTATTCCGCCGCATTACCGGGCTCAAGGAGCACGATGCCGGGATGCTGCCGGTCTTCTTCAAATTCGATGATGTCGTACTGTTCAAGCCTTTAATACCAATAGATGTCAAGCTCAACCCGGAAAATATACCGGCAGGGGAGGTCCCGGCAGCCGGTCTCGGGATCACCAATGATTCCCGCAAGGGTGCCGGGACTGTCGGGGTGCGCCTCTCGGCAAACCGGGAGTTCGGCCCAACTTCAGAGCCATTCGAAGGGACGAACATGATCGGTCAGATCATCGACACGGAAAAAATCAGGAAAGTAAAGGAGCGGGAAAAAGTGTATATCAGAGAGGTAAAATAATGGCAGCCTATACTCCAGCCCTCGTGGGGACTGTGACCAAATATATCGTGGTCGAGTCCTTCGATATCACACCAGCTGACCTTGGGATCCGGGCGTACGAGATCTCGAAGGGTGCCATGATCAAGGAAACCTGTTTCGGGCTTGTCATAAACGGAAAAGAGGCCGAAGTCGACCGGATCATTGCCGAGCTCAGGAAGATCGATCCCGAACATATCTTTGTCAAGGACCGGGGGTTTCCCCCGGGAGATCCCCGCCGCTGCCGGGCAAACCTCGGTGGTGCCCGCCCAGGCTATAACGCAATGGAATATGAGATGACCGTCATCCCCTATGTCTCCCACGGGCTTGAAGAACTGAACATCCGCGATGAAAAGACCGTTCTCCCGCCGGAAAACCCGCTGGACTACAAAGCACTCGATATTTCCCGGCTCAAAAAACTGATCGAAGCACAGGAGTCCTGACATGGTTAAAGTATTCATTTATCCTACAACGAGCCTTATCCTCTCTGATATGGTGGCACGCTATGGCCATACCCCGCTCTCCTCGGCCGTCGCGATCCGCGAACGAATCCANACTGCAGGACTCGAATCAGCCCCGCTCCAGATTACTCCCGAAGAACCCAAGAAAGGGTTGAAATGGGCTGCAGTCGAAGTCCCCAGTGGGGTGCGGGGACGAATGGCCCTCTATGGCCCGATGGTCGAAGCCTGCGAAGCGGCGATCATCATCAACGACGCCGACCTAGCTTTCGGGTGCATGGGGTGTGCCCGGACAAACGAGCTGCTCAAGTTCCTTCTTCACCAGAAAGAGATGCCCCATCTTGAGCTGAACTATCCGAAGAACGAAGAGGAAGGCGTGAAGTTTGTTGCCGCAATCAAGCGCTTCCTCACCGGGCTCGGAGGAGCGAGATGACCCCACCGGTACGGATCGCCCAGCTCTCCTGCGGGCCGGAGTACTCCGGGGTCCAGCATGAGATTGACGCAGCCGCCCGGGAAGTGAGTGGGGAGATCTTTTACCCGGACGTTGCTTTGAAGGATATCAGGAAGGATTTCGAGGATTTCGGCCTCGATGTGCGGAGCCCCGACCTCAAGCTCGCCATCTCCCGGGCCCGTGCGCTTGTCGATGGCAGGGTCGACGCTGACGCGGTTTTCATCGCCACCTGTTTCCGCTGCGCAGAAGCTGCCATCGTGAGGAACGAACTTCGCCGGTATATCCATGAGCACTCAAAACTTCCGGTCGTCAGTTATTCCTTTACCGAACGTACCACAGCAGGTACCCTCCTCACGCGGATGGAGGCCCTTACGACAATTGCCCGCCGTCGAGCACTGCTCGCCCGGGAAGAACAGAAGGGGATCACGCTCGGGCTTGACTCGGGTTCCTCGACTACGAAAGCGGTTGTCATGAAGGACAACCGGATCATCGGTACCGGATGGCAACCTACGACAGAAGTTTTGAAAAGCGCAACAAACGTGATCCAGCACGCTCTCGATGAGGCGGGCGTTAAACGGGACGAGATACAGGCTGTCGGAACGACCGGATACGGCCGCTTCCTCGTGGGAAAAGAGATCAAGGCCGACCTCATCCAGGAGGAACTGACCGTGAACTCCAAAGGTGCGGTGTACCTCGGTGATCGCCAGCACGGTCCGGCAACGGTCATCGATATCGGGGGGATGGACAATAAGGCGATCTCGGTGATGGACGGGATCCCCGGCGTGTTTACTATGGGTGGTATCTGTGCGGGGGCAAGCGGGCGGTTCCTCGAAATGACAGCAAAACGGCTCGGCGTCGAGATCACCGAGCTCGGCCCGCTTGCCATGAAGGGGTTCGGCGACCGCGTTCCGATGAACAGCTACTGTATCGTCTTCGGAACCCAGAGCCTGGTCAACGCTCTTGCCGCCGGGAGCACACGGGAGGATGTTGCCGCAGCTGCCTGTCACAGCGTTGCAGAACAGGTCTTTGAGCAGCAGTTGCAGGAAGTGGACATCAAGGAACCGGTCATCATGGTCGGCGGCACATCGCTTATCGAAGGTCTTGTCCACGCGATGGGGGAACTCCTCCAGACAAGGATCCTCGTGCCACCCCACTCACAGTACATCGGCGCAGTAGGGTCGGCACTCCTGGCATCAGGATTTATTAAGGACGATTAAATGCAGGCCATTGAGTACTTTGAGGTGGAATGCCCCGAGCCGCTGGGAGCAGAGTACTACAAGCAGATAACCAACGACGTCCTTCTCGACCAGAACCTCCTNAAAGTGATCCAGAAACTCCATGTCTTTATCGATCCGAAGGTGCCAATATTTGTCGCGGTGGGAACCCTGAAAAGAATCACGAGCACAATCCGGGTCAGGGATTTTGCCAATGTAAACCCGCTGGAAGGTAAAATCACGCTCGTTATTTCCGATGAGACCTACCTGGCACCAATGCTCAAAATCTTCTGGCAGCGGTTCGGCAAGGACCATGTCGAACAGCCTGACCGCTTCACCGTGATCCTGTACGATGTTGCCGAGGATCCGAAGGTCATTGAGGAGATTGTCGTCGCTGACCCGAGCGAGTCCCTCTTCAAGGACCTCATTTATGCATTCCGGTGTATAGCGCCGGAAGGGTTCCGTCTCCGTAGCGAGAAGTTCAGCAGAGAGAAGTTCTCCTTTGTTGCGAGTGAAAATACCCTCCCGGAGGATACTGCTCCCCTGATCCGGGAGAAATGTGCAAAGATGGGGGAAGAGCCATGACGCTCGTCCCCGTTACGTATAAGGGCGGGATTTACCAGCATAATGTCATCATCGATCTCATCGAGGATTTGGGCGGGTATATTGTCCAGAAACACATCATTGCTGCTGAAGTCGTGCTGCAGTGCTTTGTTCCGAAGGACGATATCGAGCTCATCCGCAGGATTGCAAAACCTCTCTTCGGCGAGGTGATCGATTCCCCACTTGTCGGTACCGAGATTGCGATCGTCAGCATGAGCCTCGAGATCCACCACCTCCCCCACCCATCCTGCGATATCGCTGAGTACGTGCGGCGGATCGGGGCCAAAAGCAACATGGTCAGCCTCGCCCGGGGCCCGGGTAAACGGATCGCCGGTCTGAATGATGAAGAACGGGATGTCATCAATGAACATGATATTGCGGTCTATCTCATGGGGAATTTCGAGGCCTGCATCGAATACAAGATGCCGACATTACGACGGGGGATCGAAGTCCCCATCGTCCTGTGCGGAGGGCCCGACAGGGAAGTACTCGAGCGCATAACCAGTCCCCCGTTCGAAGGCTATGTGGGGAATGTGGGCCGGTTCATGCGCAGGACGAAAGAGGCCGACCAGTTGGAGAAGATGGATGAGATTATTGCAGAGATTACCCGGGTACTCGAGAAAAAGCGCGAGAATATTGCCAAGGACCCGCTCTCGGTCTCCCCGGCACGCCTCATGGACCTGATCCGGGAAAAGATCCCTGCGATTCTTGACGTTACGTCACCCACCCCGTTGACGGTGCAGATGGCAGGGCTCAGGGTGAAGCTCCCGTACGACACCTTTGCAGGGGACCTCAGGAGGGTGGAGATTGAAGACGGAATTACCCTAGGAGATGTTGCCGAAATCCTTCCTTCGCGGATGAGGGATTATATCCTTGTCCGGATCCGGCCCTTCTCCGAGACAAACACGGTGGTTTGAATGGCTCCCAAGAAGGTATCGTCACTCTCAACAAAAGACCAGTTTGAGGAAAAGCTCGCCCAGATCGTCGAGAAAGGTGCCGAGCAGACAGCAGAAGAATGGATGCAGGCGATCGAGCAGGAATACGGGAAAGTGCCTCTGGTCTTCCGCAGGATGGGGGAGCGGCCTGAAGTGCTCATCTCCCACCTGCTTTACAAAGGTACCGTAGCCCAGACGAGCCCGCTCGACCCGAAATATGTTGAGCTGATCAGCATGGCAGTTGGAGCGGCTCTCAAGTGCCCCCACTGCACGGGGTACCATATGCAGGCAGCGCTCAGGATGGGCGCTACCCGCGAAGAGATCCTTGAAGTTATCCTTCTCTCGGGAATGATCTCCAACTCTTCCGTTCTCGCCAATGCTTACCGGATTATTGACGAGAAGCTGGAAAAGTGTGTCCCCTGCGAGACGAAGGGTGTGGAACGCGGGACCGCTGACGTGAAGCCGCAAAGGAAAAAGACGCCCGTGAATCGTAAGTAGAAAGCACGTAATTTTTCCCTTTGTTCCGAACCGATATTCCACCAGAGACCTTCTTTTTCAAATCATTATTCCTGCAAGCGTTCAATTTTTTCTGTACTTAGTGACTGTAGTTTCCGCATGAGCGATACGATATGCTGTTCCTCACATATTTGATCAGCCTCCATCAGGTCTAGAATCTTATGGATATGACGACAGCGGTTATTCCTCCCCACGGGAAACATGAGGCCCGTTTCATGCGCAGGACCTTCGTCCCCCCTTTCCAGGGTCACCGTTTCATCCCTCTGCCGATGAAAGTGTACCGCCTCTGGCCGTGATAATTCCAGAAGAATGCAAGCAGGGTGGCAATGATCTTTCCCGTTAGATAATTGAGGGAGAAGATCTCCACGGCAACCCAGATTATGCAGAGGTTGACCAGCAGACAACTGATGGAGATTGCAGCAAAGGAAGTGAACTGGTTAACGTAATGCCGGTCATTGTCGTGGAACGTAAGGAATTTGTTCAGCGCATAACTCGCGATGATCCCGCCGCTGTATGAAACGGCAGAAGCCCCGATATACCAGATGGCGAGAAGCGTTGATAAAAAATACAACAGGGCGATATCGAGTGCGGATGAGATTACCCCGATGGTGAAAAAACCGATGATCGTCCCGCAGCTGTCCCGGTTGCCGGACGGGCAGGGGGGTAGGTTGAAGAGACCTGAAGATTTCATGTACCGGTTTGCCCGCGATAACCGGCGCAGTCAAACAGCATATCCTGATTTCCTGGACCAGCTGCCCCAGAACCAGTTGGGCGGCTGAAAGCCGGGTGGGCCGGAATGGTTGAGTTTAAAGCACCCGAAACACCTGATGGGCTGCCTCCCGGTATTGCCGGGATTCCACCCCAATCGGCAGCCGGGACTTCAGCACAGTGATCGTTGACCCAGGAGATGATCTCTGCATTAGACGAAAGGGGTCCGCCCACGGCATTGACTGAGGATCCGAGGACGTACCGGATCCTGCCGGCATCAATAAGTCCTTTGAAGGAATCTGCAGTGAGGATCTGGTCACTCCCACTAAACCCGCCCAGAGACATGACCGGTTCACCGGTATCGATGATCAGGGTTGCTCCTTCGTTATTCGAAGATGCAACGGCAACAATCCAGGTCTCCCCTGTTTTATGAGAGACGAGGTACTCCGCGAGCCTTGCTGTCCCGATCCAGGTCTCTCCAAATCCGTTCCCCATTCCGTTGCCAGCGGTTTCGATCCGGGGGCCGGCAACAGGAAGGAGGCCGGTATTCCCGTACACCAGCGGCGTACAGGCCCAGACAAACGGGGCGATAAAGAGGATTGCAATTGCAACAATTGCCAGAATCCGCGAAAGGTTCCCCGATCCGCCTCCGATCCTGCATCTGAAGAGAGCAAGCAGGACGGTCATAACAATAATTCCGGCGAGGATTGCCGGAACAAGGAGACCAGACCATGCCGCATTATAATACATGAAAAGAACCTCGGTAAGTCCCGTCAGTGCTATTGCAACGACAAGCAGCCAGCCTTTCGTTTCACTGGACTGATAAAGCCCGTACATGCAAGCTGCCCCGATTCCCGTAAGTGCTGCAAGGGGTGGAGCGATTGTGGCAAGATAGTAAGTGTGCCAGAAACCGGTCGTGAAACTGAAATAGAGCAGGCCGGGCAGAAGCCAGAGACTCAGTGCAAGCAGGGTTAACCCCCTTTCGGTGAACAGACCTGCATTGTCGAAAACTTTAAGGGGAAGGCGGGTAGGGCAGCGCCACCAGGCAAGAAGGCCGATCAGAGAGAACGGCAGAAGCCAGCTGATCTGGCAGGCAAGACCTTCTCCGAAAAGCCGGAAGAGACCCGGGGTCCCGTTCTCATCCATCATGCCACCGCCTTTCCCGTCACCCGCTGACATAGGGGCGGGAAGCCCTGCCGGGCCGCCCGCTGCGGAAGGCCCAAACCCTTCTCCCCTAGGTGCCAGGACGGGATCAAGGGAACTGCCTTCCACGCGGGCGGCCATTGAACGGTCCCGAACCGTTTCGGGATCGACTGCCTGGCCGGCTCCTCCACCAGGAGGTATGCCGGTTCCCGGGAATACTCCCCCCTTGCCGTCGCCACCTGTTATCATCCCGTTTTCCAGCCGGTGAAGGCCATTATAGTTTACGATGAGACCGAGCACCGTGTTATCCCCGCTCCCCCCGATATATGGGCGCTGGCTTGCCGGAATCAGGTCAACGGCAACCGCCCAGGAGAGTGAGACTGCTCCCAGCACCAGCAGGGCCAGGCCGAGATGAAGGACCTGTTTTTTTCGAGGTCTGTTCTGCATTCCCAGAATGTACATGGCAAAGACTGCAGGAACGACGACGAGCGCCTGGATCATCTTGATATTGAACCCTATACCGATAAGCACGACCGATATGAGGAGGAGAGGGAACGACTTCTCACGGGCAGCTTTCAGTCCTGCCCAGAGGGAGAGCAGCAGAATGAAGATCAACAGACCGTCTATAGTGCCATTACGGGAAACCGCAACAAAAATAGGTGTAACCGCCAGAGCAAATGCCGAAACCAGTCCCGCATGTTCCCCGAAAGGCTGGGAAACGATCACATAGATAAGTGCTACCGATCCTACACCTGCAAGCGCCTGTGGCAGGATGAGCGCCCATCCTGAATAGCCGAAAATGATGGCGCTGATGCACTGGACCCAGAGTCCTACCGGGGGTTTGTCAATGGTCACGAAGCCGGCAGCATCGAACGAATTGAAGAAAGCCACGCCGGGGTTTTCAAGCATACTCCGCACTGCTGCTGCATAGTAGGTGTTCGAAAATCCTTCATTCCAGATATTCCAGAAGTTCAGGAAAGCCGAGAGGAGGAGAATTGCACAGAGCAGAATCTTTGTCCGATGCCTCGTCACAAATTCCCCGACCATGATCCGGAACCATAGGAAATCAGAAGCCATACCGTCAGAACCTCATGGTATCCGGAAACGTCAGGATGGTGATCTGTCTTTTACTCGCCCGGTATTGCATCATCGTCTATTCACCGAATTGTGAGAATGGATATCTTTGTGAACTGCCCTGGTGGATATATTGATGATACGGTTTGAGTGAAAGGATAGTCCCGCTAATGTAAGTATTGAACCGGCACGGATCATATATCATGGAAAAAATGGCAATAGTTCGGTTCGTCCTTACCGGTATGGGGCAGGCAGGGTCACTTTAAAAAAACCAACCATTTTTTATCAGGGAGGATGACATTATGATAAAGGCGCACGATCGCTTCATGGTTCATTCTTTAAATAGCGGGAGTTTTTCAATATGCCAGAGAAGGAAACGATCTCTATCTCATCGGATCCTGCGTTTTTACAGGAACTTTCAGAGTACCTGGAAGTACTGTCCAACCCCACCCGCCTGAAAATCCTCAAAGTGATCGAGAAAGAACCCAAAGAGATCAGTGAGATCGCATCCCGTATCGAAACCAGCTATGCCAACACAAAAAAACACATCGACCAGCTCGTCAATATCGGTCTCGTGAAAAAGGAGGCCGGCTTTGGTCGGGAAACGATAAAGGGGATTCATCCTGTCTGGAAGTTCTCCCTTGCAGAAGGGGGTCTCGGTATGCTCATCAAGAATCTCGGAGTTTTTTCCCGGATTAACATCCCCATGGGGTATGGAGAGATCCAGCAAACGCTTGAATCAGTGAGGACAGCTGTCATCAGGGAATCCGGTGCAGATTATCCGGCACTCCATCTCGTTCAGGGCAAGGGAGCAGGCCACACATACCTGCTCAAAAATGAGCGGACGCTCCTTGGGAGGATCGACCCGGACTCCCCATCCAAGCGCGGGGAGGGAGATATCGCTCTTCCGGAGGAGTACGTGGCAGTGACCCGGATCACGAAACCGCATGCCATCGTTACAAAGACTACGGCAGGCTGGCAAATCGAGGACCGCGGCAGCTCGGGTGGAACCTATCTGAACTCAGGCCTCATTGCCCCCATGCACAAAACAGGCCTGAAAAACGGTGATATCATCGATCTTGCCATGGGTGATGACTCGGCGCGGTTCCTGTTCATAGCGAACGAGTGAGGATACATGGCAGATAGGGCAGGTCCGGATCTTCGGAGGAGCGGGAAACCGGCAGCCAGCCTGGTTCCGTTATTTCTGGTATTCACGTTCCTGTCCTTAATTATTTTCCCGGCGTCTTCAAACGTAATCACCTACGACGGAAAAGGAAACACCGGTTCAATACAGGACCTGATCAACACGACAAGTTCCGGTGACAGTATCTATCTTACCGGTGGGATCTACCATGAGAATATCCTTATTAACCGGCCGATTGTCTTTGGGGCGCTTGACTCGAAAAATCCGCCGGAGATCATCTCTTCCGGAGCTTCCGGTGCCGGGATCACTCTTGCAGCTGACGGGATTACGATAAACGGGGTGATCATCTCCGGGACCGCGGAACAGGGACTCCTGGTACAGTCAAATAATAACCGGATCAGTGCGATCACGATCAAGGGTTTTCCCACCGGCATAAGCCTGAAATCGGCAATAGGTAATATTTTTTCAGGAAATACTATTGCGAATAATTCTGTTGGGATTGGGCTAGACCGATCCTCCAGGTCCAATATCTTTTACCTGAACACTCTCGACAATCCCCGGGACGTTGATACCCAGTCCATTGATAATGTCTGGTCCGGCCGGCAAAACTACCAGTACCAGGGAACAGATTTTTCCGGACCATTGGGAAATTTCTGGAAGGGGTATAACGGCACGAATAACAACAGCGACGGGATAGGAGATACACCTTATGTCATCCAGGGCTCCGTTCCCGGTCAAATTACTCTAACCGAAATAACCGACCGTGCACCTCTTGTCAGCTCACCCGAATCGTATACACTTGTTGGTAGTTCCGGCCTGTTTAACACATCGCCACTGGATAGGGGATTACAGCCACCTGAATTCCCCTCCTCCTTACCGCTGGGAGCCAACGGTCCTCTGTCAGACCCGTCATCCGCCACAAGCGGGAATCCCTTCGGGCCGCAGAACCCGTTTCTCCCTTTTCTCGCGCAATACTGGTGGGTGATTCCGATTGCACTTATCATATCCGCTATTGCCGGGATCTGGTTTGAGAGAAAATGGAAGCGCAGAGAACCGGTTGTCGCTGATGAAAACGCTGGTGCCGGAATAACTTCACGAAATGCAACCATTGTCAAAAAGGTTGTTCCCTCTGGTGAACCGGAAGGACCGGACCAGTTCCATTACGCAGCCCGTCTCCCCCCGGCTCTTGAGAGAAAATATCCGACAGCTGAATATGTTGCAGAAGGGGGGGTTTCCCGGGTGTTCAGGGCCTGGGATGAAAAGGAGGGTCGTGATGTTGCTGTTAAGATCCCGATCCGCTTCGACGAAATAACCGGTACCCAGTTCACCAAGGAGCTTCACGTCTGGGAGGGGCTCCATCACAGAAATATCGTCGAAATCTACGCGGCAAATATCTTTCCTGTTCCCTATATAGAGATGGAATATGTGGAATTCTCGCTTCGCGCCCATACATTCCCGCTGGAAACAAAAAAAGCCATCTCAATTGTCAAGGGTGTAGCTGAAGGCCTCCGCTATGCCCATGAACAGGGTATTGTTCACCGGGATATCAAACCCGATAATATCATGATCGCTCCTGACGGGACACCGAAGATCTCAGACTGGGGACTCTCCAAGGCAGAAGGGACAAAACAGTCCGGTCTGATCGGATTTTCCCTGGAATATGCAGCTCCCGAACAGCTGGCCCCGAATATCTATGGCGAACCGGGTCCCTGGACGGACATCTACCAGCTGGGTGTCCTTTTTTACGAGATGCTGACCGGTAACGTACCATTCAGTGGCGGGGGCATGGGAGAAGTGACACATGCCATTCTGCACAACGATCCATTACCTCCGAAACCGGAAGGAGAAGACGCCGGGGTAATCCGGAAGATCATCTTACGATGCCTCGCAAAAAAGCCAAAGGACCGGTACTCGTCAGTGTCCGAACTCCTGGATGACTTAAAAAAAGTAAGGTCCTGAAAGGCTTTCCGGCCGCTATTTCAGGGTGTTCTCCTGATCCACTCACTTTTTCTGATTGTGTGATTCAGGGTTGTGACGGCAGGGTCCCTGAGGGCGGGGTGCCCGATGGCCGGGTTCCATTCATCTCCATACCAGCGGGAGGAGTTCCTGAGGGCCGTGTTCCGTTCATCATCATACCGCCCGGAGGCGTTCCCTGAGGGCCCGCAGACTGGTTGAAGGCCGGCTTATTCCCGATATTCACAGCCTGATCAGGAGTTGCCGATAAGGCTGCAGTGTTCGAATTTCCTGCATCGGCTGTCACTGCTGCCTGTGCCGGGTCTGTTGAGGCTGTACTGGCGGCCTGACCCGATGAACTGCTGTCAGTACATCCGGCAACCAGGATCCCTGCAACGAGGATTGCTGATGCAATCACCATGATTAAACTGCTTTTTTTCATTGGTTATTCTCCATAATCACCCGGTCCGGGGCATAATCATGCCTGGCGCGGGTGTTATTTTAAATTCCTTCCTGTACGAACCCGTAGGGGTCCGTATCTTTTTTTAAATGATCTCCTGATGAAGAGATCATCCCGCATCTGAATACTCGTTGACCGTTTTATATTCGGAGCATGAGGAGTGTGTAATACTGTATCGAAAAAGGGAATATTTGAACTCGCGGGGATCAGACATCCGGTAAAAGAGAACGCTTGAGTTGGTTCGTCTTGATCCCAAGGTTGAGAGAATAAAAAACCGGGCGGGGAATTCTCCACCCGGATATAAGGTGCAGCCGGCGTTGCGGGTTCCGTCGCCCGCTTACCTGCCATTCCCATTAAAATGGCCTGATGCAGGTATACAACCTGCGGAAAAGGGGTTCCTTCCGGTCAGCCTCTCGGCTCATCCCTGCATAGATGAGGTAACTTAACCCGTCTGAATAGTTCTGGTTTCTTCTATCCTGCCTCATCGTGCTGTCCCTGTACTCACCGGTCCGGGAACGAATTCGTTCGGGCCGTATATTCCCGCAGTTTTCAGAGCCGGGTTCGTTTCAGGGCTTGTAGGATCTGCTATCGCAGTGCAGCCAGCCACAATGTTATCCGGCGCTGAGATTATTGTTTTACTTCTCCATTCGGTTTCCGGGCAATCACCCCCGATTTGTGATGGCTGTCGTACCTCAGGCAGTCATCTGCATCTCCCTGTCCTCCGGCCCACTTAAATTCAGGACATGTCAGGAGTGATATAATACAGCAGATTGAGGGTTATTTGAACCCGCTGGTGAACATATAATGATGGAATCCTGCCCGGGAGCAGGTATCTTCCCACCAATCTCCCCTCGCACGGGAAATGAACCAGAAACCGGCCGGCTCTGGTTCCCCCAAGGTTTCGTAACTCAGTATATATCAGGAGAACAAAACGAGGAATTTATCTTTTTGCGGGAATGGGACGAAAATGAACAAAAAACCTGAAAAGTATCCTTCATGCTTTCCAGAGATGAGTTCGATGATTAAAAGGAGGGTTGGTCTCTATTTGGGATCCGGAAAAACTACCTTTACTGTCATCCCTTCCGCTCTTTTCTGAACGAAAGGGCTTTCTTCTTCGGAGAATTGGGGAATTTGATTTTTGCCAGGGCTTTTTTCAGGTAAAATTTCAATAATACAGACATTGTTCATCACCGCCGAAAAAGATTTTTTGTCATTCACTCCGCAATGCATCGATCGGGTCCATATTGGATGCATGCCACGCTGGATAGAGACCGGAAATCACACAGACGACCATCCCAATCAGCATCCCTTCGGGGATGTAGATCAGACTTTCCGGGAGGAAGAAGAATTTCGTAGTGCCCATCATCGCACTCACTACCGAGTACCCGATGACAAGACTCATCACTCCTCCGATGCCGGCACCAAGAATCCCCAGGATAAGAGCCTCATAGACGAACATCTTGCGGACCTCGCCAGACTCCGTTCCGATGGAAAGCAGGATGCCAATCTCCTGGACCCGTTCATTGACCGACATCATCATCACATTGAAGATGCTGACAGCTGCGACCAGAAGCGATATGCCTCCGATTGCGAGGATGAACATGGTCAGGGTTTCAAGAGTCGATGAGATGGTATCGAGCTGGGAGCTGGCATCACTGATACGGACTGCAGGGGATTTCTCGTCGGTATTGATTCTGGCATCGATCGCATCCTCAATTGTATAGATCTTGTCCGTATCGTCAACGATCACGTTCACCTGGTCATAGGAGTCTTTTCCGCCGTACTGGGCAGTGTACCATTCCCTGGAGACAACAATCCCGTTATCGGAACTCACGCTGTCAGCAACAGTCCCCCGTGTATCGATAATCCCGACTATCCTGACGGTTGCGCGGGACGCTGATGAGGAGTTCCCGGGGGGGCCGGATGATGCCGAACTGATCTTGATCTTGTCCCCCACCTTTATCCCAAGGGATTCAGCAAGAGTGTAACCGGCAAGCGCTTCGTTGATACTCGCGATATTAGTCCCATTCCCGACTTTCAGGAACTCAGTCACATCAGAAGGATCCATCCCGTAGATCATGCCCCGTGCAGGGACACTTCCCGAGGTAAACTCCGTATTGGACGAATAGATCGAAATAACTGTGCCATTAGCGCCGACTACCGACCGTATCTTGCTCAGCTGGGCCTTGGTTATTCCGGCCTCGGTTGATGCCGATGATGAACTGAAACCCGGCGGGCCCATCCTGATAGCATCGGCAGTGATAACAATCGTGTTTGCACTCGATGAAAGCTGGTCCTTGACCTGGAGCTGCATGTTGGTCCCGAGCATCCCCATCGTAGAGATGGCCACGACACCAATCACAATACCGATCGATGCCAGGATCGAGCGGAGGAAATTAAGCCTGACGCTCCTGACTGACAGGTCAAAGAAGATATCGCCGATCATGATGATTCCGCTATTCTCCCATCTTCAAGACGTATTGTGCGGTTCGCATATTCGGCGATTTTCGGGTCATGGGTGACGAGGATGACTGTTTTTCCTTTCTTGTGCAGACTGCAGAGAATCTCCATGATCTGGTAACCGGTCTTACGATCCAGGTTGCCGGTTGGTTCGTCACAGAGGAGGATCTTCGGGTCATTGACCAGCGCCCTGGCAATTGCCACGCGCTGCTGCTGGCCACCCGAGAGCTGGTTAGGGCGGTGAACGCCCTTCTCGTTATCAATCCCTACGGCTTCCAGGAGGGCGGAAGCCCGTCCGGTCGTATCGCGTTTCTTATACTTCAGGATAAGCGGGTACTCCACATTCTCATATGCGGAAAGGAGGGGGATCAGGTAAAACTTCTGGAAGATATACCCTATAGCATCGCGCCGGAGATGTGTCCGCTCGAGGGTGCCCATATCAGCCACGTTCCTGCCATCGATGGAGAGCGTCCCGGTCGTCGGGACGTCGAGAATCCCCAGCTGGTTCATCATGGTAGATTTCCCGGAACCAGACGGCCCCATGATCGCAACGAAATCATTGTCCATGATATCAAGCGAGACGTGGTCGAGCGCTGTGAAGTCCCCACTCTCGAGGTAGTAGGTCTTGGTGACATCCACGAGGCTGATTAGGGGAGCGCAGGTCATTTTCTGACCCCTTCACGGTCTCTTTATCTTTGACAGGATCCATTTTCGCTTGACATACGCTACGCTGCCGCCAATGATGAGGACAAACATTGCGATGACCGGGTAGAACGAGCTAAGACCGCCTTTTGCACTGGTGATGCTGGAAAGGACACTGCTCGATGAGGATGACGACCCCAGAGGGCCGCCTGCTCCCATGCCGGGTGGGCCCTGCATCTGACTACCGGAGCTGGTTGATTTCGTTGAGCTGCCCGTTGTGCTGGTACTGCCTGAAGGCATCCCTCCGGAGTTCATGTAAGTTGACAGGTCGAGGGTCTTGGTCACCGAGTAATCGGTGCCAAATGTATCCTTCCAGTGGATGACGAGCGGGATCGATGAAAGATCTCCGGAAGTAAAGGTGACTTCGAAGCTGGATGAGTCATCCGAAGCAAGGCTGCCAACAGCATATTCCGGATAGGTGCCCGTCCCCTTTGCAGGTAAACCAACGGTGACAACAACGCCGTTGGCATCCGATACACCGGTATTAGTGATATCCCCGGTGATGTCATAGGAGGTCCCCTGAGCGGTCAGGACTATATTATTGATCGTCGGTACAGCTGAATCCTTGGCATTACCGGGATTTATCTGGAGAACTACAGATACCTGACGTTTGACATCCCCGTTCTGGTAGCTGATATTGAAGGTAATGTTGGTCGCTTTATGCGGTGTAATGGTGAAAGGTACTTCAACAAAACTGTTTGCCGGAATTTCACTGATTAAGGTCTGGGACGGGGTGATATCGGAGCCATTGTCCTCAGTCGTAATATAGACACTCTTGATTGCCCCGTCACGCGGATTGATCAGGCTCAAGTTGACGGCCGCCTCACTGTCAACAGTAAAGGTCTCGGGCTTCTTGGAGATTGCAGCGTGCAGGTCCTCAGAATCCACTTCAAATGTGAGCGGATAATGGAGATTTTCCTGTCCTTTTGTTTCTACCGTAAAGAGCGCAAAGTAATTCCCGTCAATCCCGTTTACCTTCACCGCGAATGTGTAGGTGATAGAGTTGCCTGATCCGATGTAGGTGAGTGTCTGCCACTTATCCTGGTTCACGATGCTTATCGCGTTCGACGTAGCAAGAAGATTCGGGTGCGTTAGTCCAACTGAGGAATTCCCGTCATTGGTCAGCGTTATGGATACGGTTCCCTCCTCGTAAGGATAGAATACCTCAGGGTCCATGGTGACCGAGGAAACATAGACATACGATGAGTCCCCGCCGCTGGGACTGGCACTGGTGACAGCAGTTGCCGGTACTGCGACCAGCAGTGTCGCCAGAATTAAACCGATGATTATGGATTGGGTCTTCATTATTTTTCACGTGTTCCGGATCTCTCATGATCGCGGGCGATCCTGCCGCCCCGGGTTCCCGGGTTTTTCTATCAAGAAGCCCGCGGGATCTCTTATATTCGCATCACGGCTGCCGGCCAATTATTGACTGGGGGCGGGAATGCTTACACCCAGGAGTTAACCATATGATGCAGAGCCGGATCCCGAAATTATATTTCCCGCACCCCTTAGATCTTGTAATAATCGGGAATTGCCACTCGGAATTGCCGAAAGGTCACCTGCACCGATTGAGCAGATGCCGGGAATAACTATTCCGCGAATAACCGGATTGTTATTACCCCGTCATGCCGCATCGCGAACTGATAAAAAACCATAGATTAATATCAGATTTTTCACCCCGACCCCTCACACCTTTTTAATCCGGTACAGCCCACACTTTACTGAAATGTGCGGCATCGCAGGGCAGTACTGTTATGACGGGAAGGCGCCGGATACGGAACTCCTTGCCCGGATGTCAGAACTGCTTGCCCACCGTGGCCCTGATGGGGAAGGAACAGAAGTCCGTGGCAGCATGGGGATGGTCTACCGGAGACTTGCAATCATCGATCTCTCTTCGTGCGGGATCCAGCCGATGACCAATGAAGACGGTACGCTCTGGCTGGTGTTCAATGGCGAAATCTACAACTTTATCGAACTCCGCGAAGAGCTGACCGGAAAAGGCCACCGTTTCCATTCGCACTCCGACAGTGAAGTTATCCTACATGCCTATGAGGAATGGGGAACCGGATGCCTCCAGCGGTTCAATGGCATGTGGGCATTTGCTCTCTGGGATGAGAAATCGCAGCAGCTCTTCTGCGCCCGGGACCGGTTTGGCATCAAGCCTTTCTATTATACTGAATGCGGGGGATCGTTTCTCTTTGCATCGGAGATAAAGGCACTCCTCGCCCACCCAGATGCGGGAAAACACCCCGATGAAACAACCCTCGGGACCTTCCTTGCCTGGGGTGTGCAGGACCATTCAGACAGGACCATGTTTGAGAATATCCTCCAGCTCAGTCCTGCCCACGCGATGATCGTCACAAGAGACGGGCCTCACATGCCATACCAGTACTGGGATGTGAAAGTAAATACTGAAATTCAATCGAAGGTCCCAGATGAGGAGACCGCAGCTCGTCTTCTCCTCCTGCTCCGGGAAGCCACAAGGATTCATCTCCGGAGCGATGTTGCCATAGGCACCTGCCTCTCTGGAGGGATCGATTCCTCGACCCTGGCAGTGCTCATCAATTCCCTTGTCGCTGAAGAAGCGCCAGCCAGCATCGGGGCACGGCAGAAGACGTTTTCTATTGTCTTCTCTGACATACGGTTCGATGAGAGCCGCTTTATCGATGAGGTTACTGCTGGTTCCGGTATCGATGCCCATCGTGCCGAACCCGACCCGGCACACCTCCGGTCCGACCTTGACTGTCTTATCTGGGCGCAGGATGAACCATTTGGCTCCCTGTCTATCTACGCCCAGTTTTGCGTGATGCGGCTTGCCCGGCAGAACGTGAAGGTCGTCCTGGACGGCCAGGGGGCGGATGAGCTTCTTGCCGGGTACCTTGCCTACCAGGCAAGCTACATCCGGGATCTCGGGCGAACGCATCATGTGGGGAAGGCGTTAAGTGAGAGTTCCGGCTTCTACCGGCACCACCGGGAGTTCTTCGGGTCGGCCCTTCGGCAGCTCTTCGTCCGGAGGAAGCGCAGGGATCTCCTGACCGTTTCTGCCCCGCCGGTCGACCGGTATGCCGGCAGTCTTGCAGAAGTACTTCGGCATGAGCTCGGGTCCACAAACCTGCCTGCACTCCTTCACTACGAGGACCGGAACTCCATGGCGTTCTCCATCGAGTCACGCGTCCCCTACCTCGATGTCCGGCTTGTGGAGTTCATCGCATCACTTCCTCTTGACCAGAAGATCCGTAACGGGGTGACCAAAATAGCCCTCAGGAATGCCGTGAAAGGGATTCTTCCCGAGTCAATTCGCTGCCGGATGGATAAGATGGGTTTTGTAACCCCGGAAGAGATCTGGATGAAAGAGAACCTCCGAGCGTTTGTTCTCGAGGTAATGGGTGCTGACACCTTCCGCAAGCGGCCCTACTGGAACGCTGAAAGTGTGGTCCATGATTACCGGGCATTCCTCGATGGAAAATCTGCTTATTCACCGGAGATCTGGCGCATCTTCTGTACAGAGCTATGGCTCAGGAAATTCTTTGACCAGCGAGCAGAAGTAACGGATAGTCTTCGGATAACTCCAAGAGTCTGATGGCCTGTATCCGGCTCACGATGCCTAGGATCGAATTCTATAAATGGGGACTCCGGATAGAGTTATATAATCATTCCTGTGACAATACCTGCCATGGGATTTTGGGACGTATTATGAAATCAATTATTCTCGCAGGCGGTGTCGGGACACGGCTCTGGCCGCTTTCCCGCGAGTATTACCCCAAACAGTTCATCCAGCTCGATGGTCACTCGCTGTTCCAGCAGACATTTCTCCGCGCTACCCGGCTCTCGGGACCGGGCGAAATCTATGTGGTTACCAACGAGATCCACCAGTATCTTGTCCGCAACCAGATTGAGGAACTTGGCCATACCATTGCCGATGATCGTATCCTTGCCGAGCCAGCCGGAAAAAATACCCTTCCGGCAATTGCCTGGGCACTGCAGCGCATCAGGGCAGAGTCCCCGTCAGCCACAGCAGTAGTCTTCCCCAGCGACCACCTTCTGGGTGAATCCGCCCTTGACCAGATCAGAGAGGCAGAACCTCTCGCTATAAAGAATCTTGTTACCTTTGGGATCCGCCCGACATCCCCTCATACAGGATACGGGTATATCCGGCCGGGGAAGCGCCTCTCGTTGGGGAATATGGTCGACGAGTTCAGGGAGAAGCCGGATGAGAAGACGGCGCGGGAGTACGTAAAAAAAGGCTACCTCTGGAACAGCGGCATTTTCCTCCTGTCGACCGGTTGTTTTTTTGATGAACTGAAAAAATACCGCCCGGAACTGTACGCCGCGTTTTCCGGGGACTGCCCAGTGAATTACCCGGACCTTGAGTCTATCTCGATAGACTACGGTCTGCTTGAGCACTCGAAAAAGGTCGCTGTGGTCACACTGGGCTCAGAATGGAGCGATCTCGGGACATTCAAGGCACTTTACGAAGTCGAGATGCACGACGCCGACGGAAATGTAGGGAAGGCGGAGTTCCTCCAGGCCCGCGATAATTTTGTTCACGCCCCGGGAAAGCACGTCGGGCTTATTGGTGTCCATGATCTCATCGTCGTTGACACCGCTGACGCTCTTCTCGTCTGCGATGCCACTCATGCCGAGCAGGTAAAGCAACTTGTAGCCCGGTACAATGAACAGGAACTTGAGGTGACAAAATTTCACCGGAAAGTGTACCGGCCCTGGGGGTCGTACACGATCCTTGAGGATACGCCCTTCTATAAGATTAAGCGGGTCACGGTCAAGCCCCGGCAAAAGCTCTCGCTTCAGCTGCACCACCACCGTTCCGAGCACTGGATCGTGGTAAGTGGGACTGCTGAAGTCGTACTGAATAACGAGACCAGGCTGCTCCAGCAGGGTGAGAGCACGTTCGTCCGCGGAGGAATGCGGCACCGTCTGAAGAATCCCGGCGTGATCCCTCTCGAGGTCATCGAAGTTCAGCTGGGTGAATATCTCAAGGAAGATGATATTGTCCGGTTCGAAGACGATTACGGCAGGGAATAATTTTTTTTGTTTTCAAAAAACATCTTTTTCCTTCGTTTTCTCAAAATATTTCCCGAAAAAGAGAGAATATCCCCGACATAAGTTAGGGATTATGCTACGTACTGAGAACTATTGCTTCGTGAGCAGGTTTGCCGGACCAACAGCGCTTCGGCGAGGCGTCGCGATGACTGTCCTCTTTCTCCTGAAGCAGATCCGATCAACGAGGTACTAACGGGTCCTTTTTTTTGGTCCGGGATACTTTCCTGCGATTCTTTTCGGACCCCGGCCATCACCGGATACGAGGCTCTGCGATCCTTCACCGATAAGATCGGTCCTCCCCGCCAAAGTAAGACCTTCGATAACCCACTCGCGATTCTTCGGATCGCGGTAGTGCATCAGTGCCCGCTGGATCTTCTTCTCCTGCCCCCTGGGTACGTGTACCGGGCTCAGCGTAAAAGGATCCAGACCGGAATAGTATATGCAGCTTGATACACTCATCGGCGTGGGAGTGAAGTCTTGGACCTGTTCGGTGTAGAGGTTATTATCACGAATATAGACTGCAAGGGCGATCATATCGGGTATGGTGCACCCCGGGTGACCGGACATGAAATAGGGCAGCAGGTACTGGCGCGATTTTCTCTCCTTCTGCAGAGCTTCAAAACGGGAGCGGAACCGATCAAAAACCTCCTTGCCCGGTTTATTCATAATTTTCGTCACACGGGGGGTAATATGCTCCGGAGCGATCTTGAGGTGCCCTGAAACATGATGGTCGCAGATCATCCCGAGGTACCCGGCATCATCAGCAAGGGCGAGATCGTACCTTATTCCCGAACCTATGAAGACGTGCTTCACTCCTGGGATCGCCCGGATCCGGGTGAGGAGCTCACATTGTTCCCGGTGAGTTGTCCTGAGGTTCCTGCAGGCAGGGCTGCAGTGCTTGTCCGGGCAGGCCCCCCGGGTCTCCCACAGATCGCAGGAAAGACCGTACATATTCGCTGTAGGTCCCCCCACATCCAGAATCGTTCCCCGGAACTCCGGCATCTTCGTTATCCGGACAACTTCCCTGATAATTGAGTCGGCACTCCGGCTCTGGATAATGCGGCCCTGGTGGTGCGTAAGAGCACAAAATGAACAACCGCCGAAACACCCGCGATGGCTGGTGATCGAGAACTGAACGGGTTCAAGCGCCGGGATTGGTTTGGTATAGGATGGATGTGCCCGCCGGCTGAATGGCAATTCGTACACATGATCCAGCTCAACGGATGTGAGCGGGAGCGATGGGGGGTTCTGAATAACTACTGTCTTTGGATGGACCTGAGCAACGGGTTTCCCCCGCACGGCATCCTGTTCATAGTAGTGAAGGGCGAACGCACGGGAGTACGAGGTTTTATCTTTCGACACATCGGAGAACCCGGGAAGTTCAAGAACCCTCTCCGGGGGGGATTTTCGCCATTCAGCCAAGTTCAGGGTATATTCGGTGCCGCGTATGTCACGAAGATCGCTGACGGGTATCCCAGCCGCGAGCCGTTGGGCGATCGTAACCATCTGATTCTCCCCCATGCCGAACACAAGAAGATCCGCGGGGGCATCAGCAAGGATAGACTGCCGCACCCGATCCTGCCAGTAATCATAATGGGCAAACCTGCGCAGGCTTGCTTCGACCCCCCCTATGACAATTGGTGTCTTTGGGAAGAGCTGATGTACCCGGTTAGCATAGACGATTGTTGCCCGGTCAGGACGGTTCGGAATGCCTCCGGGAGAATAAACATCATCACTCCGCCGTTTAAGGCCCGGGGTATAATTATTCACCATCGAATCAACATTTCCCGAGGATATGCCAAAGAAAAGCCGGGGGGTTCCGAGCGCCATAAAATCCTCTGGCGAATGGATATCCGGCTGGGCAATAATGCCAACCGAGAACCCTGCATCCCAGAGAACTCTGCCGATCAGTGAGGTGCCAAAAGAGGGATGATCGACATATGCGTCACCGCTCATCAGGATGATATCGAACTGGCGCACGCCGATCCTCTCCCCTTCTGTTCGGGACATGGGGAGAAACTCAGGTTGCCGGGGCATAAGAAAACAAAAGGACCGTTAAAGATTATTTCAGGTGTGCATCAACTGGACGGGCGGCGGGTCAGATCCCTGATTATTTCGGCCAGGCTTCCGGGTATCTCGTCGTCCTCCACCTTCTTCCCTGGCTGCCCTACATTTTCTTTTTCCGTGGCATGGTGCTGCTCTTCACTTTTTTCTTCTGCAACCATGTCCTCTTTTCCCAGATTGGGAAGGTTCGTCTGGGTCTTCTGATCGAATTCGTGGCGTGCGATCAGGCCGGTGAATTCCATGATAACTGCCTCGACGATGAGATAGGTGGTTGCTTGTTCCCGGAGACACCCCGTCAGGGCATGCCCTGAACGACCGACAGAGGCATGGAAATGAATATGGGGGCCGTCCTCGGCAGGATAGATGGTTCCCATGCCGAAAACCTCCCAGCCGCCTTCAAACATGACAAAATGCGGAACGGGCGGTATGACCGGTTCTTCCGGGCCGGTTACCATCCTGCCATTCAGAAGGGCACCGAGAAAATGGACTGACCCGGCCTGGATTCCCTTGTCCCGGATGAACTGGCGCAGCGAGATCAGCATGTCCTCGCCGTTATCAATTCTTACGACAAAAACCCGGCCGAGCTGGCCTTCTGAATATTGCATGGTATCAGGTTCCCTTTCCGGTATCCATATGTTTTGTGCGGATTTATCATTTAAATACCCTCGGCCTATCCTGAGAAATAAGAAAAAATATAGCGGTAGAATCAGGGAAATTGTCCCCATAAAAGCAGGATCATCTCCCACCGGCTCCCCCGCCTCCAAAACCTCCACCACCGCCAAATCCTCCCCCGCCGCCGAACCCGCCGCCACCGGAACTTCCGTGGCTGGGCGGGGAGAAACTCATAAGGGGAAGGAAGGCATAATTCATGCCGATTGCACCAACGGGGATGCCGGTGTCTGCCGCCCGGATGTTAAGGGATTTCATGGCCTTTTCCACTTTATCACCGACACCCAGCGCAGTACCATAAACAAGCCAGTCCCCCCACATCGAAAGATCTGCCGGGGCATATTTCTGGATCATCGCCATATCCGACAGGAAATGGGTGAACGCATCCCATTCCAGTTTCTCCCGGTACCTGTCATCTTTCCAGTGGCCAAAAAGGGTTGAAGGGGCAGCAAAAGCAATCGCTGCCTCGATGCAGACAACCACCCACAGCAGTACTGCCGGGAACAGAATGTAAGACTGGGCTGTTTCGACGAACGCAAGAATCAGGGTAATGCCAAAGGCGACCACGCTGACGAGTCCCAGGGGAACGATATGTTCCCGGCCGTCGACAATATACCGGGTGGAGATACTCGTATCCACGCGGGTCGTAACATCGGCAAGCGATCGCTGGTATTTGAGGGCTGTTTCTTCTGCTGTCCGGTTCAGCTGGGCTTTTTTCGCGAGCGCTGTGATGGAATCAGTATCAAGAACACCGTTTTCAGAAACCAGCTGAAGAAACAGCAGTACCCGCTCTTCATAGGGATCCAGATTCACTTTGGACAGGGTTTTTACTATGACTCCTTTCCCGTCTCCCTTTTCTGTAATGGAAATATTTTTTCGCCTGTGCAAATCCAGCAGGGTTGCGTAATAACCGTCAACATCGAAATCCACCGCATCTCCCTTGAAGAGCAGGTTGACCTGCCAGGGTTTGAGACTGGTACCGGGGAGTGTGCTCAGGTATGCAGGAACGGTAAATTCCTTCTCCATTCCAAACCGGTAGTAGATTACAAGCAGAAAGAGCGGGACTGCGATGACAGCAATCTTTCCCAGACCATTGAGGAGGTACGCAACATAGTACGGGAGGTCGTACCAGAAGCTTGCCGAACTGGTCTTCCCGCGGATATCGGTAACGGCAGATCTGAATCCGGGCACCTGGCTGAAAGCGTCTGCGGGTCCCAGCATCTCAACGGCAAGTGTCTCGTCGGCTGCCACAGATCCCGTGATACTGTAGGAATTCCCGGTTTTCTGTGTGTTTAATGATGGGGGGTACGCATAAATCTGATCGATCTTACCCGCCGGTATGGTGATCCTTACGTTACGATACGGGATATGACTCGTGCCTGCGAATTTCAGGTTGAGGTGCGAGGCGGTAGCATCGTATTCGATGGGGGGATGCAGGACATAGGTATACCCGGCTGAAAAGGTACCCTTACCGAAATAATCCGGATTATAGAAGCCTACCTCGTTCTGCTCTGCAAGGTCGTCGACAGTGGTCAGCAACCCGGTCTGGGCTGGTGAGTTGAACAGTGCAACCGAGTAGTCGTTGTTCTTGGCGTACCCGATGGTCCCCTCAGGGGGATTTTCCGCGATCAGCTGAACCGACGGGGATGAACTGGCATTGAACACCAGCGGTGCTTCCCATGACCGGAAGAGCATGCGATACTCCCCGGGATTTTTCACCTCATATGTGTATTGTTCGGTGAGTGTGCCGTTTTCATACAGGACCGCGGAATAGGAATCAACCACAAGATCGCCTTCGAAAGCAAGCGGTGCTACAGTTGCCAGAAAGAGCCCTATGATACCTGCCAGCAGACCTGCGACGACCAGGACGGTAAGCTGTTTGATTTCTCCCACGATGCTACCCTTCAGAACTCAATTTTCGGGGGGGTCTTGATCGCTTCCTCGAACTGGAGGTACTCAAGCTTGGCAAGGCCCATCAGCTTTCCGATGAAGTTGGATGGGATAGTATCGATCATCGTATTGAACTCCTGGGAAATGTTGTTGTAGGTGTAACGCTGACGGGCGATCTCGTCCTCAAGCGATTTTACCGAGTCCATGAGGCTCGTTACGGTGGTTGAGGTTTTAAGATCGGGATAGTTCTCGGCGACTGCGAGCAGGCGACCGAAGATGGAGCGCGATTCGGCTTCTACCTTGTTGAGATCCCCCGGCGATGCTGTAGCCACGCTGGCCCGCATCGCAGTGACTCTTTCGAGAGTCTCTTTCTCGAACTTCGCATAACTCTTTACAGCACCGAGGAGCTGGTCGATCATGTCCAGCCGCTTTTTCATGGCAACCCGGATCTGCCCGAGAGTCGCTTCCGATGAATTCCTGAGGCTGACAAAACGGTTGTAGATGCCGACAGCCCATAATACCAGTGCAATAATTACAAGGGCAACGATGCCCAGTACAATCCATCCGATGATATCCATAATGCTTCAGTGTACTGATAAAGCGTTCCTGAAGATAAGACCGTCGGGGGAGTTGGCGGTCAGCCTTAAAAAAGAAACTCAGTCTGTTGTAAGAAAACCAACGACCCGGAGCTTGCCACCTTCAAGATAATGGAGCACAATGCGGGCGCCAGAGGGGTAAACGAGCGCTTTTTCCATTGAAAGCGTCAGTACCGGCATGCGCCAGTCACTGCTGACGACTGTCTTCTCGAGCCGTGCCGGGAGGAACTGCATCCAGTGACCTGCATACAGGACCATCCCCTCCTTGAGTGGAGCGGGCCAGTACTTGACGATCTGGGCTTTCCCGGTAATGGTTGTTGCAAATTTTATCATCGGATCATTGGTCAGGACAAAACCCCGGTCTAAATCCTCGGACTCGATATTTTTGAGGGCCAGGCCGACACGGTCTCCGGCAACTGCAGAATCGGCATCTTCGTCATGTTTTTGGATTGAACGGATCTGGGCGGTTTTTTCCGTTGGCAGCACCCTGAGGGTGTCGTGTTTTTTAATGATGCCCTGGGCTACAAATCCCAGGACGACGACCCCGACACCCTTGACATTGAAGTGCGCATCGACAGGTACAGCACCTTTAATACCAGCGTCATGGGTTTTCTGATGGGCGGTCCGTTTAACCGAGATCTCCAGCAGTCTCTCACGCAGGCCAACGATGTCTTCCTCGATTACTTCGTAATGTTCGAGGACAGTTCCTTTAATGAGGGGGGAGATCTGATCGAGGGAGATATAATTTTTCAGGATCAGATAACCCATGGACTTGCCAGCACACTGGAGCATCAGGAGGCATTCGCCGAATGTGGCGTTGATCTCGTCCACCACAAGGACGATGCGATCTGAGACCGATACTGCATAAAACAGGGAGGACAATTTTTCCGGGTACCGGGTCGGTTCGATAAACGTGACGGTGGCTTCCCCTTTCTTCAGGTTATAAAAAGTAATATCGCTAGTTGTGCCTTTCTTTCCCAGATCCTTTGAATAATCGGGGGGGGCAATGACTGCGACCGTGAGGTTGGTCATGATAAAATATTGATCTGCAAGTATTAGGGATTTAGGTCTTCTTTGGTCTCATGAAACCAATTCTGGAAAAGTTCCGGGCCGAGCATCGCTATCGGACGGGTCTATTTTTTCCGGCGGTAAACAAACAGTGATATTTTACCAGCTGCTATTAAGTACTCGTGAATTCAGGTTTGATCGAATCCGTTTTTGAGGGAATCCGGCAGCGGAGCCATGGTAAGATATACCTTATACTCCTGATATTGTCCATTTTAGTCCAGGCATTCGGTGCGATCTGCACAAAATTTGCGGCAGAGATCGGGCCTTCCATCTCTCTTTTCGGATTAAATGCCGTATTTCTCATTTATTGTGTAATTCTTGGAGGAATGGGCCTGCAGGTCTTTTTCTGGCAGGCATCACTCAAACATTATACGCTCTCGTTTGCCTACCCCTTCAGAAGTCTTGTCAGTTTTATCGTTTTATTGGCGGCATTTTTCCTGTTCCAGGAATCGGTAACATACTTCAATGTTCTCGGGCTTGTGATCATCACGATCGGAATTTTCTATCTGGTAAAAGAGAAGGAGTTCCTGAATTGAATTACTATATTCTCACCATAGTTATCATTGTCCTGACCAGCGCAGCCCATCTCCTTCTCAAAAAAGGTTCTGTAATTGCTGTTGATTCCGGGATGCGTATGTACCTGCACCCGCTCTCCCTTTTTTCCTATCTGATCTTCGCTATTGTTGCATTTTTATCCATTACAGCGATGAAGGGGCTGGATCTAAAGGTATTTTTTGCGCTCACTTCGCTGACATACATCTGTATCCCGGTGCTCTCATTTATCTTCCTCAAAGAACCCGTTACAAAAAATAAACTCATAGGCATCGTTATCATTTCGATCGGTGTTGTTATTTTCAATTTTTAACTAGGAATCGGAAGATTACTCTCGGAAATTGTAGAACTGAATTAAATTGGAACTCTTTCATTTTTTTCAAGCAAACGCGGTTCACGCTTGTCCCACGGGGATACTAGAATTAAATATTTAAAAACGTACATTATGTCCTGCAGACCGGAGATTCCCCGAGAGGTAAGGTCCAGAGGACCACCAGTACCGAAGCTGGCCCCGGCGGTAACCATGGTGATACATGATAGAATGGGATTATTACTGGACCATCAAACAGACATCGCTCCACAGTTTTTATGACCGGATAGCTGTTTTTTACCGGCAGAATATCATCAAACCGCATCTCGGGCGGTTTATCAATAAATACATGAAAAAGAATGCTATTCTCCTTCATGCAGGGTGCGGAGGAGGACAGGTTGAGGAGGAGATTGCCGGTTCCTTTACTATCATCGGTATGGACATCTCACCCAATGCCATTGCACTGTATAAAAAAATTCATGCCGAGCCAAACCTGATCCTCGGCGATATTATGTCCATCGGGATAAAAAAAGAATCACTGGACGGGGTGTACAACCTCGGGGTGATGGAACATTTCAGTGAGGCTGATATTGAGAACATTCTCAAAGAGTTTCACCGCGTCGTCAAAAAAGGCGGGGTGGTGATCTTATTCTGGCCTCCGGAGTATGGGTCCACCGTGCTTTTTTTCAAACTGGTCCATTTTACCCTTAATTCCGTTCTCCGGAGGAACATTTTCTTCCAGCCGCCAGAGCCCAGCCGTATCAGATCAAAAATTTGGGTAGAGGAAAAAGTAAAAAAATCGGGATTCGCCCTTGAAGAGATCAGTTTCAGGTTTGAGGATTTTTATACGAACATGGTCATTGTGCTCAGAAAAACCGATGGACAACAGGGTCTTTTGCCATGAATCCGACCGCACCAGTTCGGGTCCCGTGTCCTGTATGTGGTTCAAAGGATCAGGTTACCCTCTATAAAGATACCCTGGGCACCGACCTGCCCCCTTTCGACTATGCATTTTCACCGGAACACATGCGGACGTACCGGGTAGTGCGATGCAATAACTGTTCCCACGCATTCTGTGCCCTCCCCGGCGAAAACCTCTGGAAAAATTATAAGTCAGTGGTTGACGCGGAATACCTGAGCCGGGAAGAAGCTCATCGCCTTACTGCGAAAAATGTTATCGCAGTAATCCGGAGATACATCCCGAACGGCAGGTTACTGGATGTTGGTTGCGCAACAGGCGATTTTCTGACCGTGGCGAGGGAATACTATGAGGCTGAAGGACTTGAGTTATCAGAATGGTCTTCAGATATCGCAAAAGACCGTGGATTTACTGTGCATGCGTGCACGATCAGTGAATTGTCAACCGAAGTAAAATACGACATAGTAACCCTCTGGGGGGTTATAGAGCATTTTGAATCGCCTGCCCTGGAGATTGAGAAGATCTCCCGGATTGTCAGGCCCGGGGGATTTGTCTTCCTCTGGACGGGGGACATTGATTCATGGCTTGCGAGGCTTCTTGGGAAGAGCTGGTGGTATATCCAGGGCCAGCATGTGCAGTTTTTCAGCCGGCGATCCCTGGACAGGTTATTTTCAGATGCAGGATTCAAACCTGCAGGTATGGAAAAATATCCTTTGACCACCAATCTTGGCACGCTCAGCAAATCGCTTTTCCGCTACAGGATACTGAAAACTCTCTCAAGATTTCTCCTGGAGAACAGGTTCGTCAGGAATAATGTGATCGTTCTGAGACTTCCCGGTGAAATGCTGGCCGTTTATCAGAAAGAAGAGCCACCTTCTCATCGATGAAAAAAAATTTTCCGGAACTATTTGCCTAATTTTTAGGGCAAAAAGCCGGGATGGATTTAATTCAGTTCACTGTTTTCCTGATGCGTTGAACGATCTCCCCTGGATTTACCACGATATAGATACAAGCGAACAAAACCAGGTATTCGAGGGTGAAAACAACCAATATGGTGTACCATCCTGTCGACAACGCCAGGTCTGTATATTGGGTGCTGGTGTAAAACGTTCTGAAGAACAGGGGAAATTCGATAAATGCCATACACTGAACGAAATAGACGAGGATCATTTTCCTGATATCATCGGCTGCAAGAATGCATAGGAGGGGGGTGAACCAGACCAGGTACTGGGGGCTCCTGACCTTAACGCAGAAAATAACCAGGATGATCGCGCTTAGAATCAGTTTTAACAGCAATTTGGCGTCTTTTCGCGGGTAACTATATGCGATATAAACCAGCGTGAAGAGACCGGCGGCCAGAATAACAAACATGACCGTCAGGATAGTATCAAGGGAAATCCCCAGCCCGAAGACGCCATGCAGCCAGGAATAAATCGTGAACGTCAAGGTATTGGAATAATAATCCATCCCGGTTCGGACCGGAAGATAGGTACTGACTATGTCCAGCCTGAAGATCAAAAATGGCAGGATAAGAACGGCAATCAGAGGAACGAATATCTTCAGGGAACTGATAATCTCTTTTTTGATTGTGCTCTCTTTTGCATTGAAAAGGATAATGAACGGCAGGGCAATTACGGGAAAGATCTTCGCAAAAAAACCGGCTGCAGTCGCAGCATATCCCCTCATCTTCAATCCATATATCGTAAATAAAAGGGCGACCATAAGGATTGCCGTCGGGAATGCATCATATTTTGTCAGGATGAAATAAGCGGCTGAAAATGCAGTAGCATACAGCATCCCTGAATAAAAGGCGATCTTTTTATCCCATACCTTCAGGCTGATGAGATAAACGCAGAGTGTGATGACCAGATCGCAGACCACCATTAGGAACTGGAAACTGTAGACAAACACCATGGTATCCTGAAGAAGCAGGGCCGGGACGAGAGCTAAAAGGATAGGGACGAAGATCAGGATGGGATAGTCAAAGAAATAGTTGATATACGGAAGCTGGCCCTGGGTAAGCATCATTCCGTGATCAAAGTAGAACCCGATATCGAAAAGATCGATGAATGAGTGAAAGACCAGGGTAGTGGCCGTAATAACAACGAGCTTTGTCAGAAGTGACAGCGCGAACAGAATAAGCAGGTGGCGTTTTAGTGTCGGGGCGTCAATATTCCCTAACTTTAATGAAAGGATATCCAGCGGCTCACTGCCGGATTTTATTTTCCTTCCCGTGCTATCACCCTCAGCCTTACTTTTTCTGGCCATGCTATTTCTCCTGTTTTATACTCTCTCCGTAGGTGTTTTGTAGGTATCGGTTAATCAAAACAGGTCGACATTTTTTCAGGAGGATATCTTCCGGGTCCAGGTTAAGCGACGGTTCACGAAGAAGTTCCAGGCGAATGCCACCACAATTCCTACGAGCTGGGCTCCCAGGTAATATACCGCGAACCATCTGGTCAGGAAGAGGAATATCCCATAATTGATCACTGCCCCTCCGATAGAAATGAGGTTAAAGGCACCGAGGCGGTGCCACCTGCTGGTAAGCCTGCCGGTTTCGGCCGGATGGAAGGTCCAGAGATCATTCCAGATGAAATTGTTAAGGATTGACAGTTCAATTGCGACAGGGCTGGCAAGATCCTTATCCATGTTGGCGAAGGATACGAGGAAATACAGTATCCCCAGGTTTACCAGGATCCCGGAAAGTCCCACGATACCAAACTTAAAGACGCGTTTCCATTCCCGCCATGCAGCGCTGTGGTGATGGGTGAAGGAGTACAGGGTAATATCTGCAACCTGTTGAGCGTAATCGAGGATCGTTCCGATCTTCAGCTTGCTTGAACCAATCTCACGATCCACAAACTCGAACGGGATCTCTATGTCCTTATCCCAGGTCCCTTTTCCAAGTACCTCGAGCAGGATTTTGTACCCACGTGGTTTGAGAGGGGCATTTTCAACCACCTGTTTTCTGATTGCGAAAAAGCCGCTGACGGGATCTGTCACATCGGGAAAGAGAAGCCGTCCCAGAAATGTTGCCCCAATGGAGATGAGTCTTCGTTTCAGGGGCCATTTTTTAATCCCCCCCCCTTCCGTATACCTGCTGCCGATGACGATATCGTTGCCTTTCCGGATCTCCTCATACATCCGGGGAATCAGAACGGGCGGGTGAGAGAAGTCTGCATCGATGACGATGAAAACATCCGAAAAAGCGTGGAAAAATCCGTCAGCAACGGACTGAGAGAGCCCGTGATCTTTTGTTCGGACGATGATATCCACATTTTTATTCGTTCTCTTTATTTCATTGACGATTCCGATCGTGGCGTCAGAGGAGTTGTCATCGACAACAAGGATCTGCCCCTGAAGGGCATTCTCATGGAAGACCCCGTCAACGGCCATCACAATATTGCGGATATTTGGTTCCTCATTGAATGTGGGAATAATTACCGTAAGGTCGTACATTATTCTTTGAAATGGTGGAGTTCAACCGGATACGAGTAGGGAGATCCCGTTCCTGTTCCCCAGAAATTTCGTGTTGTTCTCAAGCCAGGCCACAGCTCCCCCGGTCGGGTCTGCTGATGTTATATCACCGGTGACAATATAATAGATCGTCGTATTTCTGCTTTGACGGTGTATTGTTTCAAGGGTTTTTTCATTGTCGGCGTACAGCTCTGTGGTTCCCTGGGTTTTGTTTGAATAGTAATAATCGAAAGGCTGGTACAGATACCCGGGTACGAGGACGATCTGATCCCCCGGTTTTGTCATTCCCTCCAGCTGCCCTGCAAAACCTCGCCAGTCCTCTTTGGTGTATCCTGAATAATAGCCAACGAGCATCGGAACATTGACTATCACCATGAAAATAAGGAACCCGTACACAATCCCGCAGGAGTGTACCTGCGTAAACAAAAGCCTGTATACCAGAGCGATCGCAACAAAATAGACGATCGCCATAAAGATGAGGTAACGGGGCTGCATCGGGATTTTGTACGAGAGGAAGTTACTGATAACAAATGTCAGAACCGTAACGGTTACCAGAAAAATTCCCTTATTCTTATCCATCAGGAACGCCTGGACAATACCGGCAATAAACAACAGGAGAAGAACATACATGGCAGTTTCGGAACCGGAGATCTGGGCAAACGTGGCGAGAATCAGGTCAGGGCCCTGTATCCCGAAGGTGGGTGCAGACGCGGTCCGCAGTGCGAAAAGCTGGATAGTGACAAGAATCAGTGGGAGACATATGAGGCCAAATAGGACACCGGCAATCAGGACGGGTCTGGCTGTATTCAGGTCGTTCCGGATTTTGGGGACCAGCTCATAGAGAGCATACAGAACCAGGGCACCGATGATAACGAGCGCGTAAAAATGAGACCAGAATGCAAGTGCCGAAAGTATACCGAAAAGCGCCCAGTCTTTGATATCATTTTTTTTCAGGGCACGGAGATAATAGATCAGGGAAGCGGTAACGAAAAAGAGCATCAAGGAGTAAGCCCTTGCTTCCTGAGAGTAGTAGATAAGGAAAGGAGAAAATGCGAATGCGGTAGCAGCAATGAGCCCCGCGTTCCGATCAATGAATTCCTTTCCCACAAGATAGATGAGTGGAATCGTCAGAAACCCAAGGAATGCAGGGATAAACCTCAGGACCGCTTCGCTGTTTCCGAACGTCAGCATAAAGTGTTCCAGCCAGTAAAAGAGGGGGGGGTTGAATTCACCCGATGTTGTTGCCTGCCAGATCCCGGGGAGGGATTTAACTGCAAACGTAAGGGTTGAAGCTTCATCGAGCCACAGAGAATTATACCCCAGATGATAAAACCGGAAGACAAAACCGACGAGGGTTACAGAGAGAAGGATTTGCATATACCGGCTGCGTGCCAGGGTGGTCCTGATATTTTCCACCGTAAGATCCCTGAACGAATGAACCGGAGAACGAAAATCTCCATCCAGATTACATTCAGACACTGGCTGAGTGTCTGATCTTTTTCCCCGGTTTTCGCGCTTTTTCCCCATCGCAATCAATAATCATTTCGTAAATATTCTCATATAGATTATTGCTTTTTCAATATTCGTCCGATTCCTGCAGGATTTAGAGTCGTTTATGAGGAAGACCTTTAATCAAACTTTCAACGAATTTTACTTCCGGTTCCATAAATCCGGAGACCTGATTGCAGTAATGAGCTGATCTTCACTGATTACAATTTTTGCTGAATGCTCAAGCATGAGATTTACCTGTTCATGTTTTCCAACCCTGCGAAAATCCGTCCTGATTGCAATGACCGGTTTTCCCCTCGCGAAGGTATAGCCCATCTCCCACGCTGTGCCGGAATCCGCATCGGAACCGTCGATTATTGCAATAAGAAGATCTGATTCGTCCAGTGCCTCTTTATTGGAGTGAAATATTCTATCCTGCTCAGATTCTCCACGCAGGGCTGTGTCGTCACTCTTTTCCTGCGGCAGATGCACTTCAAAAAAATTATCCCGGAGTAACCTTGCGATTGATGCATTGTAGCGGCGTTCAGCCTCTGAAAAAAGGGGGGCAGCGAGATAAATATGATACTTTGCAAAGGCAATGGCATCCACTGCTGCCATATGGGGAAACCGGGCAAGAAACACCCCCCGGCCTTCTCTCTTTGACGGTTTGTCTCCCTCAGCCCCGTAGTACGTAGAGGTAATCCCGCAGGTAGGTGAGGAATTTACCCCAAGTATACAAAGAGGGGGGCCTCGGAGTTCAATGATTCTGTCAACAGTTTTAGTGAGGCTGTCCATCAGGGTAAAAAATTCCGGCGTATCAAGTCTCTCGAGGAAAGTGCCTGGCTTCCTGTCCGGCCCGAGATAGATCGTTTCCGGGCACGGGAGGGGGACCATCTCGATATTAAATTTTTTACAGCGTTCTTTTGCTTTCCTGTAAGCCTCAAGATCTGAAGGTTTTGTAATACCTTCAGCCCGGAGTGATGGGTTGAGTACGCAGGGGCTGCAGAGTACGTACATTGATACATTGTGTGCACGCACAGATGATCAATGATCCCCCTGTATGCTTATCGGGACAACAGCTGTGATCCCCGTAAGTGCACGGTCAAGAAACTCGAAAAAGCAGGCTTTTTAACAATTTTTTCAAAAATTTCCCAGATTCCAAGGAACACGCTCCTTCTTGATCCTACCGCTGAACAGGCACTGTCCCCCGCTGACCGGTACGTCAAATCCCTGACCGTTCTGGATTGTTCATGGGTTGTACTGGATACGGGTGCAGTACGTTCCTGGAGAATCCGGCGGGCACTCCCTTTTTTGATGGCGGCAAATCCTGTAAATTTCGGTAAGCCGTGCATGTTATCTTCCATTGAGGCTCTGGCAGCCGCGTTATATATTCTGGGAGAACGGGAGCGGTCGGCAAACCTCCTTTCCAAAGTCAATTGGGGAATTCGTTTTCTTGAAGTGAACAGGGAACCGCTTGATCTTTATGCCGAGGCAAAAGACAGTACAGAGATAATAAAAATTCAGGAACAGTTTCTGTAAATATCCCCAGTACGAGCGGTGGAAGCGAGAGACGATTCCACGTACATTTTCCATAAGCCCAAAACAGTAGTTCTGAATGGCTCTCTTATTCCTGACCGACTCATTCGACCTGTTCTGGCGCATTTTTGATATTTTTCAACAGAAGACCGGCTACAATACATACGCCGCCGATAACGAGCGCGTACATCCCCCAGATTTTAACGAGAATGATTGCCGAAAGCGTCGGAAATAGTGCCATAAGTATACTCAGAAAAAGGGTGACCATCCCGAACAATATAATGACCAGATTTGTCTTCCATTCGTCGGAAAGCGAGCACCCGACAATGATCAGCAGAACACTGTTGATGATCGCTATAATTGCCATGATGACAATAAAGGTCGTTGCCATGACGCCTGGGAAAAAAATAGCAATACCAGCGACCAGGAGAGAGAGAAGCCCGGCAAAAAAGATTGGAAAGCCATAGATAACATCCTGTTTGACGGAAAAGAAGAACCCGATCATAATCAGACCGACAACGAGGGCAAGAATACCAAACAGGGTAATAAGAATATCGATAAACATCGATGTCCAGAAGAAAGCATCAGTCCCGGCGAGAAAAATGATAATTCCAATAAGAGAGATCTGCCACCACCGGATTGGTGAGTCAGACAGGACGAATTTCGGGATGTCCATACTATTGTTGATCTTTCTTAAGGTCTGTTAAATACCTGCCGCTCAAAGCGAAAAAATCAGCTACCTGGCCGCTGATGGTAGATGCTACAGGGAAAATTGCAGGGAAATTTCGCATAGTTTTTTCTCTCCCAGCGCAATGTACGATTATGATCAAGGTTGCCATCAACGGGTATGGTACCATCGGCAAACGGGTTGCCGATGCAGTTGCTGCTCAGAAAGATATGAAGGTCATCGGTGTTTCGAAAACACGCCCGAACGCCGAAGCTTTCGTCGCCAAACAACGGAAATATCCTCTCTATATTGCAGATATTTCAAAGAAAGCTGCTTTCGAAAAGGTTGGTCTTGCTGTTGCAGGATCTGTCGAAGACATGTGCAAAGCGGCAGATATCATCGTTGATGCTACACCGGGAGATGTCGGTGCGACGAACAAACCGCTCTATGAAAAACTCGGGGTTAAGGCACTCTGGCAGGGTGGTGAGGACCATGAACTGGCTGGGTTCTCCTTCAACTCTTCCTGCAATTATAAGGATGCCATCGGCAGAAAATTTACCAGGGTTGTATCATGCAATACGACCGGTCTTTGCCGAATCATCAATGAGATCGACAAAGAATTTGGTGTTTCACACGTCCATGCGGTTATGGTTCGCCGTGGCTCAGATCCGGGAGAGATCAAAAAAGGGCCTATAGACGCAATTGTTCTCGATCCTGTCAGTGTTCCGAGTCATCACGGTCCGGACGTCCTGAGCGTGTTGCCCCATATCTCGATCACAACAATGGCCATGATCGTCCCGACAACGATGATGCACATGCACGCCATCCAGATGACAACCAAGAAACCCGTCAGCCGGGAGCGTGTTCTTGAGCTCATCAATAATCACCCACGCTTGGGCCTGATCAAAAAGTCTGCCGGTATCAGGAGCTCCGCCGAGCTCAAGGAGTTTGCCATGGACCTCGGACGGCAGCGATCCGACCTATGGGAGAACTGCATATTCGAAGACTCAATTTATGCCAACAAAAATGAGCTCTGTTTCTTCCAGGCAATCCACCAGGAGGCAGATGTCGTAGTAGAAAATATCGACGCAATCCGGGCAATGATGGGTGCGGAAAAGGATGCAGCGAAATCCGTGGCTGCTACCAACAGCGCTCTTGGCTTTAAAACTATCCAGAATAACCATTAACACCCATCATAACCCATTATTTTCAATGGACGCGTACGAGCGTGTTTGCCGGAATACTGTTGAAGTCGTAACAGATGAGGACCTCCGGGCACTTCTTGGAAAGCCTCATAAAAGAGTTTATGCGGGATATGAGCCGAGTGGGGAGATTCATCTCGGTCATCTGGTTACGGTCAACAAGCTGGTTGACCTTCAGGCCGCTGGTTTTGAAGTGACCGTACTGCTTGCAGATCTCCATGCGTTCCTGAACCGCAAGGGTTCGATGGAGAAGATCGGTGAACTTGCAGAGTATAATAAACGCTGTTTCGAGGGACTGGGGCTAAAAAGCGTAACCTATGTTCTGGGGTCCGATTTGCAGCTTAACAAAGACTATGAATTGCTCGTACTCCAACTCTCTCAGCAGATAACCCTCAACCGTGCAACCCGGAGCATGGATGAAGTCGGGAGGCAGATGGATCACCCCACAGTCTCCCAGATGATCTATCCAATCATGCAGATGGCGGATATTGCGATGCTGGGCGCCGATGCCGCTGTTGGGGGTATCGATCAAAGGAAGATCCACATGCTTGCCCGGGAGCATCTGGTCAATTTCGGCTACAAGGCCCCGGTCTGCATCCATACGCCGATCCTGAACGGTCTCGACGGCAAAAAGATGTCTTCATCCCAAGGGAACTATATCTCTGTTGCCGATTCAGAAGACGAGATCCGGAAAAAATGCCAGAAAGCGTTTTGTCCACCGGAGGTTGCAGAAAATCCCATTCTCCAGATCTTCCAGCACCACATCTTCCCCCGTCTCAATGAGATAACTATCCGTCGCCCGGAGAAGTTTGGCGGAGACCGCATATTCACTTCCTATGGAGGCCTGGAGACCGCTTACGGAAAGGGGGAAGTACATCCCGCTGATCTCAAAAAGACCTGCGGCGAATCGCTCGCCGGGATTTTTGCCCCGGTACGGGAATATGTGCTGTGAAAGCTACTGTCTAAATTTTACAACTGAATTGTCCCTATGAACCCGAAGAAAAATATCGATAAGGAACTGGATCAATTTGATAAGCGCCTCGAAGAGATGGGGGTCCGGATCAGGGACGCCGATCAGCTCAAGGTTCGCGAAGATGTTTTCGATGATGTTACCCTTCTCGCCCTTTACAAGCTTGTTCATAAAAAATGGCTGTCCGTGATTGGCGGTTCGATAAGTACCGGCAAAGAAGCAAATGTTTTTTATGGAGAGCGTGACGGGACTCCCATTGCAATCAAAATCTACCGCATCCGTACGGCGAATTTCACAACAATGAGTTCCTATATCGTGGGGGATCGCCGATTTTCCCATGTAAAAAAATCCAAGAAGGAACTTATTTTCGCCTGGACAAAAAAGGAATTTTCCAACCTTTTACGAGCTAAAGAAGCAGGTATTGCTGTTCCGGAACCTCTTGTATGGGACCGCAATATCCTCATAATGTCATTTATCGGTGAAGGGGAGATCCCCTTTCCCCAGCTGCGCAATGCACAAATGGACGATCCCTCCCGGGTCTATGCCGGCATCCTGAGTGATATCGATATACTCTACAATAAAGCAGAACTGGTGCACGCTGACCTGAGCGAATTCAACATATTATATGGTGACAAACGCTATATCATCGACATGGGTCAGTCCGTCACCCGGGATCATCCGCGGGCATTCCCCTTCCTCATGCGGGATATCAGGAATATCAACCGCTTTTTCAGGAATCGTTGCGATATCCGGAACGATGTTGAAATTTTCAATGCAGTGACTGGACTGGATACCGCTGTACCATGAGACGGTTTATTATGGTCAGATGAATATCAGATGTGAGCAAGCAAGAGAATCAATACCCGGATCGTGGTGAATAAATGTTACAGGAAGTAAAAATTGCCGGAAGCAGAATCGGGGTCCTTATTGGAAAGGGCGGCGAAACCAAGAAAGAACTCGAAACAAAGACGCATACGACAATAACTATCGATAGCAAAGAAGGACTGGTCAAGGTCGAAGGCAGCGAGGAAAACACGATACCCCTTCTCCGGGCTGTCGAGATTGTAAATGCCATTAACCGGGGTTTTTCACCGGAGCGGGCTTTTGAAATGATCGAGGATGAAGACCTGCTCCTTGACGTCATCGATCTCTCCGGTATGGCTGAAGGTCCCCGGCAGCTTGACCGTCTGAGAGGAAGAATTATCGGAAAGGACGGGCGTGCGCGGGAGCAGATCGAAGATATGACGGATGTCGAAATCTCAGTTTTTGGAAAGACCGTTGCTTTAATCGGGTATCCAGAGCAATTGAAGACTGCACGGGCCGCAATCGACATGCTCATTGAAGGGGTACCTCACGAAAATGTATTTGCATTCCTCGACCGAAAAAAGAAAGAATCAAAACAGGATATGATCAGCTATTATTACTAAAAAAGAATAGATAAATTTTCATAAATCATTTAAACATTTTGGTATATTTCCAGTGGAAAAAAAATTCGTTTATTAGATTGATTAACTAAAAAAGACGAAAATGCCAGCCGATTTCACTGGAATTAAAGGGGTATTGTGAAGGGTGTATCATGCTTGTAGCGGATCTAAAGATTCCTTCGGATCTCAGGCAAAGATATTTCCAGGCTGGCATAACGGAGCTTTACCCACCCCAGGCCGAATGTATTGACAAGGGGATGCTGAACAGGCAAAACCTGCTCGTGGCAATTCCCACAGCAAGTGGCAAGACCTTGGTTGCGGAAATGGCGATGCATACCCACATTGCCCAGAAAGGCAAGTGCCTCTATATTGTTCCCCTCAAGGCACTCGCAACCGAAAAATATGATGAGTTCAGCAATAAAGGAGTCAAAGTCGGCATAGCGACAGGTGATTTCGACAGGCGTGACGACCTGCTGGGAAAAAATGATATCATTGTTGCCACCAGCGAAAAAGTTGATTCCCTGCTGCGCAACAATGCCCGTTGGATATCGGATATTACCCTTCTCGTGATCGATGAAGTGCATCTTATTGATTCGCCCCGCCGTGGCCCAACGCTAGAGATGGTAATTGCCAAGATGCGGTACCGGAACCCGGCAATGCAGATTATTGGTCTTTCCGCCACGATTGGAAATCCTCAGACTCTGGCGGGATGGCTCGACGCCCAACTGGTAACCAGCACCTGGCGTCCTGTTAACCTTCGTCAGGGCGTTTTTTGTAATGATCGGATCCATTTCAGGGAGGGAGATCGCCACATCAAGCAGGTCTCAAAAAATTATGATGATCTCAACCTGTGCCTCGATACGATAGCGGAAGGCGGGCAGTGTCTTGTCTTTGTCTCCTCCCGAAGGAATGCGGAAGCATTTGCAAAACGTGCTGCCGCGGCAATAAAGGGGGACTGCCCTGAACTCAGGGATTATTCTGCGAAACTCAAGAGCGATGCAGAAACTGATATGGTAAAGACGCTGGCACTCTGTGTTTCCCAGGGTGCTGCATTCCACCATGCAGGGTTAAGCCGCCAGGAGCGGGCCGTCATCGAGGAGGGTTTTCGGAGAGGATTTATCAAATGTATTGCATCCACCCCGACACTTGCAGCCGGACTCAATCTGCCGGCCCGCCGCGTAATTATTCGTGATTACCTGCGGTTTGCTGCAAATGAGGGGATGCAGCCTATCCCAGCGAGTGAGTACCACCAGATGGCCGGAAGAGCCGGGCGGCCACGGCTCGATCCCTACGGCGAGGCTGTACTCATAGCAAAAGAGCGGGGACAAGTGGAGGAACTTTTCGAGTGGTACATTGATGCTCCCGCTGAGGAAGTTCATTCGAGAATCGCTGAACCCACCGCCTTATACTCTCACGTCCTTTCTCTTATTGCATCGGGGTTCGCCGGAACCCGGAACGAGCTCACAACATTCATGAACCGGACATTCTATGTCCATGAACACCGGCACGGGAGGCTGATGCAAAAAGCGGTAGATTCAGCACTCCAATTTCTTGTGTCCTCAGATATGGTGCTGGAGATTGGCGAGCACCTGGGATCCACAGAATTCGGTACGATGGTTTCGAAATTATACATTGACCCAAGGAGTGCAGCCATGATTGTCAGCACGCTTCGGGCGAGAGAGAGCTATTCCGATCTTGGGCTGCTTCAGCTGATCTGCAGCACACCTGATATGCCCCGGCTCTATGTCCGCAATTCAGATATCCCCGCGCTCGATCGCATGCTTGAGTCCCATGACGAAGAGCTCTGGTTATCATTACCTGAGGATCATGATGATGCGGAAGTCTATTACCGGGCCATGAAAACCGCGATGCTTCTCAACGACTGGACTGATGAACTGCCCGATTCGGCGATCTGTGAGCGGTATGCTGTTGGTCCCGGGGATCTCTACGGCATGGTAGAGAGTGTGAACTGGCTTCTCCATGCCAGTGCCGAACTTTCGCGGATGTTTGCAGACAATTTCCAGAAGAGTATCCGCGAGTTCGAAATTTGCATGAAAAATGGAATACGTCGAGAGCTGCTCCCTCTCGTAAAACTGCGCGGGATCGGCAGGGTGCGGGCTCGGCGTCTGTTTAACAACAATATAGCAACACCTGAGTCCGTGCTCTCCGCGGGTATCGAAACGGTAACCAGGATTATTGGTCGTGGGATAGCCGAACAAATTTTCGCTCAGCTTAAAAATAAAAAAATTGATTCCTCGCAATCGTCTCGTGAGAATGTTACGAAAGGGCAATCAACTATCTCGCAGTTCGGAGGGAGCCCTGGTAACCATGAATAATCACTGCGAGATACGGATGGCGAGATGTACAATACGTGATAGGGCTTTATTTCTCGATGTACTGCGGGAGACCGCACTGAAGTTTGAGATCCATATCATCTGTTTCAATGCAGATATGATGGCGGGAGTTCGTCATGTCAGGAAGGCGGTATTCAATGCCGCAAGGTCATTCAACAGGGGAGAGCCGATAGCAAATACGCTTGAGATGGAGGCGCTCCTGTTCGCTGCCGGATCCCGTCAGTGTGCCATAGCATCTTCATTTGGCGTTCATGAAGGAGAGAACCGGCTCTATGTCTGTTGTTTCCCGTCGTGCAGTGCGGTCTGGACTACTCTTACGCCATTTTTAGAGCTGACAGATGATGACTCTGATGTGATGAATCTGCAAAAAAAAGCCCGGCTTATGGCGCTTTTTGAGATCACTGAAAGAGAACTGGAAGCTGCTGGAAAAGACCGGCTCACTGACCTGGTGCTTGAACGCGTTGCCCTTCTTAATGTGTCCCGGTAACATCCAGCCTGCTAAAAGTTCAGTGGTTATCCGGAAACGGCAAAGAGACACGGAAGAGAATAATATTTACCCTGAAAGCGTATGTCCCGATAAAGAAAAAATATGAGAGAAACTCACAAAGACGTGATTATTCATTAAACCTGATAAAAAAATTTTAAGGATATTATCAGTTCCTCATAGTTGGCTGCGTACTTTTCGATTCCTTCTAACTTTCAATCTGAATATATTTTCTTTGAAGTTATCTGGTTGCATGGGAGAGAATGTGGGTAATTTCGGGAACTATCAGTTCCCTGGTTGCAAGAGATACCGCCTTGGTTGAGCCAGGAATGCAGAAAATTGCCCTTCCGGAAATGATTCCTGCAATGGCACGAGACAGTAACGCTGACGTTCCAATCTGTTCAATACTTTTCATACGGAAAAATTCTCCGAAACCATCCAGTATTTTTTCAAGCAGTGGAACTACTGCTTCTATCGTGCAGTCATCATGAGTCAAACCGGTACCACCATTGATAATAACGCAGTTTGCCTTTTTCATCGCACTATATAATTCATTTCTGATCGATTCAATCGTATCAGGAACAATTGCATAATGAACCAGGGAAATTTCGTTCTCTTTCAGGATTCCGGCAATCTCCTTTCCACTAAAATCGTTCTCTTGGTTCCTTGATGAAGAAACGGTAATAATCGCAGCTGAAATAGTAACAGGCCTGATATGCGCCTTACTCATAGTGATATTTTATACCTTCAGGGTAATAATACGGCTGTTAATTCTGAAAGGGAATTGTAGCACCTCCCCCCTTTATTTCCATTGGAGATTTCCGGAAAGATCCCTTTTCGACATAATTTCAAACAATTATTTCTCCATGGGCATTCCAATATTTTTGTTTGTGTTTCAATCAATTTATATAGTAAAAAGTATATATAATCAAATGGCTGTTTTTTTTGATTTTATATTAACAACCAAGGTGTTGTTTTTAGTGAATTTTCCAATGGAAACAAAGGGGTGTGCCGGTTTAGAATTTATTCAGAACAAATTATAAACTAATACACAGGAAATTAAAATATTAATTGGGAAATTCCCTAATTGCATTGATATTTTGTTTTAAACGTTAAAACAAGCGATTTCCATTGGAAGGAAAGGGGTTTATAACCCGGACAAACCGATCGTTTTTTAGTCTCGTATCACTAATTCTCAGCTCCAACGTGTAACCATGCCGGAAACAGAAGACCCATCCACAGGTTTATTTAAAAAATACCTTACCAATAACAGAATTTTTAAGGACCGTGAGGTTCTTCGACATTCCTACCGTCCTCAGATTCTACCTCACCGAAAACCTCAGATTGATGAGGTGGCTTCAATTCTAGCTCCGGCACTCAGGAACGAAACTCCTTCAAATATTCTTATTTATGGAAAAACTGGCACGGGTAAAACTGCCTGTGCCCGATATGTTGGAACAGAGCTCGAGAAAGCCAGCAGTAAAATGGGCACGGTTTGCCGGATCGTTCACCTTAATTGTGAAGTTATTGACACCCAGTACCGGGTTCTCGCTCAGATTGCCAAATGCCTGAATGTTGTGGACGAGCTCGCAAGTGATAAAACAAGAACGCACATTCCTATGACCGGGTGGCCAACGGATCAGGTGTACGCCGAGCTGAAAAACCAGCTTGAGGCCGGCGGCGGAGTTCTCGTTATCGTACTCGATGAAATTGATAAACTGGTCAAAAAAAGCGGTGATGACACCCTCTATAACCTGACCCGGATAAACTCCGACCTGAAAAACTCCAAAGTCAGTATTATCGGTATCTCGAATGATCTGAGTTTCAAGGATTTTCTGGACCCACGGGTCCTGTCATCACTGTCTGAAGAAGAAATTGTATTCCCTCCTTATAATGCGCCCCAACTGGTGGATATTCTCGCACAACGGGCCGAGGGCGCATTTGTTTCGGGCGCTGTTTCCGAAGGTGTTATCCCGTTATGTTCCGCGCTTGCAGCCCAGGAGCATGGCGATGCCAGACGAGCTCTTGACCTGTTCAGGATATCCGGGGAGCTTGCTGACAGGGACGAATCAAAGCAGGTGACGGAGGCCCACGTTAAGCAGGCCCAGGCAAAGATTGAAACGGACAGCATGATCGAATGCATCGCCACCCTTCCCACGCAGAGTAAACTTATCCTCTTTTCGATGCTCATCCTCGAACAACTGGGGCAGAACATCTTTACGAGCGGGGAAGTTTCTCGTATATACCAGGACATTGCTCCGACAATCGAGCTTGATGTTCTTACCCACCGGAGAATCACGGACCTCATCTCTGAACTGAATATGCTTGGCGTTATTAACACCCGGGTCGTAAGCCGGGGTCGGTACGGCCGAACAAAAGAGATGTGGTTCGATTCAAATACCACGAAGATCCGCGAGGTCGTACTCAAGGACTCACGACTGAATGGTTTGAAAAACCTTGATGTAAACCAGATGGAAGCAAAGTGGTTAAAAACATGGTTCAGGTGACGCTGAATGGATGAAAAGGATCTCGAAATTCTTCGTATTCTCGAGGAAAACTGCAGGCACACGACCAATGAAATCGCAACCATGACCAACCTCGGCACCGGGGAGGTTGCAGAGAGGATTCAAGCTCTCGAAGAAGGACAGATTATCAAACGCTATTCAACCGTTATCAACTGGGAGCGGGCAGGTAACGGGGAAGTGTCAGCGATCATCGAACTCAAGGTCAGTCCCGAACGTGATTTCGGGTACGACAGAATAGCAGAACGACTCTCCCGCTTCCGACAGGTGAAGACCCTTCGTCTTATAACGGGCACGTATGATCTCCAGCTTATCGTGACGGGTAAAAATATGCAGGAGGTCTCGCGTTTTGTATCAGAACATGTGGCTCCGATGGACCGGATACGCGAGACTGCAACTCATATTATAATGAAATCATACAAGGAAAATGGCAATACCCTCTTCGAACAACCGGAAACCGAGAGATTACCCTATTCTCCGTAAGGTGTCTTCATGCGCAACTTTGTTTCAGAGCGTGCAAAAGAGATCCCGCCATCAGGGATCAGAAAATTTTTCGACCTTGTACTTACGATGGAGGACGTCATATCCCTCGGTGTTGGTGAACCGGATTTTAATACACCCTGGAACATCTGCGAATCGAGTATTTATTCGATTGAGCAGGGAACAACTTCGTACACCTCAAATAAAGGACTGCAATCCCTAAGGGATGCACTTTCTGTGTACCTTGCCCGTCAATATAATCTTCAGTATTCAGGGGATCATGAGATAATTATCACAAGCGGGGTTTCAGAGGGGCTTGACATTGCAATCCGATCCATCGTAGATCCAGGCGACGAAGTGTTGATCGCGCAACCAAGCTATGTCTCCTATGCGCCCTGTGTAACGCTTGCAGGAGGAAAACCCGTCCCAGTCCTTTGCACGGAAAAGGACCATTTTAAGCTGAACCCGGATCGACTTGCGGAAAAGATCACTGGAAAGTCAAAAGCTCTTATCATTAATTTCCCGAACAATCCCACGGGGGGGGTCATGAGCATGACAGATCTGAAAGCCATTGCTGATCTGGTGATCGATCACGATCTCCTGCTCATAAGTGATGAGGTCTATTCTGAACTGACGTATGAAACTCGCCATTGCGCAGCGGCGACTGTGAGCGATCTCTGGCAGAGAACAATTACGCTGAACGGATTCTCAAAAGCTTATGCTATGACCGGGTGGCGTATTGGCTACTTATGTGCTCCCAAGGACCTTTGTGATGCAGCTCTGAAAATCCACCAGTACGTCATGTTATGTGCGCCCGTTATGGGGCAAGTAGGTGCACTCGAAGCCCTGCGGTCCGCAGAAGAGGATAAAAACAGTATGGTTAACGAGTATCGTCTCCGGCGTAATATGTTTGTCGCCGGTCTAAACCGGATCGGCCTCGAATGTCATGTACCCGAAGGAGCATTTTATGCATTTCCTTCAGTCAAGAAGACCGGGCTTTCTGACGTTGAATTTGCGGAACAGCTGTTGAAGGATCAACGGGTAGCAGTCGTACCGGGAAGTGTGTTCGGTCTTGGAGGAGAGGATCACCTGCGGTGCGCCTATGCGGTTTCCAGGAAAGAACTGAACACCGCCCTCAGCAGAATTGAAGCCTTCATCTCATCCTTATAATCAATCCTTCCGGCATTCGGGGAATTCTTCCTGTTCATCGCCCGGATTCGGGAGGGATAGTTTATTTTGGAACTCGATCAATACTACATGAAAGACAATGAGCTGTACAATTATCGTTGGTGGATTTTTCGGGGATGAAGGAAAGGGCAAGATCGTTGCCCACATTGCTTTTAAGGATAAACCGGTAATCATTTCCCGCGGGGGTGTTGGTCCGAACGCGGGTCACACCGTTCAGGTTGGCGACCGCGAATACGGTGTCCGCATGGTTCCTTCGGGTTTTGTCTATAAGGACGCAAAACTCTGTATCGGGAGTGGAGTGCTCGTTGATCCAAGGGTACTGAAACACGAAGTGGACTCCCTCGGGGTGAAAGGAAGAGTTTTCGTGGACAAGCGTTGCGGAATAATTACTGAAGATCATATTCTTCGGGACAAAGGCAGCGATCATTTGTCGAAAAAGATAGGCAGTACCGGATCCGGCTGCGGGCCGGCAAACGCCGACCGGGTTATGCGGATCTCTCCCCAGGCAAAGGATATCCCTGAACTGGCAGAGTATCTTTTGGACGTCCCGAAGGCTATCGACGATGAACTTAAAAAAGATAATATTGTTCTTCTCGAAGGAACACAGGGTTTTGGCATCTCATTGTATTATGGTACCTATCCTTTTGTAACCAGCAAAGATACGTCAGCTTCCCAGATTGCCGCCGACAATGGTGTGGGTCCGACAAAGATTGATGATGTGGTTGTGGTTTTCAAGGCCTATCCCACACGGGTTGGAGAAGGTCCCTTTAGTACGGAAATGTCTTTTGCAAAATCTGACGCAATGGGGATCCAGGAATTTGGTACCGTAACCCACCGCAAGCGACGCGTTGGGGGATGGGACGGAGATATGGCACGGTACTCGGCTATGATCAATGGATGCACGCAGGCCGCAATCACCGGGATTGATCGCGTTGACAAAGCCTGTTTCGGCGTGACCGAGTACTCAAAGCTGACGAAAAAAGCAAAAGATTTCCTGAAAAGTGCGGAGGAAGATATCGGATGCCCGATTGCACTCATTTCGACCGGCCCAGAGGTTACCCAGATCATCGATATAAGGAATGAAATGGCATGAGACGTTCGCTCATGGATATTCTCTGTTGCCCGGTCTGCAAAGGGGATCTTGTCCTGACTGTCACTGAGGAGAACGAAAAAGAGGTCCTTGAAGGGGAACTCCATTGTACAGCCTGCAAGGTAGATTATCCAATTCGTGAGGGCATCCCCAACCTCCTGCCCCCGTTCAGCAAGTAACCAGAAGAAGGTGCCGGAATGAATATCCCGTTGCCGGTTTGTATGATCGTCTCCTTAAACGAGGGTATCCGCGAGAATGGATATGAAATTTTTCTCAACCGGAGCGGAATAAATTCGATCGATCTGCCCCGGGAAAAAATTTCCGCAGAAACCGGTCATAACCTCAGGTTAAAATTTTTAAACCGGGGAGCACCCATCCATATCACCATCTCCTCTCCCAACGCCGGCATGTTTACCGATTTCTTTCACGAAAACCTGTATATTGTCGATGAAGCCATCCTGTTAATTCCCATCAGAAAAGATTGCGACGCCGGTTTTTTTGATCTTGAAATTATTGCAGGATACGGTATAGTGAAGGCAGCTATGCATGTGGAAGTTGTCCATCAGAGCCAAAAGAAGTCTCCACTCCCTGATGAGGCGACACTTCATCCGGTTGCCCACGGACGACCACACCTGCTGATGATTATGATGGGCATTGCTCTTATTCTCTACAGTATCTGGCTCTATACCGAAATTGAGTTTCTCAATATCGCCTCATTTATTATCCTCATCATTGGTGCACTGTATACATGGTATCGACAGAGATAGCTCTTACCATTCTTGTCCTGATCGGTGCTCTTGTCGTTGATCTTCTGGTAGGGGACCCCCGGTCGCGTTACCACCCTGTCGCTCTTTTAGGAGGGTTTATTGGAATTTGGGGGAAACCGGATTATTTTCTCCCTGTAAATCAGCGGTTCGCCGGAGTGATTTTCTGGTTTTTTACCGCAGGTTTATTTGCCGTTCCCTTTATCCTCTTCTCGTACTGGGCACCGTGGTACCTCTACCTCCTCATCGGTCCATTTTTCCTGAAGATCTGTTTTGCCTGGCGCTCACTAGAGGAGCACACGCTTGCAGTGAAAACTGCACTGATCGATGGAGTGGAAAACGGAAGAGAACGGGTAAAGATGCTTGTCTCCCGCAATACAGCGACCCTCGACCGGGAACACATCCTTTCAGCAGGATACGAATCCATGACAGAAAATCTCACGGACAGCATCATCTCCCCGCTGCTTTTCTTCCTCGTTTTCGGGCTAGGCGGGGCTGCTGTCTACCGTGCAGCGAATACGATGGATGCCATGCTCGGGTATCGAGACGAACGCGAACGATTAGGCTGGTGGGCGGCAAGAATGGATGATGTACTGAATTTCATTCCCGCCCGGATTACCGTAATTTTCCTGTTGCTGTACTTTTTCCTGAGAGGGCGCCTTGTTTCTGCAATCAGGATTATGAAACGGGACAGACACAATCGTCCGGGATATAATGGTGGTATCATAATGGCGACCATGGCGGGAGGAACCGGCGTGAAGTTTGAGAAACCGGGCGTGTATACCATCGGAGATGGAGAGATCTCCCTAGATGAAGGTGGGCCAGAGATTGTGAAAGCGACCCGGGCAGTTGTTCTGTTTTTTGTTGGTTTTGCCGGTTGCATACTGTTTTTATTGGGATCATTGATCAATAGTACTGGTATATGAAACTGGAAGAACTGAGATTTGGCACTGAGCTTCTCAAGCGCGGCTTCGCATCCATGCAGAAGGGGGGCGTTATCATGGATGTAGTGAATGCCGAGCAGGCAAAGATCGCCGAGGAAGCCGGGGCCGTCGCAGTCATGTCCCTGGAGCGGGTTCCCTCCGATATCCGGAAGATGGGCGGGGTAGCACGTATGGCCGATCCGGAAAAGGTATCAGAAATCATCGATGCGGTTTCTATCCCTGTTATGGGAAAGGTGCGGATCGGTCACTTCGTTGAAGCCCAGGTCCTTGAGATCCTTGGTGTGGACATGATCGATGAAAGTGAAGTTCTCACTCCTGCTGATGAGCAGTACCATATCGATAAGAAACTGTTCAAGGTTCCGTTCGTATGCGGAGCACGTGACCTTGGAGAGGCACTCCGGAGGATCAATGAGGGAGCCGCCATGATCAGGACCAAAGGAGAGGCAGGCACGGGTAATGTGGTTGAGGCAGTCCGTCACATGAGAACCATCACGGGAGAGATCCGCATGCTGCGTGGTCTTGAGAAGCAGGAAATGATCGATTACGCCCGGGAGATTGAGGCCCCGGCAGAACTCGTCATTGAATGCGCAGAGCGGGGGCGCCTGCCGGTTGTGAATTTTTCAGCAGGGGGCATCGCCACACCGTCTGACGCCGCGATGATGATGCAGCTTGGAGCAGACGGTGTCTTTGTCGGCTCGGGAATTTTTAAATCCTCAAGTCCTGAGAGGATGGCAAAAGCGATCGTCGAAGCCGTCAACAACTTTGACGACGCGAACGTTATTGCGAAAGTCAGCACCGGGCTTGGCGACGCAATGCCCGGTCTTGACATCCATACGCTCAAAGAGGATGAGGTGCTGCAATACCGTGGACGCTAAGATCGGGGTTCTTGCTCTCCAGGGAAATGTCAGCGAACATGTCGACGCATTCCTGCTCGCGCTCGAACGGATGGGCTATGGCCCTACATCCGAGGTTTTTGAAGTCAGAAACCCCGTGGATCTTACGGGGTGCAATGTCCTTGCCATACCGGGCGGCGAATCGACGACAATCTCGCGGCTCATCGGCAAAAATAATCTCTCTGATCCGATCAGGAACTTCACCGGGGGGATCTTTGCCACCTGTGCCGGCATGGTCCTGGCGGCGACATCAGTTGATGATTCCAGGGTCCATCCGCTGGGTCTTATTGATATGACCGTGGACCGGAACGCATTTGGCAGGCAGAAGGAATCATTCGAGGCAGATATCACGGTCGAAGGCCTGTATGACGGGGCATTTCATGCATGTTTTATACGGGCCCCTCTCGTGGCATCTGTTGCAAAGGGAGTCCATGTGCTCGCCCGTATCGAGCAGGGGATCGTTGCCGTAGAACAGGGCAACCGCCTGGCCTTATCGTTCCACCCGGAACTCGGCGGAGATACCCGGCTGCATGAGCTTTTTTTATGGAAACTCGGTTTCTGATGAGATGGGTGCGGGAAACGGATTTTTTCCAGCAAAATAAAGTGTTGGATTTTCCCGTCTCTCTCCCGGGTGAAGGGACCAATAACCCGAAGGATGAAATCCCCTCTTTTTTTATGGTGAACTTTGGAAATCCTTTGCCATTGCTTTTATTTTGAGATCCCTTGGCATCAGCCCAATGGCATACCTCAATGCAGTCCGTGACATCATCTTCCGGTTCTTCATCACATATTCAAAAATTTCCGCCTGGTGTTTTCGGCTCGCCTCTTTGAGGAGCCACCCATATCCCTTCTGCACCATGTCATCGTTATCAGTCATGAGGAGGTCGGCAATTCCTATCACGTCATTCAGGAACTCCCCACGTTTTGCAGGAACGATAAGGGATACCGCGGCAGCTCTCCGGACCCATCGGTTTTCCGATTTTGTCCAGTGTTTCAGCTCATTAACGACGTCCGGACATTTCCCGATAACATCACCAATGGCATGGTTGCAAATACTGTCGCATGTCGCCTCGTTTGAAATATAGGTCTCGATCCAGTGTGCGAAGAGAGAAAAATCATCTTTCGTGAACCGGTCTTTCAATCGCGGCACCCAGTTTGAAACAATGAAAGCCTCCTCAGCATAGTGCGATGCATACAGCTCTTCGCAGAGCAGGAAAATCTCCCGTTTCTCCCGCGACGAGATCTTTTTCCAGCTATTCCGGGCGATCCTGCTGACCACCGGGACCCTGACGTCATAACACTGAATTGACTCCTTGAAAAAACGCTGAAATGATTCCCGGGCCTGGGGATCTGCCTTCTCCTCCAGCTCCTGCCGGATTTCTGCAATTATTGGATCCATGGTTGAATTTGTCATCGGGAACGATAAGAAAGTCCCGATACGCCGGTACCGGATCGAGTGAATCGCCACGAGGTCTCCGGATGTCACCAAAGAAAGTCTCATGGACCAAAAGCAGCCTGACCGGGTGAATTCCCTTTTTGAAAAGAGGGTAAACAAAAAAAATTGGTCGGGTTAATGCCGGTGACCCTGAGTTGGGGTTGGTTTTGGAGATACAATCTTAAAACCACCGATTAGGGTTCCGGACTGGCCATCCGTGTTGGTCACAATAACATCGAATGCACCCTGGGGGGAATTCTTCGGAACGGTGAGGGAAAAGCTGATTTTACCTTTTCCATCAACGGATACGTGGGACGGCAAGAGAGAATTTCCTCCCGACTGTTTCAGGGTTACCACCGCACCCTTGCGGAACTCATCGCCACGGACCACAACATTCCGGATTGTTGAACCGGCCTCACCCGATGATGGCGAAATGCTCATCACCATGGGAGCTGGCGACGGCTTTGCGACTATCGCCACTGATGCCGTTGCTGTATTGTTTGCAGCAACCGGGTCCCTGGTACCGGATTTTCCAATCTTTGCGACATCCGTCTTCGTACCGGGGGTTGCATAGGTTACTACTTCTGACAGCTTGGCGCTCTGACCCGGCTGAAGGGCAGCAATTCTCCAGGTATTCCCAGAGATTATACCGGCAGTTGGTGATTTTACGGTTCTCTTCTTGATGCCGGATACACTTGAGAGGTCATCGCGGATCACGATATCACGGGCGGTATCGGGGCCGTTATTGACGACAGTTACCGTCCAGGTAACCTTATCCCCAACAGAGGCTGTGACGTTCGACACGGTATTGGTAATACCGAGATCCGCCTGCTTTACCGCGTGGGTGAGGCGGAAACTAACTTTTATCATCGACCCTGAAGTTACGGTCACCATTTTTGAAACCGGGCGGTAACCTGTGAGGGTCAGGGATACCATGTGACTACCCGGAATGACATCGCTCAGGGTTGCCGGCGTAACTTTGCCGGTCACGACCCCGTCAAGGGCGATTGCCGCGCCTGCCGGTACCGAGGCGATGGAGATCGAGCCATTCTGTGGGGATGCGATGAGCCTGAAATCAGCAGGTACGGTTGAGCCTGCAACTACAGTTACGGTCTGATACTGAGTTGTATATCCTGCGAGTGTAACAGACACTGCATGGCTCCCGGGGGCGATGTCGCCGAGGGTAAACGGTGTCACTTTACCAGTACCGATCCCATCGAGCTCTATCAATGCACCACCAGGTGCCGATGAAACAGCAATTGAGCCGGTTTGGGGGATCTGATTGAGAGCAAAGTCAACAGTGGCAGTTGATCCCGCGATAACATTCACATTCTTGGAAGCAGGATTATAGCCGGCAAGACTGACAGAAACGGTGCGATCGCCCGGAGTAACTGAGTCAAGGACTGCCGGTGTGGTTTTTCCGGTATCAGTACCGTCAAGCGTGATTTCAGCGCCGGCGGGTGACGAAATTACGGAGATTGATCCGGTCTGAGGAGGGATAAGGACGAGCTGGAAATCAACCTTTACTGTGGAACCTGTTGTAACAGAAACGCTCTGCGATCCGGGGGTATATCCAGGGAGGCTGACATCAATTGTGTGCGTTCCAGCGGGGACGTTATCAAGGGAGAACGGCGTAACTTCCCCGGTGTCCGCTCCATCGAGACTGATCCCGGCTCCAATGGGTGTTGAGGTAACTGCAATAGACCCCGTCTGGGGCACAAGAACCAGCTGGAAGTCGGCGGCTGCCATCTCTCCCGCTATGACCGTAATTGCAGAGGAGGCCGGGTTATAGCCGGTAAGGCTTACATCAACGATATAATCACCCGGTTTGAGATCATTGAAGATGAACGGTGTGGTTTTTCCTGTTGGCGATCCGCCGAGGCTGATCGCTGCCCCTAAAGGTGATGATATGACATTCAGTGAACCCGTAGTTGGTATGGCAATGAGAGCGAAATCAGCGGTTACTGAACTGCCGGCCTGAACAGTGATGGTCTTACCAGCGGTCTGATAATTGACAAGATTGACTTCAACCAGGTGGCTGCCCTGCTCAATTCCGCTGAACGTCGCCGGGGTCACGTTACCGGTATCGACTCCGTCAATGGAAATCGCAGCACCAGCCGGGGTCGAGGAGACAATGAGTGTTCCGGCAGTGACAGGTACCGGGACGAGCGGGAAATCAGCCTTCACCATTGTGCCTGCAGATACGGTTACGGTTGCACTATCTGGAGTATATCCGGCAAGTCTGACCCCGACAGAATGAGAGCCAGGGATGAGACCATCCAGCGTGAACGGAGTTGTCTTTCCCGTGTCTGCACCGTCAAGATCAATCGCTGCACCAGCGGGCGTCGAGCTGACCGAAATTAATCCTGTCTGTGGTATCTGTATAAGAGTAAAAACTACACTGGCAGTAGTATCCGCGGTGACGGCTGCATTCTGCGATGCCGGCTGGTAACCGGAAAGAGTGACGTTAACCNTATGGGTTCCCGGATTCACGTTTTCGAGGGTTGCCGGCGTAATCATNCCGGTATCGGCGCCATCAAGGGAGATCGCAGCCCCCGGGGGGGTTGATATGACAGAGATATTCCCAAAGAGTCGGGGCAGGCTCACTGAAAAAATGCCAGGAATGACGGTGGGAGAAACCATGTTCCCCGAATCATCGTCCATTGCGTTTACAGCGATCTGCAACGAAGTAGATCCCTCTTTATGCCCCCGGAAACTTATGGTCCCGAGCGGGGTATCGGTAGCCCCCGGCTTAATATTGTCAGTCAAATCCACCGCAGTAAGGTGAATGAAGGAAGAAGGTACGGAACTGTTGTCTTTCAGTGTCGCCCAGGCGGGGAATGAAACACTGGTAATTTCTGCAATCGAAGCGTCGGCGAGGGTGATATTGATATCATATCCCGAGAGACCTGCAGGAGCTGAATCGAGCTTCAGGTCGAGCATAGCGGTCCCGCCGATAGTATTCACTTGGCCATTCCCGATACTGACACTGCTTGCTGCTGCTGCCGAGACGATCAGGCAGAGAGCGAGCATGGTCAGCCCCAGGAGGGAGAATTTTCTGTAGGGGGTTATGTTCATTGATTGTCAACTCCTTGAATTGTAGCTTTGTGGTTCCTGTCCCCTTCCGGGTGGACAGGCAGCGGAACTGAACTCCGCCGTATTGTTCCTTGATGAAGTTGTATTCATGGGTCCTTTTTTCAGCGATTTTTAACAGGGAGGCCCCAAAAGACTCTCCCGTATTTCGTTCGTAAGGCTCAACCTTGTCACCATGTCTCAAAAAATCATGATGATGACACCTCTTTTGCAAGGACGACAAGGTCGTTGAAGTCAATCCGGTTGTTATGGTTGAAGTCAAAGGCAGCGATTGGTTCATTTGCTGTTATCCAGGTCATATTCCTGAAGAAGAGCACAACGTCGTTGAAGTCTTCCCTCCCGTTCCCGTTCAGGTCCTCGTACTGGCCATCATGATCGGGGTCTGTCGGGACAGTTGCAAACCCGGGGAGCGGAATGACGATTGGCGAGAAGGTTGTTGCAAATTTTTCGATCCTGCTGTTCCCGTGATCAGCCACGTACACATTATTCCGGCTGTCGATCGCAACTCCGGTGGGAAGATTGAACTGACCGTTGCCGGTTCCCGTTGATCCAAGTTGGGCGACGTATGACCCACTCTGGTCGAAAACCTCGACGCGGTTATTCAACTCATCGGCAACATACAGGTAACCGCTACTGTCAATGGCGATGCTGAACGGATTTGCGAACTGACCGTTACCGGAACCAGCAGTTCCCCATTGGGTAACGTAACTGCCGCTTGGGTCAAAAACCTGGATGCGGTTATTCACTTCATCGACGACAAATGCGTAGCCGCTCGAGTTAACTGCCACGTCAAGGGGGGTAGCGAACTGACCATTACCGGAACCGGCGGTTCCCCACTGGGTAACGTAACTGCCACTCGGGTCAAAAACCTGTATGCGGTTGTTGTTCGCGTCGGCAACATATACGTAGCCACTGCTGTTCGTCGCCATTCCGTAGGGGAGACTGAACTGGCCGTCGCCGGCACCGGTGGATCCCCACTGGCTCACATATCTTCCGCCGGGGGCAAACACCTGGATGCGGTTATTGTTTGCATCGCCAACATACACATACCCGGACTCATTCACGGCGATTCCAATCGGACGGTTGAACTGACCGTCACCGGCGCCGGTGGATCCCCACTGGGTTATGTAGGTTCCGTTTCGGTCAAGCACCTGCACGCGGTCATTGTTGGTATCTGCACTATACGCGTTGCCATTGTCATCAACGGCAACGTCGCGCTGCAGGATAAAACGGCCATCAGTGTTTCCGCCGGACCCCCATTGATTCAGGTAAGATCCGGTTGACGAAAATTCCTGGATACGACAGTTATAGCTGTCTGCAACGAGGATGTGGTTGTTATTGTTGACCGCTATTCCGTACGGGCGGTTGAACTGGCTGTTCCCGCTGCCTGAAGAACCCCACAGGGTTATGAACGTACCATCGGGATTAAATTCCTGGATACGGTTATTGAAGGTATCTGCAACATACACCTGGTCGAGGCTGCTGATCGCCAGATCCAAGGGATAATAGAGCTGGCCGTCCCCGGTCCCGTAGCTACCCCATTGCCGGACGAATGTCCCGTCAGAGGTGAATACCTGGACAAGGTTATTCCCATAATCGGCAACGTAGACGTAACCGCTGCTGTTTGTACGGATGCCTGTCGGGAATGCAAACTGTCCGTTGCCACAGGGCCAACCCCAGGATCCCCACTGGCTGACATAGTCTCCACTTGGGGTAAATACCTGGATCCGGTTATTGGATGTATCTGAAATGTAGACAAACCCGGATTCATTCACGGTGATACCGATAGGGCCGTTAAACTGCCCGTCGCCGCTTCCATAGGAGCCCCACTGATTAACAAATGCCCCGCTCGGATCGAACACTTCGGTGCGGTTCGTATCCCGGTCAACAGCATAGATGTATCCGCTGCTGTTTACTGCAATATCTGCGATTGCGGTAAACTGGCCGTTGCCTGTCCCATATGACCCCCATTTGGCAAGGAATGTGCCATCGGGAGCGAATTTCCAGATTTTATAGTCGACATCATCGGCGACGTAGATATTTCCTGCCTGGTCGGTGGTCACGCCCCAGGGAAGGCTCACGCCAACGTGTGAGGGTACCGACCACTGGAAGGTGGCCGGTTCGTTTGCACTTGCAGCAGATTGTATCGGGGTTCTGGCAGTGCCGGTTCCGGCTACTGAAGCAACGCCGTGAACCGCCACCTGACCCGGTATTCCGCTATCGGGTCCGACATTCAGCGGGGCAGAGGACGGGGCTGCCGTAGTGTCGTGCCCGCTTCCCGTGCTGCCCGCCGTAGTGGCACAAACAAGGAGCGACAACGATAGCACTAATGTCAGTATCGGTATTCGTTTCATGGTCAATTTCTCTCCTTTTTTGGTCTCCGTAACTTCGGAGGGTGTGTTCCGGGATAACCCACGGCGTTATTCACCTGACTCAAACGGGATCCCGGCCATTTTACGTTTCAGCAGTTGCCGGTTGATAAGACTGGTTTTAAGACCGCAACTCATCGGAAATCCCCAGTTTCCGCCGGATACATGCCCGGATGGGAGCAAACCGACCGTGCATCCAGAATTTGCAGGAGCGGGTTATATAATCCCAAAATCGCACTGGTGTAACTGTTGAACTGGCTGGTTATCTTACCTGATTTTTTTATCAGAGCGATTAAACAGCGGATTACATTATCGGAGATATTATATATGATAAACGGGGGAAATGGATCAAATCTCAGTACTTTTTGTCTGAGCTATTGCACTTGGATCATAATTTCCTGAACAGTACCACCAGATCATTGAAGTCGATCGATCCATTCCTGTTGAAGTCGAAGGCAGCAACCGGTTCATGGGATCCGATCCAGGCAGTGTTCTTAAAGAAAAGAACCACATCCGAAAAATCGAGACGCGTGTTACCGTTCGTGTCCTCAAATAATCCATCGTGGTCGACATCTGTGGGGGGAAGTGTATTCCCGGGGAAAGGAATGACCGTCTGCATAATCCGGGCCTGTCCGGAGCCGGCATTGATCATCAAAGATGAAGTGTCGACCGCCTCGAAGTCGGATCCTTTAACCTGGTGGAGCGTATGGAGGACATCGTTGTTCCAGCTATTATCAGGAGCTCCGGTAATGTACCATGGTGCTCCGTTGTCAGCAAGGATCATGCCATATTTCTTCAGCGCCTCGAGAATAACCCGTGCCTGTGGAGAGTAGCCGGAGGTGTTGAAAGAGGTCTTCAGCCTGAACCGCTGGCCCATTGGCGGATAGGACGGGTCGGTTATCGAGGAAGCATAATGACGCGCCGGCCAGACAAAGGCCCTTTGTGTTGAGGGGGCAGTGAACCGAATGGCATGATCGATCGATCCACTGGCGACTTCGTCATACCGTACAAGGCCGGGGAGGATGGGGAGTCCTGCAGCATCAGCGGATGTCCACCCGGCGGGCCTGAGAGCATAGTCCGAGAGGTTGAAAATAGCCCCGGACCCTGCACTCCAGCTTCCGTCTGTATGTTTTTCCGCCGCGAAGAGCTCGTACAGGGTTTTACTGTCCCGGTCGACGATCAGGATGTGTTTGTCCGATCCGCCTTCAATCAGGGGATTATCTGGGATCGGGTAAGGGCCGAGATCACTTTCATCGGCATAATCGAAGGTGATGGTCTTCCTGGGAGTCGAACCAGAGACAATGTTATACGGAATACCCATAAGGTTCCCGTCATACAGGCCTGCCCCGAAGTCGGGGTGGAGGGAACTGGTACTGCCGATCTTCTGGATATAAGCTGCCGAGTATGAGTCGACAGGAAGCTGTTCGACAGGGACATTCCAGATATCATCGGAAGGATATATCGCAACCCCGCCAACTGAAACGCCAGATTGTGACACTACACTGCCTGTCAGCAGCATATTGTTTCCTGTTCCTGCTGCTGTAATGCCGGGCACGATAACCACGAGAGATAATAAAAGGATCACAACGTTCCGGATTTGTATAGTCATTCTGTCTCCTGCCGGCAAAGCTAAGAATTTAAATATTCGAAAGCACCGGCGTGTGCCAGAGAATAGGGAAATGTGGGTTAAATAATCCAAGAACTGTGCCGGTTGGTTAGGAGAACTTGTGGGTTCCCTTAACAGATAGCTTGAGTAGCATTGGCCGGCTATCAATTCCGGGAATATTGAAGGACAAACAACCGCAATTTCCCTCGTAACGCTGGCAGGGACCGGTGAAGTCATAGGGCAGCCGGGGGACTCCTCCGGATCTGATTGCACGAATCAGGACAAAATTTGTCTTCTTCAGTACGGATGCCGGAGTTCTTCCGTACCAGGAACGGGAACCGGAAAATCGTCCATAACGTCTTTGGTAATGTACCGCTGCGGCCCCGTCCTACCTCCTCACCGTGAATGTGGAAATAGTTAAGTGAAGAAAGAAACATCCCTGTAAGGGAAGGAGATTGCCATGAGTGAATTTGTCGAGGTGGCTCAGATTTCTGATGTGATGGAGGGTAGTATCAGGAAAGTATTGGCCGGCAATATTCCGATCCTTCTTACAAGGGTAAACAGTACCTTTTATGCCACTGAGCTGCTCTGTCCCCATCTCGCAGCAGATCTTTCCTCCGGCACCCTGCACGGTACAGTGCTCACATGCCCAATGCACGAATCGCAATTTGATGTTCGGGATGGGCATGTTGTGCGGTGGACCAGCCTTACGGGGATTAAACTCGCTTACGCTTTGAAGGCACGTCCCCCGCGACCGCTCAGGTGCTTCCCCGTCCGTGTTGAGGGAGGCCGGGTTCTGGCTGCAGTCCCCCAATAGAGACCTCTTTCACATGCAGAAGTATGGAACCGTTCGCATGCTTTTCTCCCAAAAAAGATCGATAAGATGAAACGAGTCAGATGCCGGTCATATCGGCAATTGATACTCGGGAAATCCGTCATTTAAAAGGCGATAACACTTAAGCAAACAACCCCGATGCTAGTACAGGAAAACTGAGGCATCTACCATGGCAACCGATCCTGTCTGTCTGGCAATCGTTGACGACGACGCGAAATTCACCTCCCTGTATAAGAACCAGAAATATTACTTCTGCTGCAACTGGTGTAAAAAACAGTTTGATGAAAATCCCAAACGATATTCCCGTCTTGGCATTGATGCCAGGGTTGATCTTACAGAATCTACTTCAGGGTGACACCGTTCCCAGTTCCGATAACGCAATCTCCGTTTCCTGTTGGAAATGCCGTCCGGGAACTTGGGACAGCGGACTCAATTTTATTATAACGCAGGCAGATACAGACACAGTATTCTGCAAACCAGCATGATCGTGATTTTTTTATGAAAACCGTAGATGATCCCTGGCAAAAAAATGCACACGACAACGCTGATCTTCTGGACAGGGAGATTAAAAACCTGGCTTCATTAACCGGCCCAATCCGGGAAAACCGCCCGATCGTTACAAAATACCAGGATTTCTGGAATAAGGCAAAACAGATCAGCGTGTTGTTCAGGGAACTCAAACCGCTCGCAAAGAGTGATCGGGACCTCCTCTGGAAAAATTTCAATGCCATCTGCGGGGATATAAAAGAGAAACAAAAAGCCGATTACGGGACCTTGGAATCCCTGTCGCAGAAGCATCTGGAAGAGATCCTGAAACTCGCCGATCTGGCACAGCTGCCCCCTGACGCCCCCACCCCGGGCATCCATGAACTGGTGGAACGGGGACAGCCTCTCAAAAACGCTGGTGACATGCTCGGGAGATTCAAGCATGCGATGATCGCAAAACACAAAAAAGCCGGTTTTGACAAGATCCAGAGTATCCGGAAAACCCATGAAGCGGCATGGGAGTCGCACAACGCAGTAAAACCGAAGCAGCAGACCGGGACAAAATTCCGTGCCCGGAGGAATCTTGAGCTTAATTATGAGCGACAGAAAAAAGCTGCATGTGCTCTTGAGAATTTTCAGATCGGGAGGAGCCACCTGCGCACTTTCCTCGCCTCCTGCAGTGATATGGTGAAAACAGCAGCAGCCAAAGCCCAGCTCGCTGAAACAGAGGCCCGCATTCTGGATATTGAGGACGGGATACGGAAACTGGAGAAATGGATTGCTGAGGACGAGCAAATCCTCAAAAAACAGTAACCAATTTTTTAAGACCTACGTTATTGTGTGCGACCCGCTGACAGTTTTAGAGATCGGGCAATCATCGTCTTAGCAGGGTATTTCTGCACATTTATGTGATACCGGGACTGTGAACGACCCCTCGTTTTTTCATCCGGGCTGAATACACAAATAAAGCCAGTTCTCCCTCCGGCGTGATACGGTAAAGTTTTCCTGAAATATTGCCCGGTTCGGACTCCTCACGGATAAGGTTCCATTCAATCAAGGCTGCAATAATGCGGGAAAATGCAGCGGAAGAGAGCCAGTGGTCGGCGAGCTCTCCCTCAGTATGCCGGACCGGGATTTGCCAGGCCGTTGTCTCGTTGAACAAAGTCTCTTCCGGCACCAGGGTTTTTTCTTCCTTCCCGCCGGCCGGGCCCCGGAAGAGAATAGTAAGAATCACCAGATGGTACCGGTTGGCCATCAGGTCTCTCACCGGGAGCATCGGGACTGGCACCCTTCGGGAAGGGGAATTTCCGAATGCATAATGGGCGTCGCCCTCAATCCAGAGAGACATTGAGAACAGGCCCAACGACAGACGTTTTGATCCAGCCGATATGTCGAACGAGAATCTGGCGGATGGATGATCGCCGAAGATTCTTACGACTGAGTCGCGAATCGCATCAAAGGTTGCGGCATCGATTGCGACCAGTTCACAGGAAATATTACTGGCCCGGGAGATGATATTGACTTCATCGATGGCATCGCGGATAGTGCCTTTCCACAACCGCTTCTGGGCAGAATCCCAGACTGAGCTGGTGTATACCTCCTTCTCCGCAAAGATGAAAGTGTGCGTAACGGTCCCTAACTCTCGAAGAACCGCCGGATAGGTTTTATGGATACGTTCGCCCGCACTAATGATGTGCATGTGTTCCTGCGGATCCATGAGTAGTATCCGGTCTATAACGATAAATGGCTGTCCGGTTTTCCGGAACCCCAGTTCCTGAAAATCACTAACCTGAAAGAAAAAAGTATTGTTAAATGAACAGTGGCGCGAGCACGAGGGTCAGCGTAGCAAGGAGCTTGATGAGCACGTGAAGCGACGGACCAGCGGTGTCCTTGAAGGGGTCGCCGACAGTATCGCCAATAACCGCTGCTTTGTGAGCCTCGCTCTTCTTGCCGCCATGGACACCGGTCTCGATGTATTTCTTGGCATTGTCCCATGCACCCCCGCTGTTATTGAGAATGAGTGCAAGGAGGATCCCGGTAATGGTTGCTACCATGAGGAAGCCGGCAAGAGCCTCGTGCTTCATGGTGATACCGATAACAATGGGGAACAAGATTACAAGGGCGCCGGGCAGAACCATGTTCTTCAGGGCTCCCTGGGTTGTGATGTCGATGACAGCTGCGTAGTCAGGCTTCTTGGTCCCGGCCATGATTGCCGGGTCCTTGAACTGGATGCGGACTGCGTCAATCACAGATTGTGCGGTCTGGGAGACTGCACGGATAGCGAGGCTTGCAAAGAGGAAGACGAGCATGGCGCCGAGGAGTGCCCCGACAAAAACCGGCACAGACGCAAGATTGACCGTCGTAAATGCTGCCCCGCCTTTTTCAATGAGCAGTTTCGAGATATCAGCCATATATGCATTGAAGAGCAGGAATACCGCGAGTGAGGCACTGCCGATGGCATATCCCTTGGTGAGTGCCTTGGTGGTGTTGCCGGCTGCATCGAGCTTGTCCATCCGGTGCCGGACTTCATCCGGTGCCTGGCTCATCTCGACGATCCCGCCGGCGTTGTCTGCGATAGGGCCGAAGGTATCCATGGTAAGGACGTAGGCACAGACCATCAGCATTCCAATGGTTGCAACGGCAGTACCGTAAAGGCCGCCGCTCGGGATGCCGGTCATGGTCCCGCACCAGTACGAGATGAGAAGGGAAGCACCGATAAGTATGGCCGGAACCGCGGTGGTCTCGAGGCCGACCGAGAATCCCATGATGAGGTTGGTTCCCGCTCCGGTCTCAGAAGCATTAGCAATATCCTGCACAGGGCGGTAGTGGTGGTCGGTATAATAGAGGGTGACCCTGAGGAAGGCTACAGAAAGGGCGATCCCCACGAGGCCCGCAAGAACAAAGTACATCCAGCCGGGTGTTGCCCCGAGGAGATAATAGACCCCGCCTGCGAGGAAGATCGCCGAGATGATTGCGGTGATATAGTACCCCCGGTTCATGGCATCCATCGGGTCGGCACCATCTTTGCCTTTTACAGAGAGGATACCGATCATGCTCGCGAGGAGACCGAGTGAACACATGACAATGGGGAAGAGAATTCCGTTCACACCGAAAATGGGGAAGAGTGCTACACCGAGGATCATGGCACCGATGTTCTCGGCGGCAGTGGACTCGAAGAGGTCAGCGCCACGGCCGGCGCAGTCGCCGACATTGTCGCCGACAAGGTCTGCGATGGTGGCCGGGTTCCGGACATCATCTTCCGGAATACCGGCCTCGACTTTACCGACAAGGTCTGCACCGACATCGGCTGCCTTTGTGTAGATACCGCCACCGAGCTGGGCGAAAAGTGCCACGAACGAGGCTCCGAAACCGAACCCGATAATAACGAACGGGGTATGGGTCGGGTCTGCACCGAGTGCTATGTAAGTGAGCGAGACACCGAGGAGCGACATCGAGGTGATGATCAGCCCGGAGATGGCTCCGCCGCGGAACGAGAAGTCAAGTGCTTTCCCATCGCTGGTTTGGGCTGCGGCTGCCGTGCGGATATTGGTCCTGACGGCAATCCACATGGCAACGACGCCGGCAATTGCACTACAGGCTGCACCGACGATAAAAGCAGCTGCCGTAGCGAGGGCAATCGCCTGTTGTCCGGTAAGGTAATAAATTGCAAAGATCACCACAGCAGATACGATAGCGAGCATGGCGATAGTCGAATACTGGCGCTTGATGAATGCTTCTGCACCCACCCGGATCGCATCGGCAACCTCGCGCATCTTGGGCGTTCCCTCATCCTGTGAGAGGAGGTTACGCGTCAGGATTGCTGCGAGACCCAGTGCGACGATACATATCGCAATTACGATGAGTAATACAACGTCGATCATTCCTTGACCTCCCTGCTGTGCCTGGCGAGGAACACCGCCGGAAATAGCATCGCACGCACGGGCTGCACGTGAAGTACCCCCGGAGGACTCTCTAGAGAGCACCTCAGGTCTGATAAACTGGTATCAGCAGAAATCTGCTTGGGAACCAAAGGAGGGTGCAACTGTTCATGGGGTTCGCCCTGAATCTACACAACCATCCTAAGAGATTATTAGTGCATTGTTGGAACATTAAACTTTTATCATCTTTAATCGCCTATTTTTTTCGAGACTGTCCTTCTGTCATGGCAAATTTCCTGGTATTACAAGAGAAAATATGCCCGGTTCCTTCAAAATCCCTGAACTTTTCCTGATAAATGCATGGCATGAACAATTCAATATGATTAATAATGAAAAATTCCCATATTCTGAAAGGGAGGGTATCTGGTGCAACTTGCGCAACTCTTAATATTTCTCATCCTGTTTCCTCTGATCACAGCGGTCTTCATGCTTTTTGCCCGAAAAGAACGGGAACGCGAAGGGATAGTGAAATTGTCTGCTCTGGCGATTGGCTTGGTTACGGTCTGGCTTCTTATCACAACGCTCGATAAAGGGGCTCTGAACGTCGGGGGATTGCCGGCAGAACCATTCACGCTCCTGATGTTTGGAATTGAGATGCTGATCGCGGTCTTCATCCTCTATCTGGGTATCAGGAGCAGGAAATGGCTTGTCGTTACCCTTATTCTTGTGCAGTCTGCGATGATGGTATATTTTGAACTGAACTATTCACCGTCGGTCGAAGTGTCGTCTAACCTCTTCATCGACGAGTTCTCCAATATCATGGCCCTTATCATCGGTATCATCGGCAGTCTCATATGCGTGTATTCCCTTGGCTACATGAAGTTCTTCCATGAACGCCACCCGGAGACGAAGGATCGGCAGAACGTGTTCTTTTTCATCATGTTCGTCTTCCTCGCCGCAATGTTCGGTCTGGTATTCTCGAATAATATTATCTGGATCTACTTCTTCTGGGAAGTCACCACGCTTTGTTCCTTCATCCTGATAGGATACACAAAAACAGACGAGGCAACGACGAATGCATTCAATGCCCTGTGGATGAACCTGCTGGGAGGGGTTGCTTTTGCTGGGGCAATCCTGTATCTTGCGATGTTTGGCAACGGAATTATGGGCCTCTCAGAGCTGCTTGCATCCGGGAAGGTCATCGCGCTCATCCCGGCCGCCCTCATCGGGTTTGCCGGTCTGACAAAGGCAGCTCAGCTTCCGTTCTCCTCATGGCTGGTGGGCGCAATGGTGGCACCGACACCGGTCTCTGCACTCCTCCATTCAAGCACCATGGTGAAAGCAGGTGTCTATATTCTTGTACGCCTCGCTCCCATCTTCCAGTCCACTGCTACTGGGTACACGCTTGCCATGGTGGGAGCGCTGACATTCCTTCTTGCTTCCGGTATTGCGATATCGCAGAGCAATGCAAAACGCGTGCTCGCGTATTCCACGATAGCGAACCTTGGTCTTATCGTAGCCTGCGCCGGTATCGGCACCTATGAGGCGATCTGGGCTGCAATACTCCTGATAGTATTCCATGCAATCTCCAAGTCCCTCCTCTTCCTCGCTGTCGGGACGGTAGAACACGGGATCCGGAGCCGGGAGATCGACGATATGAGCGGCCTCATCGTGCGAATGCCGAAGATCGCTGCCATGATGGTGATCGGGATCGCCGGGATGTTCCTTGCCCCATTTGGTATGCTGATCTCCAAATGGGCCGCTATCCGGGCGTTTATCGATGCACCGTACGGGTTCCTGTTTGTAATTATCCTCGCATTCGGGAGTGCCATAACGGTCTTCTTCTGGGCGAAATGGATGGGGAAGCTCCTTACAGTTACAACCGATGGCAGCTCGATTGAAGGCCAGGTCGACCCCCATGAATGGACAGCTCTCACGCTCCTTGCCGGGCTCTCGCTCATCACCACGTTTGTCTTCCCGGTTCTTTCGGTCAAACTGGTTGAACCCTTCCTCCTCACAAATTATGGCCAGGTAGCCTTGCTCTCTCAGGATAATATCATCATCATGATGCTGATGCTTGTCCTTCTGGTGGTCCTGCCCCTGAGCGTTTTCCTTACGGGCAGAAAGCACCGCCACGTTGCCCCCTACATGGGCGGCAGGACAACCACAAGCGACATGCGGTTCTCGGGCTCCCTCGGTGTCCAGAAGAAGACCGTGCTTTCCAATTACTATCTCCAGGATTATTTCGGTGAAGCGAAACTGAAGACCTGGGGCGTCTGGCTCTGTTCGGCTCTCATCGGGATCATGTTCATCGTGACCGCCATGCGGGGGGTACTTCCATGATTAACATTGTCGGGGCACTGGTCTTTGTCCTCGTTGCCCCCGTCGTCGGTGCCCTTGTAGCCGGTATTGACCGGAAGATTACCGCGCATATGCAGGGACGGGTCGGCCCCTCACTCTTCCAGCCATTCTATGATGTCGGCAAGCTCTTCGAGAAAGAACAGGCAGTAGTCAATGAGACGCAGATCTTTTACGCAATCTGTTACCTGATCTTCATGATCTTTACCGGCGCCCTCTTCTTTGCCGGGGGCGATCTCCTGCTCGTGATCTTTGCACTTACTCTTGCCCAGATCTTCCTCGTGCTGGGCGCGTTTGCCGCCAACTCCCCTTACAGCTATGTTGGCGCCGAACGTGAACTGCTCCAGATCCTTGCCTATGAGCCGATGGTGATCCTGACCGCCGTCGGTATGTTCATGGTAACGAAGAGTTTCAACGTGAGCGATATCGTCACATCAACAACACCGGTTGTCCTCCTTATCCCGGGGATTTTCTTTGGTTTCCTTTATGTGCTTACCATCAAGCTGCGGAAATCCCCCTTCGATATCTCGACGTCGCATCATGCCCACCAGGAAATTGTCAAGGGGGTCACAACGGAGTTTTCCGGCCCATCGCTGGGACTGATTGAGGTTACCCACTGGTATGAGACCGTCTTTTTGCTGGGCTTCATCTACCTCTTCTTCGGGTTCAGCCCCCTGATTGCCGTGATAGCAGTCATCGTAGTCTACCTGCTGGAGATTCTTGTGGATAATACCAATGCCCGTGTCAGGTGGCAGCTGGCCGTGAAGAGTTCGTGGCTCATCGCTGCTGCTGTCGGGGTGCTGAACCTTGCCGCACTCTATTATGTTTTGGGAGGCCTTCCATGACGTATCTTGCAAAATCACCATGGATCATTCACTACGATGCCTCGAGCTGCAATGGCTGCGATATCGAGATCCTTGCCTGCCTCACACCAATGTACGATGTCGAACGGTTCGGGATTATCAACACCGGCAACCCGAAACATGCGGATATTTTCGTGGTGACCGGCTCGGTGAACGAACAGAACCGCGAGATCATTCTGAATATCTACAACCAGATGCCGGACCCGAAGGTGGTTGTCGCGGTCGGGATCTGCGCTACATCCGGTGGTGTATTCCGCGAGTGCTATAATGTGGCCGGAGGAATTGACAAACTTATCCCGGTCGATGTTTATGTAATGGGCTGCGCTGCACGCCCCGAATCCATTATCGACGGGATCGTGACGGCTCTTGGTATACTCGAAGAGAAACGGACCGGGAAGGTACACTCGGCTCCTGTCATAGATCATCATGAAAATAAGGAACACCCCCCCCAGAATAACGGAAGTGCATAATGATGGAACCACAGGTCATTCTCCCAATCAGCGTCGGTGACGTCATATCAAAGGCCGAACAGGCAAAAAGAGATGGCAACCGCCTCGTCCAGATCGGCTGCACTAAGATCGACGACACATTTGAGATAATTTATGTCTACGAAAAGGATTACCAGCTGACCAGCTACCGCATCACCGTGAAACAGGATGACGAGATCCCCAGCATCAGCGGGGTGTACTGGGGTGCATTCGTGTACGAGAACGAGATCCATGATCTCTATGGGATCCACGTGACCGGCATGAATGTAGACTTCAAGGGTACCTTCTACAAGACCACGATCAAACATCCCTTCAGTGTGACCATAACCAAGGAGGACAACCCATGTCAAAACAAATAACCGTCCCGTTCGGTCCCCAGCACCCGGTCCTGCCGGAACCCCTCCACCTCGACCTCGTGTTGGAGGATGAGAAGGTCGTTGATGTCATCCCGACGATCGGGTATGTGCACCGCGGTCTTGAAAAACTCGTGGAAAAACGGGAATATACCGAGTATGTCTATATTGCAGAACGGATCTGCGGCATCTGTAGTTTCATCCACAGTCAGGCCTATGTTCAGGGTATCGAGCAGATAATGGGCCTCGAAATCCCCGAACGGGCCCAGTTCCTCCGCACCATCTGGTCGGAGTACTCCAGGCTGCATTCCCATCTGCTCTGGCTTGGCTGTTTTGCCGACAGTATGGGGTTCGAAAGCCTCTTCATGAACTCGTGGCGTCTCCGTGAGCACATCCTCGATGATCTCGAGTCAACAACAGGGGGCAGGGTTATCCAGGGTGCCTGCAAGGTAGGGGGGGTCCGGCGGGACATCACGCCGGAAAAACTTGATGAGATGGTGAAAGGCCTCAAAACTCTTGAGGGTGAGCTCCGTGATCTCACGGATGTCTTCCTCAACGATCGCTCGATCCAGCACCGCCTTAAAGGTGTGGGTGTGCTCAGCAAGGAGGATGCTTATTATTTCGGCGCCGTCGGCCCGACAGCCAGGGGCAGCGGGGTCGCGATCGACATTCGCGAGACCGGGTATGCGGCATTCGGGAAAATTAACTTCAAACCCGTCGTTGAACAGGGTGGTGACTGCTATGCCCGCTGTGCCGTCAGGGCAAAAGAGATGTTCACCTCGCTTGACATCATCGAGCAGTGCATCAGGAAGATCCCCGACGGTCCCGTGGACATGAAAGTGACCGGTGCCCCCGATGGGGAATATTTCTCCCGGGCCGAGCAACCCCGGGGGGAAGTGATCCATTATATCAAAGGCAATGGGAAAAAGAACCTCGTGAGGCACCGTGTGCGCACACCGACATTCACTAACATCCCGCCTCTGGTTACTCTCCTGAAAGGTTGTCAGCTCGCAGACGTACCGGTAATCGTCCTGAGCATCGATCCCTGTATCGGCTGCGCGGAGAGGTGAAGGTATGACATTCTTCGAAATGACCAAAACCGTCGTCAGAAGTCTCTTCTCCCGCCCGGCAACCCTTATGTATCCGGCAAAACCCGCCAAGAAGACGAATTTGTCCCGTGGTCACGTATCGATCAATCCTGAAGGGTGTATCACCTGCCGATCCTGCCAACGCAAATGCCCGACCGGTGCAATCTGCGTGGAAGTCAAGGAAAAGACCTGGGAGATCGACAACATGCGCTGCGTGGTCTGCAGTGCGTGTGTCGATGTCTGCCCGACCAAGTGTCTCACTATGGAGACACAGTACCGCGCTCCGATTACTTCCCGGGGAGCCCGGAATAAATTCACGGTCGCCGGTCCAAAGAAAAGAGAGCCGCCGGCAGCACCCCCGGCGGAAAAACCAAAGGAATAACCCTTTTTTTACGCGAAGGAGAACGTCTCCGGCACAAGCGTCTGGAGGTCAACCGCCACTGCCAGTGCCGGTGTCGGGTTCACGTTCATCTGTTTCTGGAATTTGGTCTGGGACTGCCAGGTGCCTGCGTTGATGCCGAGCACGCCCCGGTAGTTGGTGATTCCCTTGATGTGGACATGGCCCGTATGCAGTATTTCAGGGAGCGGATCGATGATGAGGCGGTCGACCTTCCCGGCTGCTATAGGGGTCCTGCGGCCATATGCCGGGGCGAGATGGCGGCGGATAAGCATCTCCTCCATCATCTGCCCGCTTTTCTCATAGGATGCCCCGGGAATAAGGCCGATCATATCATCGATTGAACGCCCGTGATACATCAGGACACGGACTCCCTGCAGGCGTACGAGGGCCGGGTTTTCAACCAGGATGCAGTTTGAGGGAAACGTTCTCGTAAACTGTTCCGGCAGGACCGGCTGCGGCTCTGCTCCGCGTACCACATCGTGGTTACCAGGCGAGATGATGATCTTCATCCGCGAGGGCAGGCCTTTCATCATCTTCCCGAAGGCATCGTACTGTTCATAGATGTTCTTGATTGTCAGCTCAGCTTCCTGCCCCGGGTAAATCCCTATCCCGTCAACGAGGTCGCCGGCGATGAGCAGGTACGAATAATCAGAATCGGCAAGCCAGTCACTGAAACGGTTCCAGCTCTCTTCGAGGAACGTATCGCTGCCGACATGGACATCTGAAATGAACACAGCCTTCCCGGGCTGCTCGCTCCGGAACGGTGCATTGTCGATCCGGATATCCGGGCGGTAGAGCAACTCTGCAAAAAAAAGTTTACCATCGCTGGAGAGTTTTCCCTTGATGCCGATCACTTCGTCGGGGATGATCTTCTCTGCATCGGAAAAGACAGGCCGGTCTTTCCGGAAAAGAACCGCGATCGAACCCGATGAATCTTCAATCTCGGCGATACGGTGCCCGTTGGTGGTGGTCTTGACCTCGACCACCATACCGATGATCGTGCACTCTTCCTGCCGGTAGCGGGAATTGCTCAGCCCCTCGATTGGGATGGCACCGCTCCGGCTCCGGATCATTCCCCCGAGCCTGCCGTACCGGTCCCGGAAGTAATGAAGATAATCCCCGGTACCGTTCACGGCACCGGAAGTACCTGCAGATCCGGTCATGACTTCTACAGTCGGATCAACAAGAAACCGCGTCCCATCACGGGTCGGACTGATCCCCGGGATATGTTTTGCGGATACGACGATGGTATCCTTCGGGACCCCGGCAATGATGCGGTCGATCAGGTCCGCTTCGTCCTGCTCCTGGATGTACCGCACAACTTCGGGGTGCACCTGGAGCTTGGTATCGAGAAAGCGGTGGGCGATCTCCTGCGCATCGAGCATACCAGTATATCGGCCGCCATGAAAATTAAGACTGTTATTCTGCATATCCATCTATCCGGATGGCAGGGTGCAGGTTTCATGAGCCGGCCGGGACATATCTGGTATACCCGTTCGGAGCAGCCGCATTGTCCTACGAGATCCTCACCACGCTGGGCCTTGGTTTTCTGATCGGCCTGACCGGGGCCCTTGCCCCCGGCCCGACGCTGGTCGCCACGATCAACGCCTCACTGGGCGGCGACTGGAAGGCAGGTCTGAAGGTCTCCCTCGGGCATATTGTGATCGAGACCGCAATATTCTTTTTAATCATCCTCGGCCTCGCGGCGGTCGCCCAGCCGTACGCTCCCGTCATTGCCGTGATCGGCGGTATCGCACTCATCGTCTTCGGTACGCTGACGATTGCCCGCAGCAGGATGGCAAGCCTCAGCGCGGGACCGGTACAGGCTGCGGCAGACCCGTACATGGCCGGACTCCTGACCAGCGCGGCTAACCCGTACTTCTGGATCTGGTGGCTCTCGGTCGGGAGCGCCCTCCTGATCCAGTCGCTTGCCGGGGGGCTCCTGCTCGCAGTTGTCTTCATGATCGGCCACTGGTGTGCGGATATCTCATGGTACGTCTTCGTCTCAACCGGTGTCGCGAAAGGCAGGACGGTCCTTCCTGACAACACCTATCACTTAATCATGGCGGTATGCGGCGCTTTCCTCGTGCTCTTTGGCCTCTACTATCTCAGCAGCCCGTTCCTTCCCGCGCGATAATGCCCTGAGGAATTCCGCATGGTTAATGTGCACAGGATCAAACACTATACCAGCACCCGTAGCAGGTCGGACTTCCATGGCTGACGATTCATCCCAGAACGATCTACGCTCCCTGATAACCCGCTTCCGTACAAGTGATCACTGGGCGGTCTCGCTCGCACGGGACCTTCTCTGGGTGATCGGCGTTGTAGGAGGTATCGCCCTGCTCCTTTTCCTCATCTGCGGTACGTGGCCGGCAGTGGTTACCATAGAATCCGAGAGTATGGTACCGCACATGAATGTAGGCGACCTCGTTGTGGTAGTGCAGAAGGACCGCTTCGGGGATCTCCAGACATGGGATGACGGGAAAAAGTCCGGCTACCAGAAATTCGGTGACTATGGTGACGTGATCATCTACCGCCCGAACGGGATCACCGATATCTGGGCTTCGATCGGCCTGCTCCCCTTCTCAAAACAGCACCCGATCATCCACCGGGCCATGACCTATACGGGAGCGGGTGACCCCGTCCCTTCCTATCTTAATATCTATCGCGGGGCCGTCACCCCTTCGGGATATCTCCCGCTGACGGTCAGTGGTACCACTTCAACCGGCTTCCAGATCCTCTCAACCGGTTCGGGCATACCGGCTGCCAATTACACACCCGGCCCGAGCGATATATCGATGAGAACCCCACTGGGGAATTTTGTCCTCCCGGCCAGCGAGATCGTCGCGGGGGCAGGGTATGTCAGGAGCTCCAGCACCACGACAACCCATGGCGGGTATATCACCAAAGGGGACAACAATAACTTCTCCGACCAGGGATACCTCACGCTTCCCGATGCCGGCACGGTTGAACCGGTAGAAAAGGGATGGGTCGTAGGAAAAGCCCTCTTTACGGTCCCGTATGTCGGACTTCTGCCCCTGCATATCGGTGAAGTGATTATCATTGTCATCATCGTCATGGTCCTCCATGAGCTCTACCTTCGCAGGAAGGAGGAGACCGCTTCTGCAAAACCCCAGAAGAAAAGCGGTAGGAAGAAGCGGTGAAGGTGGAGTCAGAGGATGGATTCGCTTACGACTCTGTTGTCTGATGCGGCGGGAGGGTACCGCCTTACTGGAGATGAGGCCGCAGCCCTATTGAGAGTACGGGGTCGGGATGTCCACCGCGTTACTTCCGCCGCTGATGAGATGCGGGTGCAACGGGCTGGGGAGACGGTAACGTACGTCCGGAACCAGAACCTTCACGTGACCAATATCTGCAAGAACCTCTGCGGGTTCTGCGGGTTTGGCAGAAAGGCGACTGACGAGGGGGCATACTGCCATGATAAGAAAGGGATTCAGGCGCAGGCCCGTCTTGCCCGCGACCGGAAGGTCACCGAGATATGCCTTCTCTCCGGGGTTCACCCAGGATTTACCTTGGATACCTTTATCGATTTGATCCACTGGGTTCACGACGTGGATCCCGACGTGCATGTTCATGCGTTCAGTCCGGATGAAGTCGCCCATGTCGCTAAGAGGGGAGGGATTGCCACGCCGGAAGTGCTTGCCCGGCTCAAAGAAGAGGGGCTCGGGACCATCCAGGGGACTGCCGCAGAGATCCTGGTAGACTCCGTCCGGAAGGTAATCTGTCCCCAGAAGGTCCCCACTGCTGACTGGGTGAGAATTATCAAAGAGGCTCACAGGATGGGGCTCCGATCGACGGCAACCATCATGTACGGGTCATGCGAATCGGTTGCTGACCAGGTTGAGCACCTCGGTATCCTGCGTGAGATCCAGGATGAGACCCGCGGGTTCACTGAACTGGTTACCCTCCCATACATCCACACGAATACACCCCTCTTCCGGCAGGGGATCGCTCGGGCCGGGCCGACCGGCCGGGAAGACCTCCTGATGATCGCCGTTTCCCGCCTCTTTCTCGATAATTTCGAGAATATCCAGGTGGCCTGGGGAAAAGTCGGCCTCAAAATGACCCAGCTTGCCCTGCTTGCCGGAGCAAATGATCTTGCCGGCACCATGTTTACGGATGACGTAAGCGGGGATGCCGGTGCCTCGGGATCCGATTACCTCGATCCTGTTGTCATGGACCGGATCGTTTCCGATCTCGGGCGGACGCTCCGGCAGCGGACAACCCTTTACGAACGAGTGTAAATAACGAAAATCCAAAAAAAATATTAAAAAAACGTTGTTCGGGATCAGAGCAGTTCCAGTGCTTCTTTCCCCGTCATACCGGTTCGGATACCCCGCCCCAAGGCAGAACGGTTTGCTTCCTTGACGATCCCGGTAAGAATATCGTTGGTGTCGACAATCGATGGTCCGAGTGATGGGCGGACTTTGGCAGCCGGGTAACTGAATGAATCGAGCGCAGCTACATCAAATGCCCCGCATCCCACCATACCAACGTCAGTCTTGATCGCCACAAGATTTGCCGGGCCCAGCGCGATGATGAACCCGTCACCTTTTTTCCGTGACAGTCGTATTTCGATAAATTCCATAGTTCTCCAGTAGTGATGGTTGGTGTAAGGGATAATAATCATGTTCCAGGAACGTCCGATACCTTTACTTCCCGGCGCGGGCTACACTGCCTGAAAGAAGGCGAGGATTGTCAATGGACGGGCAGGTACGGAAGATCCTTGATGATGCAAAAAACGGCCACCGCCTGGACAACGACGAAACACTTCTCTTGTTCGGCGTTCGTGACCGGCAGGTATGGGAGATCGCTTCTGCAGCTGACGAAGTACGGGAGCAGCGTGCCGGTAATGCTGTGACCTATATCAGAAACCAGAACATCAATGTCACCAATATCTGCGTAAATTCCTGCGGGTTCTGTGGGTATTCCAAAAAACCCGGCGATGAAGGAACATATTTCCATGACAGGACAGAGATCCGGAAAAAGGCCGAACTTGCAAAACACCGGGGTGTTTCAGAGATCTGTACGGTGAGCGGTCTCCATCCCGCGTTTACCGCCGAATCCTATACCGATGTCTACCGATGGATCCACGAGACCGCACCCGGGGTCCACCTTCACGCCAGCAACCCGATGGAAGTTGCCTATGCCGCACGAAGGAGCGGAATGAGCACTGCAGAAGTGCTTGCCGCGATGAAAAATGCCGGGCTCAATTCCATGTGCGGCACAGCTGCCGAGATTCTGGTCGACTCGGTGCGGGACAGGATCTGCAGTCAGAAGATACCTACAGGTGAATGGGTCCGGATCATCCGCGAAGCTCATGCCATGGGTATCCGGACAACCGCTACGATCATGTATGGCCATTGTGAGACTGATCGGGAACGGGTGGAGCATCTCGCTGTCCTGCGGGAGATCCAGGATGAGACCCACGGGTTCACCGAATTCGTCCCACTCTCTTTCATCCACATGAACACCCCGATCTTCCGGGCGGGTGAGGCCCGTGCAGGGGCGACCGGCCGCGAGGACCTGCTGATGGTAGCTATAGCGCGTCTGTATCTCGACAATTTCCGGAATATCCAGGTCTCGTGGGTCAAGGAAGGGATAAAGATGGCCCAGCTCGGACTCATCGCCGGGGGGAATGACCTTGGCGGGACGATGTTCGAAGAGAGCATCTCCAAGGGGGCAGGTGCCACGAACACCGATTACCTTGACCCGAAGGAGATGCAGCGGGTTGCTGAAGACCTTGGCAGGTCGCTGCAACGCCGTACGACACTTTACGATCTTATCTGAATCGGGAACGACCGGTGAGAACGGGTGAGAAGAAAAGACCGGGAAATTACTGACCGTGCTGAGATGGAGTCTATCCTCCGCGAAGCTAATGTCTGCAGAGTTGCAATGACTGACGGAAAAGAACCGTATGTCATCCCTATCTGTTTTGGCTACGATAACGGTTCACTCTATTTTCATTCCGCAGGAGAAGGGAGGAAGATCAGGCTCCTTTCGGGAAACCCAAGGTGCAGCATCGAGGTTGACGATTGCGGCGGGCCTATTCCGGATAACAATCCCTGTAGCTGGGAATTCCGGTATAGAAGCGTGATCTGCACCGGGATTGCTCAATTTCTGGAAGATCCTGATGAAAAGAGAAACGGGCTGAACTGCATCATGCAGCATTACGGGGCAGAGGAATATCCTTTCACCAGGGCAGATCTTGATCGTGTCTGCGTGATCAAGGTGGCTATTCAGGAAATGACCGGAAAAAAGTATGGTTATTAACAGACCTTAATCATGGTGAGGTTTCAGGAGGCGGACAATCTTATCGCCGACCTTCTGGGCTCTCCGCACCGCCTCGGCATCCTCAAGAACAGAACCCTCCTCGTAGCCGGTTCCCTTTACGGAACCCAGTGATGCAAATTCGTGGGCACTGAGGAATCCTTCAATCGTCTGGATTGTTCGGCTGGCCCCCTTGTTTGCGTGTACTGCTACAGCCACGCCTTTTTTCCCTGCCAGTTTGCGATCATGATAGAGTGAATAGGTCCGGTCGATGAAGTTTTTCACATGGCCGCAGACGTCGTAATAGTACGTGGGTGAGCCGATGATGAGCACATCGCATGCAAGCACCTTTTCCGCCACAGCGTTCCAGTCATCCGCCCCGTTGATGCACCACTTCTTCTCCTTGCATTTCTCACAGCCGAGACAGGGCATGATCTTCTTTCCGGCGAGGGATACGAATTCGGTTTCGATCCCATCGTCCTCGCAGCGCCGGAGGATAACCCTGATGAGCTGGGTGGTGTTGCCCTCCCGGCGCATGCTTCCGGATAATCCCATCACTTTCATAGCTAACCCTTACAGTGTTCCCTGCTCATGATGGTTGTGGCCGGGACAAGGCCGGTCTTCCTGAATGCCTCCTCTGCATCATGGATCGGTATGAGACGCCGGAAAAAGAGGTGCGAGGGGCAGTCACAGTCGCTGCTGCCGAAATGGGGGACACTCTTCCCGCCAATCGCCCGGGCCAGCGTGCACTCGAGCGGTCCGATGGTCACTGCAGCAACCGCATACCGGAGCGTGAATTGAGTGGATGTGAGCAGGTAGTCCACATGCCATTTCGGTATTTTGTTTCGGTGGGTGGCAAGGGAGATATGACGTTCAAGCCGAGCAAGGCCACCGCTGCCAAGTGCCGAACCGACATAGATATGCCATCCTTTCCTGAACGAAAGGTCTCCCAGCGCCCCAACCCGGACCGTGCAGGCCGGGTTTTGAAAAACAAGACAGTAAATGCCTTTATCCATACCCGCTCTTCATCAGCCCTATCGCAGCCGCGATGGACCGGCTGCCGTTTTCTTCCGTGGGCTCTCCATGGCCTGCGAATAATCCTTCAACATCAAGCGCCGAGAGGCGATCGAGCGAACGGGCAAGTTCTGTACGGCTCCCGCCGGGGAAGTCGTAGCGCCCGAAGTAGCCATCGGCAAAGACTGTATCGCCGGAAAAAAGTAACCGCTCCTTTTCCGAGTACAGGCAGATGCAGCCCGGCGTGTGGCCCGGGGTGTGGAATACGATAAAGTCCCCGATCATATCACCTTCGGTAAGTTTGATTTCCGGCATGATCCCTGGCGAACGGGCACCAAACTGCATGGCAAGACTGTGGATGTCGTCAACAAGGCCCCGGGCATCGGCCTTATGAATGGCAACCTTTGCTTTGCACATATGCGCGATCTCTTTCACCCGGGCGATATGGTCGAAATGGCAATGCGTGAGGACGATCGTCTCAATCTGCTCCTTGTACGGCACAACCGCCATGGGCAGAACGCCTGCGTCAACAAGGATGTTACCCACGACAAAGGAGTTTGCCCACGGATCACCGCTGTACAGCCACTCGACCTTCATGCACAATAATAAGGAGCCCGGACAGATGTTTCTTATGGATTTGCTCATCCGCAGGTGTTGTGGCGGGGTTCCCGGGGAGCTGGAAGCCGTGGCACGGGCGGAAGGTATGGACTCAGGCCGGCTTGCCCGCGGGATTGCTGATGGGAGGATTGTTGTACCGGCGAACCCGGCACGACAGCACCAGGTATGTGCCATTGGGAAGGGCTGCACGGTCAAGGTCAATGTCAACATCGGCACATCAGGCAGCCGGTGCGATCCTGCCCTCGAGGAGGAGAAGGCAAGGGCAGGGCTTGCCAATGGAGCCGATGCCCTGATGGATTTATCGACGGGCGGCGACCTTGTCGCGATACGGAAGAAGATCCTCGCGTTGGACACCACCGTGGGGACGGTACCCGTCTATGAGGCGGTTCGCCGGGCCGGAAATGCGAGCGACGTGACCGCCGACCTCCTCTTCAAAGTTATCCGGGAGCACTGTCAGCAGGGCGTGGACTTCCTGACACTCCACTGCGGCGTGAACCGGCAGGCACTCGCCGCTCTCCGGTCCGACCCCCGCCTTATGGGCGTGGTGAGCCGGGGCGGATCCTTCCACTGCGCCATGATGATGGAGCGGGACGAGGAGAACCCGCTCTATGCAGAATACTCCTACCTGCTGGAGATCCTCGCCGAGTATGATGTAACGATCAGCCTTGGCGACGGGATGCGGCCGGGGTGCCTGCAGGATGCGGAGAAACTCGCAAAGTCCGTGGAGTATCTCACGCTCGGTACCCTCGCGAAGCGTGCCCATGCAGCGGGTGTCCAGCGGATGATTGAGGGGCCGGGCCATATGCCGCTTGACCAGGTCGGCTATAATGTGAAGATGATCAAGGAGGTCACCGCCCATGCCCCGCTCTACCTGCTCGGCCCGCTTGTCACCGACATCGCGCCGGGATACGACCATGTCGTGGCGGCTATCGGGGGCGCCACGGCCTGCCTCAACGGCGCCGACTTCCTCTGCATGGTATCCCCGAGCGAGCACCTTGCCCTCCCGGATGTTGCAGATATCATCGAAGGTACAAGAGTGGCAAAGATCGCAGCACACGTTGGCGATACCGTCCGGAAGCACGAGGGCTGGCAGATGGAACGCGAGGTGCAGATGGCAGAGGCCCGGCACGAGCTCGACTGGGATGAGCAGTTCCGCCTGGCGCTCTACGGAGATCATGCCCGGAAGATCCACGAGCGTGATGGCGAGACAGAGACCTGCTCGATGTGCGGGGACCTGTGTGCGGTCAAGATGGTGAATGAATTGTTCGGGACAGGAAAGAAGGAAGGGAAACACGGAAAGAAATAACCGATTTTTTCGAATTCCTGAAGAACCGGATTTTAGATTTTTTCAGATCATATTTGCCCACTTCATTTTCAAAGACTTTTTGAACCAAGACTCACCAGCTTCGCGAGCGTATTGATATTCCGCATGGTTCCACTCCTGAGCGAAGAGGGCCACCTGAGTTTTGAACGGCCCATCCCGTACGGGTAGTGGACATAGACTTCCCGTTTGCCGGGCACCACCTCTTCCCTTCCCGGGATGACAAATTCTGCAAGTACCTTCTTCTCTGTTGATCCCGTTACCAGCAACACGCCAACCTGCGAAGGAATTGCCTGAGGAAAGGGGTTATTTCTGACTATGGTTTCGAGATCGCTGATACTGCGGATAACGACCCCAATCTCCTTTCCGGTTTTACCTGATAGCTCCTTCTCAAGCGCCTTCTGCAGATCCCCTTCGGGAAGAGAGCTTCTGAAGATAATATTTCCGCTGTTGATGTAGGTGCGGACTTCTTCAAATCCGATGTGCATACAAATCGCGACCAGTTCTTTCATGGATACCATGGTATTCCCGCCGACATTGATCCCGCGGAGGAATGCAACGAAGGTATTCATGGTTTTTTTTCTCCGGTGTCATAGGTTTTAATTCCAATATAATAATCTCATATCCCATCTGTGGTCGGGCTGACCTCCCCACACTCCGGAAAATGAAAAGGGGGGGAAGGGATACCACCCTCTGGCAAGCCCGGCATTCGGGTGCGGAACCAGATCTCCGGTTGCTGACCGGATATCAGTCACGATCATCAGGTATTCGTGTGCTTCCCAAGATCGTGAATTATTGACCCGGTTTTCCACGGATCTTTGCCAAGACCACTTCTGCAATTTCATGCTCGGTTATTTCAATATCTTCCGTGATCGGAACGGACCAGCCGATGAGATGATCGATCACCGCAGTTCCGTTAATTTTCAGCTGGATATTCCCTTTTTTGATCAGGCTCACCATCCCTTCGATAAGGGCAAGATCGTGCGATGTTAACGGGACCGTGATATCAATACTGCCGCTAGCCGGGATATCCATTTTTACGGTCTCTCCGCGGGCTATCTCTTTTTCCTGGCTACCGTACCGGAAAAAAACGGTAAACGGGAGTTCCCGCACGGTGGCCCCGAATAGATTGGGATTTGCTATCCTGAGCATGACATCGAAATCGATGGATGAGAGGTGAAGGGCCCGGATTTTTACCCCTTCAACGGTAACGACTGGCTCATTCACAGCTTGCATATACGTGCCTTTAAACGCCCGTCCTATATGTAATCCTGTACCGTACTATCCCCACATCCCAACGGGTTCCGTATTATAGGGTACCGAAGGGGAGCCGGGAAATGAGGTAAATTGAGTGCCCAATGACTATTAATCCAGCATCTACCACTCTTGATCACATGAAAAAAGGCGTAGCCCTGTTCGTCACGATCCTTCTCTTCACACTCGCAATATGCGGGTGCACTGCGCCATCTCAACAAAATTTTCCCTCTCCGCATCCCCCACCTTCTTTTCAGAAAGAACCCGCAAGTCTTTCCGACAGTACTGGTCCGGTCGGCATTCCGGAAGGAAAGGGACAATTTGTGTTCATCGACGCGCTCGGGAACGCTGATCGGCCGATTACCGTCTACACCTATCGCCCTGCTGCGTGGAGTCTTTCTGACCCGGTACTGATCGTCATCCCCGGGGCAGGCCGTGACGGGCAATCGCCCCGGGACACTTGGATCCCGTATGCCGAACGTTATTCAGCGCTTCTGATCTTGCCGGAATTCTCTCTTGCCTATTATCCCACGGATATCTGGTTTAACCTGGGCAATACCTACGATGATACGAACTGGGTCCCGAAAGCGAACTGGACCTATACAGCCATCGAACACCTCTTCGATTCTGCGAAAGAAAAAAGCGGGGCAACCCGGGCAACCTATCTCCTCTTCGGGCACAGTGCCGGTGGCCAGTTCGTCCACCGGATGGTGACACTTCTCCCCGAAGCACGATACAGCAGTGCAGTGGCTGCGAATGCCGGGGTATACCTTTTGCCTGAATTTAGCGATCCGTACCCGTTCGGCCTGAAAGACTCCCCATTGTACCAGAGCGAGCTTCCGAAAGTCTTTGCAAGGAGGTTGATCATTATGTCCGGTGAAAATGACACGGATCCCAATGCAGGAGGCCTTGCGACGTTCCCCCAGGCCGAAGCACAGGGAAGTTCCCGCTTCGACCGTGCACGATTCTATTTCACAGCGGCCCAGTCAGAAGCTGGAAGGCTGGGCGTCCCGTTAAACTGGGAATATCATGTGGTCCCTGACGTTGGCCATGACGAAGCGGGGATGGCCGGGCCGTCAGCGGGGCTTCTCTTCAACGAAACGTGATACGGGAAAGGGCTAAAATACCCCATCCGTATTCCTGGCGGGATGGATTTTCGTCAAACGAATAAAAAAATAAAAGGATTGACGAATCCTGTTATTTCAGCTTCAGGATCCGGATCGCGAGCCATGCCGCATTGTCCCCGTTATCGACACCGACACAGGCCACCGGCACTCCCTTGGGCATCTGGGCGATAGCAAGAAGGGAGTCCAGGCCGTTGAGGGTTCCGCTGACCGGGACCCCGATTACCGGTTTATCAGTCTTTGAAGAGATTACGCCGGGCAAGGCTGCGGACAGACCGGCGATCGCGATGAAGACTTTTGCAGTGCTGCTCTTGATATAGGCATCAAGTTTGTCAGGATCCCGGTGGGCCGAGATGATCTGGGCATCGTATGACACCCTGTTCTCGTCAAGAACCCTCTTCACCTTATCCGTTATCGCTGCATCTGAAGCGGAACCTGAAATCACTGCCACGTCAGCCATGAGACATCCAAACATATATTGTTCCTATCCAGATATACTATGAGCAGATCCACATGGAAAAAGAACTTCTCCTGATGCTGCCGGGCCCCGTACCGATGCCGGAACGGGTCAGGTTAGCAATGATGCGTCAGGCAATAAACCACCGCAGCGCCGAGTTCGGTGCTGCGTATGCCGACTGCGTGCGTGTCCTGAAGACCACGTTTGGTACCACGAACGACCTTTTTGTGATCAGCGGTTCCGGCACTGCCGGAATGGAAGCGGCGATCGCGGGTGTGGGACGGGATAAGGAGATCGCGTGCATCGTCAACGGCAAGTTTGGCGAGCGGCTCCTGAAGATCAGCCAGCGCTACGGGAAAGCACATGAGATTAAGTCTGACTGGGGCACCCCGGTCGATCTCGAAGCCCTGAAAGTCCAGCTCGAAGCAGGCGCACAGATCGTTACCATGGTCCATAACGAGACCTCGGCAGGTATCAAGAACCCTGCGCAAGAGATCGGGAAGCTCTGCCGGAAACACGACGCGCTCTTTATCATGGACGGTATCACCTCCATCGGCGGCGATGCAGTCGAAGCCGATGCATGGGGCGTCGATATCGCCATCACCGGCTCCCAGAAGTGCCTTGCGGCTCCGGCCGGGCTTGCGATGGTCTCGGTGAGCAGCCGGGCATGGGACCGCCTGACGAAGAACCCGCCGTATTACCTCGACCTTGCGGCATACAGGAAGAGCGCCAGCGGAAAACCGATGGAGACCCCGTATACCCCGGCCGTCCCGCTCTTCCTTGCCCTCCGCGAAGCATGTCTGATGATCGAGGAGGAAGGTCTCCCAGCCCGCATAGCACGCCACCAGAAGATGTCGGGAGCTGTCCAGGCTGCAGTAAAAGCATGGGGACTCAGCCTCTTCCCGAAGATTGACAAATTCCATAATTACTCATCAACAGTTACTGCCGTTGAGTATCCCGAAGGTGTAAAAGACGACGAGATGCGGGGCATCATCAAGAAGATGGGTATCGTGATCGCCGGTGGGCAGGACCACCTGAAGGGGAAAATCTTCCGGATCGGCAGCATGGGTGCTGTCAGCGCCCCCGAGATCCTCGCGACCCTCGCTGCCACCCAGCACGCCCTCCGCAAGTCCGGGTTCAGGACAAAGGGCGACGGGGTCGAGGCGGCCTCCGAGGTGCTCGGATGAGAGTGGGCGTCGCCGACACCACTTTCTCACGCGTCAATATGGGAGCCATCGCTGTCGATGAACTGAAAAAATATGCCAGCGTGGCTATCGAACGGACAACGGTGCCGGGGATCAAGGACCTTCCCGTCGCCTGCAAGAAACTGATCGAGGAACGCCGGTGCGACATCGTCATGGCGCTGGGTATGCCCGGGGGAAAAGACAAGGACCGGATGTGCGCCCACGAGGCCTCGCAGGGCCTCATCATGTGCCAGCTCATGACGAACAAGCATGTCATCGAGGTTTTCGTTCACGAGGACGAGGCAAAAGATGACCGCGAGCTGACATGGCTCATGGAGCAGCGCACAAGGGAGCATGCAGCCAATGCCGTGAAGCTTGTGCTGCACCCCAAAGATCTTGAACGCGAGGCAGGAACCGGGCAGCGGCAGGGCTTTGCCGACGCCGGGCCTGCACGCCGGTAACAGCAATACAACTTTATGAGCAATTACACGAGATGATCTATTATGTGTGAAACCAACCCGATAAAACTGGGATTTGTTGTCGCCGAGTTCAACCGCGACATCACCTATATGATGGAAATCGAAGGCCGCGAGCATGCAGCGTTCCTCGGCGCAGAAGTGACCGAATGCCTGTATGTACCTGGCGCCTACGACATGCCTCTTGCAATCAAGAAGATGCTCACCAATGGGAAAGTCGATGCCGTAGTCACCATCGGCTGCGTTATCGAAGGTTCGACTCAGCACGATGAGATCGTTGTCCAGCACGCTGCCCGGAAGATCATTGACCTCTCCTTAGAGTTCGGCAAACCCGTTACCCTCGGCATATCGGGCCCCGGCATGACCCGCCTCGAGGCGAACGAGCGGATCGATTACGCAAAGCGGGCCGTTGAATCCGCCATCAAGCTTGTCAAGCGATTGAAATGAGGCCCCTGTCGGAGAAGATTGCCGGCGTCGTCGAGTCGGCAACCATTGCCATCTCCAACAAGGCCAAGGCGATGCAGCGCGAGGGGATCGATGTCATCAGCCTGTCGATCGGTGAGCCGGACTTCGATACGCCCCGGCACATCAAGGACGCCTGCATCGATGCGCTGAACCGGGGTGAAACCCACTATGCCCCGAGCAATGGTATCCCCGAACTGCTCTCGGCCATCAGCGAGAAGATCACCCGGGAGAACCATGTTCCCTGTACTTCCCAGCAGGTGATCGTGGCCTGCGGGGCAAAGGACGCTATTTACGAGGCCTGCGAGGCCGTGCTGAACCCGGGCGACGAGACGATCATCCTCACGCCCGCGTGGGTCTCGTACGAGCCGTGCGTCCAGATCGCCGGTGGCAAAGTAGTAAAACACGCGGTCAACTCCCGGACCTTCCAGCTCGACGACACCCTTCTCGAACAGGTCAATACCCGGACCAAGATGATCGTGCTCAACTCGCCCTCCAATCCGTCCGGTGCCGTCTTTGACATGAAATCCATGAAACTCGTGGCAGACCTCTGTGAAGATTACGATATCTATGCCATGTCCGACGAGATCTATGAGAAGATGGTCTATGAAAAAGAGCACATTTCCCTTGCCGCTCTTGGGAATATGGCGCAGAGGACCATCACGATCAACGGTTTCTCTAAAGCCTACGCTATGACCGGCTGGCGACTCGGGTATGCAGTCGCTCCCGTGGAGATCATTCGCGAGATGTCCAAGGTCCAGCAGCACTCCGTCAGCCAGGCAACCACCTTTGCGATGTGGGGTGGGGTTGCTGCCCTGAAAGGGGATCAGCACTGCGTCGAGGAAATGAGGAAAGAGTTCGACCGGCGGCGGAAGTACATCATCTCTGAGCTGAACCTGATGGGCTACGAGACCGCACCGGCCGACGGAGCATTCTATGCGTTCGTGAAGGTTGCCGGTGACGACATGGAGGTTGCCTCCCGCTGGCTGGAGAAAGGTCATGTGGCAGCCACGCCGGGAAGTGCGTTCTATGCTCCCGGATGGATCCGGTTATCGTATGCTACATCGATGGAGCGGTTGAAAGAAGCGATGGGGCGGATTAAGAGGGTTGGCTAAATATTTTTGAAAAAAATCCGAAAAGAAATCCCGCGTTTCTTCTGAAATTATTTTTTTTGCAAAAACGTTGTTACCGATTCTACATCATCAGACTTCCGGATCCCCCGGTCGCTGGCCAACCCCCCCTCCCCAGCACGCCCGCAGAGGACTTTTTCCACTCAATTTGCACCAATTAATCATTTCCGGCTCGCCGACGTTCAAAAA
>JGI20214J51650_10000011_pt1 | contig 159314 bp, 123 predicted proteins | sample WetSurMetagenome_FD_51650 | JGI IMG/M metagenome (IMG submission 51650)
GGCACCCGACACCCGAAACACGGCACCCGAAACACGACACCCGGCACCCGACACCCGGCACCCGGCACCCGAAACCCGAAACACAACACACAGCACAAAATATTTCAACAATGAGAAAGTTTATTAAAGTACTTCCATTTTTATTCATAACTCATATACTTTCAGGCCAGTTAACACCTGTCACCAACCAGTATATACTGAATCCGCTTACCATAAATCCTGCTTATGCAGGTAACAGGGGTGCCCTGAATATTGCAACTTTCTTCAGGAAACAATGGGTCGGAGTCAATGGATCACCGACAACAATGTCGCTTGCTGTTGATGCCCCTTTCATTGATAATAAGCTCGGATTAGGACTTATTGTATCCAACGATAAGATAGGAGTTACAAAGGAGACTCATATCGGCACCAACTATTCTTACAAAATTAAAATCAGGGAAGGCATTCTGTCAATGGGGTTGGGTGCCGGTATTGTGACTACAAACACAGCATGGTCGGATCTGACAGTGGTCGACGAGGAAGACTCATACCTTCTCTTTGACTCCAGGGTATTTGTAGTGCCTGACTTCAGCTTTGGATTATACTACACATATAAAAATTATTTTGCAGGTTTCTCGGTGCCAAGGCTGCTTGGCTATTCTTTCGATTTCGACAAAAATAAATATGCAATCAACTTTACTCCTGCTGATTACAATTACCTGCTGAATACAGGTTATGTCTTTTCCCTGGGTGCAAAAACGAGGTTTTTCCCATCCACCCTCATTACATACTCCCCCGGCGAAGAAGTGCTGTACGATATCAACGCGCATATCAATTTTCTCGACAGGTTCTGGACAGGACTTTCATACAGGAGTGGCAGGTCGGTTGCCGCATTGTTCCAGTTCGCTGTAAACAACCAGTTCCGTATCGCTTATACTTATGATTTTGATTTCAATAAACTCAGCCGCTACAGCAATGGATCGCATGAGATCATGCTCAGGTATGAGTTCAAGTATAAGGTTGAGGTGGTGAATCCGTTGATTTTTTAGTTGGCATTTGGCAATTTTGCAGTTGGCAAGGGTGAAAAGATTTAAGAATGGGGACTTTTAGGGACTTAACGGTATATCAAAAAGCATTTGCACTTTCAATGAACATCTTTGAAATTACAAAGAAGTTTCCTGTTGAAGAGAAATATGAGCTGACTGATCAGATCAGAAGATCATCAAGAGCTGTTTGCAGAGCTATCGGTGAGGGTTACAGAAAACGACAATATACAAAGCATTTCTCAAGTAAGATGAGTGATGCAGATATGGAAAACACTGAGACACAAGTTTCACTTGATTTCGCAGAAAAATGTAAGTACATATCTAATGAAGAATACCATGAACTTATCGAAAAATCTGAAGAAGTGGGACGGATGCTGAACCATATGGTTGAAAATCCGGAGAAGTATAAACCAAGAATTTAAATGGGAAGAAAGTTAACAGTTTGCAGTTCCCTGTTGGCAATCTTCTCCATATTTGCCAACTGTATTTTGCCAACTGCCAACCTAGATAAACATAAGCACTAAATGAAAATCAAAATAAGTATTCTTATTCTTATTCTCTCTGCATTAGTGACTCAAGCAAAGGGCCAGCAACCAACTTATACAGTTGAAAAGGCCCCGTTCAGCTCAGATATCTATGACGAATATGCACCGGTATATTTTAATAATGGGATAGTTTTTACATCAAACCGTGGTGCAGGATCATTTGTCGATTATTCATCTTCGGCAGGAAAAGCGACTTTCAATATTTGCTTTATAGATACAACAAAGAAAGTATCATGGAGCAAATCGAAATTATTTTCAAAAAACCTGGAAACTCCGTTTAATGATGGCCCGGTTACTTTCAACAGCAGAAGAGATACCATTTATTTCAGCAGGAACCTGCTGGTAACCGGTAATTTCAGCGACCTGTCCTCGCCAAGGAATAAGTTAGGGATCTTCACCTCAGTATGGAATGGCAAAAAATGGACAACTATACGGGAATTCAGGTTTAACAACGAATGGTATAATGTAACGACGCCATTTCTTACTCCTGATGGAACAAGATTATACTTTGCATCAGATAAGCCTGGTGGCTTCGGCGGCTCAGATATCTATTACTGTGAATGGAAAACCGATTACTGGACCGATCCGCTGAATATGGGCCCGGTTATCAATACCAGGGGAAATGAATCATACCCTTATGTAAATCCTTCCGGGGAGTTTCTGTTTGCCTCTGACGGGCACCCGGGTATGGGAGGGAAAGATATTTTCCTCTCTCACCAGGAGGATGGCAAATGGCAACAACCGGTCAGTCTTGATCCCCCTGTGAACTCCACGTTTGACGATTTCGGGATAATTACCGATTCCTATATCGGGGAAGGTTATTTTTCATCTAACAGGGAAAAAACTTTAGACATTTATAAATTCAGGACAAATATCCCCCAGATATTTTATACACAGATACAGAAAGAGAATCAGTATTGTTTCAGCTTCAGGGACAGCGGATCTATCGCTGTTGACACAACTTACCTGAAGTTTGTATGGGATTTCGGAGACGGGTATATATCTGAAGGAGAGACAGCCAGGCATTGCTACCGTGGCGCAGGAACGAGAACTGTAAAGCTCGATGTCATTGACAGGGAGTCAGATGCACTCTTCTTTACAAAGCTGATATATGATCTTAAGCTTTCCGATTATAAGCAACCATATATATCATCTGCAGATTTTGCTTCGCCGGGAGAGACCATTGAATTTTCGGGTTCGGGAGAAGCTTTCCCGGGATATACTGCAGTTGAATACAGCTGGGATTTCGGGGACGGTCAGAAAACTCAGGGGCAGAAAGTTAAGTTTTCATATGCCGAGCCGGGTGTCCATATTGTAAGGCTCGGCCTCTTATTAAAATCCGATTCGACAGGCAAATTTGAGAAAAAAGGAGTGGCAAAGAAGATAACTATAATTGATCCCGCCACCGGAACTTCCGGAACAGGAACCAGAGCACCACAAAGCATTGTCTTCCCGGATATCAGGAGTTATGAAAATGCATCAATTAAAATAAAATATTCTGCTGAGGAAAGATTAAACAATAATGCAGTATTTGCAATAGAGGTTCAAACCTCACCCTCACCCATAAATCCCGGGAACAATATATTTAGTAAAATCCCTCCTAAATACAGCATCCGGGAAATCCAGGACACTGAAAAAGGCAATTATATATACATTACAAATCCCCAGCTCTCCCTGATGGCCTCATACAGGGCATTTAAGGAAATCCGTGCGCTTGGTTACAACAGTGCAAAGATCAGGCTCTTTGTTCCTGCAGATCAGGCTGAAAGAGATATCTATGTACTGATGAGAGTCTTTGGTGATATGAGTGATTCATACCTCGATCAGTATGAACGACTCACCTCGAATGCATATATTATGCTGGATCAGCTGGTTAAGATACTGAACAAATATCCCTCGCTGAGGCTGGAAATAGCTTTTCACTCAGATAATTCCTTACCGATGGACAAAGCCCTTACCCTGACTAATAATCGTGCACAGAAGGTGGTGAATTACCTTGTCAGCAGGGGCGTGGAGCAGGACAGGCTTCTTCCAAATGGTTATGGAAGCCAGAAACAGGTGAACTATAACAGGACACCCCAGGAAAAAGCCAGGAACAGAAGGCTTGAGATCTCGGTATTGAAGTGAAGGTATGACAGAAAATAAGAATTAAAACTGCCTTAAGCCTGGTGGACGGTGAAACAAACAATAATTAATTAAGCATCCCGGTATTCATTAAAATTTAAATTAATATCTTAGTAATTCCTAAAAAGTCGTCTGTATATGAAGAAAATTCTTGTGACATTAGTCTTCGCTGTAATTGCTTCCGGAGCAATCTTTGCCCAGAACATTATACAACCTAATAAGCCTTATGTATATTTAAATCCTCAACCGGGGTACGTCACGATCAATGAGCTGACCGCCGGTATAGGGATGTCTAATACTACATATCCGTATGCAAAGTCGTTCTTTGGCTTTACTACCATCCATGGATACCAGATCGACAAAACCTTTATAATTGGCGGCGGTACAGGAGTATCGGTATACAATGGGGGTACACTTATCCCATTGTTCCTCGACTTTCGATACAGGTTCCTTATTAAAACCATAACCCCTTATGTCTTCGGCGATGGCGGTCTCCTCCTTAACTTTTCTGATTTTAATAACGGTACAAGGCTGTTTATCAATCCGGGTATCGGCGCAAGCTATACAATTACCAGCGCTCTTGCAGTAAACCTGGGTGTAGGTCTCTTTATGCAAATGGGCGAAGACAAAAGAGACTCTTTCATTAATTTCAAGCTGGGACTGACCTTTAAACCTAAAAATTAATTTACTTCCGTAAGGATTTATTTTTCTAAAATTTATATCTCCTGTTTTCATGTTTTTCAGGGACAAAAAACATGCATATCTCACAATCATATTGAACATGAAAAGAAACTTATATCTGATCAGTACAATACTGTTCTTCTCAACCCTTATGTCGTGTATTCCTAACAAAAAGATCGCATATCTTCAATATAAGAATGAATACAGGGAGCCGGGAACTATTGTAAAGGATTCATTGATAAGAAAATATACAAACGGGGAAATTGTCTACAGGCTGCAATCCAGCGACCTGCTCGACATAAAGATCTCCACAATGACCCCGACTGCCTTCAATCCATTTATCGATGCTGACAGGAACCTGGTACCCGGCCAGGTGTATAACCAGCAGATAACGCAGGCTGGCAGCCAGGTACAACCACAGGGATATCCTGTCAGCCGCGATGGATTCATCGAACTTCCTATGGTAGGCCGGATAATGGTAGCCGGATTATCAATAAAACAGGCAGAGGACACATTAGCCTCACATGTCCGGAAATTCCTTGAAAAACCTGTGGTAAGGGTCAAGCTCCTAAATTACAGGTTTACTGTTTTAGGAGAGGTAAATAATGAATCAACTCTCCTGTCGGGGGATGCTTCCCTGACTATCCTCCAGGCACTTGGGATGGCTGGCGGTGTTTCGGAATTCGGCGACCTCTCGAGAATTAAGGTGTTAAGACGGTCAGGCGACCAGACTTATGTCTTTTATGTAAACCTTCTCAGCGAGGAGTTCCTCTCCAGTCCATTCTATTTTGTTCAACCGGGTGATGTATTTATAGTTACTCCTCATAAGCAGAGATCGTATCTCAAATACATGAGCAACAACCTGAGTGTGCTGACCGCATCTGCATCCCTGCTTGTGGCTATTGTAACTTTGTTCAGGGTAAGGTGATAAAACCTTCCCTTTTTTACTTTTTACCCATACCATAAATTAGAAAAAGCTAATACCTGAAGCCCCGTCTTTCATTTTCCATTTCCTAAATAATCACCCGATAAATGAACATGTCAAATCAAAAAAAGCAGAATATCACCTCTTCATCACATTCAAGACATACTGATGATTTCGACCTTCAGAAATACCTCTACCTCTTTCTATTCAAATGGTACTGGTTTGCTCTTGCGATGCTTGTTTCTTTCAGCGTCGCATATTTTATAAATAAATATTCCATAAAGATATTCAGTGTTGCAACTACACTGCTTATCGAGGACGAAAAGAGCAATCCAAATCCACTGGGAGCCTCGACCACAAGTGGCAGCGGCGACGTTATCTCAGGATTCGGGCTATTCCCGAGTTTGAAAAACCTTCAGAACCAGACACTTATCCTTCAATCACGGAGGCAGGTCGAACGGACGCTCCATTCACTCGACTTTGAGGTTTCCTATTTTAAAGATGAAGTTCTTGGAAGGAGGGAGATATACTCTGAAGCCCCGTTTACGGTTATCCCCGATAAGAGCAAACCGCTCCCGCTGGGTGTTACATTTGCCGTGACAGTGAATCCCAACGGGACATTCAGGATAATATCGGATGTTACTTCAGATCTTGTAAAGAACTATAATTACCTGACCGGGAAGAGTGAGACAAATACAGGCTGGAAGGATATTGAGAAAAACGGGAAATATGGAGATATTATTGATACGGGGGGGTCATCTTTCTATCTCCTCCCCAGGGCCGACTATAAAAAAAATGGCAATGGAACATCAAAGACCTTCCTTTTTACATTTAACAGTTATGATGAGCTCACTGAATACTGGACCAGGAGGATATCGGTGACTTCAATGCAGAAGGATGCTTCAATGGTGAAGATATCTATTGAAACAGACTGCCCCGAAAAGGCAGAAATATTCCTGAACACCCTTCTTGAGATGTACCTTCAGAGAACACTCGATAAGAAGAATGCCTTTGCCAACAACACTATTGAGTTCATCGATAAGCAGCTGGTGTCGATCAGCGATTCTCTCGACCGCAAAGAGATGGAACTCCAGAATTTCAGGAAGAATAATAAAGTGGTTGACCTTAGCTTCCAGGCCCAGCAGCTTTTTGAGCAGACAAAAGATCTTGGGAACCAGAAAGCCGAGCTTAAGATAAGGCAGGATTATTTTACCTACCTGGTCGACTATATCGCCCAGAACCGTGAAGATGGAGACATCGTTGCACCATCTGTCATGGGGATCGAAGATCCGCTGCTCAATAATCTTGTTCTAGAACTGAACAGGATGACCGATCAGAAGGTTGCAATGGGAGGCGGCACCAGTGGAAACCCCTATATATCAACTCTTAATGCCCAGATCAGGAATGCCAAAGTATCGCTGAATGAGAATGTCCATAACATGATGAATAATAACGCCATTGCCATGAGCGACCTTAACAACAGGCTTAACGTGATGATGGCTGAAGTCGCCAAGCTTCCCCAGACAGAGAGGGAGCTCTTCGGCATTGAAAGGATATTCAAGCTGAACGACTATATATATACATATCTTCTCCAGCGGCGGTATGAGGCACAGATCGCCAAAGCGTCAAATGCTCCCGATAATGAGATAATCGATACTGCAAAAGCCGTTACCCCTTATGTCAGACCCAAACCGGCATTAAACTATGCCATAGGTTTTTCACTGGGATTACTAATTCCCGCCCTGTTAATCCTGCTGATAAGCGCCCTGAATAACAGGGTAACAACCGAGGAAGATATCAAACACCTCACCGATCTGCCTGTAGCAGGACATATTATACACAGCGAAATGGAATACCAGACTGTTGTCTTAAATGATCCTCAGAGCCAGGTGTCAGAAACATTCAGGAGCCTCCGTACCAGGCTGCAGTTCTTTACCAAGGAGACACCTTCACCAGTTGTACTTATAACATCATCTATGGCAATGGAGGGGAAGACTTTCACATCCATTAACCTGGCATCTGCATGCAGCCTGTCGGGTAAGAAGACAGTACTTGTAGGGTTCGACCTCAGGAAACCAAAGCTCTTCGAAGACTTCGGACTCAGCAATGAAAAGGGAGTCTCTACATTCCTTATCGGAAGGGACTCTGTTCAGGATATAATCCAGGACAGTGGCCATAATAATCTTTCTGTCATAACTTCAGGTCCCTTACCACCAAATCCGGCGGAACTTGCCTTTTCTGAAAAGACAAGGGAGCTGTTTACGGAGCTAAAAAAATCATTCGATTATATAATTGTTGACAGCGCCCCGCTGGGGATCGTATCAGATACTTTCTCACTTGCAGCATTTGCAGATGTGACAATAATTCTTGTCCGGCATAACAGGACGTTTAAGCATGTCCTTGAAAACACGCTTGCCGACGCAAGTTCAAATGGTATTACAGGTATTAGCCTGCTGCTGAACGACATAACCAGGGATAAGGCTCTGTATGGTTACAGGGGCAGCTACAGGTACGGATACGGTTATGGCTATGGATATGGTTATAAAAACGGTACCGAAAACGAAAAGAAAGGGAAAAGATGGATTACCTGGAAAGGATAATTTTTTATCATCAAACCGATCTGCGCGTCTGTCACCTGTAAACAGGAATGGAAAAAGGTAATGTTGCCGGAATAAATTACAAAGATACACTTCAGGGTATCGGCATTTTCGGTGGAGTACAGGTTTTCCTGATCCTGGCAGGCCTGGTAAAAAATAAAGTGCTTGCTGTTCTGCTGGGACCTGAAGGTGTCGGGATAATCGGGATATATACAAATACATTAAGTTTTCTTACCACTGCTACCGCCTTCGGGATAGGTTTCAGTGCAATAAGGAACATCGCCGCTGCCCATGAAGCCGGCGACCAGCACCAGGTGGGGGAGACTATTACAATTGCCAGGCGCTGGATATGGTATACCGGGTTTCTGGGCCTGGCAGTTACTGCCTCTCTTGCTCCGGCGCTGAGCCGCGTCGCATTTGGCGATAATACACATGTCCTGGAATTTGCTGCCCTTTCTGTTACGCTGTTGCTTGCTGCTGTCAGCTCCGGCCAGTCGGCTCTTCTTCGCGGGATGCGCAAGCTCAGGCAGATTGCTTATTCCAGCCTCTATGGTGCAGTGGCAGGATTGCTTCTTTCACTTCCTGTGTTATACTTCTACCGCGCCGGCGGGATTGTCCCCTCAATAATTATTACTGCCTTAACCAGCTTGTTTTTTACATGGATCTTTGCCAGACAGATCCCTGTTGTAAAATCATCCCTGACAAACCGACAGGTTCTGAACAGGGGATTACCCATGGCCAAACTGGGTTCGACCATGACTCTGGGAACGCTGGCTAATTATTTTTGCACATACCTCATAATTTTATTTATCAGCAATAAAGGAGGTCTGAGCGAAGTGGGATTTTTCCAGACAGGATGGTCGCTGGTTGTGGTTTATACAAATACCGCCCTTGCATCAATTTCAGCTGATTATTTCCCCAGGCTTTCAGCAGTAAATTCCGATAATTCCAAAATCAGGGAGATTGCCAACCAGCAAGGCGAAATATTGCTGCTGCTCCTGGGACCAATGGTCATCCTGATGACGATCCTTATCCCGCAGCTGATCGTCCTTCTCTATTCCAGGGAGTTCCTTTCAATTGACACATACGTTTCATACCTGCTTTTTGGAACTTTGCTTCACGCCTCCACGATAGTGATCGGGTATATCTTTATGGCTAAAGGAGACTCCTCAAGGCACCTGGTTAATGAATTAGGAATAAAATCGATGATACTTCCGCTCACTGTTGCAGGTTACCTGGTAAAAGGTATCGAAGGAGCGGGAATGGCTTTCGTGATCACCAACCTGTTCTCTTTAGTGCTGATCTATTTCAGAGCCAGGAAATTCTATAATTTCAGATATGAGAGCAGGTTCTTGCGGGTATTTGCTTTCCAGGTTCTTGCATGCCTGGGTGTGCTGTTGTTCTCGGGTCTGGATAATATTGTACTGAAATACAGCCTGTCAGCACTTATAGGATTGGGAACAATATACTATTCATTCACTGAGCTTAATCGTCGCATCAACCTGGTCGCGATTGTCAGATCGAGGCTTTTTAAATAATCTCCATACTCATCATGAATATCCTTTTTCTTGCCGCTATGGAGATAAATCCACAGATGGGTGGATTACAGAGGGTGACCGACCTGTTGGGCTCATTTTTCGTCTCCAGGGGGCATTCGGTGGTCTTTCTTTCTGCCTGTGAAGGCAAACCTTTTATCACACCGGCAGGGATAAAGCACCTGTTTATGCCGGTTGTGACCGCGAGTAACCTCACGGGCTCACGAAAAATACTTGATACAATTCTGGCTGATGAAAAGATGGATGTCCTGATTAACCAGTGCGGCCCTTCTCCTGAGATCGCAGATCTGCTGTTCACGCCTGTAAAGCCTGCAGTAAAGGTTATTACAGTGGTTCATGGCTCGGTCATACTTTTCATAAAAGGTTACAGGCAGGCTGTTGAAAGGGTATATGGGAAAACGATATTATCAGGAGTGCTTAATTTCCCGCCGGTCAGAGCCCTGGTAATCACCCGCCACCGAAAGAAGTTCTCGAAAGTTTACAGGAAAATAATTAATAATGGCGATGCCCTTGTGCTGCTTGCAGAAGGATTGAAAGAGGAGCTTAAGTATTACTTTAAAGATTTCCCTGGAGAAAAGATACATATTATAGGTAACCCGTCGGCATATCGTGCCACAGTGCCCGACCGGTCACAGAAAGAGAAGATTATCCTTTTTGTGGGAAGGCTGACAATAGATCCCAAGCGCTGCGACCTTCTTCTGAAAGCATGGAACCTGATTTTCAGGCAATTCCCCGGCTGGACCCTTTCTCTTGTGGGAGACGGGGAATCGAAGCCTCAGTTAATAAAGTATGTTGAAGAGAACGGCATTGAACGGGTAAACTTCCATGGTTATCTTGAGCCGGAACCATTCTACAGGAAGGCACCGGTTATTTGTTTAACCTCTAATCATGAAGGATTTCCGCTTGCGCTGGCAGAAGCCATGAGCTTTGGTTTAGTGCCTGTCGTCTTTAACACATTTGCCGCTGCCGGAGATATAATTGAGCATAAACGATCAGGTTTCCTGGTTGAGAAAGATGACCTGCGCGGTTATGCAGATGCCCTGGCAACCCTGATGAAAGACAGGGACCTGTTACTGACGATGAGTGGAAATGCACTGGATAAGGCAAGCCATTTTTCAGTTGAAGCTACCGGGGAGAAATGGATCGGACTTTTATCCGGGCTTGTAAAACCTGTAACACAATAAGATGCAGGATAATACTGACGAAATATTGACAGGTGAGCCTGTAAAGGCAGAGAGGTATTATGGCAAGTACCTTGTTTCGCTTATCTGGCCATTCGGAGGTATGATTGCGGCCTTCAGGTATTACAGGGCCGGCTGGGCAAAGAATGTGTTCTGGCTCTTCTGTATTTTTTTCGGACTTACTTTTATTATTGCAGTCGATACGCCGGGAACAGCAGATTCAGCAAGGTACGCCCGGTGGTTGTCGGAGATGCATTTGCAGAATATCCCGTTCAGGCAGTTCCTGGGCACTCTATATTCGCCTGAAACAAACTATTCCGATGTGGCACAGCCACTTATAACTTTTGTAATTTCGAGGTTCACTGATAATCCGCGGGTACTCTTCGTGGTATTTGCAATTATTTTCGGTTATTTCTATTCTCGCAACATCTGGTTCGTTTTGGAAAGAACCGAAAGAGGTATCACCTTCCTGGCGGCTATTTTTATCGTGACGTTTTTGCTTCTTAACCCGTTATGGAACATAGGAGGGTTCAGGATGTGGACCGCGGCAAATGTCTTTGTCTATGGAACCTTCAGGTACCTTGTTGAGGGAAAGTGGAAAGGATTAATATGGGTTTTCGTATCTGTCCTCTTTCATTTTTCTTTTTTCATGCCCGTATTGGTCCTTCTCCTCTTTATTATATCAGGCAAAAGACTGGCGCTTGGATACATATTTTTTGTAGTGTCATACTTTATAACAGAGCTTCCCGTAAGCAGGACGGGGGAGATACTTAATTACCTACCTGTAGTTTTCAGGATAAAACTGGCAGGGTACTCCGACCCGGATTATGTTAAACAGATTGGTGATGCTATGGGGCAGTTAAACTGGTATGTTATTTATGCCGACAGGCTCCTTAAGTTTGCAGTGCTTCTTCTTGCCACAGCAGTGTTTTTCCTGGGCAGGAACTCCGTTCGTGAGCGAAAGGAGCTTGGTTATATCTTTGGTTTCGGGATGTTTCTTTTCGGTTTTGCAAATATGGCAAACCTGCTTCCTTCAGGATACCGGTATATAATACTTGCGAACATTTTTATGTTTTCGTATTTTACCTGGGTTATTTCATTTAAACCCTATGTCAATATCCTTAAGCCAGTGTTTATTATTTCGGTACCGGCACTTTTCCTTGCAGACCTTTTATCATTCAGGATTGGGCTGGATTCGATCAGCCTGCTCTCAATTATAGGTAATCCAATTGTCGCTTTAACCACTTTTGATCCGACCCCGCTTATTAACTATATCAAATAAATTTGAAATTAGGCACCTGTGCAATCAATAAGTTTGATCTGAACAAATACAACAAAAAGCTGGGAAACGCAAATTTCTTGAATATTCTATTAATGGATCAGGTTTTATTTGCGACTTTTTAGAAAAATTATAAAATGAAGGTCAGGAGGCAGATTTCAAGACTTATTATGAATATCCCGGGCTGGCATACCGGTCGTAAGATTGTTGTGTTTGAAAGTGATGACTGGGGAAGTATCAGGATGCCTTCTATGGATGTTTATAATAAATTGCTTCAATATGGACTGAGGGTCGATAATTGCCCTTTCAACAAAAATGATTGCCTTGAAAGTGAAGAAGATCTTAAGAAGTTAAAAGACCTGTTAGATTCGTTCCGCGATTTCAAAGGGAGGTCACCTGTTTTTACCACGAACTTTGTTGTATGTAATCCCGACTTTGATAGAATAAAGGCTGGGGGTTTTAAGGAATACTTTTTTGAGCCATTCACAAGGACCTATGAAAGATATGATGAGAATGGCCAGCAGTTTTCTCAACTGAAGGAAGGGTACAATGAAGGATTGTTCTTTCCACAGTTTCATGGAAGAGAACACCTGAATGTTCAGAGGTGGATGGCTGCTCTCAGGACCGGAATGGAAGAGACATTGTTTGCATTTGAAAACAGGTTATTCGGTGTCAGCACAAATATTACGCGCGAGTCAAGAAAGAGCTATATGGCTGCTCTTGACTTCGATGATCTTACAGAGACCGGTTTCCAGAACAATTCCTTAAAAGAGGGTGCTGAGATATTCAAAGAGATTTTTGGATTTTCTTCTGAGTCATTTATTGCCCCCAATTATACCTGGCACACAGTTCATGAAGAAGTTCTTGCGGCCTCGGGTATCAGGTTTTTACAGGGTGGCCCTGTCCAGCATAAACCGGTTGGCGGAAGTATGAAGTACAAGCAGATCAGGCATTTTACCGGGCAAAAAAATAATTATGGCCAGGTATTTCTTGTGAGGAATGCTGTTTTTGAACCATCCTCAGATCCTTCTTTTGACTGGATCGCCTCTGCACTCAATGATATTGAAACAGCATTCAGGTTGAATAAACCTGCCATAATAGGGTCTCACAGGGTGAACTATATCGGTTCGATCTTCAGGGATAACAGGACGAAAAGCCTGGAGCTTCTGGGAATATTATTAAGCCGGGCTTTAAAAAAATGGCCGGATATTGAGTTTATGTCATCATCTGACCTGGGGAAAATAATTTCGGAAAGCAGACACTAAATTATGACACCAATCACAATTCTATTTGCGGGCGACTATTCCCCAGTAATTAGAACGGAGAAGCTTGCGCTGGAATCAAAATTTGACCTGATCTTCAACGATACCAGGCAGCAGGTTATTGACTCTGATATGGCCGTTGTAGGATTAGAGTGTACTATTACCAGTTCGGGCATCCCTTTAAGAAAAACAGGACCCACAATAAAAGCTGATCCTGCTGCTGTTAAAGCCCTTGAATATGCAGGTTTTAAAGTTGCCGGACTTGCGAATAATCATATAATGGATTTTGGCATTGAAGGACTTGAAACAACCATTAATGCCTGCATATCTTCAGGTATGGACTATCTTGGTGCAGGGAAGAACATTAACGATGCCAGGAAAATTCTCTATAAAAACCTGGATGGAAGGGAAATTGCAATTCTGAACTTTGCAGAGAATGAATTCTCGACAACCTCAGGTGATAACCCCGGAGCAAATCCAGTTGATCCGGTCAATAACTATTCAGATATACGTGGAGCAAAGTCGGAGTCAGATTATGTTTTTGTATATGTTCATGGAGGTATTGAGGATTATAAGTACCCCAGCCCTGAGCAGAAGAAGCTGTTTCGTTTCTATATTGATTGCGGGGCTGATGCAGTGGTCTGCAGCCATTCACACTGTTTCAGCGGATATGAAAGATATAATGAAGGGCTGATATTTTATGGACTTGGAAATTATATATTTGACTGGTTTGTTGATAATTCGATAATGACTGATTCGGATTGGAACTACGGATATATGGTTAAATTCATCATAACTGATAAACTCGGATTTGAAATTATACCCTATATCCAGAGTTCGGTCAGGCCTGGTGTATTTCTATTGAGTGGGCCACAAAAGGAATCATTTTTTTCTGAAGTCGAACGTATAAATTCAGTAATAAGCGATCCCGGTCTCCTGGAATCAAAATTCAAAGAACTTTGCAAAAGCCGGGAGAAGTTTTTTAAGCTGGCTGTTAATCCTTTTTTTAATTTTTTATACAGGATTATTTTAAAATTCTTCCCGGGATTTATGTTCATTAATAAGCGTAAAAAATTATTACTCTTAAACTTGGTACGATGTGAATCTCACCGTGAGGTTCTGATTAATATCTTAAATGAGAGCACCAGATAATTATCTACTTTCCGACAAATGAATAAATAATTCAGATAATCCGATATCTTAACCTGGTGATATGAATGATTTTATAAGAGCTGATCTTTACCGTTATGTTCCCGGTCCTTTCTCCATTAAGAACCTATTTATTGGACTAAGATCCCAGGGCTTCAGATATATGTTCTTTAAAAGAAAACTGGAAGCCTGTAAACGAAAAGGCATCAGATGGCTGCTACTGAAGATTGTTTTAAGACATTACACTTATAAATATGGGTTCCAGATAGGAGCAAAGATCGGCAGGGGATTTTATATAGGCCATTTTGGAACGATAGTTATCAGTTCAGAGGCAGTTATAGGTGAAAACTGTAATGTTGCATCCGGCGTGACAATTGGCGTTACCCGCCGGGGAAAGGAAAAAGGAGCACCTGTTGTCGGGAATAATGTGTGGATAGGTACCAACGCCGTAATAGTGGGCGGAATAAAAATAGGAAATAACGTCCTGGTAGCACCGGGGGCATTTGTGAACTTCAGTGTGCCTGATAACTCTATTGTGATAGGTAATCCAGGAATTATAAAACCCTCTGTAGAAGCTACTTATGGTTATATTAATAACCAGTGGCACGATAATCCTAAATGAACCTTAATATCTAATCCCGTTTATTTTTATGATCGCCATACAGGAAGCCAAAGGTGGGTTTGATAAAAGGTGGATCTCTTATTGCCGAAGGAACAATATTCCATACAAACTTGTTAATTGTTACCGAAATGACATAATTACACAGCTAAAGGACTGCGAAGCACTTCTTTGGCAGTATTACCAGGGTAGTACAAAGGATAATCTGGTGGCAAAGCAATTAATTTTTTCGCTTGAGCAGACAGGTTTAAAGGTATTTCCCGATTTCAATACTGGCTGGCATTTTGACGACAAGATCGGCCAGAAATACCTGCTCGAGTCAATTGAAGCTCCTGTTGTACCAACTTATATCTTCTACGAAAAGAAGGAGGCAATCTCGTGGGCAAAGAATACCTGCTTTCCGAAGGTTTTTAAGCTCAGGAAAGGAGCAGGTTCATCGAATGTGAGACTTGTGAAATCATTATCTGAGGCAAAACGACTTATAGATACTGCTTTCGGAAAAGGATTCCTGCAATATGACAAAGTTGCCGGGCTGAAGGAGAGGATAAGAAAGTATGGCCAGGGAAATGGCTCATTGACTGATATTTTAAAAGGGGTGGTGAGGTTTGTCTTTCCGTCAGAATATGTCAGGCATGCCTGGAGAGAATGCGGGTATGTTTATTTCCAGGATTTTATTCCCGGTAATGACCATGATATCAGGGTTGTTGTAATAGGAGACAAGGCTTTTGCAATAAAAAGAATGGTCAGGGAAAATGATTTCAGGGCCTCGGGGAGCGGCTGGATTTACTATGACCGTGATCTGTTTGATGAAGAAATAATGAGGCTTTCGTTTGAGCTGGGGAAAAAGCTCCGTACACAATGCGTGGCTTTTGATTTTATATATTCTGAAAACAAGCCTCTTGTAGTTGAGCTGAGTTATGGATTCACCCCCGAAGGTTATGACCCCTGCCCGGGTTACTGGGATAATAATATGAGCTGGCATGAAGGGGAATTTGATCCGTATGGCTGGATAATTGATACAATGATCAAATAAAGATTTCTTAAAAAAAGATTTCATTCAATCATTTTTAGTAAAAGAATAACCAGAATAGAGATGGTGAGTAAATCCTTAATAAAAGAAAAGGTAAGTATTTTTCTTGCCGATACCTTGTTTAACTATGACACTAGACGAAGGATTAATAGATTTATTAAACCTAATGATAAGATTCTGGATATTGGAGCTTTAGCAAGTCCATTTACAAAGGGGTTGGCAAATCAGGTAATGGCAATAGATATTTTACCTGAGGAGAATCAATTCGGATTTAGTGATAGCATTCTGGAAAGATTGAAGCGGAGGCCAAATATTCAAACAAGGTTGATGGATGCCCAAAATATGGAATTTGAAGATAGCCAGTTTGAGATTGTCATATTAACTGAAGTGCTGGAACATATTCAGGATGACAAAAAAGCCGCCAATGAGATAATAAGGGTTCTAAAACCCGGAGGATTTTTACTCCTTACTGTACCTCACCTTGAGAGAGTGCCTCTGTCAGAGGGTATTAAAGAACACTATAGGCACTATTTAAAAAACGATCTTATTCAATTGTTTGGAAGAGAATCGATAATATATCTTAAGGACAGGTTTAAGTTTAATGAACACCGGTTGGCAAGTTTTTTTATAACCAATTATAATAGTAGCGGTCGGAAATTTTATCTGTTGTTCCTGCCTCTTGAAGCGATTTTAAAACATTTAATAACATATATCTGGTTACCAGTTAGTGAAATCATATTTAAAAAGAAACCCGGTTTTAATTTAATTATGGTTATGAGAAAAAAATGATAAATATGACAGATAAGGTTCTTTTACAATTCAGGTATTAGTGGGCAGCATTGAAAAATTAAGAATAGCCCTGGTAATTCCTTCACTTCAGTCCGGGGGTATGGAGCGTGTAATGTCGGAACTTGCATTCTTTTTGTGCAAGAAAAACGATATAGAGGTCCATCTTATCATGTACGGGAAGTACCCGGAGGTCTTCTATAATGTACCTGGTACCCTGATTATCCATAAACCTGCCAGGGAATTCAATAACAGTTCCAGAACACTTTCATCAGTAAGAAGGCTTTTTTTTCTTCGATCTGAAATAAGACATCTCAAACCTTATTCAATTCTTAGTTTCGGGGAATACTGGAATAATTTCGTACTTATTGCTCTTCTCGGACTCCCATACCCTGTGCATATATCTGATCGGTGCAGTCCTGAGATCAGGCTTTCCGGAATTCACGAAAAATTAAGGAAATGGCTCTATCCACGTGCTGCAACAGTGATTGTCCAGACTGAAAAGGCCAAGAATATTTATGATGAGCTCTATGGGAAGGCAAGGATAAGGAAAATCGGGAATCCCATAAGATTTGTTTCCTCCGATGACAATATAACGAAGGAAAATATTGTGCTTACTGTCGGAAGATTGATACAGTCGAAAAATCATGATAAGCTGATAGAGCTTTTCCTGAAGATCAACAAACCTGGCTGGAAACTGGTTATTGCCGGGGGAGATGCCCTGAACCAGGATGGTATGGAGAGGCTCTCCGGGCTGATCCGCGACTTGAAGGGAGAAGGTAGGGTTATACTGGGAGGCAACAGTAGTGACACAGATCTTTTTTACCGGAAGAGCAGGATATTTGCTTTCACATCATCTTCCGAAGGGTTTCCTAATGTTGTGGGTGAGGCTATGTCGGCGCGATTGCCTGTTGTCTCATTTGACTGTATAGCAGGACCTTCCGAGATGATCACTGATGGCAGGGATGGCTTCCTGGTCCCACTCAATGATTATGATCTATTTCAGGCCCGGCTTGAACAGCTGATGGAGGACCCTGAATTATGTGAAAAGATGGGAGCTTCCGCAAGCGAAAGCATAAAAAGATTCTCAATTGAAAATGCAGGTTCACTTTTCTGTAATGTTATACTGAGCCATTGAGGGTACTTCAGATAAATGCTTCGGCAAATTCAGGATCGACCGGCCGTATTGCAGAAGATATAGGCAGACTTCTTATTGCAGGAGGAAATGAAAGTATTATTGGTTATGGCAGAAGTGAGAACCAGAGCAAATCAGGGCTAATCAGGATTGGAAACAAAGCTGGCCAGTTTATTCACCTGGTGAGGACAAGGTTATTCGACCAGCACGGCTTTGGATCAGCGAACGCGACACGTCATTTTATTAACAGGGTTAAGGAACTGGATCCTGACATAATCCATCTTCATAATATCCATGGTTATTACCTGCATGCGGGAGTTCTTTTTGATTACCTGAAAAATGCCGGGAAACCTGTAATATGGACACTTCACGACTGCTGGGCATTTACTGGTCATTGTTCATTTTATCAGTATACTAATTGCACTAAATGGAAGTCCCAATGCAATCACTGTCCTGCAAAGCATGGCTACCCGGCTTCATGGGGGTTTGACAGATCGGACGCAAATTTTTTAAGGAAGAAAAAGTTATTCACCTCAATAAAAGATCTGACAATTATCTCACCCTCAGTATGGCTTAAAAATCAGTTGTCGGAGTCGATTCTCGGCGATTATCCCGTCCGGACAATATATAATGGAATCAATACCGATCTGTTCAGACCGTATCCGGGAAAAGAGATTCTGTTAAAGTACGGAGTGAGAAATAAAAAAGTGATCCTGGGAGTAGCATCAAAATGGAGCCGACGCAAAGGATTGTACGATTTTATCAAACTCAGGAAAGCGCTGCCTGATAACATCTCAATCATACTTGTAGGTTTAAATAAATTCCAGATAAGAAACCTTCCTGACGGAATTACAGGACTGGAAAGAACAGAAAACATATCTGCTCTTGCAGAACTCTATTCCTCAGCAGATATATTTCTAAACCCTACCTACAGCGATAATTTCCCTACAGTCAATATAGAGTCCCTCTCATGCGGAACCCCTGTAATCACTTATAATACAGGCGGCAGTCCTGAGGCAATTGATGAATCTACAGGTATTTGTGTCGATAAGGGTGATATTGGCCACCTTGAAGATGCGGTTATTAAAGTCCTGGACTCCCCCACAATATACAACTCTTCCGGCTGCAGGGAAAGGGCTTTGAATCTTTTTTCAGCCAGCGACCGTTTCAGGGATTACCTGGATCTTTATGAGGAGATTTATAATAGCAGAACTCTTTCCTGAACCGTTATAATGTCATCCCATATAAAATATTCGCTTCTTCTCAACCTGAAAAACATCCCCGGATGGAGGACAAACAGGAAGATTGTCGTAATAGAGTGCGACGACTGGGGCGGAATCAGGATGCCTTCAAAGGAGGTCTTTGATCACCTTCTTAAAGAAGGAGTACCCGTCAGCTCAAACAGGTATAACAGGTTCGATACTATCGAGGAGAAGGACGACCTTGAACTGCTCTTTGAGGTTCTGAACAGCGTAAAGGACTCGAATTCCAGGAACGCCGTGATGACCCCCGTTACTATTGTTGCAAACCCTGACTTCAGGAAAATAAAAGAGTCCGGTTTTACAGAATACCATTTCGAGAAATTTACCGATACCTATATTAATTACGGCAGGGGAGACTCTTTGCTGAAATTATGGAAAGAAGGCCTGAGCCTCGGGATTTTTATTCCCGGATTGCACGGAAGAGATCATATCGCTGTCCAGTTCTGGCTCCGGAAGCTCAGGGAGGGAAACAAAAACCTCCTGAAAGCTTTCGATAACCAGGTGGTATCGGTGGAGATACCCGGGCTTCACCCTTCAATACGTGAATTCAGGCCGGAATTCTATTTCGATAATGATGATCAGCTGCCTTTCCTGAAGAATTCAATATCCGGCGGTGCAGCTATCTTCAGGGATATATTCGACTATACACCTCAGACTTTTGTACCCGGCAACAGCATCTTTCATCCCTCTCTCGAAGAACCGGTTTCCGGCGCCGGTATTAAATTCCTGAACGTCGGACACTTCAATCCTGTCCCCGGCAAAAACGGGGAAATTCATAAGAAACGCTATATAACAGGTCATAATAACGGCAAAGGACTGACATACTATATCAGGAACTGCGCCTTTGAACCATGCGACATTGCTTATAAAGGTACCGGTCTCACATTAACCCAGGTGGCGGCTGCTTTCAGATGGCACAAACCTGCTTTCATAAGCACCCACAGGGTTAACTTTACAGGGGGTATCAGCAAACTTAACAGGGATAAAGGTCTGACAGAACTTATAAAACTCCTTTCGGAAATAGTTTCGGAATGGCCCGATGTTGAATTTTTGAGCGCCGACGAGGCTCTTGAACAGATGAGTACAACAAACTAAAAACTGCAGATGCCGGGTAAAATAGTGTTCGTCAACCAGGCAACAGGGTATCTTACAATAGATATCATTAACAGATTTGCTGAGGGATATGATAAAATAGCACTCATATATGGCGACATCCGTATCCAGGATACAGATATCGACAACCGGGTGATCCGCTCAAAGGTTATTGAGAAGAGCCGTAAATCAAATCTCTCCCGTCTGCTCTGCTGGTCAGCAGCATCTGTCCAGACCTTCTTCCTGCTTATAACAAAATACCGGGGCTACGAGATATTTTATTTCTCAATACCACCATTTGCTTACTTCTCTTCACTCGTGCTGAGGCGCAGATTCTCACTGCTGATGTGGGATGTCTACCCCGATGCCCTCAAAAGCACAGGAATAACCGGATCAAACCCTGTTTCCCGGATATGGACAGGCATTAACAGGCGTCTCTTCAGGAGAGCATACCGTTTATATACCATAGGAGAGGGACCAGCAAAACTGATGAGCAGGTATGTAGAACGTGAAAAAATAACCGTTATACCGCTCTGGACAGGATTGAAAGATGCCGGACCTGTTCCTGTGGAAGAAAACCCGTTTATCGCAGATCACGACCTTAAAGGCAGGTTTATCGTGGAGTATTCCGGTAATATAGGCGGTACTAATAATATTGAATCACTGATTGAAGTCGCAAAGCTGACAAAAGATGATGAGGGGATCCTTTACCTGCTGATCGGACGCGGTACGAAAATGGGAATTGTATCAGGGCTCATTAAAAAGCATAACCTTTACAATTGCCGTATCTTGCCGTTCCAGCCTGATAATATTATTAAATATTCACTAGCCGCTGCTGCCTTAAGCGTAATCATAGTCGACTCCTTTGCTGCCGAAGTTGTTGTACCCAGCAAGCTGTATAATCTCCTCGCTGTAGGATCACCTGTAATGACAATTGCACCAGCCAGTTCAGAGATCAGCTCAATAGTCAACAGCTATGGCATCGGGCGGAATTTCACGGAAGACGATTATGAGGGAATGGCACACTTCATCAGGGCGATGAAGGATTCGCCCGGGGCGCTTGAAGCCTACCGGGACAACGCACTTAAGGCTTCGGCAGATTTTACTGCTGAAAATGCAGGCATGTTCTATAAAACTTATATATCCTGAGCCTTGATACTCACAGGCGACATAGCTTCTCCCGATTATGCTTCCTCGGAATGGCTGAAATCATTCCTTGATAATTATCCTGGCATATTTGACGGGAAAAGGATAGTATGCAATTTTGAAGGACTTGTTTATGATGGGGAGATACCGGATGTCAATAAACCAGTCCTGTTTAATCATCCGCGGGTGCTGGATGCATTAAACCGGGGCTGTACACCGGTTTTATGCCTTGCGAATAATCATGTTCCCGATTTTCCCGGGGTATTTGCCAGCACCGTGGAACTCCTGAAAAATAAAGAGATCGGTTATGCAGGCGCAGGATCAAGCCATGCTGAAGCAGAAAAACCTCTCTTCTTTACAGATGAAGGCCGCGAAATAATACTTTTCAATGCCTGCTGGGACTTCCTGTTGTATAACCATAAGAACCCTTCTGAAGGCATCTATGTTGCTGAAATTCAGGAGAAAAAACTCCTGGAAGATGTTGAAAAACTCCATTCCGGCCACCCCGGCGCTTCAATAGTTATATTTTTCCACTGGAACCTTGACCTTGAAACTCTGCCTTTTCCGATGTACCGGTCTTTCTCCCGCAGGCTGATCGACTCGGGTGCATCGCTGGTTGCCGGATCGCACTCACATTGCGTACAGGGTGGTGAAAAATACAGGGATGGATATATAATTTATGGCCTCGGGAATTTTTTTATTCCGCATAACAGGTTTATAAAGGGAAAGCTCAGCTATCCTGGTTTTGCATCAACAGAACTGGCCCTGGAATGGAATCCCGAAACGAATGAAGCAGTGTGTCACTGGTTCAAGTATGATCAATCTGGCTTGGATCCAAAGGTAGAATACATGGGAAGCGACAGGTTTGAAGAATCGGAGCGACTGAAAGAGTTTTCTCCATTTATTGGAATGACGAATAAGGAATATCTCCGTTACTTTATTAAATACAGGCGCAAACGCTATCTTATTCCTGTATTCAGGGATTACCATCAGAAGAGGCTTAACCATAACTATACATTATTCTTGAAGAATAGGGCCAGGGTGGCACACCTTCTGGCCAAGTGTAAGGTCATTAAATGGCAAAGATAAGAGTTCTAGTATGAGTTTTGCAGAGAAAGCTAGGTCTAGGATATTCTGGTCGATCGATTTTCTAAAGGCCGCAAGGATACGGGAGCATTACATGGAGATAAGGCAGATTCTTGAAAATCCTGGTTCACCTGAAATGATAATGTTAAAAGAGAGTCATCTAAATCGGATCCTCTCTCATGCTACCGAAACGACCAGATTTTACAGTAATTATAGAGATTTCAATTCAATCAATGATTTCCCGGTAATAAACAAGAGTGAAATAAGGGAGCATAGTATTGAATTTCTTGCTAGGGATTTTATAGGGAAAAAACTACACAAAGTCACAACTAGTGGCTCGACTGGTACTCCACTGTCGGTTTTTCAGGATGAGATAAAAAGACGACGGCATATTGCAGAAAATATCTATTTTTCTGAGCAAGCCGGAATTGCACTTGGATCTAGGCTATACTACCTCCGTGTGTGGAACGAGATTAACCGTAAGAGTTTTGTCAAGCGTCATTTGCAAAACATAATTATGCAGGATGCTGCCGACCTTACTGACCATAAACTTGAGCTATTCATTTCAAGACTTGAACGAGACAGTTCCGGGAGTGCCGTGCTGGCATTTGCTTCAACTCTTGAAGTAATGGCTCAATTTATTGAGAGGAATCAGCGAAAGTCAAATGCCCATGTAAGTTGTTTTATTGCAATATCTGAGACCTTGTCTGATGGTGCAAGAAATATTCTTCAAGAGGCATTTGGATGCCCGGTTATTTCACGGTATTCAAATATGGAAAATGGTTTCCTCGCGCAGCAGTGCGGCGATAAATGCGGAGAATACCATATAAATACTTCAGGTTTTTACGTAGAATTATTAGATCCAGACAGAGACGAGAATGTCGGATCGGGGTTAACTGGGAGGATAGTTGTCACCGATTTGTTTAATTTTGCGATGCCTTTAATCCGGTATGATACTGGTGACATGGCAGTTTTTTCAGATCAGTCATCATGTGGCAAATTAGGGCCTGTTTTTACCTCGATAGAAGGTCGCAGGGTTGATTTTATCTATTCAACAGATGGTGGATTATTGTCGCCTCATGTCATAACAAACACTATGTGGAGATATTCTTCACTGATAAAACAATTTCAATTCATACAAAATAGCCGGAGGAATTACACTATTAGGTTAAACAGTGTCTCCAATGTTTTTGTTAGGGAGAGAGAACTAGTGTCGGATCTCAAACATTACCTAGGGAATGATGCAATTATCACTACTGAGTTTGTGAATGAAATCCCAACTCTCGCTTCCGGGAAGAGGAAGAAAATAATCAACAATTTCGACGGAATAGATCACTGATGGAGAGGTTCCTGTTATTTATCAAGCATCACCTTAATTTTGTTTGGAAAATTATCGAATTGATCAATGGGGTCATTTTCTGGATCCTTTTCATGAAGAGGATGGAGAGAGCTCTTGCGGAAAGCCTGGCGTCAGTAGTAGATAATATTTACAGATTCAGGAAGTTAACAAAGAACGACTTGGGCTCTCTTCATAATTTGATATACTCACAGGAGAGTGCCGATCTGACCTATTTCAACCCGCACGGTTTTGATATCGCCTCCCTGGGGCGCCAGCTTCAAAACCCTTCCTTCCTGATGATGGGTGCTTTTGATAAGGAAAAGCTTGCTGGCTATTTCTTCCTGCGTTTCTTTTCGAACAGGAAATGTTTTGTGGGCAGGCTTATTGACAAGCCTTACAGGGGTAAAGGCATTGGACTGGTAATGAACAGGATAATGTATGAAACTGCCTGGAAAATGGGATTCCGCTGTCTTTCAACTATTTCGAAAAATAACAGCCTGGTTATGAAGGCACATTCCGGGAACAAGTCAATGGTTGTGCTTAAGGAATTGCCGGGTGATTACCTTCTTGTTGAGTTTTTGAAGAAGTAGATGCTGCTTAAAAGGATCTTTGATATTTCTGTTTCCTTTGCGGGCCTGGTAATCCTGGTACCCCTGCTACTCCTTATTGCAGTTGTAATTATGTTTACTATGCCGGGGCCGGTGATCTTTATCCAGGTACGGGCAGGAAAGCATGGCAGACCCTTTAAGCTGTTCAAATTCAGGACGATGATCGACAGCAACGATAAAAACACCATAACGGTAAAAGGAGATAAGAGAATTACCGGGACAGGAGCCTTTCTCAGGAAATATAAGCTTGATGAGCTTCCCGAACTGTGGAATGTACTCAAGGGAGATATGAGCCTTGTGGGGCCGCGACCTGATATGCCTGAATTTGCGGCCCGGCTTACCGGTGAAGAGAGACTTATTCTTGAACTGGCGCCGGGGATCACCGGTCCGGCATCCCTTAAATATATCAACGAAGAAGAGCTGCTCGCAAATGTCAGTGATCCTGAGAAATACAACGATGAGGTGATCTGGCCCGACAAGGTCAGGATCAACCTTGATTATTACCGGAACAGGAGCTTGGCAGGCGACATCTTAATAATCCTGAAAACCCTTTTCAGGATTACCTGATCCAGATTTTTCCTGCGTTGAGATGATCTTTAGTATATTGAGCTTCTTGTGGAATAGGGTTTAGTATCTTCAAACCGCGGAAAATAAAAAGGTGTAGTACTCCAATATTATGAATACCAAAAAGATATGGCTCTCTCCGCCTCATATGGGTGGAAATGAACAGAAGTATATCAATGATGCATTTTCCTCAAACTGGATAGCTCCGCTGGGTGCAAATGTGGATGGTTTTGAGAAGGATATTGAGACGTACCTGGGTGTGAGCCATGCTGCTGTGCTTAGTTCCGGTACGGCTGCTATCCACCTGGCAATGGTTCTCCTTGATGTCCGGCCCGGTGATTATGTTATAGTGCCGTCATTCACATTTTCAGCCACCGTTAATCCTGTTATTTACCAGGGCGCAATTCCGGTGCTTGTCGAAAGCGAGAGTGATACCTGGAACATGGATCCTAACCTGCTTGAAGAGGCTATAAAGGATTGCATCGGGGGCAGGATCGCCGGAATGAATGGAATGGGACGGAAACCTAAGGCAATAGTCCCGGTTTATCTTTACGGGATGCCTCCCGATATGGACAGGATATCGGAGATAGCAGGCAGGTATGATATTCCATTGGTTGAAGATGCGGCAGAAGCGATGGGAAGCAGGTATAAGAACAAATTTGCAGGAACAATCGGAAAAATGGGCGTTCTTTCATTCAATGGCAATAAGATCATTACAACATCGGGTGGGGGAGCACTAGTATCGGATGACAGGGAGCTTATCTCCGGTGCAAAATTTTATGCCACACAGGCAAGGGATAATGCGCCATACTACAGTCACACCAGGATAGGATATAACTACAGGATGAGCAACATTATCGCTGGGGTCGGCAGGGGCCAGATGGAGGTGCTCGACCAGAGAGTGGTTCAGCGCCGCAGGATCAATAAGTGGTACCGCGATATACTGGCAGATGCCCCTGGTATTTCATTTCATTCGGAGCCTTCTTCTGATTATTTTTCGAACTTCTGGCTTACATGTATTGTTATTGACCAGGAGAAATCCTTATGTTCAAGGGATTTCCTGTTAAGATCATTTGAAGAGAATAATATTGAAGCCAGACATCTCTGGAAACCTATGCACCTACAGCCTGTTTTCGGCAATTGCCCCAATTATGTAAACGGGGTATCGGAGAGGTTGTTTAATAACGGACTCTGCCTGCCTTCAGGAACAGGTATGAATGATAATGACTTTCAGCGTATTGAGGAGGTCCTGCGAAATACTTTAATTAACAGGTAACCATTGAATTTTATGGTGCTGCTAATTTTGTATTTTCAAACAAGCCGGTCAGGAGACTGACACAAAGTGTAAACAAATTAATAAACATATCCAGGTAAAAGTAACAATTGAATGAAAAAAAAGGTATTTGTCAGTGGATGCTTCGACATGCTCCATTCAGGGCACGTGGCATTTTTTGAAGAGGCAGCATCACAGGGTGACCTCTACGTTGGAATCGGTTCCGATAAAACGATAAATGAGCTGAAGGGAAGACCCACCATTTTCGGTGAAAGAGAGAGGCTTTATATGATCCGTTCACTCAGATTTGTCAGGGATGCCTGGGTGAACAGGGGGTCGGGACTTCTCGACTTTGAACATGAGTTCCGTGAACTAAGGCCTGATATTTTCTTCGTTAATGAAGATGGTTATACTTCCGATAAGAAGGTCCTTTGCGATGAACTTGGCGTTGAGCTTATCGTAAGCAAGCGCATACCTCAGAAAGGACTTCCTCCCAGGACAACCACAGCTCTCAGGAGTGAGTGCCGTATCCCGTACCGCCTCGACCTGGCTGGCGGATGGCTCGACCAGCCTTTTGTATCAAAGTTTTATCCCGGTGCAGTGCTTACAATTTCTATAGAACCCGATATTGAGTTCAACGACCGAAGCGGAATGTCAGGCAGCACACGCCGTAAAGCTGTTGAGCTGTGGAAGACCGATATCCCCGAAGGAGATCCCCATATGTACGCCAAAACTCTTTTCTGTATCGAGAATCCTCCCGGAACCAGCTATGTCAGCGGGTCGCAGGATTCAATAGGGATAGTCTTCCCCGGGCTGAACAGGCTCGATTATGCTTCGGGTCAGTACTGGCCTGAAAAGATCACCACAATCACTGATAAAGACACGCTGGATTGGCTTGAATCACACTTCTGGTTCATTACCCTGCCTCCCCGTTCCGGAGATTTCAATGTTCTTGATGAAACAAATATTTCCCTGGAAGGTGCTAAAAACCTTGCCATTGCCGCCGATAATACCTGGAATGCAATTATTTCAAAAGACCTTCATAAATTTGCAGTATCATTCCGCGAATCTTTTGATGCACAGGTCGCAATGTTCCCTCTTATGAAAAGCCAGACTGTAAAAAATACAATTGAGCAATATAAGGATGTGGCCCTCGGATGGAAGCTGGCTGGCGCCGGTGGCGGAGGTTATCTTGTGCTCGTATCGGATAAGGAAATACCAAATGCACTGAGGATCAGGATCAGGAGATAGATATGCTGAAGTTCATGTGGTTGAAGTTGTAATGTTTAGAAAGAGAAGATGATGAACAGTATTGAGGAGCGCCTTGATTTGAACAGGATAATTAAGAACAGGTACTTTCCGAGGTGGATAATATTCCTGCTGGATATATTCGTGGTTATCTCAGCTTTTTTTATCAGTTACAGCCTTCGTTATAATATAGCCTCAACACATCTGAATACGGTAAATGAGTTCAGGCAACTTTTCCCGGTTGTCGTTGTCTATGGATTCTTTTTCCTTGTCTTCAGGCCATTTGCCGGTACTATCCGTCATACCACGACACATGACATCCAGAAAATTCTTGAGTCCGTGCTTTCGAGCTCTGTCGTGCTGACTGGAATAACTCTGTTAAGCCGTAAGTTCTACCCGGCTGTGACACTTAATGTACCACTGTCAGTCATTATTTTACAGCTGATGGTGACATCCACAATAATGGTCTTCAGCCGGCTGGTAATTAAATATATATATAATTTTCTCACCCGGTCGAGACAGGATGTAATATCAATTATGATCTATGGCGCCGGTGATCTCGGTCAGGCAACAAGACTTGCCCTGGAGAGATCAGTCACACCGGCTTACCGTGTCAGGGGATTTATAGATAACAATAAGAGCATGCAGGGGAAGGAACGTTCGGGTGTAAGGATCTATTCCCCCGCAGCAGCGATGAAGAATATAATTTCTGATTTAAGCATCAGGGAAATTGTAATCGCAATAAATCCGAATAACATTCTGGGAGGGGCCAGCAATGAGCTCTTTTCATATTGCCTCGAAAACAGGATAACCCTTCGCAAGATACCACCATTAAATGAATGGCTCGATGGCGGTTTTGAAGTTCACCAGATAAGCAAGATCGCAATAGATGACCTCCTGAGCAGGGAAGAGATACGTCTCGATATAACCAGGATACAGGGAGGGCTGGCAGGCAAGACAATCCTTGTAACCGGGGCCGCAGGCTCAATAGGCTCAGAAATTGTCCGCCAGCTGATAGAGTTCAAAACAGGGAAGATAGTACTTCTCGACCAGGCCGAGTCGGCATTATACGACCTTCAGATGGAATTGCGTCACAGGTACAATGGTTCTCGTGATTATAAGATTGTGATCGGCGATATTTCTGACCAGGGGAGAATGGAATCGGTATTCTCGCGGTACAAACCTGATATTGTTTTTAATGCCGCCGCATATAAGCATGTTCCACTTCTTGAAGAAAATGTCTCAGAGGCTGTCAGGGTAAATATCGGAGGCACAAAAGTACTTGCCGACCTGGCAGTAAATTATGGGATCGAAAAGTTTATCATGATCTCATCTGACAAGGCGGTAAACCCGACCAGTGTCATGGGTGCTACAAAAAGAATATGCGAGCTTTATATACAGTCACTTACATTGTCTCCGGGCGTAAAAACCCAGTTCATAACGACACGCTTCGGAAATGTTCTTGGATCGAATGGTTCTGTTGTCCCGCTCTTTTCTCGCCAGATTGAATCGGGCGGGCCTATAACGCTAACCCATAAGGAGATGAAGAGATATTTCATGACCATCCCGGAAGCCTGCCAGCTGGTCCTTGAAGCGGGATTCATGGGAAAAGGAGGAGAGATATTTGTCTTCGACATGGGAGAACCTGTCCTGATCTATGACCTGGCAGTGAAGATGATCTCACTTGCCGGATTGGTGCCTGAAAAAGACATAAAGATCGTGGAGACAGGAATGAGGCCGGGAGAAAAACTGTTTGAGGAGATACTTACCTCAGATGAAAAGAATATTCCTACCTACAATTCAAAGATACTTATTGCAAATATGGTGGAATGTGAACCCGGGGAGGTCAGGAGAATTGTTGATGAGCTTATAAGTTCAGCAGGTTCCGAAACAGACTCCACGATTGTGGAAAAGATTAAGCTGGCGGTACCGGAGTTTACACCTCAGAACAGTTTGTACCTTTAGTTTCTGCAGTAAAGCAGGAACATTAATTAAATAAGATTAAGGAATAAGGAAAATCTGACAGATACTGGTTGTTTTCTGCCAGGTTACAAGCCGGAAATAATTCACAGATACCCGGTAAAACAGGGCTTAAAATCAATCAGTATTTAACAACTTTCCTGACAGCCATAATCTGCGATCCGGAAATGATCATCACATATACTCCGCGGCTCAGATTTGAGATATCAATAGCTTTTGTGGTTTCGCTGCTGTATAATCTGTCTGTATAAACCTGTGCCCCTGAAGAGCTTATTATTTGCAGAACATAGAATTCCTGGTCGAAAGAAAGATTATTAACAATTGTGAACTGACCTGAAGTAGGATTGGGGTAGAAACTAAGCATTCCTGTTGCTGCACTGGCTGTATCGACTACATTGATCACTATCGGGTCAGATGTTTTCGTAGCATTCAGGTTATCGGTTGCAACAGCTGTAAGTGTATATGTTGCCGGATCAACATCGGTCCAGATAAATGAATAGGGGGAGGTAGTCACTTCCCCTATTTTCATTGCTTCTACATAGAACTCAACCTTTGCTATAGTTCCGTCCGGGTCGCTTGCACTTGCTATAAGGGTGATGGCATCGCGGACGGTAAATGTAAGATTGTTTGTAGGGGAGGTAATACTTACAACAGGAGGCAGGTTTGTCGGGGATGCTCCGCTGTTGACCATTATTGATACTGTCGCAGAAGTTGTTGTCGCATTAAAATTATCAGTTGCTACGGCTGTAAGTGTATATGACCCGATAGCCACACTGGTCCAGTTATAGGTAAAAGGAGCCGTCAGGATTTCTCCGAGCTTTGTGGCACCATTATAAAACTCAACTTTGGTGACGGTCCCGTCGGGATCTGATGCATTGGCGGTGATCGGTATTGTTGCCGGGGCGGTAAAGGCAGTACCATTCCCCGGCGATGTAATTAATACTGAAGGCTTTGTGTTTACCGTATTGTTTGTAACAGGTTTTGCCGAGATAGCCACTGCTGCATCTCCTGTTGTTGATTGCAGTGGATTAGTACCGGGAGTATAGCTTACTGTTACCGTCTCTCCGGGGTTTACCCTCGTGGCGAGAGTCAGCTTAACCTTATTATCGACTATAGCTACCGAGCTTACCGCACGGGCGCTTCCATTAACTGTAACCGAAAATGAAGAGGTTGGTGGTATAACATTCGCCAGCGTCAGACTGTAAGTCATTTCAAGGACTTTGGGAGTAGCGTTTTCGATTATAGAGCTCTGGTAAACAGGAACTTCATGTACCGGTGGACTTGATCCGTATTCATAAGCGCCTATCGAGGGAGTACTCAACCATGCATTCTCGGCATAGTCAAGGTTCCCTTTATAAGTGGCGCTGATACTGGTTACAAGGCCTGCCCCGATAGCCCCCGACCCTGTTGCAAGGGTGTATACAGAGCCTGGTGTTGTAAAACCTGGAATAACGACTTTATTATTCTGGGTTGTATTATGGGTGGGTGCCTTACCTGAATATGAAGTAGCATTTGTGCCATTTCCGTAAAAAATATTATTTTCAACAGAAAGGTAGTCTATTGACTGGGATGCACCAACCGATGAAAAGACCGGGTAATATGCAAAACCCTGGAAGATATTGTTCCTGACAGTTATATTTGTTGCAATACCCATATCAGGAAGCTGAAGGCCATTATCAGCGCCTCCTGACCCGGTATATATCGTATTATTGATAAAATTAAAATTATCAATTGTCGGGTTGGTTGTTATTCCGTCTTCCCTGGGTGATGCGGCACATTGCATCAGCACGCTCCAGTCCGATCCTCCTGTAGTTCCGATCCCACTGAAAATATTGCAATAGATATATGTATTTGATACATGGGTGCCGTAATCAGGATATACCTGCAGGGGGGTTCCGATATTCCTGAAGAGATTATGGTGGATGTAGAGAGGGCCTGTATTATCTTCCTCGATATAAATACCACCGTTGGTGGCTGAGTTATTATAGGTCTGTAAGGAGGTGTAACCTAAGGTATTGTTATGAATATCGGCCTGGAAAGCGTAGGGGCCTTTATTGCTTCCACCCAGGACATCAATTCCGCCATATATTGTGTTGTTATAGATCTCCATTCCACCTCTCCAGTTCCAGAGTTCAATGGCAAAGTTCCAGTCCATGGCATTGTTGGCTGCAGGAGCTTTGGTAAGGACGTTGTCGTATATCTTGACACCCCTGTTATAGCCGTTATTATAATATTTTATACAATAGCCGTTGTAGAGCGTGGCCCGGCTGTTTTCAGTAATTGTATTGTTGTTGATAAGCATTCCTTCCTGGGCACCTATATGCAAGGCGCCGGCCTGGTAATTATTTGGGAAAGAAGCTGCACAATTACTTATTGTATTGTATGAGAATTCATTACCTATACACCATGCTGTGGCTTCTGCAGGATCGTACATGGCAGTTTTCCCGTTAAAGATTACAGCTGTATAGCTGAAGTCAACAAATGTACAGTGATGTACTTTTACGTTGCCTCTGCCTGCAACATATATGCCACCCCAGGCAGTCATGGAGCTGCCATCCATTTTGATATAGGAAATGTGCTGATTGCCGTTTGTGTTGACCACTGATGAAGTCAGTGCAATAGTCGGGGACCATTCACTTGTAACAGTCGATTTTATAATTGAGGTAGGTCCGTCACCCTCAATTGAGACTCCTACGGCAAGGTCACAATTGGTTGATTGAGTATAGGTTCCAGCGTTGACATGGATAATATCCCCGGCAGTAGTAACCCTGGTGCAGGCATAAGAGAGGGTTTTCCATGGCTGAGACACAGAACCGTTGCGGGCAGCTCCGTCAGTTCCACCCGGATCAATGTAATAGGTCGTCGCAAAAACGGTGGTATTGATTGTCAGTAACATCAATATTAATACCTTTTTCATAGGGATGGATATTTTTAGATTATTCTAATTTATTAATAATTTCTGTATCCCATTACTAAAGCTGATATATTGAACCTTTTTTCTTAAAAAATGTTTATAATTTCAATTTGAATAATGGAGATACTTCAAAAAAACTTTATGAACTTGGAATTAATCTAAATTATGCGGCTCAAACTTAAAAATCAGGAACATTCTTTGACAAAAATAGTTGATTTTAATGATTTTAATCATTATTTGGTGTAAATTCACCATACTTATTTTAATTAGTCTAACATCGACAAAATTAAATAGTTACAAACAAATTCAAACTTAGCTGGTATATGATTTATACCGGTTCTGAATTTCAAAATCATCTAAACCCGGAATTTGACAAAAGTTGCCGGGGAGTTGATTAAGATTTTGGATATATTTTTTTATAGGTCTAATTTTACTCAATTAATTATTCACAACTAAGGGCATGAAAATTTTTAGATTTAAAAAGTTGTTATTCGGGATATCGTTATTGTTTATTTCTTCATTAACGGTCATTGGACAGCCCATCCTGCAGGAATTCAGTACAATCACAAAAAATGGAACCATCCTGATTTACGCTCACCAGGATGACGACCTCATCTGGATGCTGCCATGGTGGCAGAAAAGCGAGAAGTTCATCGAAGGTTCCCATCCTACAACATGGCACAGGAGACAGGACCTTATCCCTCAGCAGCAGGCTTTCCTGGATAACGGAGGGTATAATGTGGAATACCAGGATAACTGGATCGCCCCATGGCCGGATATCACACCCGAAGAATATGATGCCTACTACAACAATGTGAACCATGCTTACGACTATATCGGCCTCGACCATATAGAACCACGATTATATTCAAATGAAGAACCTGTCTCCCGGAATGATATTAACAAGATCAAGGCTAAAATTGAACCATATATCGCAGACCCTGCTGTGGAAAGGATAATATCACATAACTGCTGGGGTGAATACGGACACCAGCATCACAGGGCGCTGAATATTGCAGTCAGGGAGCTCGCCATCAAATACAGGAAAGATCTTTGGATGCTTGCATCAAATGGGAATATCATTGACGGTAACTTCGAGGATATTACCATACCAGACGGGATCACCTATACAATGGCAAGTTTTGATTCTGCTATGTTTGCGGGTATCAGAACCATTTACCGTGCTAACAACCTTTGGACATGGTACGATGATGTAACCCCTTCAGGGCCACATGCATTCATCAAGGAGGTTGAAGCCGGCGTTGACAGGTCATCTGTATGGCCGGATGCTGTTCCTATAGATGCAACTTCATATCCTCTGCCGCTCTTATCAGGTGCTTATATGTTCGACGGGAATGATGATTATCTTACCTTTAAGGGAAATAATAATCCCCAGTTTACGATCGCCATGAGAGTTAATCCCGATCAGATCAGATCGATGGATATTTCCGGAATGTCTGAATATCCAGGTTCATCAACGTTCGACAGGAGCTTTTTCATGGAAAGTGATGGAAGGGTCAGCGCCAGGATTTATGATGGCAGCACCAGAACGGTTACATCCTCATCATCTATTCCCCAGGGAAACTGGACCCACCTGGTAATGACCGGAAACGGAACAAGCCTTAAATTGTATATTAACGGTACACTTATCAGCAACCTGAGTACCGGTACTGCAAGAACAACATATACAACTCCTGAATTTGTTATCGGCAGGGCACAGGAAACAGCTTCCAACTTCTCGGGTCAGATAACCGATGTTCATTTATTTGACTATGAGCTATCTGCATCCGACATATCATACCTTAACGGAACCTCGAACCCTCAGCAGGATACAATATTTGTCACCCAGACCCTTCACGGGGCCATCACTCCCTCAGGAAACGTAATTGTTCTTCATGGAGGTGACAGAACTTTCACAATAGCTCCCGCCGTAGGATACCAGATCACTGATGTCCTTGTTGACGGAAGTTCGGTTGGAGCGGTTTCCAGCTATACCTTTACAAGTGTTTCGGCAAACCATACAATAACAGCAACATATTCAGCCCTCTCATCAATAGCACTGAATAAGACAGCTACAGCCCAGTCGAGTGAAGGCACATATCCTCCTTCGAATGCAGTCGATAGTGATCCTACCTATGCTACAATGTGGTCGTCGAATGGCGCCCTGCCGCAGTGGTGGAGTGTCGACCTCGGTGAAGTTTATGATGTTACCGGAATTATTGTGAGGAATTTTGTTGACGGTTACCGTGTCTATCAGTATACTGTTGAAGGGAGTATTGACGGAGTGACATATACCCAGATAGCTTCCAAAACAAATAACAATGTCTCTGTGGCTGACGGAGATCAGTATCATGTGTCAACGACTGCACGGTACCTCAGGGTAACAACAACACTTAACAACACTGGTGGCGGTGGTCATATTTTTGATTTCAGGGCTTATGGTACTGTCAATACAAACTATCATGCCATTACAGCAACTACCGGCACCGGTGGTACTGTAACCCCTGCCGGTGATGTTGTACTTATAAATGGGGCAAGCCAGGCCTATACAATCACACCAGGGCTGGGATATTATATTAATGATGTTCTTGTTGACGGAGTTTCCATTGGTGCCGTTTCAAGCTACACATTTACCAATGTTGTGGCCAATCATACTATTTCTGCAACATTCTCACAGTCCACATCAATTGCACTTAATAAAACAGCAACCGCGCAATCATTTGAATATGTGGGTGTAGGACCTTCTCAGGCTGTCGATTCTGACGGTAGCAATAACAGCTACTGGGCAGGAAACCCGTCACCACAGTGGTGGCAGGTGGACCTCGGAGGTGTTTATGATATCACCGGAGTGATTATCCGTAATTATGTAGACTTTGGTCGCTACTACCAGTATAATATTGAATCGAGTATTGATGGAATAAACTATACACGGATTGCTGAAAAAACAAATACAAATCTTGCCGCTGAAGAAGGAGATGGTTATCCTTTGACCAGCGTGACTACAAGGTACCTTAGGGTTAATATGACGCTTAATTCCGTTGGAACAGGTGTTCATATTTCGGATTTCAGGGTATTCGGTACTCCCAACAACTCATTTCTGAAGATCACAGCAACTACTGGCGAAGGCGGAACAATCAGCCCTGCCGGTGATATGTACCTTGCAAGCGGAGCGAACCAGACATATACAATTACTCCTCTTATGGGAAACCGTGCAGGAACAGTTACCGTTGACGGTGTTCCTGTGGGCGTTGTTTCATCATACACATTCAGCAATGTTACAACCAATCACACTATCCATGCTGTCTTTACTCCAAACCCGTCCCTTGCTCTGAACAAGCCTTCAACAGCGCTATCCAGCGAGTTCGGCTATGGACCTGAATTAGGGAATGATGCCCTGGCTACAAATGAAAGCCGCTGGGCTTCCCTGGGCACCAACCCGCAATGGTGGAGGGTCGACCTTGGAGAGAGGTACGATCTTAAGGGAATAGTGGTTAGAAACTACTTCGATGGCTGGCGTTATTATCACTATACCATTGAGACAAGTGATGATGATGTTACTTATACACAGGTGGCCAGTAAGACTGATGATAATGCAGCATCCAATGAAGGTGAGAGCTTTACAGTTGATGTCACTGCCCGGTATGTGCGCGTAAACATTACTTATAATGCAGCAGGTCCCGGAGCTCATATCACAGATGTAAGAGTATTCGGTAATTACCGGATAACAGCTACCCCCGGAACAGGAGGTACGATAAGTCCGTCACCGGCTGCCTCAGTACCTTACGGAGGATCACAGACTTTCACCATTGCCCCCGGGGTAGGATATACCCTGGCTGACGTACGTGTTGATAACGTTTCAGTTGGTGCCGTATCTACCTATACATTCAACAATGTGACTGCCAACCATACCATTACAGCTACTTTCAACGCATTGCCAAGCATCGCACTGAATAAACCGGCTACAGCACAGTCAAATGAGATAAGCCGTGATGCCTCAAAAGCAAATGATTCAGATGGTACAAATGCAAGTTACTGGGGAGCATATCCTTATCCTCAGTGGTGGCAGGTAGACCTTGGTGATACATACGACCTGTCGGGAATAATAATAAGACCATACGTTCGCGATAACCGTTACTACAATTACAACATTGAAGCAAGTACCGATGGAGTAACGTTCACACAAATAATTTCGAAGACCAGCACCACACCTGCCGTGGATGCAGGAGATGCATATCCTCTTGCCACGACGGCAAGGTACCTCAGGGTTAACATGACTTATAATTCTGTAAACCTTGGAGTTCATATTGCTGATTTTAAAGCATTCGGAACCATTAACTCAGGTGTTCCGAAGCCATACAATATTACTGCAAGTGCCGGCACCGGAGGATCGGTTACTCCATCGGGAATGTTAGCTTATGCTGAAGGAAGCAACCAGACCTACACAATAACCCCCAACAGCTTTTATAGCATTGCAGATGTACTTGTTGATGGTGTTTCTGCAGGTGCTGTATCGAGTTATACATTTAACAACATTTTAGGTGACCATACTATCTCTGCTACATTTACGGCATATACAAACCTGGCGCTGAATAAGCCGGCAACAAGCCAGTCATCCGAAACAGGTCATGAAGCACAATATGCAAATGATGCTGACGGGACCAATGGCAGTTCATGGTCAGCACACCCGTTCCCGCAGTGGTGGCAGGTCGACCTTGGCGCCAATTATGATATATCTGCCATAGTACTTCGCAATTATGTCGATAATATCAGGTATTACAGGTATTCTATTTCCGGAAGTACCGACGGCGTAAACTTTACAACAATAGCGACCAAGGACAATTCGAATCCTGCTACTGATGCCGGAGATACCTACTCACTCAGCACTACAGCACGCTACCTGAGGGTGGATGTCACATACAGCTCCGCAAATACCGGTGTTCATATTACCGATTTCAGGGTTTATGGTACCCTTAATACAATTATTCCAAAGGTCAACGCCATAACCAGCAGCGCAGGTGCTAATGGGTCAATTACTCCTTTAGGCACGGTTTCAGTAGCCGACGGAGGCAGTCAGGCCTACACAATTACCCCTGCCACCTACTTCCAGGTTGCAGATGTCCTGGTTGACGGAGTTTCGGTGGGAGCCGTTTCCAGTTACACCTTTACAAATGTTACTGCAAACCATACTATTTCAGCAACTTTCTCATCCCTGCCGAATATTGCGCTTAATAAGCCGGCAATCAGCAAATCAGCTGACGGTGTAAATGTTGCCTCAAGGGCAAATGATTCAAATGGAACAAATGGCAGTTTCTGGGCTGCATATCCTTACCCGCAGTGGTGGAGCGTGGACCTTGGAAATAACTACGACATTTCTGCTATTATTATCCGCAACTATGTCTGGAATTCAAGGTATTACCAGTATACAATTGAAGGTAGTATTGATGGAGTCACATACACACAGATAGCATCAAAGACAAATACAAATCCTGCAACTGATGCAGGAGATGCATATAATGTAACTGTTACTGCCAGGTACCTCAGGGTCAACCTGACTTACAATTCAGCCAATAATGGGGTGCATATAAGCGACTTCAGGGTTTATGGTACCCTGAACACCATTATTCCGAAAGTAAATGCCATAACAGCAACAACCGGTACAGGCGGTACTATCACTCCATCGGGTACAGTTTCTGTAGCTGATGGTGGCAGCCAGGCCTACACAATCACACCGGCCAGCTATTACCAGATCTCAGATGTACTGGTTGACGGGGTATCAGTGGGAGCAGTGTCAGGTTACACTTTCTCAAATGTTACAGCAAACCATACTATTTCAGCTACATTCTCAGCCCTGCCGAATATCGCACTTAATAAAACAGCGACCAGCCAGTCAGTTGACGGTGCTAATGTTGCTTCAAGGGCAAATGATTCCAATGGCACCAATGCCAGCTTCTGGGCCGCTTACCCATATTCCCGCTGGTGGATGGTAGACCTTGGTGACAATTATGATGTGACTGACATAGTAATCCGCAATTATGTTTGGAATGCAAGGTACTATCTGTACAATATCGAAGCAAGCCTCGACGGGATTACATTTACAAGGATCGCGGAGAAGACAAATACAAACCCTGCAACAGAGGCAGGTGATCCGTATAGTGTAAGTGTTACTGCCAGGTACCTCAGGGTCAACATGACTTACAATTCAGCCAATAATGGGGTGCATATAAGCGATTTCAGGGTATATGGAACACTTTCCCAGTCGGGATCCAAGGGAGTTGCCACACTTTTCACCAAGGATGAAACTGTGACAAAGGAAACTTTCACCTCGGAACAGGAAAACAGGGAGATAAAACTTACGGTTTATCCGAATCCTTTCAGAGATGAATTTAAGGTGTGGATAGATGCTCCGGAAGATGAACTTTTCAATATGTCAGTTATTGACGTTAACGGAAGGAAGTTATATTCATCTGTTAAAGTTCCTGGCAATACTGAAGTAACATTTGATAAACCACTTGATCCGGGAAGGTATCTTCTTGTAATTGAAAACAAAACCAAACGTTTTGTTAAGAATATAGTGAAGCTCTAAAGATTCCTTTAACGTATGAACTGCGGGATGTGCATTTTATAACACCCCGCAGTTTTTTTTTATCCTGGTATCAGCGATCCCCGGCGTTTTAAGAATTCTGACTTAAAACAGGTTACGACGGTGGCTTTGTTATTTAAAATCTATGCTTAACTTTACAGGAGTTGAATTTTGTTCTATTTTCCTGAAAAATTTCAAGTTTGGTTTTTAATAACTTTTATTCCAATTACTGATGGTTAGAAGATTATTAGTCATAGTACTTGCAGTCATTATGCCTCTTGCAGGCTTTTCTCAGGAAAGATTCCGAAGCGGCGTGTTCCTTCATCACTCAACAGGTGAAAATATATGGGGGCCCAATGGTTCTGCCACAAGCATCCCCCTTGAAATAGCAGGATATAATAACCTGCATGGCTACAGCGGCTCTGACGCCATCTCGATGAACCAGCTTTGGTGGCCGTCGGGAAGCAGCAATGAATGGGAATACTGGCACAGGATCTTTGAAAACAAGGATCTGGCAAACGCAGATATACGCCCCATCCTGACGGCAAATAAGATCGTTGTGATCAAATCCTGTTTTCCTTCTTCAGGAATGAGTGGAAGAGGGACTCCTGCAGATACCCTGAATCCGACATTAAAGTCTGTTTACAATTATAAATGGCATTGGCGGCATATCGTCAAAGTGATGAAGCAGCATCCTGAGAATTTCTTTGCAATCTGGACCAGTGCTCCCATGACTGCAGGCCAATCCAACGCTACTGAAGCAGGATTCTCGAAAAGCTTCTGCAAGTGGGCAAAGGACACCCTCGCTGCAGGGCTCGATCCGGTGACAGGTACCTTTCCACGGAATATTTATGTTTTCGATTACTTTGCAAAAGTGACAGATATAAGCGGATTCCTTTTAACTCAATATGCTGTGTCATATTATGACAGCCATCCTAATTCAGCAGCCACCGCTCTGATCGCACCTCAGTTTGTAAATGAGATCTTTAATGCTGCCATCTCTTATGAAACGCCTGCAACTCCCCCTTCAAATGTTGCATTGAATAAGACTGCTTCATGCCAGTCAAACGAAGCAGGACGTGAAGCCTGGAAAGCAAATGATTCCGACGCCACCAATGCCAGCTTCTGGTCTGCCTACCCTTATCCGCGGTGGTGGATGGTTGATTTAGGTGATAACTATGATATTACATCAGTGGTTATCCGCAACTATGTCTGGAATTCGAGGTACTACCTTTATAATATAGAGTCGAGCCTTGACGGTATCAATTATACCAGGATAGCCCAGAAGACTAATACCAATCCGGCCACAAATGCCGGTGACAGTATTACGGTGAGCACAACCGCCCGCTATCTTCGGGTAAATATGACATACAACTCCGCAAATAACGGAGTTCATATAAGCGATTTCAAAGCATATGGTGTTCTTAATACAGTTATCCCGAAGGTATATGCACTAACAGCCAGCGCCGGTGCAGGAGGCACGATAAGCCCATCAGGCATAGTTTCAGTTTCTGACGGGGGCAGCCAGTCATATACCATAACGCCGGCTAGCTACTACCAGATCTCAGATGTCCTGGTTGATGGGGTATCGGTGGGTGCAATCTCAGCTTATACTTTCACCAATGTAAAAGCAAACCATACTATAACGGCGACCTTCTCAGCGTTGCCGAATCTAGCGCTTAATAAGCCGGCTACCAGCCAGTCGGTCGACGGGGCGAACGTCGCTTCGAGGGCAAATGATTCCGACGGTACCAATGCCAGCTTCTGGGCCACCTACCCGTATCCGCGGTGGTGGATGGTTGATCTGGGTGATAACTATGATGTTTCATCGGTGATTATCCGCAACTATGTCTGGAATTCGAGGTACTACCTTTATAATATAGAAGCAAGCCTTGACGGCATCAACTATACCAGGATTGCACAGAAAACCAATACCAATCCGGCCACAGATGCAGGAGACAAATATACGGTGAGCACCACTGCCCGCTATCTTCGGGTGAATATGACATACAATTCTGCAAATACCGGGGTCCACATAACAGACTTCAGGGTGTATGGGGTTCTCAATACCGTTATTCCGAAGGTCTATGCAATAACAAGCAGCGCCGGTGCAGGAGGTACGATAAGTCCATCAGGCATAGTATCAGTTTCTGACGGGGGCAGCCAGTCATATACCATAACGCCGGCAAGCTACTACCAGATCTCAGATGTTCTGGTTGATGGGGTATCGGTGGGTGTAGTATCGAGTTATACTTTCACCAACGTAAAAGCAAACCATACTATAACGGCGACCTTCTCAGCGTTGCCGAATATAGCGCTTAATAAGACGGCTACCAGCCAGTCGGTAGACGGGGCCAACGTCGCTTCGAGGGCAAACGATTCAGACGGTACCAATGCCAGTTTCTGGGCCACCTACCCGTATCCGCGGTGGTGGATGGTTGATCTGGGTGATAACTATGATATTACATCGTTAATTATCCGCAACTATGTCTGGAATTCGAGGTACTACCTTTATAATATAGAAGCAAGCCTTGATGGTATCAACTATACCAGGATTGCACAAAAGACCAATATCAATCAGGCCACAGATGCAGGCGACAACTATACGGTGAGCACCACTGCCCGCTATCTTCGGGTGAATATGACATACAATTCTGCAAATACCGGGGTCCACATAACAGACTTCAGGGTGTATGGTGTTCTCAATACCGTTATTCCGAAGGTCTATGCAATAACAGGTAGTGCCGGTGCAGGAGGTACGATAAGCCCATCAGGTATAGTATCAGTTTCTGACGGTGGCAGCCAGTCATATACCATAACGCCGGCAAGCTACTACCAGGTCTCAGATGTTCTGGTTGATGGGGTATCGGTAGGTGCAGTAACAGCTTATACTTTCACCAATGTAAAAGCAAACCATACTATAACGGCGACCTTCTCAGCGTTGCCGAATATAGCGCTTAATAAGCCGGCTACCAGCCAGTCGGTCGACGGCGCCAACGTCGCTTCGAGGGCAAATGATTCCGACGGTACCAATGCCAGTTTCTGGGCCGCCTACCCTTATCCAAGGTGGTGGATGGTGGATTTAGGTGATAACTATGCTATTACTTCGGTAGTTATCCGCAATTACGTCTGGAATTCACGATACTACCAGTATAACATTGAATCGAGCCTCGATGGAATAACTTTTACCAGGATTGCAGAGAAAACCAATACAACCCCGGCAACTGATGCGGGTGATGCATATGATATCAGTGTTACTGCGAGATACCTGAGAGTCAACCTGACCTACAATTCAGCCAACTCAGGTGTACATATAAGTGATTTCAGGGTATATGGAACTCTTTCACAATCCGGATCCAAGGGGCTTGCAACAGATAACCCGATGGACAAGTCAGCTTCAAAAGAAAGTAATGCCACAGAGACTGAAAACACAGAGATAAGACTTAAAGTCTACCCTAATCCTTTCAGCAGCCAGTTTTCAATAAGGGTTGAATCACAGGAAGATGAGGTATTTGATATGATTGTATCTGACCCCCGGGGAAGGGTAATGATTACAAAGAATGAGATAAGGTCAAATACCGATGTTGTTATTAATGAGAGACTTAATCAGGGGTTTTACATTCTTAGGCTGACCAGTAAGAAGCATAGTATCATAAGGAAGATAATATGCAGATAACCTGATAATGCATTATCGGGAAGTTCAGGAAAGCTGGTATGGGATCAGTATGATCCAGTAATAAACAATTCCGGCTGCTTCGCGTAATGTTTTCAGGAAGTTTCTTTTTCCGGATCCTGTTGTGAATTTATCAGGAAGTGAGATTATTCCTATTTTGATATCCCGCCCCAGGACCTTTTTATATATCATGGCCGTCCTCCTGGAATGAGCTCCAAGGCTTACAATATTTATACCCTGTGCCGTAACTCCTGTATCTTTGAACCATTTCCTGAATGCCAGTACACTTGCAAGAGTCTGGTTTACAGTTGTTTTTCCGCCCGGGACTGCAATAACTTTCAGGCTGTCGGCACCAGCTCTTATAAGTTCTTTCCTGGCAGTCTCTGCCAGTGAGTTATAATCATAAATAAACCTGTGCTGGCCATCGATGGCTCCAATATCGTACTTTGAATTTTTCTGAAAGGGGATAACCAGTTTTTTATTTACTGTTAATTCCTTAACAAAGAGATTTCTGTCTCCAAAATCTCCCATGGCATCATTGGTGAACTGGATCATCAATGAATCTATCTCTTCCAGTCCTGCCTGCCATGTGACACCATACTTTTTCTCCTTTCTGCCCGCACAGAAACCCTGTAATATGGAGTCATTTACCCATATACTGAAACACGCGCGATCCTTACCATCGAGCTCACTGTAGGCTGTTACCTCGATAGTGTTGGGACTGTCTTCCCCGGCTTCTTTAAGTTTGTTTTTAAGGTCAAAGATCAGGTACCCATCCATTGAAACAAGGCAATATTCCTGTGTACTGAGGCCGGTTGTCACAACATACTTGTAATTATTCCTGCCATACTCATCATAGGCAAGGTCCAGGGCAGTGTCCGGAAGCCAGCCTTCAACAACTAGTATATCAGCATCAATTCTCTCTGATCTCGAAAAATAATCTGAACGCGAAAGCTGGAAAACCAGGATCAGAAAAGCGACGAAAACTATTATCAACACTGCGATAATTACTCTGATTCTCCCTGGAAAATTGAATTGCATGATATTCTGAATGATATTCAAAAATAGATTATTCTTCTCAGGAAACAACACCGCACCAAATAAAGCAAATATGGTCATTCAGGTTGAGTGAGCCGAAAACAGCAGAGCGGTTGACTGGCTGAACCCTTCCGGGATAAAGTACTCATCAATTTATTGGTATAATTAATCAAAAAAAGCATAATTTAAGATATTGAAAATGAGCGTGTAGGTGTTTTATTTCCGGGGTTTTATCAATCAGGTCCATGTAGCAGATTGGTTTTAATTTTCTGCAACAGTATTTTTGTATCGCGAAATCTGGAATATTCCAGAGTCGATTTGTTGAAATATATATAATTAGTTTTATGTATAATTGTATATATTGGATGATTTACATTCGAAAATGCAATATTCATTTACAAGGTTGTTTAATAACAGGAAGAGATAGATGAATAAAATAGGTTTATGGTTCTCAACATTTCTTAAGGATTTTTTTTCAGAGGGACATGAGCGAACAGTAAGAGCGAAGAAAAATATCCTTTACTCTTTCCTTATAAAGGGTCTTAGTATTGCAATAAGCCTGGTACTTGTGCCCCTGACCCTTAAATACGTAAACTCAACCCGGTACGGGATCTGGCTTACTCTGAGTTCTATTATTGGATGGCTGAGTTTCTTTGATATCGGGTTCGGCAATGGATTGCGCAACAGGCTTACCGAAGCTATCACAAGGGGGGAATATGAGCTGGCAAGGATCTATGTAAGTACAACATATGCCATTCTGAGCATTATTGTTGGTATAGTGCTGGTAGTGTTCTTTGTCATTAATCCGTTTCTTAGCTGGGCAAGTATCCTCAATGCACCAGCAGAAATGGCTTCTGAGTTGAGCTTGCTTGCAATTATTGTATTTGTTTTCTTCTGTATTCAGTTTGTATTGCAGCTGCTCATTACAATCATGACTGCGAACCAGGAACCTGCAAAAGCGTCATTTTTCGGATTGCTTGGCAGTCTCACATCATTGATAATAATCTTTGTCCTCACCAAAACCACAGAGGGCAGTCTTGTATACCTTGGTGCTGTTTTCAGTATTGCACCGGTTATTGTTATGATAATAACCAGCTTATGGTATTTCAAAAATGAGTACCGGCGATTTTCTCCCTCCATCAGGCATGTGCAGTTTAAATATGCAAGGGATCTGATGGGACTGGGTATTAAGTTTTTCGTACTCCAGGTAGCTGCAATTGTGATCTACCAGACCAGCAACCTTATTATCGCACAGCTCTTTGGTCCTGAGCAGGTTACCCCTTATAATATTGCATTCAAGTACTTTAGTGTGGTTACCATGGGAATGTCAATAGTTTTGTTACCATTCTGGAGCGCCTTTACAGAGGCCTGGACAAAAAAGGATATCGCCTGGATAAAAAACACGATGAGAAAATTAAGAGTTGTATGGCTCCTTCTTACCGCCGGAACCATGGTGATGCTTATTTTCTCTAAGCTGATCTACAGGCTGTGGGTGGGAAGCGAAATTGTTGTCCCCTTTGCTTTATCTGCATCAATAGCATTGTATGTCATCATTTATGCCTGGAATGGAATCTATATTAATTTCCTAAACGGGGCTGGAATTATCAAGCTTCAGCTATGGTCAGGCATCTGGGGAATGGTACTTAATATACCTCTTGCAATATTCCTCGGAAAAAAAATCGGGATAATCGGGATAGTCCTGCCAACGGTCTTCCTTGGTGCAATTAATATGATCTGGTCGTCAATCCAGTATAGAAAAATTATTAATTTTAAGGCCACCGGAATTTGGGCGAAATGATCCATTCATGCTTCTAAATTACGTTCAGCTTTATTAATCCGATCAAATTGGCAGTATCAAAATCAGATAACGTTTTAGAATCCCGTGAATTTCAGATGGATGCGAAGACAAATGTCTTCATGAATGTTTTCTGGATAGGTTTTGCCATCTATACACTTTTCTTCACAATACTTGTATCGAATATCGTTCCCTACAGGTTTGTTGTTGTCTTTCAGATGGTCCAGTTTTTTGGTGTCTTTATCTTCCTGCTTGCTGCATTTTCGCTGATAAGGTTCAAATTATCCAATAATTATCTGCTTACAGTATTATCACTGTTCCTTTTCTGGCAGCTCATTACTGTGATGAGGGGATTTATTTTTGAGGTTGAATATATTAAGAATTCGCTCCTTGATCTCTGGTTCGGGATACTTATCTACTTTGCACCGGTGATAATGCTATTCCCTAATATAATTGCTTCATTTAAGAAAATATCCAAAGTAATTATAATTCTGGGTATCTTTTTCCTTCTCTACGACATGATCTTTATCAAGGATCTCCTGTATCCTTATGGCGGTAACCGTTTGAGTCAGGCACTAATAGAATACTTTTCAAGGAACCTCAGCATGGCCTGCGGCTTTCTACTTTTTACATATATCTATAATTCCGACAAAAAGAACTTCACTGCCCTCGGTATTATAGTGCTCACCTTATTGCTCTCAGCAATAAGGGCCAGGCGCAGCCTGATGTTCATGACAATGACAATCCTGGTAATCTCCTATATCATTTTCTATTTTTCAAATAAAGGGAAAGTAACAAAGGTTATATTTTCTATCATACTGATATTGTCTCTTATTATGTATGGTGCATATGTCTATACATCCCAGAGGAACGGAATGTTCGGGCTTCTTTCAAGCAGGATGTATGAGGATACCAGGTCAGGTGTGGTCCAGAATTTTTATAACGCCATGTCAACAACCGACTGGATATTTGGTAAAGGCATCAACGGGATCTATTTCTGCCCCGGCATAGATGAAGGCAACAGGATTACAATATACCGGTCAGTGATTGAGACAGGTTACCTGCAGGTTATTCTTAAAGGCGGGATATTGAGTCTGTCACTTTTCCTCTTACTCGCATTACCGGCGATGTATCTGGGGTTTTTCAAATCGAAGAACATCCTTGTAAAAGGAGCCGCAGCCTGGATCCTCTGGTATATTATAAATATGTACTCGTCAACCGGAAATGGGTTTGTAATGACATACATACTGGTATGGGTTTCTATCGGGTTATGCTTTCATAAAGGCATAAGAGCAAAAACTGATACTGAAATGAAAGTTCTCTTACAATAAGAATTACATGAGGATACTCTGGTTCATAAGTTCCCCCTCACCCGCATCGGGGCTGGTTAAAACTGACTCAGTAATGACAGGGTGGGTTTTTTCCCTGGAAAAATTTATTTCATCTGATAAGAATATTGAGCTCGGAGTAGCATTCCCTTTTGGTTATGAAAGTCCAAAGAACTTTAAGGTGGGAGATACCAGCTACTTTACATTCCCGGTAGGAAGAGAAAAAGGTAAGATAGCAGGTTTATACGAGAGATGGACTCATAAAATTGAACCTGAAAATGATATTGACAGTTATCTCAGGGTAATTGATATTTTTAAGCCCGACCTGGTTCATATCTTTGGAAGTGAATCATCCTATGGAAGGATAATTTCCCGGATCAGCATCCCGGTAATACTTCAGATACAGGGTAATCTCACAGTCTGCTCATTGAAGTACTTTGCAGGATTTACTCCCTGGGAATCAGTTAAATATTCAAATATTAAGAGCTTTCTGCTGGGGTATAATACATGGCATCAGTTCTATAAATTCAGAAAGAGAGCCCTCCGTGAAGAGGAATTCATGAGGAAAGCGAAGTACATTATCGGACGGACCGACTGGGACAAGTATATTACCAGGATCATGGCCCCTGATAGTGCTTATTTTCATTGCGAGGAAATTCTCAGGGAACCTTTTTATTCGCTTAGATGGAAGGGAATTACCAACGGGAGATTCAGACTTTTCTCTACTTTAAGCGGATCAACATATAAGGGATTTGAAACTATCCTCTCAGCAGCAGCACTTCTGAAAAAGAATACAAACCTTGACTTTGAATGGCATATAGCAGGCATTGATGAAAGCCATGAAATAATAAAAATAACCGAAAGGTCGGGGAAACTTAAATTTGCAGACAATAATTTTATATTCAGGGGATTAATGGGCGCTGATGCTCTTGCTGCAGATCTTGTTTCAAGCGATTGTTTTGTTCATCCCTCGCATATAGAAAATAGTCCGAACAGTGTTTGTGAGGCTATGCTTACGGGTACTCCGGTTATTGCAACAGCAGCCGGAGGTACAACAAGCATCTTACTGAACGGTTCAGAGGGCTTGCTTGTTCAGGTTGGAGATCCCTATGCACTGGCCGGTGCAATACTGGAATTAGCAGGCTCACCTGAAAAGCGACTCTTGTTTTCCGAAAATGCACGACAGAGGGCACTGCAAAGACATAATCCTGAGAAGGTACTGGAGACAATGTCGGCTATCTACATGAATGTTATCAAAACAGATAAGAAATGAGATACCCGCGGGTGATAATAATCGGCGAGACTTTCCGGCTATATGGTGGCGGAGGAATAACCCTTACCAACCTGTTCCGCGACTGGCCCAAAGAAAACATCGGCGTGGTTACAAACCTTATCAGCCTCACCAGGACTGATACCGGTTATTCTTTTTACCAGCTTGGCAGCGAAGAGATCAAATTCCCATGGCCTTTTCACCCTTTCCAGACTTACTTTAAATCGGGAACATATAGTTTCGGAAGTGCAAACGATACTGACACAGAGCCACAAAGTACAGGGAGCCTCTTTTCGAGGTTCAAAAAGTATGTCCGCCCGGCTTTTGACGACCTTCTGCACAGGACTGGACTCTATTCCACATTTTATAAGATCAAACTGAGCGACAACCTGAAGAAATGGATAATCGATTTTAAACCGGATATAATTTACGTTCAGCCTTTTTACCATAATATGATGCGCTTCGGGAATCTTGTTCACAGTGAACTCAATATCCCCTATGCTATCCATATCATGGATGACAGTGTTATGTATATCAACAGGAGCATCTTCTTCAGGAAGTCAATCCAAAAAAGAATTAATGAAGATTTCCATGAACTGGTCAGTAATGCCGACGTTCCCCTGTGCATATCAGAAGCTATGGCTGAGGAATATACATCCAGATATAATAAGCCATTCCTTCATTTCAGGAACCCTATTGACACAGGTAAGTGGCTGCCATTCAGCTGGAAGAATAAGGAAGGAATAATCAGCCCTCTCAGGATTGTATATACCGGGCGTACCTTCCCCCCTTATTTTGAATCTCTTATCGATGCCTGTGTTATTGTCGATAGACTTAACAGCAAAGGTGTCAGGGTAAATCTCGATATCTCCTCCATAGATCTTAATCCGAAATTCATGAAAAGAATTAAGGATATGAAAGGTATTGGCTTTTATCCGACTGTAAAAGCATCTGAAATACCTATACTGATAAGTCAGTATGATGTTTTCCTGATCTGCGAGGATTTTGACAATGAAGCAAGAAAATACCTGAAGTTCTCAATTTCAACACGCGCCTCAGAAGGAATGATCTCGGGTGTGCCAATTCTTATTTATGCACCTGCTGATTGTGCACTGAGCATTTATGTTTCACAAACCGGATCTGGACTTGTAATAGGAGAGAGGGATGTCAACGGTCTTGAGGAAGCCCTGGCACAAATACGTTCCGACCAGGAGTGCAGGCAAAAAATATCTGCCAATTCAGTCAGAACGGCATTGGATGACAGTGATTCGAAGATTGTACTGGAGAAATTCCGGATTGCCTTAAATAATGGTAAGAATGAATAAATTCCCCAGGATACTGATTATCGGTCAGCCATTTAATGATGTGACAGGTGGAGGGATCACAATCTCAAACCTGTTCAGAGGCTGGCCATCCGACAGGATTGCCGTTGCAGCAACGGGTCACATGTTATATTATGTCACCACAGATATCTGTGATACATATTATCAGCTTGGTAATGAGGAACACAGATGGATCTTCCCTTTTTCGCTTATTCAAAGGTCTTTTCCATCAGGGCCCAGAATATATGAAAATAAGGATACAGTTTCGGTAACAAGGCATATAAGCACATGGAGGTTTGAATTTGTAAATCATGTTTTCTATCCCATCCTTTCGTGGATAGGACTGATCCATGTCTCCTCCAGGATATCGCTTTCCCCGGGATTCAGGAAATGGCTGGAAGAATTTAAGCCCGATATACTATACCTGCAGGTTTCAAGCCGTGAGACTATCAGGTTTGCTTCAGACCTGGTCCGGTATCTGAATATCCCGTCAGCTATTCATATAATGGATGACTGGCCATCAACAATCAGCAATAAAGGACTTTTCAAAAGATACTGGAAGAAAAAGATACATAGGGAGTTTCAGCAATTACTAGATATTGTTGATCTTCATCTCAGCATCAGCGATGCCATGTCGGTAGAGTACCAGAAGAGATACAACAAAAATTTTGTTGCATTCCATAATCCGACAGACCTCAATATCTGGCTTCCTCATTGCAAAAAGGACTTTACCATCAGGCAGGATAATATCAGGATCTTATATTCTGGAAGGATAGGTATCGGCATAGCTGATTCGCTTATCGAAGTGGCTGAAGCCATTGACCGGCTTAATACTGAAGATCTTAAAATCAGGCTTTTCATTCAAACGCCCACTGAGGAACAGAGTATCCTCGACAGGCTTTCAGGGTATGCATGCGTTATCATTAATCCTGTTGCCGGATACGATCAGCTTCCTGCTATTTTCGCAGATGCAGATTTACTTCTTCTTGCAAACGATTTTAATAAGGATGGAATAACTTACCTTAAATATTCAATGCCTACAAAAGCATCAGAATATATGATTTCAGGAACTCCTATTCTTGTCTATGCACCTGAAGGAGCCGCTGTATACCAGGCGATTGAGCAGAATGAATGTGGTTATTGCCTTAACCGGCAGGGGTCACAGGGAATCATGGAAGCTATAAGGTTCCTGTGCGGGGATGAAGAATACAGAAAAAGAATCAGCAATAATGCAGTTAATTATGCAAGGAGAAAATTCGATGCAATGAAAGTAAGGGATGAGTTCAGAAATAAGCTTATCTCAATAACTCCGGAAATGAAGAGAACCGGCGATGAAGGAATTGGGAAAGTGTAATAATCTGAAAAATTAGAAGGAAGTAGTAATATTAAATAAAAAATGGATTCCTGTATATATATATGTATCCCGGTTTATAACCGGATAGAGTACACCCTCAAGTGTATCAATAGCATAAAACGGCAGCCGGTAAGGAATTTCCGGATAATAGTATGTGATGACGGATCCACAGACAATTCAAGTGAAATCATCAGGGAAAAACACCCCGATGTTGAAATAAAACAGGGAACAGGTAACTTGTGGTGGGCCGGTGCAACCAATATGTGTGTTGAAGAGGCTCTCAGGATCGGTAAGGAAAATGATTTTATCTATACCCTTAATAACGATACTGAGGTTCTTGATGATACATTTACTGAGGCAGTTGCACTCACCGAAAGGTTCCCAGGATCCATCGTAGGTTCGGTAAATGTGTTCTTCGAAGAACCTGGTAAAATTGAACCTTCAGCTTTTAAAAAGACCGGCGGATTACTGTTCGGAGAAATGCCTCTGCGGATACACAAACTCGGCGACCCGGTACCGGCAGATACCGATTACCTGCAGGTCGACGCTTTCGCAGGCAAGGGTGTTCTGATTCCATTTGCTGCATTTAAAAAGGCAGGCCTTTATAATTCTGAAATGCTTCCTCATTATCATGCAGATACTGAATTTACAATCAGGGCAGGAAGATCAGGATTCAGGTTACTATATTCTTACAGGTCCAAAGTATTATCACATCAGTATCTTACAGGGACCGGAACTATGAACAAGAGCTTCCGTGAATTTTTAAGAAGCTTTAGCAATATAAAATCAGCAATACATTACAGGTCAGTTGTAAATTTCTCAAAACTGGTTTATGGCAGGAATTACAGGATATACCTTTTATGGCAGCTGACACGTATATTCCTGGGATATTTTAAGAGATTCCTGAGAAAAGAGTACAGTCAGGATATAGCTAAGTGACAACAATGCTGAATAATCGACCCATGATATATATCTGCATCCCGGTATTCAACAGGATCGGTTATACACGGAAATGCCTGAGGAGCATATATGAGCAGTCGTATAAAGAATTCTCAGTGATTATCTGCGATGACGGCTCTACAGACGGTACCGGCGATATCCTCGCTTCTGAATTTCCTGAGGTTACTGTGCTTAAAGGTACAGGAGACCTTTGGTGGTCGGGCGGTACTAATAAATGTGTTGAATATGCGCTGAGAACAGCAGGGAATGATGATTATATATTTACATTGAACAACGACACTGAACTGACCGGTGATACTCTGAATATACTGGTTGACTTTGCCGGCAGGAACCCAAAGAGTATAGTTTCGTGCGGGAATTATTTTAATAACGAAAGGCAGAAGCTTGAAGCGACTGCTTTTGTTAAGAAGAACCGCTGGCCATTTTCACTCTATCACAAATTACTTTTTCCGTGGGGACAAAATGCCGGTGATCTTAAAAAGAAAGTCTTTGAAGTCGACTCTGTATCGGGAAAGGGAGTTCTTATACCTGCTGAAGTATTCCGGAAAGTTGGCTTATATAATGCTGAAAAACTGCCGCAGTACCATGGTGATACTGAATTTACCAGGAGGGCAGTCAAAGCCGGTTACAGGATTTTCATAAATCTTGATGCAGTGATATATACTGACCAGTCTGCTTCTGGTATCGGACAGGTTAACTCCAAGGTAAGTATCAGGGAATTCATTCATAGTTTCAGTTCAAAGCGATCAGAGAACTATTTGCCTTCCCTATACTACCGTTCGAGGCTGATATATGGATTAAAATGGCCCGTATATCTCTTATTCAATATTTTTTCAATTAAGGCAAGGTTCATTAAAAGATATGTTCTCTTTTTGAAAAGTACATAATTACTATTTTAAAGTCCGGGGAAAAATCCGGTATATTTGTTCATGGCCTGTGAGGTCTTTTAATTCAGATATGGTTCAGTTAATATGATATTGCTTTTGCTTAACCTTATAATTGTAAAATTTATTACTGTATGTACAAGCTCCTTTTAAAAGTCAGAAAAACACCTCTTGATTTTGATGTTTCCTTTAAAGAAAAACTGCGTATAAATACAATTAATGCCTATTTATTTAATCTGTGTTTAAAGGACAAAGAGTTGTACAATGCTCTGTTTCAGTCGGATATTCTGCTGCCGGATGGAGTGGGGGCCCAGATGGCATCGAAGTCCCTAACAGGAATAAGCATTAAAAAAATATCGGGTTATGAACTCTTTATTCATGAGATGGAGAAGCTCGACCAGGTGTCCGGGAAATGCTTTTTCCTGGGAAGTTCAGAAAATGTTCTTTCATTGATAAGGAACAGGCTGCAGGTAGAATACCCGAATGTAAAATCAGGATTTTATTCCCCTCCATTCAAACCTGTCTTCTCCGTTGAGGAAAACCAGTCGATGCTTGATGCCATCAATTCATTTTCTCCTGATGTGTTGTTTGTGGGGATGACTGCGCCGAAGCAGGAAAAGTGGGTTGCAACACATTTTGAAAGGATTTCTGCGAAGCATATCTGCTCAATAGGTGCTGTATTTGACTTCTACGCCGGTACTATTAGCCGTGCTCCGCAATGGATGATTAATCTGGGACTCGAATGGTTCTACCGTTTTATAAGGGAGCCTAAGAGAATGTGGCGACGATACCTGCTCGGTAATACAATATTTTTATATAACCTGGTGAGTCAGAAAATCATAAGAGGCAAAGCCAGGTAACCCCTGAATGCTCCTTCTGCAATCTGCTATTCAGATAACTTCTCAGGCAACTCCTCCGGGTAAATATTCCGGAAATAAAGCGAGTCTATAAACATGGTCTTCACAATCAGGGAGTCCAGATTTCTCATGGAGTGGAACGGATCAAAGAAGTTACTCTTATCCTTAGTGAAATCACACACATAATTGAAATCATAGGTTTTCCCGATAGAGGATATGTCGCGAAGAAATACATTGTATTCATTCTTCAGTGAGAACTCATCTATTTTCCCCAGGAGAAGGAGATGAGTAGGGGGATTAAAGAAGAAGAGATTAATACCATTTTCGTCACAATATGCACGGATCTTCTTCAGATCTTCCAGGAAGGCATCCGGGTATTTATACATTTTGTAGAATTTCCCTGTTTGTTCGTCAATCTTCTCCTGCCAGTAACTTTCCATGCTTGTAATTTTAGGGATACCAAGAGTCGTTTTTTCTCCCTTTAAAAAGTCTCTGGCTATATAGTATATGACTTTAAAATTCGTTATATTAAAGATATAGGTGAAAAAATTTGATGATTTGAGCGCAGCTTTAAAGTAGTCGGTATTATTATATTTATTATACATATCGAAACTTATTCCTATACAGACATTTTTTAATTTCTGGTTTTTTGTGGCAAACCAGAAGCTGTCAATAAGTTCAGGGAAAGTACATCCTCCATATCCGAAATTGTAATAATCCTCACCTGTCACTTTCTTAATGGTTGCTACATTCAGATTTTGTATCCTCGAATCGCCTATAAGAATATTCGGCAGGGGGTCCTGCTTGTATCCTATTATCCTGGAAAGCCTTTCATTCAAAGGGAAAGCAATCCTGGTCTTGACATCCTGGCTTACCATCCTGGTATTAAAATAATTATAAGGATCGATAATAATAACTATTGCTACATACGCCAGGATAACAAAGGCAACAATTATACTTATGATTGTTTTTTTATTCATATTCAATTTATGTTCTAGTTGTTAATGATCAGTGTTGTATCGCCAGGCTGGTTAAAAAAGAGTACAATGATTATTATTAAAACAATTATAACAATTTCCCTGGTATTTAATGAATCAGGTTTCTCAGATTTCAGAACGTATTCTTCTTTTCTATAGAGCCATTCAATAAATAAATAAAAAATAAGGATCAATACATTCGAGATTGTAGCTGTAAATCCATTTCCGAGCGAACGGAGTTCATTGACCGATACTGTAAACAAGTTCGACGACAGGTTTAGCAGGATATTGTATGCATCATGGATCGAATTTGATCGGAAAAGTGTAAGCCCTGCCAGGATTATGATCGCAGTAACCAGATACCCGATCAATGGTATTAATGTTCCCTTCAGAGATATTCCGGATTCTTTTTTCGGGTTGGCCGGCTTAATTACAGAAGGAACTACAAGTAATGCGTTAAATAGCCCGAATGCCACTACAGAAATGTTTCCACCATGCCATAACCCTACAAGACAGAACAAAACGAAAAGATTCAGGAAAATAATCCAGTTGCCTTTCCTGGTTTTTTCAACCGGGAGATAAATATATTCTTTAAGCCAGCCGATGAGTGAGATATTCCATTTATTCCAGAATTCATTCAGGTTCCTCGACAGGTACGGGAATCGGAAGTTTATGGTAAGGTTTATGCCAAAGAGTCGTGCAGTACCTGTTGCTATATCGGAAAGACCTGACAGCTCACCATAGATCTGGATCGCGAATGATACTAGTCCGGCCAGGATTGTCAACCCTGAATAATCCGTATAATTATTGAATATTTCATTTGCATAAATGGCAAAGTTGTTGGCAATGACCACTTTTTTGAATATACCCCAAATGATCAGCTTTAAGCCGGAATAAATATTACCCTTATCGAACTGACGGTTCCCGAGATATTGAGGCAGGAGAGTTGTAGCTCTTTCAACCGGCCCGGAGAACATCTGGGGGAAGAAAGCGACATAAGCGGCAAAGGGTATAAAATCGCCGGCAGGTTTTATACGGTCCCTGTATACTTCAATACTATAGCTCAGTGCCTGTAGAGTAAAAATAGTGATCCCCAGGGGAATACCGATCTTTAATACTGACAGTGAGAGTTTAAACCCCAGTAAATCAGATATGGCACTGAACCTTTCAATGAAGAAGTTATAATATCTGAAAACAACAAGAACCAATAAGTTTATTACAATACTTATTATGAGATAAATGGTTCTGCGTTTCCTGTCTGGTGATGATGAGATCAGATAACCCGTCCCAAAGTTTACGAAAGTTATGAAAATGACCAGTATAAGGAACTTCCAATCCCATAATGCATAACAACCGTAGCTGGCCACCAGCAGGATAAGGTTCTTAGGTTTAATACCATTGAAGTTCTTATTCCAGTATAACAGGAGTGCTAAAAAAAGGATACCTGAAGTGATGAATAATGGCATATTATTGTGATCTGGTATTATTTTCCGGCTTCGGGCATTTAATTTACAACTTCTCAGAATTGTTCATATATGAACCCCGCACTTTTATTGATTCCTGCTAAAATAAGTATTGCAACTGATACAATTGCAACAAGCCAGAAAACCAGCCTGTTATTAATAATTGCCATCCTGATGGGTTTCTTACCCGTCTCATCCCTGTACTCCGAGGCTAATACAATAACGAACCCTGTTGCAACCAGTATAAAGTCTTTTGCAGCCAGCCCTGTGTTAACAGGATTACCTGAAAACCCATGGCCCCCAAACATACCTGAGAAGTAGAGCATTGCTTCACGAAGGTCCTTTGTAAAGAAAAAGACATGTGAAACACTAATAAAGATGAGGGTGAATATCCTGCTTAGTGACAGGTTCAGCCATACTGGTATCCTGCTGCTGACTTTAAGCCTTGTTTTCTTGGTGAAAAACTCATAATTGATGGCTATGCCCTGTAGCAGACCAAGGATAACAAAGTTCCAGCTGGCCCCGTGCCATATCCCGATAATTATAAATGTAAGAAATACAGCATAAACGGACGCCCATTTGCCCCATTTGATCCTTTTAAGGATAACACGTTTGAATATATAATCATTACACCATGTTGTAAGTGAAATGTGCCACCTCTTCCAGTATTCAGTGACGCTGGTTGCAAAAATCGGGCGGCTGAAGTTATTAATCAGGTTAATACCAAACATCTTTGATATACCAAGAACAATATCCGTATACCCTGAAAAATTAAAATAGAGGTAGAAAAACTGAACAAAAAAGTTTAAGATCAGGATTGCCCCGGAGGCGCCATTGATATCACCATTAACAGAATTTACAAAGTAGGCCAGCCTGTCAGATATAACAATCGTTTTAAAGAATCCCCACAGCATCTGCAGCATTCCTTCATAAAACTGCTGTTCACTCCAGTTAATACCCTTGTTGAGTTGTGGCAGCAGGGTTCCCGTCCGTTCAACCGGACCGGATATAAACTTCGGGAAATAAAGTATAAACAACAGGAATTTCCCGGGATTTGTTTCGGCTGGCTTGGTACCGCGCTTAACATCAATAATGTAGCCTATCGACTGAAATGTGAAGAAAGAAATTCCCAGGGGGATAATAAGTTTTAGATATGGTCCATCAGTTGGTAAAGATGATCTTCCAATTAATGCTAACAGATTGTCAATAAGGAAATTAGTATATTTATAAAAGACAAGGAGGCCTATATTTATAAATATTGATGCCTGATAAAGAAACGTCTTTAGTACAGGTTTTGTCGAGCGTGAAACAGCCAGACCTGCAGCGTAATTGAAAAGAGCGAAGCAGATTGTGAATATCAGAAAATTGAGAGAGAAACTGTAAATAAAAACGGCACTTGCAACCAGCAGTACTATCCATCTGTAAGATGGTCTGACCAGGTAAGAAAGGAATAAGGTTATAATCAGAAATGCCAGAAACTCCACTGAACTGAATTCCATATCCTGCTATTTGTTTTTTTCTATTACTTCAACTATCCTGTTAACAAACAACTTTGCTGCCTTCATCGAGAGCAGTTCATTAGGATGGGCATCGGCCACTGATGTTGCATATTCCGGTTTCATGAAAAGTCCACCTTCAGTCTCTATATTGTTGAAATCGAACAGGAAAATATTATCACCGGGTTCATCCCACTCTTCTTTCACCCATGTTATAAATGCCCTTGCTCTTTCAGCCTCATCAGGAGTGGTTCCATTTTCAACCTGTGCCGCCCCTGTCCAGATAATGAATTTATTATCCGGAAATTGTTTTAACTTATCCCTGAGGGCATTATATTGAAGTTTGTAATTAGCAATGGTTTTCTTTTGTGAATTGATGTCAGGAACAGAATCATCAGCAAGGATGTTGCTGATCGGGAAACAATGTTTAAAGCATATAATATCATATTCTGACGCCAGCATCTCCAATGTAGGCTGGCCCATGAATGGAGTGGTTCCGGCATTCTTAACCCAGATGTTGTAATAATCATACGGATTATTTTCAATCGGGTAGGGAGCATCCGGGAACCATCTTTCAGAAAGGGCATATTTTGTTCCTGCACTCCTGTTATATTCTTTCATCAATTCAGGAACCATGTTCTTCCCCAGTCTCATGGAAATACCTGCAAGTCCGGATAGTTTTCCCTTCCAGACATTCTGCCCTGTACTATGATGCAGGAATAATATCCTCACATCGGGGTCCTTATATGTCACTTCATTCATACAGGAGATCATACTGAACGGCGTAAAAAATATCAATAGTCTCAGAATACTCTTCATGCTTTTCATCAGGTGACAGGGGATTACATTTTTTCCTTAATCTTTTTCCCGGTAGGACTTATCGACATCTGGTCTTTCAGCACATAGATCTTGGGTATTTTAAAAAGGGCCAGGTGATTTGCGCAGTGTTTTATTATAGTGTCTTCAGTGATATAGCTTAATGTACCCTTCCTGACAATTATAGTAGCCTTGAGAGCTTCGCCCTGGATCTGGTCTTCCACTCCTTCGATAGAACAGTCAACCACTTCCGGGATCTGCAGGATGACAGCTTCAATCTCCTTGGGGCTCACACGTTTCCCTCCAACCTTTATAATCTCTTTCTTCCTGGCTGTAAGATAGATATATCCATCTTCATCAACAGTACCCAGGTCACCCGTATAGAGCCAGCCATCCCGCAGTGCTGCTTTTGTTCCCTGTTCGTCGGCAAAATACCCTGACATTATATTATCGCCGCGGGCTATTACTTCACCGGTTTCTCCTGGATTTACGGGTATGTTGTTTTCATTTACTACCCGGAGCTCAACACCCGGAATGCCTTTTCCCATCGATCCCTTTTTCTTCTCATAAAGCGCAGGCGGCAGATAGGAGAGGCGTGCGGTGGCTTCTGTCTGACCATACATTACGTAAAACGAAACTGATGGGAAGCTTTCACGGAATTCATCAATAAATACTGATGCAAGTTTTCCTCCTGCCTGTGTAACATAACGAAGATCGGGGAAGCTGGTTGTCTTGAATGAATCCGACATCCTGAGAAGGATCTGGAAATGACTGGGTACCCCGGCAAATCCGGTGCATTTGTAATCTAAAAGGTTCTTAATTATGGTACCCAGGAATATAAACGAATTATTGAAAACAATGGACCCCCCGATCCTCAGATGAGTATGGAGAAGGGATAGTCCGTAACAATAGTAGAAAGGCAGAACAACCAGCATCCTGTCGTTGCTGGTAAGTTCAAGATATTCAAGTATCGATTTGGTATTGGCAATGATATTCCTGTGCGATATCATTACACCCTTTGGTTTACCGGTCGACCCTGAGGTGAATATTATTTCGGCACACCTGTTGTCATCGAACGGTTCAGGCACGTATTCAATTAATCCTGTTTTTTCACCGGGTTCGCTGAGTCTCTTTGGTGTAAAACAATTCAATGAATTCACCGGCAGGGTATTGATAAGGTCTTCTGTAAGAAAGACCATTTCCGGCTTAGTAAGTCCTGCTATATAATTAAAGTTCTCTGTTTCAATTTTCGGATCCAGGGGGATACAGGTATTACCCGATTTTAAAATAGCGAGATAGGCTTTCAGAAAGAAGAGGTTATTGGGTGAGAGGAGAAATACATTCTTGTTCTCTCCGATTTCCTTCTTTATCATTCCGGCAAGCACCGACGACGATGTAAAAAGATCGTTATAGGTAATGCTCTCTTTTCCTTCGAGAAAAGTCTTGTCTAATTTTGAGGTGTTCTCAAAGAAGTAGTCGAATACATTCATCTCTGTCATCTTTAAATTATCCAGGTTAAATTTACTTTTCAGTCTACCGGATAGTCTTCGATCGGATACATTCTCAGATATTCAGTTGTTTTCCTTTTTCTTTCAAAATTCCTGAAGAGCGACTGTATCCTATCTTCAGTTTCATTCATCACCTGTGCTACTTCAGCTGCTGAATAACCATTTTCGAAGCCATACCAGTAAATATCCATAAGGTTATAGGGCATCTGGTAGAAAAACTCTTCCTGGGTTTGCTCCGCAGAATAGGTGTCGGTTGTCGGAGTTCTTTTTATTATTTCCTCGGGCACTTCAAGGTACTTTGCAAGCTGGTACACCTGTGTCTTATATAGGTTTCCAATAGGCATCAGGTCAGATCCTCCATCTCCGTATTTTACAAAGAAACCCTGTTCCCGCTCATGCTTGTTTGGTGTTCCGACAACTGCATAATGCATTAGTTCCCCGTAATAGTATAGCATCGACATTCTCGAACGCTGTTTGAAATTTGATGCTGCGACAATCTGGAGGTAGTCACGTGTGGGAAGGATTGCTTTTCTTGATTTGCCCTCCTTATCAATTACTGTAAGCGAAAATACAGGAGGCATATTGTTAAACAATCCCGTTTGCCCGATTCCTATCTTCATCTTGTCTGTCCTGGGATCATAATCGCTGAACAGGTGCTTTACAGCTTCATCCCTTCGTTCATAACATCTGAATCCAGAAAGTGTGTTTGTGATCTCTTCCTTGATTACTTTTACCCCGAATTTATCTGCAAGCTTTCTTGCCAGGTTTTCGCTCTCGGAACTGGAGTCTTTTTCCGGCATAATTATACCAAGTACTTTATCGCTTCCAAGTGCTTTTACTGCGAGGGCAAGGCATACAGATGAATCAATCCCGCCGCTGATGCCTATTACAGCACCATGCCTGTTTAGCTTCCTGGTTATATCTTCCGACATCTTGCCGGTAATCTTTTCTACTGCAGAACCAACGTCCTCCAGTAAAATAATATCTTTCGAAAAAGGTTTTTTCTGTTTCATATAACAACTTTATCTGTCACTAATTTAAGATTCGGTAATTCCCTTGATGAAGGGTGATGCTTTCCCATGAACTGATGATGCAGCAGGTGTGTGGAAACAACACAGGTCAGGAGCATGTTTTCTATTTCTGAGGAGGTACCGGTTTTATTGATCTTTGAAATTATTCCGTCAACTGAATCAAAATTAAAAATGCCGGCATTCTCAAATTGTTCTTTTGAGAGCATGAACTTAATTAGTTCGGGTGTCTTTTCTGACAGGAAAACATTTTTTGTAGGTGCCCTGTATGGTTGCTTTGCCCGGGTAAGTATGCTTTCAGGGATCTTATTCTTCAATAACCGTTTCAGAAGATATTTCTCATTCAGTATCTTCAGCTTAAAATCGGGTGGAAGTGATGAACAGAACTCGATAACCCTGTAATCGAGGAAAGGATAGCGTCCTTCAATAGAATTGGCCATTGCCATCCTGTCTCCCTGCGACGACAGAAGATACCCTGACATGAAAACGGTTGTCTCAAGCCATTGGGATTTTGCCAGCGGCTCCCACTTTTCAAAGCCCTCGGGCAGACCCTTCAGAAGATCATCCAGGGGCGAATAATCACGGTGACCGCTTAATAAATCTCCCCGCAGATGTTTCTTAATATGATTTGAATTATTCCATCTCAGGAGGTGAGAGTATAATGGATTATCTGTATCACTGAGATTGTACCCGAAAAACATCTTCAGTACGTTCGTTGAAGATTGTTTCATCTGTGGCAGGTATGGGTAGAGTCGGGTGAGGAGTAGTGGCCTTATTCTTGAATCCGGATTGACCGCCCAGAATCTCCTGATCTTTCCCTCTTTGAAAATATTGTATCCTGCAAGTATTTCGTCAGATCCCTCGCCGGTAATTACAACCTTGATATTGTTATCTCTCACAAGCTTTGAAAGCATCATCATCGGTACCGGAGCAGTTCTGGTGACCGGGGTTTCCGAGTGCCATACAACCTGGGGAAAGTTCTCGGCAATGTCTGATGCGGAACATGTGAAGGACTTATGGTTTGTATTGAAATATCTTACTGCGTCTGTCTGGTAGGAGCTTTCATCATATTCACCCTCATCGAATTTAATTGAAAAGGTATTCAGCACCCCGGGCTCAATATCTTTTATATAGGCAACCGTGGCACTGGAATCAATTCCTCCGCTGAGGTATGCAGCTACTTCGACATCGGCCCTTAACCTGATCCTGACAGCATTTGTAAAAAGTTCATGGAACTCTTCAATTGCATTTCCAAGAGATAGATCATATCTCTTTTTGTCGAATCTTAGCTCCCAGAATCTATTGATTTTTAATCCATTGCGATTATATACCAGGAAGTGACCCGGTGATAACTCGAAAATATCCTTAAAGGCAGTATTTGGTGTCAGGGCTGTCCAGAATGTATATATCTGTGACAGGTTTACCGGATCAAAATTACATGGCACCCTTTTCTGTTCAAAAAGGGATTTTATTTCAGATGCAAAAGAAAATATTCCGTTACTAAGGTTATAGAAAAGCGGGCGGATACCGACCCTGTCACGGGCCATAAAAAGCTCTTCATCCTTATTGTCCCAGATTGCAAATACAAACTGCCCGTTAAGCAGGTTTAAACAGTCTTTTCCATGTCTGACATAAAGCTGAACAAGTACTTCCGTATCCGATGTGGTCCTGAATCTTACACCCTCGCCTTCAAGATCCTTGCGGAGCTCTTTATAGTTGAATATCTCTCCGTTAAAAACAATCCAGTATCTGCCGCTGCTATCTGAAATGGGTTGTTGTCCGCTCTTCAGGTCAATGATGCTCAACCTGACATTTCCCATTGTAACATGGTCAGACTGGTATATTCCACATTCATCAGGACCCCTGTAAGCAATTGCTGAAAGCATTGCTTCAAGGACCTTCTGTTTGTTTTCTATGCCCTGATAATCAATTATACCGGCTACTCCACACATTGCGTTAAGGATTATTGTGTTTTCCGGATAACAAAATCAGTAATTGCATTGATTGATTCAAAATTCTCTTCAACAAGGTCTGCATCAACTGTCTTGGTACCGAATTGCTCTTCCAGGAATGTAATAAGCATCACAAATCCCATTGAATCGAAGTAACCCTCCTTAAAAATCAATGAACTGTCCTTGATAGGCTCTTTCCACCCGGCAGTGTTCTTAACGATATATTCTTTTACTTTTTCTTTAATTAATGTTGGATCCTGACTCATAACAAGAATTTATTAATAATTTAATTTTTACTTATAGTAGTTGTTATATCGACGGTATATACTGTCTTTAAGCTTTATGTCGTTAAATACGATGCTGTAGTTCGTTATATTATTGAGCCTCATGGTATCAAGGGAGCTGGCCAGTACCTCCTTGCTGGTATAATTATTCCTGCAGACTATTAATATCTGCGAAGAGTACCTCATAAGGATAATTGCTTCAGAAACTATACCAAGAGGTGTTGAATCCAGTATGACATAATCATACTGTTCTTTCAGGATTTCAATCATTTCATCAAGTATCCCGGCCTCTATTAATTCTGAAGGATTTGGTAATGCGGGGCCAGCGGGTATGAATGTGAGATTCTCATACTTGGTCTTGATCTTAATTTCTTCGAGTGAGGCATGACCAACCATATAATTTGACAATCCTTTTGTGTTTTCGAGATTGAATTTCAAATGGAGCGTTGGACGACGGAGGTCGCAATCGATTACAATAGTTTTAAAGCCGACGGCAGCTATTGACAATGCCAGGTTCGAACTGATAAAGCTTTTACCATCCTGTGGCTGTGCAGAAGTGATCTGGATAACCTTGGATTTTTCCTTGCTTATTTTCAGAAGAAGATTGCTTCTCAAGGTTCTGAATGATTCAGATATTGATGAACCCGGGAATTCCGGTACAACCATTTCTGTTTTAAGAGGGTTATTAAATATGGATCCTATAATTGCTCCTTCTGATATCTGTTCGACTTCTCTTACACTTGTAATCTTAACATTCAGGAAACTCTTTATTATCAGGTAAAGTGTCGGTAATACAAAAGCAAAGAAGAGAGCCATCATATAGTTGATTTTTTCTCTGGGCTTCTTGATTTTGGATGTGACTTGTCGTGCAGGTTCAATCAGCTCATAATCAGGGAAATTAGATGCAAGTGTTATTTCTGCCTCTGACCTTTTCTGAAGAAGATATGTATAAATGACATCATTCAGCTGATACTTCCTCTGCATATTAACCATGTTCATTTCCGTCCTGGGAAGGTTAGAGATCTCTTTGGAAAGCTTCTCTGATTTGTATGTCACTTCATTTATAGAGAGGGTAATTGTATTAAGGTTATTTGTAACATGTTCAATTATAGCCTGTCTTTGCAGGTTAAGTTTATTCTCAATCTGCGCCAGGAAGAGGTTCTTTTCATTGCTGTTTGTAAGTATGCTGACTTTCTGTGCGTTATAGTTCATAAGATCAGTTATGAGCTGGGTCATGATCGGATCAGCCACATTCATTGATGAAGGGGGAACAACTCCCGCCATCTCGGTATTCGTTTTATAATATTCTATTACATATTTATAGTATCTCTCCTGTACTTTAAGGTTGGCCAGGTCGGTCTCGTTCTGGGTAAGCTGGTCGTATAACCTTTGTGCCTGTGAGCTGAGATCCATGACCTGGTTCGCCGATCGGAAATTCTTAAGCTTTGATTCTGAGATATTTAGTGAATCGGAGATCTCTGATATCTGTGAATCAATAAAATTAATAGTACTTCTGGCGATTTTGTTTTTCTTCTCAAGATTCTCATTGAAATATGCATCAACATAATTGTTCAGGAACGTGAGTATCTTATTCATGTTCTCACCTGTGAAACGGATGTTTATTATTGACGACATCGACGAAATAGGTCCTATCTCAAGTGTCCTGAGATATTGTTTTGCCAGGTAATCGAGGTTATAAAACTCAAAGTAGAAAGAACCCTTCAGCGATGATAATTCACGATTTGCATCCTTATTATGTGATACGACAAACCTGTAAAACTTGTTACTTATCGTCTTATTGAAATTGCAGATAGTGTCAATCTTGAGAGTGTTTTTGTCACTGATTATCTTGTTATCAATATAATTATATACAAAAACTTCATCTGCATTGCAGGTAAGCCTGAATGTGGAATCATTCAACAACGTAAGATAGAACTTTGCATTTATCGACTGGTTATGTGATTTATCTATATTTACAAGGAACGGTGATTCAAGATAAATCTCATGCGGCTGTTTGAACAGCCCGAATTTTTCCATGAAATATCCAACTTCCAGGTTCAGCTTACTTATAGTTGTAGAAATCAGCGCAAATGAACTGAGGTTAGTAATGTCATTTTCAATGGGTCTGCCCGGCTGGTAGCTGTTAAGCCCCTGGAAAAGGTTATTCGATGTAAGAATCGAGGAGCGGTTATCCTGTACGGGTCCGATGGTAGAGTTTATTTCGTATACCTTTATCGAGAACTTGTTGAAAGATACAGCCGTCAGTAAAAACGCCACGATACACCCTATATATAAATACCTTAAAGCATATACCTGGAGGAGCAGGTCTTTAATGTAATTTGTTGAAGGATCAGATTCATTATTGTTTTTCATATCCGGAAATTAGTTAGAACCTGCATTAAGTATCAAAGCAACTACAGCAATCACAGAAGTAAGTGTGGTTAACAGGGTTGTGAAGGTCGGGTTATTGTTATTCCATGCCAGCGACTTCCTGGGTTCCACAACAATGACATCATTGGGAAGAATGTAGAAAACATCCTTTCCTGCAATCTTTGAATTTGTAAGGTCAATCTTATGATGAAGTATTTTATCTCCCTGCTGCCTGATCAGTACAATACTTTTTCTGTCACCATGTTGAGTAATTCCCCCGGCCAGTGCAATAGCCTCATAGATATTAATATTGTCCTGCGTGAAAGTATAAACGCCTTCATTTTCAACCTGTCCTAAAAGCGATACCTTATTCTCAACAAACCGGACGATTACAGCCGCCCTCGGAATATACTCGCTGATAACAGACTGTATTTTAGCACTTGCTTCATTAACCGTAAGACCTTTAACCTGGATATTCCCGACAAACTGGAAGCTGATATTACCATCTTCATCTACAGGATAGCTTATCAGGACCTGTAATCCAGCATTACCCTGGTTGGCATTGAAGAGAGCATTCGACTGTTCATCAATACTCAGTACTTTAATATACAGATTATCATTTGGCATGATTTTCTTAAGCATCCTTGGATTGGATACCGGTTCGGTAATCTCATCTATATCGTTGAAATATTTAACTTTACTAAGAGGTACGCAGGAAATACCGGAGACTATTATTACAGTCACAATTACATATAAAATCCACTTTCCTTGTTTCATGTTGTTTAATTTAACCGTGTTGGTTTTTTACGACCAGTGACTCACAATTAGTAAATGTATTAAATTATATAGTATAATGCCAATTAACAGTAACAGACAAAAGCCTTTTTTCAATAATTGAACAGTCAATGAACATTACATATATTATTATTGTTTAATAATTGTTTAATTTTTTAGTCAGGGACCTTAAATTTTGTTGTAAAAATAAGCATTAAGATAATATATTGAAACCGTCGATTATCCAAATGCTGATGAAAAAGGACATTTGGATGTAGAGTGGTCAGGAGTTTATAGCAGATGATACCAAAAATTCTTCCATTGAATTATGAAAAGAGGTAGTTTGTCAAAAAAATGAAATTTGGATAATTTTAACATCTTATTATCTTTAATTAATACATTAATTTTGCCTGAAATCTGATTTGAATAATTAAACATAGTTTTACATCTGTTAAAAGAAGAAGTTAATTCAGGAAAATTTTGAAAATTTGATCTTATATAGCCTGGGAAAAGTGACAAAATTTAATAGACTGATAAAATGAAGAAAATACTTCTGTTATTGTTGGTATGTATTCCGCTCATCGGTTATTCTCAGACCAAATTCAGAAGCGGTGTTTTTCTCCATCATTCCACAGGGGATAATATATGGGGGCCAAACGGTTCTGCAACCAGCATCCCTATCCAGATCACCGGCTACAATACATCTCACGGACTAAGCGGTGAAAACCTGGTAACTATGGATCAATTGTGGTGGCCAACCGGTGATAACAACGAGTGGGAATACTGGCACAGGATTTTTGAGAATAAGGCACTTGCCACTGCTGATATAAGGGGTATTATTTCAGGCAATAAGATCGTTGTGATCAAATCGTGCTTCCCTTCATCCGGGATGGACAGCTGGGGTCATGCCTCGGATTCATTGACACCAACTTTAAAGTCAGTTTATAATTATAAATGGCACTGGAGACATATTGTCAAAGCAATGAAGAAATTTCCGGATAACTTTTTTGTCATCTGGACTAATGCGCCAATGACCTCAGGACAGTCAGATGCAAATTCCGCCGCACTGTCAAAGTTATTCTGCACATGGGCGAAGGATACCCTGGCTAAGGGGCTTGACCCGGTTTTTGGAACTTTCCCAAAAAATGTCTTTGTCTTTGATTACTTCAAAAAGCTTACTGATAACAATGGTTATCTGCTTAATATGTATGCTGTTGATCCTGGTGACAGCCATCCCAATGCAGCAGCAACAGCCCTTATTGCCCCGCAATTTGTAAATGAAATATTTAACGCATCAATTTCATATGAATCTTTTTACTCAGGTGTGGAAGATAATAATATGGACGGGCTTAGCATTTATCCTGTACCTGCAATGGACATCTTCACAATCAAAAGTGATAATATCCTGACTGACATTTCAGTTTATAACATGCAGGGAATACAATTGATTAACAGGAAAGTCTCAGGAAATAATATTGAAGTTGACATGAGTAAGTTCGACCAGGGCCTATATATGGTTGTTGTCAGAAACAGCTCATACAAAGAGTCCAAAAAGCTTATTATGAAATTGGGACATTAATATAACTTACCTTGTTTTACGGAATGATTATATAAACTCCTCAGCTTTCTCGTCAGATCTGCCAATAAGATGATTTTTGATTTAGTACGGGATAATAATATCCGGGGGAATTTACTTATAAACATCTGCAGGAATAAGAGATAATATATAAAAACCAGTTAGATTTTAATCATATCAATCACTGAATCTGTTCTTATAGAAAATTAATTATATCAATAACATATTTATGGGGAAGAAAGCATTAATAACAGGAATAACCGGGCAGGACGGTGCATATCTTGCAGAATATCTTATTAAGAAAGGATATATAGTATATGGTATAAAGAGAAGAAGCTCTCTCTTCAATACGGAGAGGATAGATCATCTCTACCAGGATCCGCATATTGAAAGCAGGAACCTTATACTTCAGTATGGCGACCTTAGTGATTCGATGAATATAACCAGAATAATCCAGGAATGCCAGCCTGATGAGATATATAATCTTGGCGCTATGAGCCATGTGAAGGTCAGTTTCGATGTGCCTGAATATACCGCCAATACTGATGGAATAGGAACACTCAGGATACTTGAAGCTGTAAGACTACTTGGATTAAAGGACCGTACCCGTATTTATCAGGCAAGTACATCAGAGTTGTATGGTCTTGTACAGGAGGTCCCGCAAACTGAGAAGACTCCATTTTATCCCAGGAGCCCGTATGCAGTTGCAAAACTTTATGCCTATTGGATTACAGTTAATTACAGGGAAGCTTATGGCTTACATGCAAGCAATGGCATTCTCTTTAACCATGAATCTCCGATCCGTGGCGAGACGTTCGTTTCAAGGAAAATTACCAGGGCGCTTGCAAGAATCGTCCTAGGACTTCAGGAAACACTTTTTATGGGAAACCTTTCTTCAAAACGTGACTGGGGGCATGCCAAGGATTACATCAAAGCCATGTACCTGATACTTCAGCAGGATAAGCCCGACGATTATGTCATTGCTACCGGGGTGACAACAGAAATTCGCGAATTTATCAGGAAATCATTTGCTTGTGTAGGGATAAGTGTCTCATTTACAGGCGAACATGAAAAAGAGACCGGAACACTTAAGAGTATCGATGAAAACCTGTTTAAGGAAAAAGTCGGAATTGATCATTTGGATGAATTTAAAAGAAGGATTGATAAAAATCCGGTTTTAATAAAAGTCGATCCTGCCTACTTCAGACCGACAGAAGTGGATCTTTTGCTTGGTGACCCGACCAAATCCAAAGAGAAGCTTGGCTGGGTACCGAAGTATGATCTCGACGGATTGATCCTCGATATGGTTACTTCCGACATGGCCCTCATGAAGAAGGAATTCTATCTCAGGAACGGAGGCTATAAAACCCTTAATTACTTTGAATAAAAACTATGGAAAAACAATCAAAAATATATGTAGCAGGACATAAGGGACTTGTCGGATCAGCCATCACCAGGAGCCTGGAGGAGAGAGGTTATAAAAATCTGGTATTGAGAACATTGGAGGAGCTTGATCTGTCTGACCAGAAAGCTGTTGACAATTTCTTTTTGGCAGAGAAACCGGAATATGTATTTATTGCGGCTGCACTGGTAGGCGGTATTGTGGCAAATAATACCTACAGGGCTGATTTCATCTATCAGAACCTTATGATTCAGAACAATATAATTTATGCAGCCTGGAAATACAAAGTAAAAAAACTCCTGTTTCTTGGTTCCACATGCATATACCCCAAAAATGCACCTCAGCCGTTGAAGGAAGAATATCTTCTTACTTCAACGCTCGAATATACCAATGAGCCTTACGCTGTTGCAAAAATTGCAGGACTGAAGATGTGTGAGTCATTTAACCTCCAGTATAAGACCAATTTCATCGCGGTAATGCCGACAAACCTGTATGGCCCTGGGGATAACTTCAACCTTGAAAAATCTCATGTGCTTCCTGCTTTGCTCAGGAAAATCCATCTTAGCAAATGTCTTGAAAACTCAGATTGGGAAACAATAAGAAAAGATCTGAATAAAAACCCGATAGCCGGGATAAATGGATCATCAGACGAGGCTGCTATATTGGATGTCCTTCAGAAATTTGGTGTTTCTAATAACGGAAAGCCAGGTGAGATTCAAAATGTATCGGTTAATGTATGGGGTACTGGTACTCCCCTAAGGGAATTCATGTTTTCCTCCGATATGGCCGACGCATGTGTATTTGTAATGGAAAATGCAGATATAGAGGATATTGTAAAACTAAGTCCTTCCAACACAGAAGATGATTATCACGCTCCTCATTTTTTAAATATCGGAACAGGGGAGGAGATAATGATAAAAGACCTTGCACAGAAAATAAAGGAAATGACCGGGTTCAGGGGTGAGATTAAATTTGACACTACCAAACCTGATGGTACAATGCGCAAAGTAACTGATATATCAAGGTTGAAGAGCCTTGGTTACAGGCATAAGTACGACCTGAATGCCGGATTAAAATATGTATATTCATATTATCTGAATTCTCTTAAATAGCCATGATTTTCAGAGCAGATTCTGAAATACAGGATTCCTGCTCCGAACCAGCATGGTTTACTATTGACGGCCTGTATGAAAAGAAAGTTTCTCATACAGGCTGTTTTATTATTTCTTTCTTTTCTCATGAATTATTAAGGTTATTGTGAGCCAGTTGTTCTAATTCCCCGTGCCGGCTGGGATATTGACTCGTGCTATGTTATTTATTAACTTTGAGATAAGTAATAAAAATTCTTCGGGGTTTAACCTTAAAATTTGCTCTATGAAAATACTAAAATGGCTTGCAGTAATTTCTGGTGTAGTCGGAGTAGTTATTGTATTACTGGGGATGATCTCCTGGATCCTTGACAAGAGTATTTTACCGGTTGATTATGTGGTAAATTATTTCCTTGTTTCCAACAGCTTTTTCCTGATCGCCCTTACCTTATTAGGCTACATTATCTGTTGCCAGCTTAAAAAGGAATAAGTCGAACCACTGTAAACTGGTCCCCTCCGGTTTCACAGGTCCGGCATAAGGGATACTATATTTTCAGGATACATATTGAAAAAGTACAGCACGTTACCTGATGGAACAGGTATATGAATACAGTTAACTTAAAGTGCTAAATATCAGATATATATAAGATTGCGGCGAAGAGTGGAGTTATAATCCTGTCCTTTTAAAAACAGTTTTTACAGTCTTAAACAGGATTATAAAATCAAGTCTGAGCGACCAGTTGTCGATATATGCAAGATCCAATTCCATCCACCTGTCAAATTTGATCTCGTTCCTGTTTGGCTCAATCTGCCAGAAGCACGATAGTCCAGGCTTAACCGACAGTCTTCTGAGCTGCCACCTTTTATACTGGAGTGTTTCCTGTTTTAGTGGGGGCCTGGGACCGACAAGCGACATTTCACCTTTCAGAATATTAAATAGTTGTGGTAATTCATCAAGCCCGGATTTACGTAGAAATCCTCCTATCATAGTTACACGAGGGTCATCTTTTATCTTAAAAACCGGTCCATCAGCCTCATTCTCAGCTTCAAGATTATTCCTCAACTGATCGGCGTTGGACACCATTGTACGAAACTTATAGAGATCGAAAGTCCTTCCCCGGAGTCCGACCCTTTCCTGTTTATATATAACAGGACCCCTGGATGTCAGTTTAACAAAAACAGCAATTGTTACAAAGAGAGGTGAAAGGAAGATCAGACCCAGCAGTGAGAAATTTATATCCATGATCTTTTTAATTGCCAGGGCATATGAATTAAAAGGAACATTTATGAAGGTGAGGAACTTCTCATTCTCAATGGTGGTCCTGACTGCATTTGACAGGTTTAGTTTCTCATCAGTATAATGGAGCATGAATGTGACACCCAATTCCTCACATGACCTGATGACACTCCTGGCTTCAGAAGGTATTACCTTCTTCTTCATATAAATAACCTCATCGATAATGTCAGCTTCCATAAGGTCACCCAGAACTGCAATATATTCTTCAGGCAAAAGAATGATTGTCTCGACATACTTCTCTTTCAGCTTTTCAGACGTCGAAAAGATTGATACAATTTTATACCCCCATTCTTTCTTTTCAATAAGCTTGTCAATAAATGGAATTGATGTATCGTCAGCGATAATCACAACATTGACATAGTTAAATCCCTGCGCCCTGTATGTTTTGAATACTTTATATTCTGTTATCCTGACAATCAGAAGGGAGGTAAAACCAAATATGGTGAATTCGATCAGGAACAGCCTTGATATCCATGCCATTTTAAACAGGAAATATATTACCATCAGCATAATGACAATTGCCAGTGCCGACTGGAGGTATTCATAGAACAGGACTCGGTATCGTTTGGTTCTTGGTATCTCTGTAACGTTGATGAAATAGAGGACAATCAGCCAGAATGGCATTATTATCAGATACAGGATCAGGAAGTTCTTCTCTGTAAAGAAAAAACCGCCGATTCTGAAATAATTTATGAAATAGGATAGCTGAAACGCAATGGTAATGGCAAGGATGTCAATGGATCCAAGAATTAAATTCACTAATTTCCATTTTCTTACGAATGGGATTAGTTTATTTGTTACCAGGGTTCTGATGAAGTTCATAAATCAGTGTTATTCTATGAATTTTGATCTGCCTGATAGACCTTCCTTGTGCAAAAATATGTTATTCCTTTGATTTCAGTCATATCAAGGACTTTAAAGCCTATATCCTCAAGGGCTGAATTAACATTTTTCCGCGAAAGGAATCGATCGGTACGTAGGTCTAAAACTCTATAGAAAAAGCTGAGAAAGGGGAATTTTGATCTTGACCCGCTGTAGGAACTTGAGGGCTGCTTGTCAAGCGGGTTTTGATAGAATATATGTTTGTAAGGATTTTTATTATCTGCAAAACATCCGACAAAATAGCATTTATGAGGGATAAGGTGATAAATGGAGTGAAAGAATCCCTTAACGTTCTTGACCTGGTTCAGAGGAAGAAGGTTGACAACTGTCTGTATATCTTTAAGGTCTTCTGTATCGTAGTAGTAGTGATGCATTGAGGAAAGGACAATAAGATCACTCGATTTAGCAAGGCCCAGCCAGTCGAGATATGAATAGAAACTTTCTCCACCTTCAGTTGCTAAAAGTTCCAGAGCAGGTTTTTTTAAACTTAGATCAATTGCTTTGAGATCCGACTCAGACTCCTTTTTTACAGCAGGTTTCTGCGAAATATTTAATTCCTGGATGTTAGTTTTATTACTCATCTAACTTAACTTATGCACTCAATGTTCTGATATTCAGTTTTATAACGGCGTTTGATATTTTTTATCCAATTAATAAAATGTAGTTGCCTTTCAAAAATGAATTTAGATATAATGAGTATTCAAGTCAATAGACTGGGCCTCTGCAGGGCATTTGCGGCAATTTTTTGAAGTTTGATTAATCAACAGAAAATTGATGTCTGTGTACATAATCAGGTCATTCGTAAATAAATCAGGCTACTTTATCAAAAAGGATTAATATTTATTAACAAATCTTGTATTGCCTGTTGATAGAGAAGTATCTATACTTGTAATATACACAATATCAATGGTATATGAGATGTTTTTCTGATAGCTGACAAACTATTTGTGACTATCCTGATTTTGACCAATACCTGATATTTGTAGATGAAATTCAGCAACCAGAATTATTATGGAATTTCACAGTTTCTGGATTGATTTTACAATAATTATATTTGATCTGAAGGGATAGAAATAATTAAAAATTGTTAGAACATGAATGAATGCTTTTCAATAAGTCCGTCTGGAGAAAAATTCCTCCTGCCAAAACCGGAAGATTACAGGAACGAATATGAAAATCTTAAAACAAGAATAGAGAGCGAGCGTAAAAAGGGCCGGGAAATCGTCGTGGTAATGGGTGTGGGTTTCGTTGGAGCTGTGATGGCTGCGATTGTAGCGGATACAACCGATAAGAATGGACAGCCTTCAAAATTCGTAATCGGGATGCAGCGTCCGAGTGCCAGGAGCTTCTGGAAGATCCCGATGCTGAACCGTGGAGTATCACCTGTCAAGGCAGAAGACCCTGAGGTTGATCCGATGATAGCCCGGTGTGTTAAAAAGAAAAAGACACTGATAGCAACCTATACATACGATGTACTAAAACTGGCAGATGTTGTTGTGGTTGATGTCCAGTGCGATTATATTAAAGCTGACCTTGGAAATGTACGTAACGGGCAGACCGATATGGCAGCACTCGAAGCCTCCCTGGGTGTTATTGCCGAGCATATTCCCCATGATACCCTTGTTCTGATCGAGACAACTGTGGCCCCTGGGACTACTGAGCAGGTTGCATATCCGATAATGAAGAAGATATTTAAAAAGAGGGGAATAGAATCGGATCCCCTGCTTGCCCACAGCTATGAGAGGGTTATGCCGGGAAAGAACTATGTTGCAAGTATCAGAGATTTCTGGAGGGTTTGCAGCGGCATAAATGAAGAAGCTAAAAGGAGAGTGGTGAAATTCCTAAATGAGGTACTTAATACTGAGAAATTTCCATTGACAGTCATGGACCGGCCGATTGAATCGGAGACAGCCAAGATTATTGAAAACAGCTACCGGGCAACTATACTTGCCTTCCTTGATGAATGGAGCCTGTATGCTGAACGTAATGGTGTCGACCTGGTAAAAGTCATCAAGGCTATCAAGGTACGTCCTACTCACAGCAATATGATCTTCCCGGGGCCGGGAATAGGAGGATACTGTCTTCCGAAAGATGGCGGTCTGGGAGTTTGGGCTTATAAGCATATTCTGGGTTTTGAAGACGATATTTTCAGGATTACACCATTGGCAATTGATATCAATGACACCAGGGGATTGCATGTCGGACAGCTAACCCGTGATGCATTGCGTAACATGGGTCAGCCTATAGCCTCGGCCGATGTTTTAATCCTTGGTGCAGCCTACCGCGAGGATGTTGGCGATACAAGGTACAGCGGCTCGGAGATTGTCATCAGGAAGCTTGCTGAAATGGGGGCAGAGATAAAGGTACATGATCCTTACGTTGATCACTGGTGGGAATTTGAACAGCAGGATACTTATCCGGGTCCGGGTCAGACCAAGGCAAGGTTTTTCAGGAACCAGGAGAAGCTCAAGGAAATTCACGTAGAACAGGATCTTGGCAAGGCGCTTTCTGAGGTGGATGCTGTTGTTTTTGCGGTTCCCCATAAATTATACCTTGATCTTGATCCTGATGAAGTGGTACAGACTATCGGACATCCTGCAGCAATAATTGATTGTTTTGGTATTCTTTCAGATGATAAGATAAGGCGTTATTTCCAGCTGGGCTGTGAAGTAAAAGGACTGGGCCGCGGCCATATCCAGAGACTAAAGGATGAAATGCGTAAACTCTGACCCTGTTTAACAGGTTATCAACTATCAGGTTGCGAGCAGTTCAGCTTACTTATGTTAAACAGCTTATTTCTTTGATAATGGCAAGGAATTATTTGACAAAGTGAAATTTATTTTTGCAGATATATATTACATTTGACCCCGGGGAATTTGATTTTAAATTTGTTCTGACAGTAAAATGAATGGTTTATCAACCCTCGTTGTTGAGGGTACATCTAAGACGCCACATATTGACTTAAACCCGTTTACCGGGGATTTAATTATTTCCGGGAAGTCAATTCCGGAAAATGCAGCAAAAGTTTATGAGCCCATTCTTTTGTGGGCACAAAGTTATATTCTTGCAGCCAGGCCAACCACTAACATAAGGCTTCACCTGGATTATTTCAATACAGCTTCATCTATCTGGCTGACAAAGGTTCTGAAGGTCCTTGTTAAGATCAATGAACCGGATTATGTTTTGTTCATTCACCTTTATCTGCCAATAGAAGATTTTGATGAGATAAATGAAGTCGATGATCTGAAGGATGCATTTACACCAATCTCCGACATCTATGTTGGTGCAATTCCAAGTATCGGTCTTAAGGTATATGGTACCGGCGATAATGGAGAGGTGATCAGAGACAGACTTGTCTTTATTTAAAAAGTGCTGGATCCGTTGACCTTACATTGTTCTTAAAGGCTACCACAAATGCCTGTGGATAGCCATGCTGCCGCACACTGTTCTGTAATTCCTTGGCTGGCCCCAGGGTAGCAAACTCCCCTACACAAGTTCTGTAAGCGCCTGCATAGTTATATTCAAAGGTGTCGTAGGTCTTATTATTGATATTTATCTTATAACTACCTTTTGATGCTGTATTTGTAATAATCTGAACCCTGTAAACAACTACATCTTTCTTCTCCTGGGTTACCTGGCCGGGTACTTTGGCAGGCTCGGCTTTTTTGGTTTCAGGAACAGTGGTTGCTGGCTTTGCAGGTTCGTTTTTCGCTGTAACAGTTTCTTTTACAGCCTGTTTAGCAGGTTCAGTTTTTGTGGCTTCAGTAACAGGAACCTCTTTTTTAGGTTCTTCACGGGTATTAAGTACCGGAGCTGCGCCTTCTGTTTTTGGTTTTTCATTTTTTGCAAGAGTCGCAGAGACAACGGGTTCTTCGAGCAGATCAGGATCGAACGACCTGACATTATTCCTGAACACCACAACGGTAGCCTGGGAATAGTCGTTCTGGATGAATTTGTTACGAAGCTCTATGGCCGGTGCAATGGAGCTGAATTCCCCGACACAAAGCCTGTAGGCTCCCGAATAAAGATATTCATATATACTGTAATCCTTACCTTCCAGGTTGATCAGCTGCCGGGTTTTAGGATTAAAACTTGTCAGTATCTGCACCCTGTATATGATATTATCGTCTTTACCTTTTGGCTTTTCCACTGTGGCAACTTTCCTGTCGGTAGCTTCTACCGCAGGTTCAGAAACGATCATTACAATATTACGTGAAGCAGGATTTGTAAAAAACTGTGAGAGGGTCAGCATTTTATCTGGCCCGCTGTTGCTGAGGGTTATTTTTATAAGCCTTACTGATCTTTTTCCGGATTTTTCCTTTAAAGTATAAAAAGCGGACTTTCCGTCTGTCTTATCCATCGTAAAGGCAACATCATCATATAATGAGTTGACGGGAGCTGAGATGTTTACCGGTGATTCCCATGTGTTTATCCTGAATTTGCAGACAAAAATATCATAGCCACCATAACCGAGCAGTCCATCAGAGGAATAATAGAGATTATTACCTGCATCTAGGAACGGATACATTTCATTTAACCTGGTATTTATTGCATCCCCTAGGTTCTTTGGTTCTGACCAGCCCGATCCTTCCAGCTGAGTTATAAACAGGTCCATTCCACCTAATGAACCGGTCTGGTTGGAAGAAAAGATCATCATCTTACCGTCAGCTGACAGGGCTGGATGAGTATATGCTGCTTTTCCTGTACAGAAGCTCAAAGGCTTTTCATCAATGACCCATTTTCCCTGTTCTCCCTCTGCAGAGAAAGTAGCTTTAAAGATTTTTTCAACGCCATCAGCAACTGAGTATTTGGTGAAATACATCGTTTTAAAATCTTTTGTGAAGGTAACAGCCTCAGCAGGATATGGAAATTTTCCCGAAGGAGAAAAGACCTTTGGATTTTCAGTCTTATTATCCTTAACAACGGCAAACATGCCATCAGTTTTGCCGAAGGAGATATGCTCGGAAAGCATATGGTTACCGAGTTTTGAGGACGAAAGGAAGAGAATCCCGTCCTTATAGAACTGTACACCAGAGGCGGGAGGGATAATACTCAGGTCAAATGTGTCAACCCGTATGTAACCTCCTGGAATAAGGGTATCAGGCTTAATATCTGAATTATAATTTTTATTTATTCCATGGCTCATTCCGTTTATGGGACAGAGTTGAGCGGCAAGGAGCAGGAATGGTATTATTTTAAATATTTTCTTCATGGTACCGGTTTTACCAGTGATATACTCTGGAAATTCCAGATTTGATAGATGATAAATTGATTCCTATAGCAATCTCTTCAACCAGGGGTGTTTTATAGAAAGGTGAATTATGAGGCATTGAAAAGAATGCACCTACATAAAAGGAATTATACCTGTACTGGAAGAAGAATGAAAACCTGTCGAAATCATTGAAATATGTACCTACGCAGAAACTTCCGGCATATAGTTTTAATGCAGGTTGAATCATATCAAGAATATCCCCGGAGAATTTATCATCTGTATTAAAGATGATTGAAGGCTCAAGAAGAATGTTACGCGATCTGCTCAGTACCAGCTTGTATCCTGTATTAAAGAAGATCTGGCGCGACACCGGTATAACATAGGAACTTGTAGTATCAGGGTTTTCCGGTGTTCCCATAAGATTGGTTGCTGAAATGCCTGCATAAAAATTGGTCCTGTAATAATATAAACCGGCATCAAAGTCAGCAAATGTCTTTGAAGAAGATGCTTCTCCCAGGTCGCTGTTTCCGGAATATCTATTGAAAATAACTTTAGCGGCAACACCCACTGAAAGGAATGAAAGCGAGTTCTTATCAAGCTGAAAATGGTAAGAACCAGCAGCAGCGACCCCTGTATTGCGTGTTGAACCGTTATAATCGGTAAATACATAACCTCCAACACCAATATTGGTAAATTCAGGAATACCTGGTGAGGCGATATAGTTTTCAGCTGTTTTTGACAGCCTCATGTTCCCGCTAAGCATCTGGGAATTTGCATTTCCAGTCTTTCCCGCTAGAACATCCACGGAGAAAAAATCCTTTGTTCCCGCTATTGCCGGATTAAGGATAAATGGTGTCAGTATCCTGTAAGAGACCGGGTAAAAAGGAGTCTGCTGTCCTGATGAACTCAGGGTGATTGAATAAAGCACAAGAACAGCAATTACTTTAAGTTTTACCTGTGAGGGAAATTTAAAGTCCATTAAATCAGTTTTTTAAACTTTAAATTGTTTAATCTTTCAATAATAACATAAAGATATGAGTAAAAATTGATTCTTTATACTCATTGTTTTAGATATTTTATGCTCTCATTAAAATAATGGAATTCAACACAGGTAAAATTTTATAGGTTTTTGTTGTCACCCGGATCAACGAAACAGATTGTAAGAGATAAGGTATATGCTTTTACTTCCTGTTACCGGAACCGTTCATGATGGTCTGTTCCTGCTTATGTCACTAAAGGAAAATGTGGATATCACTCATAAAAAAAAGGATGCCAGGGGGTAGGCATCCTTTCTCCCAAATTAAAACCAACCTGATTATTTATGCGTCAGCATAAAATCCTTAACAGTAATGTTGCCGGCAGCTATATTCACATCCGTAAAGGCAACTGTATCATAATTCTCCTTTGTGGCAAATACTGAGTATTTACCGGCGGGGAGTCCTATAATCCCGTAGTGGCCGAGTGTATCCGTAAGTGAAGTAGCTACGACAGTATCCTGTTCAACCCATACCTTAGCGTTTGCAATCTTAACTTTTGATGTATCAGTAACCATCCCCATTATCCTGCCGGCATCGGAATTATTTACAGCTCTGATGACTGGTTTGAATATAAATCCATTAATCCCATGCGGTGAATCGAAATTGCCCCTGACCACGAATGAACGTGACAGATCGAAATCAAGGAGCAGCTCAGCTGATAAACCACCGGTTACCGTAATCGCAGGTTCAATAAAGATCTTTATTCCTGTCTGCTGCCCGCTTGGTACTTTTACATCAAAAGAATCCCCATCCTTGATCTTAAGCCCTGCCTCTTCAACATAAAGCCTTACGAGGTCATAACTTCCTGCCGGGACTTCTATATCAAGCATTTCGGCTGTAATTCCATTCCTCAGGTCAAGCAGATCGAAAGTAACCGTGTCTTCCATAAGAACAATAAATGGATTTCCGTCGGGGATGCCATCACCGGCTCTCCTGGCTTCTACTTTGGTGATAGTCACCGTTGCAGATTCTACCATATCGGCAGGGAAAGGACCGTCAGTCACCTTAACCACAAGCTGACCCGCACCATTGTTGTCCGATGATTTATTGCAGGCAGTAAAAGAAACAACCGCAGCAATAATGATCAGTGAAACAAAAATCTTTTTCATGACAGTATATTTATTTAATTGATTTTTCTCTCGCCAAAAGTAAATTCCCTTAAATGAATTTTTGATGAAGATTCACCAAAATACCTGATAGATATTATAAAGGGAAGGAACAATAAGTCCCTTCCCCTGGATATATAATTAATTACCTACGGCCAAAACAGGTGCCTGTCCGCAGATTACTCCTGGTCATTGTATTTGCACAGGTTGAAGGGTCCTGTATCCTGGCTCTTGATCTTGCCATTGTTCCACTACCGCTTTGTCCTGAATAATTAACTCTTGCCTGTGTCTGGCTTCCGGTACATGAACCATCCTGAAGTCTGAGCTGGTCCCTGCTCTGAGTCTGAAGCATGGTCTGATCCTGAACCTGATCCTGTACCAGCAGTTGAGTCTGTGTCTGTGTCCGGTTCTGGGTACGTGTCTGTGCAGAACTCTGAGCTGTAATACTTGCACTAATTACTAGTGCTATTGCCAATGTGAAAATTGTTCTTTTCATTGTCTTCATAATTTAGTTAATAATTATGAATCAAAAATAGAACCGCACTTATGAAGAAATTATGAATTTTCAGGAATTATAAAAGAAAACCTGGTTCCTTTATTTAATTCTGAAGAAACCGATACAACTATTTTATGAAAATCCGCTATGGTCTTAGCAATGGCAAGCCCTATTCCTGTACCATCGCCACTGTTCTTATCCCGTGTTTTAAATCTTAAGAAAAGTGAGGCTTTCTGTTCTTCCGTCATTCCCCTTCCGGTATCTGAAATGTTTACGATCAACCTTCCATTGATTGATGTAGAATCAGTTTTTACATAACCTCCTGCATGCGTATTTTTAAGGGCATTGTTCATAATGTTGTAAAACATAGAAAACATAAGTGTACGGTTAGCTCCGGTAACTAACGTATCGGCAGTAAGATCATGAGTGAAATTGATCCCGGCATCTTCTGCTATCGGTTCCAGTTCATGGAAAATCTCCAGCAGAAGCTCCTTAACTGTAAATGAATCCTCGCGGAGATACTGGTTGCTTTCAATCCTTGCAATCAGAAGGAGAGAATTAACAAGACTCTGCAAACGGTGCAAGGTCTTCAGTGAATCCTCAATCTTAGAACAGATTTCAGGATCAAGATCCTCTTTAAGCATAAGATTTTCAAGCTTGCTCCTCAGTACAGAAACAGGTGTCAGAAGTTCATGTGATATATTAACAGTGATCTCTTTTTCTTTCTGAAACAGGTTATTTATATTTTCCATTACCCCGCAGAGAGCGCTGTCGAGCTGATAAAAATCTGATGTTGAAGTCTTTACAGGTATTTTATCGAAGAGCGAAGGATCTGATATCAGTTTCAATTTATTCCTGATCTTTTGCATGGGGACCAGGATAAGTCTGGTATACTGAGTATCAGTAATAAAGGTTATTAAGATTATGAATATTAAAAATACCAGCATTACATCTCTTATATTTCTCCCTGTATGAGATATGCTTTCGAGACTCCTGCCTACTTCAAGAAGGTATTTCTGGTTATCGATAGTGAAGGAATAATTGAGGACACGATATTTAATTTCTTCGTTATCAATAAACCTGTCAGCTATTTCTATAAAGTTATAATCATCCTGCACATTTGTTTTTTCGATACTTATAAATTCCTCTTTAAGGATATTGAAACTTCCGAAAGATGAATCAGATGTGATAAATGGCTCTATGCCTATATTGGAAATAATTGAAAGTACCTGTTCACGCTTGCTGACAAGGTCATTATCAACCTGTTTCAGGTTTATCCTCTCAATTATGAATGGCATAAGCAAAAGGAATATACCTGCAAATACAACTTTTGAAAGAAGGTTAAATAATGAAAGTTTATACTTGAGATCCAGCATATGTTGTCCGGTCAATCCGTTTGTTCCGTACTGATCCGGTAACCTACACCTCTGACTGTCTTCAGCCAGGGAGAAGGAGCATGCAAATTAAGTTTTTTCCTGAGATTTTTTATATGTACATCAATGAAATTGCTGTCGTACTGATCATCCAGAATGTTCCCCCAGATATGTTCGTACAATTGCTGCCTTGTCAGGACTTTGCCATTATTCAGGACAAGGTATTGAAGAAGATCATATTCCTTTCTGGTAAGTTCTACCTCATTATCCATGCATATTATCTTACGGGCCTGTACCTGCATGATGAAATCACCCAGTTGAACATCGGGGTTGGCAATATTGAATTTCCTTCTGGCTATTGCATTGATTCTTGATAAAAGCTCTATCAGCGCAAATGGCTTTGAAATGTAATCATCGGCCCCGAGATCCAGACCTTTTACCTTATCTTCCACAGCACCCCTAGCAGTAATGATAATAAATGAAGCATCGTTATTGTTTTTTTTGGCCTCCTTGAGAAGATCGAAACCATTATAGTCCGGGAGACCAATATCGAGCAGGATAAAGTCGTAGAGATTTATGGCAATTTTCTCCGAGGCCTCGTTTCCGGTAGTGGCTACCTCGCAAAGGAAATTTTCCGATTTAAGGAATTCTGCAATCTCATCTGCCAGACTCTTTTCATCTTCAACAATAAGTACATTCATTTTATTCTAGAAGATTTTAAAATAACAGTTAAGCATAAAAACGAAACCCTTTGTTCCATGAAATCCGGAATCATCAAACAATGGAAGGATATAACCCGGCTCAGCCTCTATCGTCAGCCTCTCAGTGTTTAGAGCAACAGGAAGTCCGAAATCTATTTCCATGGCGCTGAATTTTTTAGAAATGAGTGTATTGGTAATTGTCTGGGTAGAGGTAGCCGTTGTGCCTGTTGCTGCTGATGTACCGGCACCGGCGCCTGGTCCGTTTCCATTTACCGACCCGTTTCCATTGCCGCTATTTCCGGTTGAGTTGTAAAAAGGATAATTGACAGTAATGATGGCTGTATCCAGTTCAATTTCAGAGAGAGTGCCAAAGAGTACATTAATATATGGATCAAAGGAAATATTTACTTTCTTTTTGAAAAATGAGGGAGTTACAAAATACCTTGAATTTCTCAATTGGTAGTACATATTACCCTCATTCATATATAGATATCCGGCAGAAATCTTTGTATATAACAACCTCCAGTCTAAACCAAGAGTAATATCACCATAAAAGAAACTTTTAAAAAGCGACGCTTCCAGAGATGTGGGTACCTGGTATCTTGATCCGCTTAGTGAAATATCAAACCATGAGTTGAAGGTATGACTATAGCTAAGTGTTCCGGTTATGATGGTAGCAAAAGGATCAAGATCTGAAAGGTGCATGGCAGATGCTGTAACATAAATCGAATTTTTAAATCCATAGGAGAGGGCTGCAAATCCGTAAGGCTGATCACCTGAAATAGTAGAACCGAGGTACACCATATTACTACCATAACCTGCACCGGCATACATAGAATGTACTGATTTTTTCACCGGGAGACCCGAAGTGTCAGGTGAGGCTGAAGATAGGGAGTCTGACTGACCGATAATATTATGTTCAGAAAAAAGCAGTATAGTAAAGCAAACCTGAAATATTTTAAGACTCCCCTTTCTCATGTTACCACTGGAAAGAATTTATTACCTGCCTTTAATGCGACCGGCACCACCTGGCTTGCCGGCTCCTTTTGGTACACCTGATCCTGATGGTCTTACAATATTTGGTCTGGCTCCTTTAGCCTTGCTCCAGTCAGGTCTGGCACTATTTACACTCTTAACAGATTTTGCCCCTCCGGCGCTCTTCCCTTTACTATTGTCCTGCGAAGCGGACTGGTTCTGGTTCTGATTCTGATCCTGGTTATTTTCTTTTGATTCTGTTTTATTCCGGACACTCTTTGTAGTATCTGCTGGCACAGTTACTTCCTGCGCGTAGCATGTTGCCGCAGAAAATACCAATATTAAAAGAAAAAATAATATTTTAATCAGCTTTTTCATGCTTTATGCTCTATTTTCAGAATGATAAGTATCTTTACTAAGCACTTCATTTTCAATATATTTGAGAATATAACATTTCTCAGGATGTAAAATTACTGATTAAAGATGAAGAATAAATGAATTCTTCCTTTAATCATGAAGAGATGGTCCAAACTCCCAGAATTATACTCCAATCCAAGAATGGGTCTTCAAACTCATCCTTCAGCGATAATCCTGCCGGAAACTGCCATGCTGTTTAAATCTGCAGAACAGCATGAGATTTAGAAACAGTTATCTTAAAAAGTAACTTTTAGAAAAGCATATGTGGCTTTAACCCGACTTGTTTTTTTCAACTTTTTGCTCTTTCATGAGGATCGCTTAATTTTACTGAAAACGGATACAATGATAGTTACCTGTGTATATGTAAGTGTAAAGCCTGTTTTTGTAGATGATTTTATTGCTGCATCCACAGCAAATCATCTCGAATCAGTGAAGGAGGAGGGGAACCTCAGGTTTGATTTTATCCAGCAGGCTGACGACCCCTGCAGGTTCATGATATATGAAGCATATGAATCAGATGAAGCTGCTGCTGCTCATAAATCCACTCCACATTACCTTGAATGGCGTAATAGGGTGCAGGATATGATGGCAGAACCCAGGAAAGGTATTAAGTTCAACATTCTTCAACCTTCTGACAGAAACAAATGGTAACTCCATTTAATTTTGCAGCATTACCAAGGATAATATTTGGCACAGGACGACTAAGAGATCTTCCGGCGCTTGTGAAATCATTTGGAAAAAATGTAGTACTCGTTACCGGTAAGAAATCATTTGCAGAAACAAGGGCGGCTGAGCTCATGTTTCAGCAATTCCGTGATGAATCGATACGGTTCCACCATATCGTAATATCTGGAGAACCTTCACCCGACAATATCGACAGGGCTGTGGAAAGCTTATCAGAACAGGAATTTGATTGTGTTTCAGGTATTGGAGGAGGAAGCGTTCTGGACGCTGCCAAGGCTATTTCAGCTATGATTTACAGGAAAGAATCAGTGGCAGAGTTTCTTGAAGGTGTCGGGAACAGGGAGCATCCCGGGACCAAGCTTCCATTCATTGCCGTTCCAACTACATCAGGGACAGGGAGCGAGGCTACAAAAAATGCTGTCTTGTCACAGGTTGGGAGTCCGGGATTCAAGCGTTCGCTGCGCCATGAAAATTTTGTACCCGACATTGCACTTGTTGATCCCGGGCTTACATTGAGCTGTCCTTCAGATATTACAGCTGCAAGCGGAATGGATTGTTTCTCACAGCTCACCGAGGCATATCTTTCAACAAAATCAAATGTCTGGACAGATGCACTTGCTCTGGAAGGCCTGAAACAAATTAAGGTCTCTCTTCTTAGAAGCTGTACCCATGGAAGTGATATCCAGGCAAGAACAGGGATGTCGTTTGCTGCACTAACCTCCGGAGTATGCCTTGCAAATGGAGGGTTAGGAACTGTACATGGTTTTGCATCATCAATAGGAGCAAGATATAATATCCCGCACGGGGTGATATGCGGGACCCTTATGGCATCTGCAAATGAACTGACTGTCAGAAAGCTGAGGCAGGAGTCTGGCAATCCAGAAGCTTTGAGCAAATATGCTCTTCTTGGACATCTCTTCCTGGGCGAGAATAATAAGACTGATGATTATAATATTGACGGATTTATCGGATACCTTAAAGAACTTACCTGCGACCTGAAACTCCCAACACTGAGTGATAGCGGTATTATGGATTTTAACCTTGCAGATATAGCCAATGATACTGATAACAAAAACAATCCTGTAAAATTATCGAGCGGGGATCTCCTGGAGATACTGAAAGGAAGATATTAATTCGGGTTGTTACAAATACCTTGTTCGCACAGGATCGTAAATTTTAATTGTACTTCAATACCCTGAAAACAAGATCAGACAAAATGGATTCACTCCTTTTTATTTATATGATGTTTGTAAATATAGGTTTAGGCATTATTGGTATCGTTTAATCAGGTCTATGATCCCCGGGGTATATGTATTTTTATTATTTTTATTAACTTAAACTATTAAAGCCAAATTCAATGAAATCACGACATTTCCTGATCTGCTCCTTAGTATTTGTACTGTTAAGCGTTTCACAATCAGCATATTCGCAGCTTCCCAGGGAGACGGAAGCCCAGAAAATGCAGCGTTTGAAATGGTGGACTGATGCCCGTTTTGGTATGTTTATACATTGGGGTTTGTATGCTCTGCCCGCAAGGCATGAGTGGGTGAAGAATTACGAAAAGTTGACAAATGAACAATACCAGAAGTATTTCGAGAATTTCAATCCTGATCTCTATAATCCAAAAGAATGGGCAAGAATGGCAAAAGAGGCAGGTATGAAGTATGTTGTTCTCACTGCCAAGCATCATGAGGGATTCTGCCTGTTCGATTCAAAATATACCGACTACAAGTCAACAAATACGCCCATTGGTAAGGACCTGATAAAGGAATATGTCGAGGCTTTCAGGGCCGAAGGACTAAAGGTAGGCTTTTATTATTCGCTCATCGACTGGCATCATCCTGATTATACTATCGACAGAAACCATCCGCAACGCCAGGATTCAGATACAGCTTATGCCAGGTTGAATAAAGGTAAGGACATGAGTAAATACCGCGAATACATAAAGAACCAGGTACGTGAATTACTTACAAACTATGGCGAAATCAGCATTATCTGGTTCGACTTCTCCTTCCCCGGAAAGAATGGTAAAGGGAGGGCTGACTGGGATTCGGAGAATCTGCTCAAGCTCGCAAGATCCCTTCAGCCAGGAATCATTGTTGACGATCGTCTCGACCTGAAAGATGTTGAGGGAGGATGGGATTTTACCACACCCGAACAGTATAAAGTAGAGAAGTGGCCTGAATATAACGGGAAGAAAGTGTATTGGGAAACATGTCAGACTTTCTCAGGATCATGGGGTTACTACCGCGATGAAACGTCGTGGAAAAGTACACCACAGCTTCTCGAGCTATTGATTGAATCAGTCAGCAAGGGAGGTAACCTGCTCTTAAACGTAGGACCCACAGCCAGGGGAGTATTCGATTACAGGGCCCAGGACAGGCTTAAATCGATGGGTGACTGGATGAAAGTCAACAGCCGTTCAATATATGGATGCACCGAGGCGCCAGAAGGTTTTACAGCACCTTCCAACACACTCCTTACATATAATCCAATTACAAAACGGTTATATATCCACTTGCTGGTATGGCCTCTTAACCGGCTTACGCTTAAGAATATGGCTGATAAAGTCAAGTATATTCAGCTACTTAACGATGCTTCTGAAGTAAGATTTACCGCTGGAAGGAACGAAACGGCCAACGACCTGAATCTTACACTTCCTGTTCAGAAACCACCGGTAGAAATCCCGGTTATAGAGGTTTTCCTGAAATAAAGTTATGTTGCAGGTTACTGGTTGCCGGTTGTTAGTTTCAACCGGCATCCAGCAATCCGCAAAAGGTTATTATTCCAGGCTCCCCACTGTCTTTTCAACCTCATTCAGAATTTCACACGACCTTACAAGCTCTCTCATTTTTGTATGGTCGGGATAGAGAGGTCTGTCGATGTCGAGGAATTCAACATGTTTCCTTATTACATCCTTGGCGATCTGGACACCTGTTCCGAATTTATATTCATCTTTACGGAAGTCGAGGGCTTGTGCCGCTGCCATAAATTCGATACCCAGGATGCCATAGGCGGCCTCCAGTATCTGGTTATTCTTGATAGCGGTATTCATTCCCATTGAGACAAAATCTTCCTGGTCGGCAGCTGCCGGGATAGACTGAATTGATGCAGGCATTGACAATATACGTTGTTCAACAATAAGCATATCAGCAGTATACTGACTGAGCATCAATCCTGAAAACATACCTGCTCCTTTTGTCAGGAAATCGGGAAGTCCAACGCTGAGGGCAGGATTATTCAGCCTGTTCATTCTTCGTTCCGACATAACGCTGACCATTGTTATGCAGGCACCTGCCATGTCCATCGGGACGCTTACCGGTGATCCCTGGAAATTAGCTCCTGAGAGAGTCAGGTTTTTTTCCGGGAAGAAGATAGGGTTATCGCCGACGCCATTCAATTCTATTTCGACCTGGCTCCTGGCATAAGCGAGCATGTCGTGAGCAGCACCGATAACCTGTGGTGTTGATCTCATTGAATAGGCATCCTGGACTTTCGATTTTACTCTTCCTTCTTTCAGGTCGCCGCCGGAGACACATTTATTAATAGCATTAGCACTGCGTACTGCTCCTTTGAAACCTCTCACCTCATGAAGGAGGGGTGTATAAGGTTTCATGTTTGCTTTAAGGGCTTCGAGGGACATTGATGCTGCAATTTCAGCCTGCTTGAGCCAGTTATTTGCATCGACGAGCCATATTGCTCCCATTGCAGTCAAAACATTTGAGCCATTGATAGTGGCAAGGCCGTCGCGGGCTTGCAGACCGGGTATTGCTATCCCGGCTCTGTCCATTGCAGTTTTGCCATCGAGAAGTTCTCCGTTATAATAGGCTTTACCTTCGCCGAGCATGAGGAGTGCTATCTGAGACATAGGAGCCAGGTCGCCGGATGCACCTACGGAACCTTTCTGGCAGACATAAGGAGTGACACCTTTGTTAAGCATTTCCACAAGAGTCTCAGTGATTTCGAGTCTGTTTCCCGAGTTTCCGTGGGCGTGGACGTTAATCCTTCCGAGCATAGCGCCACGGACAGTTTCTATTGAGGCGGGTTCGCCAATACCTGCGGCATGGTTATAGACAAGGTATTTCTGGAAGTCCTTTATCTGGTCGTCGTTGAGGACTATTTCAGAGAATTCGCCTATTCCGGTATTTACGCCATACATTATTTCGTGGGCGATGATCTTTTTTTCGAGCATTGCACGGCACTCATTTATTCTTTTACGTGCATCGGGGTGAAGTTCAACTTTTTGCCCATTGCGGGCTACGTTAACTACATCATATATTGTAAGGTTTGAGCCTGAGATTATAAGATTATGCATATGGTTTTAATTTACGTTATTGTTTTATCAGAAGAGATTTACTCTTAAAAGAAAATAACTATTAAATGAGAATCATTCTTTCTTTAGAATGAATCCAAATTAAAAAGCAGACAAATCTGTGAATTTATTACCAGTGATCAGCAGAGCCCTGACCGGTTGATCTTAATTTTATATTCAAGAAGCCAGCTTAAATGCATGGTTTGTGGATCTGAATTCAAAATTAGACATTTTCTGTAAGCAAGCAATATATTCGAAAATAAATTGCCTGGTCAGAAATTCCGAAAATATTGAAAACAACTTAGACCACCTGATATTAAATCAATGGCCTGACAATAATAATCTCAGATAATTTATTGTATCCTGGATGTAAAGATGCTTCTGACAAAACTCACCCTTTAATTCTGTTAATCCTTTGCAGAAACGCTTCACGATAGGTGGAACCAATCGGTATTGGCTTACCCCTTACAATAACATCATGCTTTTCAATAGCCTCAATATGGTTAAGGGAAACAAGAAATGATTTATGGATCCTTGCAAACATATCTTTCGGCAGAAGATCAATAGTCTCCTGCATATTCAATAGTGACAAAATCTTTTTTTCGGCAGTATGGAAAATCATATAATTCCCTGCACCCTCTATATACAATATTTCCGAGGGAAAGATCTTTACCATCCTTGTACCACTCTTGATATATATATAATCATTTTCTGTGTTTTTATTCTCTTTTACAGGCTCTGCTATATGCCTGCTACCCAGTAATTCAGAAGCTTTGTTAACTGCTTTCAGGAACCGGTCATATTTGACGGGCTTAAGAAGATAATCCACCGCATTATACTCATAACTCTCTGCTCCAAACTCCGGATAGGCTGTTGTGAAGATCACAAGGGGAGGGGTTGGCAGTGATCTTAATAACTGGATTCCGGTTAATTCAGGCATATTGATATCCAGAAATATCAGGTCAGTTTTATTCTCGCCGAGATATTGTATTGCCTTGAAGGGGTTGCTGAAACATTCCCCTGATTCAAGAAAAGGTGTCCTGGAGATATATGTTTTTATAAGCTCTAGAGCATGTGGCTCATCGTCAATTACAGTGCATTTCATAAAGCTCAGTCAAGTTTGATAAATAATTCAACTTTGAATTCTGCCGGTGAATCAAAAATATTCAATTTATGTTTTCCTGGATAAAGAAGATCAAGTCTTTTCCTTACATTCCCGATCCCGATGCCTGACGCTTCGCTCTTAATTGCTGATGAATTTCCCGAGACTGGATTGGTAATCCTGAATTCCAGGTTTTGATCTGATACTCCCAGAAAGATCTTTATCTCCGACTCCCTGTCAAAGCTTACACCAAACTTAAATGCATTTTCAATGAACTGGATAAGGATTAATGGTGCCAGCCGGCAATTTGAAAAATTACCATGTTTCACGAAATCGATCTTCACCGGCATATCATCGGGGAATCTCATTTTCTGAAGATTAATATAATTGGTAATATATTCTACCTCCTTTTCCAGCTCAATTCTATCGACATTGCTTTCATAAAGCATATATCTCATTAGCCCTGATAATTTTTCAATGATGTCAGCTGTCCTTTCATCCCGGTTACGGGTTGCACTCGAGTAAGCCATATTTAGAACATTGAAGAGGAAATGTGGATTGAGCTGGGTCTTAAGGTAATTTAATTCTGCTTTTAACTTTTCCTGTTTAAGAGTCTGCCGGAGCTTCTCATTCTTTAGCCAGGTCTTTGTCAGACCGTATGCCAGCGCCAGGGACAATATTATCCCGTTAAGTACAAAGTTTAATATCAGCTGTGAATAGAATGACTCCGGTCTGTTTGAATAATAATAGGTAAAGAATATTGAATCAATTATGGTTTCTGCAACGGAAAGGGTAATGTAAAGCGCCATTAGCAGAAGAATGAAACTGAAATTCCTTTTTTTCTCAGATATCCTGGGTATAAGAATAAGAGATGTTACATAAAACAATATCAGATTTACCAGAGTGCCAATGGTTACCGGTAGAATAAGGGTCCCTTCAACTCTTTTAAATGGTCCCAGTGTTTTTGCCATAAGTATAATGAGCAGGTATCCTGTACTCCAGATTATTATATGTATAAAAGTCTCTATTATTCTTTGCCGGTTTTTCATTATGTACTGGATTTGCTGAGATAAAAGTAATTATATGCCACTGATTTTAAAATCGTGATTGACGAACCGTGTAAATTTTATCTGAAATGGCCCTTTTTTTATCTGAAATCAGTTCAGATATTTTTCAATAAAGATTGCAGGACATACCATAAGGTTCATATAAAACCAGAAATTACTGCAAAACAGATGTTTATGTTTGTCCCGTTACAACACAGGAAGGTTTAAAAACAAACATAAATAACTAGGAGGAAACAAAATGAAAACAATAAAGAATGTATTACTGGTTTTATTACTATCAGGTCTGCTCAAATCGGCCGCAGGCCAGGAGAATTCAATGTTTCAGGCAGAAGGGGAGATCTCCTTTACCAGCGGTGACGCGGTTTTTTCCGGGACGCTGTCTATGCCCTCAGGTAAAGAAAATTGCCCACTGGTAATCCTGGTCAGTGGTATGGGACCCCAGGACCGCGACTGGTCGTTTGCTGCTGGTAAATATAAAATGGCAAAGATAATCACCACCTATCTGAATAATAATGGTATAGCTGTTTACCGGTACGATGACAGAGGTTTTGGTAAATCGACTGGGACGGCAGAAGGGCTGATGAGCTTTGATGATCTCGTAAAAGATGTTGAGGCGGCTGTCCGGCTTTTCAGGTCCAGACCAGATATCGGAAAGATAGGGCTATGTGGCCATTCATTAGGAGGTATCCTTGCAGTGAAAGCAGCTGCAGGGTACAAAGATGTAGACTTCATTATCACTTTATCAGGTGCATTCCGTAATGGAGCAGATATACAGAGGGAACAAGCCGCTACATTAAAAAGATGGAGAACATCGGCATCTATGACTGATGAAGAAGTCATCGCTAATGGCGTCAGGTTTGTTAATAACCTGGTCTCATTTGCGGAAAATGGTGCCGGCGAAGATACTCTCAGACAGATACTCACAGATCTTATTACATACCAGATAAGCAAGCTGACACCGGAGAAACTGGCAGAAAATCTTAAGATATATAAGGATAAAGAAGATCTTTTTCGCAAGAGCTTTGATGAGGCCTTTGCATTTTATACGTCTCCTCACCAGAAATCATTTATCACATACGACGCATCAGTGGACTTTTCCAAAATTACCTGCCCCGTACTTGTCCTGTTTGGCGACAAGGATAAGAATGTTGTTGTTGAGTCAAACAAGCCTCCTTTGCTTAAAGGACTTATGACAGGAAGCACAACCGACTTTACAATGAAGGTAATTGCTGGAGCTGATCATGGATACAGCAACAGTGAGTATCTAAAAAAAGGTGAGATGATTCCGGAGACGCTCGATTTTATGACTTCCTGGATATTGATGCGAACGGGAAAATAAGAGAATTTGATACTGACATACACCGTGGGGAAGCAGGGGTGGTTATAAAATAAATTTCCGGCAACATTTAACGAGCTATAATTTATTAAAGAAGTTATTCAGAAATAAAAAGTTGTACTTTTAGTCAATAAATGGTGTTAACATAATTAATGGAAATGAAAAAAATAGCCACCCTCTGTCTTATTCTTTTATTTATTATTTCAGCAAATACTTTCGGGCAGAAATCTGAAAAAAAATCAACACGGAAAGCGGTCAGTGCTCAGAATATTAAAAGCAAAGGAGCTTATCATACAGGAAAATACAGGAATCTTTTTCTGGAGAACGGTCATTCCCTGAAAGAAATAAAAGCAAAAAATGATGCAGCTTTTCAGCAGCTTTTTCACGGTGATTCAGCTAACCAGGCTATTTATTTTGAGGCTGGGAAAAACGCAAACGGCCCCATGGCATATGTAAGCGATGTACTTCATAATGATGTCAGGAGTGAAGGTATATCATATGGGCTCATGATAGCTGTTCAGATGGATAAGAAAGCCGAATTTGATGCTATCTGGAACTGGGCAATGAATTATATGTATGTCAGCAGCAAGGATCATCCTTCAGAAGGTTACTTTGCATGGTCGCTGAAAAGGGACGGATCTCCCAATGCCGAAACTGCTGCACCCGATGGTGAAGAATATATGGTGATGGCCCTCTATTTTGCATCGCACCGCTGGGGTGATGGGGAAGGGATATATAGCTATAAAGAATGGGCCGACAAAATACTCACTACAATGAGACATCATCCCATAAAAAGAGGGATGACAAAATTCGGACGCCGGGTTGTAGGTCCGATGGTTGAGGAAGAAAAATTCATGATCAGGTTTGTCCCCGACAGCGGCAGCTGGAATTTTACTGACCCATCTTATCATCTTCCAGCCTTTTATGAGCTCTGGGCATTATGGGGGCCGGAGCAGGACAGGCAGTTCTGGTCGAACGCTGCTGCTGTCAGCCGCGACTTCTTCCTGAAAACCACAAATCCAAATACCGGTCTCGCACCCGATTATGCAAATTTTGACGGGTCCCCGCATTCAACCAGATTTAACCAGCGTTCCGGGAATTTTTCATTTGATGCCCGCCGAACACAGATGAACTGGGCAGTGGACTGGTCGTGGTGGCAGAAAGACCCACGACAGATTGAACTGAGCAACCGCCTCCAATCATTTTTTGCTTCCGAAGGAATCGAAAATTATGGAATGGAATTTTCCCTCGACGGTAAGGTCTTGAACAAAGGGAGGGCCAAAGGGCTTATTGCCACAAACGCCGTTGTCAGCCTGGCAGCCAGTCATGCAAAAGCCAGGGATTTTGCTGAAGCCCTCTGGAATACACCAACACCTGAGGCCTTCAATGAAAGATATTATGACGGTCTACTTTACCTGATGGGAATGCTGCATTGCAGCGGGGAATTCAAAATCTGGAAACCAAAATAACCTGTGGCTCGTAGCTCAAGGCTCCTGGCCAGTGGTGTTTCTAAATAGTCAGACGATTGCAAGACAATTACTTGACTTGTGTCCTGCTTCCGGTTTTAACAACAATCCCTTTCCTCCATTCACTTTTTGTACCTGCATTCAGCAGAACATCATAAGTTCCCGGTGGGCAGGGTGTTGTTGTTGCAACACCTTCACACCTCACAAGCTCAAGGTTTTTATCAGGAGCTGCGCCGGGCTTTTGTTTGTCAGCTGTTCCGGCAGGATACATCTGGATACTTTTAACCTCGCGGTTAACCCCCGAATATTCGACAACACCTGCATTAAGATTCGTCGAAATATTATATGAAACATCAGGCTTCATAATAAAGTTTTCCAGCCATATTTTCTGGACTTTTCCCGGAGCTCCCAGGGTTATAAGGACATCGTATGTTCCAGGTTTAATTTTACCTGCCTTGCCTTTTAACTCAGCAGGCTGTAAAGGTGTATCATGCTTACCAGCTGCATAAAAAGATGGAATGCCACATGACGGATTTTGTTCTGTATTCCCCTTATAGCGGTCAATCTTCGATGTAAATGATGCCAACCCGCCCTGGGTGCCCGTAGTCTCATCGATTGAGATCTGGTAATCGTAAAGGATAACAGAGACTGTCGTCTTTGACCCGGGTTTGACAATAACATTCTCAACATCAAAGCTTATAGATCCAGGTTTGCCAGTCAGCTTGAAGGTAACTTTCATCGTGTAAGTTCCCTCTTTGGCACCCTGCACCTTAACCTCCTTACCGGCACTGAATAATTTGAAAGCAGAGCTGGAAGTAAGGTCACCAAGCGTTCTCACGCTCAGGGATACAGATGGATCTCCGGCTTTCAGAGCTTCATTCGACTGGGAAGCCCAGACATGATTCCAGCATTGTTCCGTACGGACGGTAATGCCATTGTCAAGTTTGCAAATGTAATTTGTAACACTCTGCGACTGTAATGAAATGATCATTGCAGTATTAAAAACAATTAGAAAAATGATCTTTTTCATATTCTGAGATTTTGTTAATTGTCAAAGAGCAGATCAAATTTAAGAAATCCCGCTGAGAGACGGAATTAAAAATTGTTAAAACAGCCAGGAACTTAAACAGACTCACTCGAAGCACCTTCGCATGTAAAACCAGCTGTAAATCTAATGGCAGTCATTCAACCGGTGCCAGCTAAAAAGAATGCATAGCAGGTGTAGTTGAAGTTTTCATTCTACTGTGTTTTTATATCAAAAATCCTTAATTTTAACAATGTTAACCAATGGAAACGTTATATGTGTTTTTCAGCAGGAGCAAGTTTTGCAGCAGGAGCAATAATCAGCGCAACGGGGGCAGGCACTTCTTTAGCGGTCAAAGAACCCAGGCAGCGCCTTTTTGCCTATATCCCGTTCATTTTTGGAGTACAGCAGATTGCTGAAGGATTTCTATGGCTGGCATTACAGGACCCGGACTTCGCGCGCTATAAAACCTTAAGCGCATATTTTTTCCTGGTAATTGCCGATATAGTATGGCCATTCCTGATACCCCTGTCAGTTTTACTTATGGAAAAGGATTCTAAAAGGAGAAGGTTAATAAGGATATTTCTTTATGGGGGAATTCTTTTATCGCTCTATTACGGGATTTGCATGTTGTTATTCAGAATTGATCCGCGGATTATGAATTGTCATATTCAATATAGTGGAGAATTCCCTCAAAAGCTGATGCTGCCGGCATTCCTACTCTATATCACTGTCACTGTGGCCCCGCTCTTTATCTCTACAGTCAGGGGAATGTACGTTATGGGGATACTTATGTTTACGGGATGTGTCGTTTCAGTGATCTTTTATACTCAGAATGTCACTTCAGTATGGTGCTTTTTTGCTGCCCTTATGAGCATCATTATCTTATGGATACTAAAATACAAATCCAAGGCTGCCGCCAAAGGGGACAAAGAAGATATTTCTCAACCCGGCACGATCATTTAAAAGCCAGTTTTTGTATATTCTTATTGACAGGTTCCCTGACCTGAGAGGCTCGAATCTGTACCCTGCAGAAACAAAATACAGTAAGTGGGGGTCGACATTGCCGATTGCCAGTGTGGAACAAAGCGCTGCTTCAGCAAAGTGCCTCTTCTTGCCTGCATTAAATGAGATATGAGCGGGAATAGTCATATATGCCGGACGCTCCGCCAGAATAGTATCTGATCCCGGGGTATTCAGAGTCATCTGCCGCCCGTAACCGATGCCCAGGCTTCCGGAAATGAAAAAGTACTCCCCGAACCTGATGAGCCTTTCATAGTTCAGGGAAATATCTGAACCATCGCCGAGGAAGTTAACCACTATCCCGTTCGAAGGCGTTCCCGATTTGCCAGTAGATACTTCCTGCGCAGGAAGTGACATTGATAAAGAAACTGCAAACAGGATTAGTAAGGCGTTTTTCATTTTTACTGAATTCCTGCCCGATATGAGCGGCATGTCAAATTTACATAACAATGTGATAATCTACATATATCTTACTCTTACAGAAATCTTTTTTGCTTCTCCTTTTCCCAGAGAGAATCTGAAGGCTTCAAACTTAGGCCTGGTGAATCCTGCATGATAATAATCGGAAAATCCGAATCCTTCCTTTGGAATTCCGATAAAATTATACTCCATCAATCCGCTGTTGTTCTCATCGTCAAGAAGAGCAAACCCCCAGATACCTGGTTCAAGGTTGAATTTAAACTTCATCTCCCCGTTAACAATTTCTTTTTTCTGAAAGGATTTGCTGATATAGGCTTTTTCTTTTTTAAAAGTAGCCTCATCCTTGAAAATGCCAATAACAATCTGCCCTGTCTGGTTCCTGAGACCTGAAACCGTTACTTCGACATCCTGTGCCTCCGAAACTGCTGCATTTAAGCCAAGCAGTAAGATCAGTGTAAATTTTAATATATCCATAATTATTTTCAATGCCATAACGCATAAAATTATAACAAATTGCATTCAAAAATCAGGCTGAAATATTCACTTAAATAAGGCTGATAAATAAAATTTGCCTGAAATCGATAAGATAAGGGCTGACTTACTATATTTGATAACCTGATTTGTACTTAAAGCATACATAACAGATGCCCGTCAAGAAATATACCCAGAATGGGATCTTCTCAGTGATGGTTCTTATGATTGTCCTGGCCATCTGCATTGTTATGTTCTTTGTTGCGGGTATTGATGAGCCTATAACCGCAGTTATTTTCAGTTTTATTGTTCTTACCCTTATCATCTGCCTGCTTGTATTTTACAAGCTTACAATTGTCATCGACGATACCCATCTGTCATTCATTATGGGAATCGGCCTGGTAAGGAAAACTTTTCCACTTTCAGATATATCCTGCTGTAAGGCTGTAATAAACTCACCTCTTAATGGTGTCGGAATTCACATGACATCCTCAGGTTGGCTATACAATGTGTCGGGCAAATATGCAATAGAGCTCTCATTCAAAAGCAGCAGAAAAAAAATAAGGATCGGTACCGATAAGCCCGATGAGGTAGCATTGATTGTGTCGAACCGGATAAATGGCACCATGGCAGGTTCATATTATGACAAAGGGGGGAACAGCGGCATTTACCTTATCCTCGCGATGGTGGCTGCAACCTGTATTCTCCCTGTTATCCTGCTTCTGGTCGGAAGTAGGGATACGGAAGTGAATTTTTCCGATTCCGGGATGAATCTCAGCGGAGTTTATGGCCTGAATGTGTTATACACAGATATTCAGAGCTCAGATACAATACAATCTCTCCCGGCTATTAAGTCCAGGACTAACGGATATGCGGCAGGCAGGATACTTAAAGGTCATTTCAAGCTTCAGGATCAGTCTAAGGTGCTCTTATTTATTAAAAAAGGAGTGCCTCCCTATATCAGGATAACAACATCTGAAGTTACCCTGTACCTTAATTTCGATTCTCCTCCGGATACAAGGGATGTCTACACAAAGATCAGCAACAGGCTCGACCTGGTAAAGAAAGGCATTTAGTAATTATGAATATTGTATATGAAGAGGGGAAGATAAACTCATTAATCTTCCCCTCTTTTGTATAATAACGGCCTGTCAGACAGGTCTGTTTATGGAATATCAGAGACCCATCTTTTTTGCGATAGGAGCAGGAACAGCATTTTTGTTCACCATGATGTTTGTGGTGCGGAGTGCAATAAATGCTTTTGAGACATATATGAAGCCTTCATATTTACCTGTTATGCCCCATGAATTTTTGACCTTGTAAAAAATGTTACCTGCCTGGTCAGTGGCTATACCGACAATATGCATTCCATGGTCGTCGGTTGTTGAATAGTTGTCAAATTCCTTCTGGCGGAGATCCTGTGTGATGGTTTTTTCTGTCTGAGTACCGCTGAATGCTTTTCCCGATTCTTCGGGTGTCATTTCATTCCAGTTTTTCAAAGGTACAATTGCAACACCCTCTTTCATTGAAAACCCCCGGTCGCTTACATCACTTGCCCATGCAACAGAATAGCCGTTCGTCACTGAATTTTCAATGATCTGCATCATGTCTTCCACAGGTACATTATAAAATAACCCGGCAGCCCAGTTATCCGGCAACTCCAGTACACATTGCTTGTAGAAGGGATGGTGAGAGAATGAGGTCAGGCAGATATAATCGTCGGGATTCAGACCAAGTTCTTTTGTGAATGCCGCCGGAGCATAGCTCTTTCCGTCTGAGTTAAAAGATGAAGGATTCTTCCCGAGGTATGCATCAAGGATACCGTTAAGTCCTGTAAACCATGCAGTTGAGAGTCTGGAGTTCTTTATGAGTGCATCCATATAACCTTTAAGAACACCATCCATCTCACCATGATTATGACGTATTTCACCATAATTAAGTCCGGGATAAGCTTCATCGGGAACCAGCCCGACTTCCCTGATACCGGAAATTACATCGCCATATTCGCCACCACCTGCGAAGTTCGAACTTCCGTGCATGCGTGCATACATTTCTGCTTTCTTTTCATATGTATGCCTAACGATATACATTTCTGAAAGGTCATATTGTTTCTTCCCAAGTCGTAGAAGCTCGGATTCTAACATTGATATCCCAGAAAAGCACCAGCATGTAGAGGTTGATGCCTGGTTCTTAACTGGAGTGCATGCAAGCTCTTTTTTCATTGTGAATACATAACCGGTCTGCTGGCTATAGCCGACAGAAGAAAAGAGGATTGCCAGGATAATAATGCCAAATAGTTTTTTCATGGTATAAGGATTTCGTTTTTAATGTTATTAAGGATTAAATGTACAGGTATCAAAAGTAATAAAAACTTGTCCCGAAAATGATATGAAAAAATAATTCCATTTGTAACACCTTAATATTTACAGGACAAATAATAATTGCAACAGGACTGAAAATTTATTTAGAAATACTGCAAATTTCTCCTGAGACTTAATTGGGATCAAACCTGGGAAATTTAGGAATTCCCAGGACTCCATTGTTTATGATATGATCGTATCTTTATTGAATGAATGAAGTTGTAGAATTTATCAATCTGTTTAACTGAGCAGCTCTTATAATCCTGGAGGGGATTAAATATGATCTGGCATTTCCTTGATATATTCTTTGTGGTGCTTCACACCTCAGTTATAATATTCAGTCTTTCCGGCTGGATATGGAAGAAAAGCAGGAAGCTGAACCTGGTTATTCTAATATTAATCGGTTGCTCATGGCTATTCCTCGGCATTATTGTTGGAACACCGGGATACTGTCCTCTGACTGAATGGCATTTCAATGTCCTGGAGAAGATTGGCAGAACTAATCTCCCGGATTCATATGTAAAATACCTGGCAGACCGGCTGACAGGAAAGAACTTTAATGCAAGCATGGTTGATTCAATAACTCTACTTTCATATATAGTGGTTCTTTTAATTTCAACGGCATTAAATGCCAGGGATATGATTAAAAAAAGGTTAACAGCCAGAGGGGTACATTAAAGCCAGGGAGACTTCTCTATGAATAAAACTCTTATGGTTATACCATATCTTGAAGTCAGTAATTCGTATCTTGCAACCAGTTAATTTCATTGTAAACACTTTGAAAACCACAATAAGCAAACCATCCACCCTGATGGCATTCCTTTCGGAACTCTATCCCGATTCACCAAGGACGAGGATAAAAAAGCTGCTGCAGAGTGGTACTATCAGGATAAATGACAGGCCAGTCACCCTGCATTCTTACGAACTCAGACCGGGAGACTGCTTCGAGATAAATAAGCAGGCAGGGATTGCTTCAAAAGCAGGGCTCCCTTTTCCTGTTCTTTTTGAAGATGAAATATTGATTGTCATCGATAAACCGGCCGGGATTTCAACCTCAAGCACCGACGGCAGCAATAATGTTTATGAGATCCTCTCCGGTTTTATCAGGAATCAGAGCAAGGGGAAATCCAGGTCCTATGTAGTTCACCGCCTCGACAAAGAAGTTTCGGGGGTGCTTCTCTTTACAAAGACCCGCGAAGCCATGGAGATACTGAAAGAAAGATGGCAGGAGACAGAAAAACATTATTATGCACTCGTTGAGGGAATTCCTGAAGAATCTGAAGGTACTATACGAAGCTGGTTAATTGAAGACAAATCCCAGAAAGTACATTCTGTATCTGAAAGGCCTGACGCTAAATATTCAGTCACAAACTATACGGTTATTAAAAAGCTTGAAAAGAAGGCACTCCTCGATGTCAGGACTGAAACCGGCCGAAAGAACCAGATAAGGGTGCATCTTTCTGATATAGGCTGTCCGATTGTTGGCGACAGAAAGTATGGAGCTTCAGATGAATTCAAACGACGTGTAAGGTTGCATGCATATTCATTGTCATTTCCACATCCTGTTGAAGATAAGATTATTACAGTCAAATCTCCCATGCCTGAGGGTTTCCTCTCGCTGAAACAGAAAGACGAAAAATATAAGTAGGTATTTAACCGGGCTATTCCAGAAATTTCTTAAACCGGGGACGCTAATTGGTGATTTGGCATTCAGAGCTTATCTGATAAATTCCTTGTCCCTGAGCCATGCAATAAAACTATCCCTCCATGTGGCTATTCCATATCCTCTGTCTATCCCTGAATCGAAACCATGGCTACCTTTTGCATAAATATGTAATTCCACGCTGAACTGTTTGGAGGCAAGTATATTATAAAGCTCAATGCAGTTTGAAGGAGGAGTGGTTTTATCTTCTCCGCCATTCATTATGAAAACAGGAGGAAAGGAGGTTTTCTTCTTCGCAATATTAAGGTAGGCGTCATTTAAACCCGGATAAAAGAGTCCTACAAAATCAGGCTTTGTATTGAGCTGGTTATAATTTGCATAGGGCGGCAGCTCTTTTTCATAAAGAGCCAGGGCTGCTATCAGGGAAAGGGATCCTCCCGCAGAGAAACCCCCAATACCAATTTTATGTTCATCAATACCAAGCTCTTTTGACTGGCTGCGTAAGGTATAGATGGCCTGCAGGGCATCAGCATAAACATGGGGAGCATACTCTTCCCACTTAAGGCTGAATCCTTCAGCATCAGCATTATAGGTCCTGTATTTAAGAACCAGTGCAGTGACTCCATGCTGTGAGAGCCATATCCCGAAGTCGTTGCCTTCGCGATCAAACCAAACATCCCTGAAGCCACCACCGGGGCAGATCACCATTGCTGCCCCATTGCTTTTTCCAGGTGCCGGTTTGTGAATCACATAGGTGGGTACAGATACACAGCTGAAGACCCTGTTGCTCTGCGATTCAGAACTGGTACGATAGCTGTTAATAGTTAGTTTTTCTTCCTTATATTTTACCGGGTTACCGGGAATTCCTCCTGGCCATAATGGTTTCTCCTGTGGAAGTTGTGCAAAGATCCCACTATTAAAAAATGTCAACAGGATAAGGATAGTTACAGGCAAGAAATTGGTTTTACGTGTCATCAGGTATCTATTAATCTGGTAAAATAGTTCCCGGTTGCCGGAAAAAATTAACCGGGAAAATTTATGAATAGGTTTTTAAGAATATCAGATTCAAAAGTGAGTTTATGTGATCAAGATTTGTACCTTTTCTGAAGTTCAATTACCGAATCCCTGAATTTTGGGAAGTTGGTCCATAATTCCTTCTCACATTTTGCGAGTCCTTCACACTGTATGCAGCTATCTAAACCTTTTTCCATCACGCATTTGCGTACCGTACAGGATTTTACAGGTAAACTTACCGGTTTATTGCCGGCTGATTTACAACCATAGCAGAAGACTTTTTCGGATTCGAAATCCATGTTGTACTTTTCTTTAAACTTGAATTCCTGATAAGCTTTCTTCTTCAATTCCGTATTATTTTCAAGAGTCCCTTTTTTCAAAGTACAATCACCCGGACATTTATAACCACAATATTCAAGGTTTTTCGGATCAGGCTTAGAATCCTGTTTCTTTGCAGGGTCCTGTCCTGCCAAAGTTGTTCCGTACGACAAGGCACAGCAGGCGACTCCTGCCTTGAAGCAGGATGAAATGAAATCGCGACGCTTTACTTCTTTTTTCATGGCTGGTTTATTTATAAGGTAAATGTAGAAAGAAAAATGTAAAAAGGTAAAAGGAAAGTGATTCCGGATAAAACCTTCGGTCATTATTTAATTATTGTAATAAACTTTAAATTTTTATTCAGTGTCTTTTTTGTTCATTATTTTTAAATCACTTATCTGCCCCGAAGTGAAAAAATTCCTAATATTGAAAGCTATTGCTCTTAGTTGAAAAGATGATTGCTTCAGACCGCATAGGATTTAATAATGAAAGGTATCTTAAGGAACAGACTGCCTCTATTCTTGAAAGGGTAAACCGTTTCAATCATAAGCTATACCTTGAATTCGGCGGTAAGATCCTTTATGATTATCATGCTGCCAGAGTGCTTCCGGGGTTCGATCCTAATGTCAAGATGAGGCTTCTTCAGATGTTAAAGGATAAGATCGATGTGGTCCTTTGCATACATGCAGGTGCAATTGAAAGAAACAAGGTCAGGGCCGATTTCGGAATTACCTACGATGCTGATGCATTGAAAACAATTGATGATTTCCGTGACTGGGGTATTGAGATCAGGGCTGTCGTGATCACACGGTTTGAAAATCAACCTCCCGCAAAAGCTTTCAAGAATAAGCTTGAAATGAGGGGCGTTAAAGTATACCTCCATTATCCCACAAAAGGATATCCTACAGATGTTGACCTTATTGTGAGTGATTCCGGGTACGGGGTCAACGAATATATTGAGACCACCAAGCCGATCGTGATAGTCACCGGCCCTGGTCCCGGGAGCGGGAAATTAGCTACCTGCCTCTGCAACCTTTACCACGAGTATAAAAGGGGTATAAAAGCAGGTTATGCAAAATTCGAGACATTCCCGATCTGGGATCTGCCGGTAGACCACATGGTAAACATTGCCTATGAAGCTGCTACCGTCGACCTTGATGACAAGGTTCTTATTGATGAACATCATCTGAAAGCTTATAATACCGAAACAGTAAATTACAATCGCGATATAGAAGCTTTTCATCTCCTCAAAAGAATTATAGAGAAGATTACAGGAGAAGAGTCTATGTACCAGTCCCCGACAGATATGGGAGTGAACCGCGCGAGTGCCGGTATCATTAACGACCGTATAATTACGGATGCTTCATTCCAGGAAATAATCAGGAGGTATTTCAGGTGCGCTGTTGAATATGCCATGGGGCTCACAGAAAGGGATGCCCTCGACAGGATCATATCGATCATGAAAAAAACAGGAGCAAAGGCAGAAGACCGCAAAGTTGTTCTTCCGGCAAGGAAAGCTGCTGTTGAAGCTGAGAAATTAGGAAAAGGACATGATGGAATATTTTGCGGTGCTGCCATTGAACTTCACGACGGAACAATCATAACCGGGAAAAACTCTCCGCTGTTGCACGCCTCTTCAAGCCTGGTGCTGAATGCTGCCAAACATCTTGCCGGATTGCCGGATAAGATGTATCTCCTCCCAGAAGCCATTATCGACTCAGTGAAATATCTCAAAAAGGAGATACTGAACGGAAAGATGATAAGCCTTGATGTTGAAGAGACTCTCATTGTCCTGGGAATTAGTGCCCTATCCAACCCTGCAGCCAAGATGGCCCTCGAAAACCTTAAGATGCTCCGCGATTGTGAGGTCCATCTTACCCATATACCCACCCCTGGCGATGAAGCAGGATGGAGGAAACTTAAAGTGAACCTTACCTGCGACCCTCAGTATTCAAGCAAGAGCCTCTATATAAGCGGGTAGAGGTTGGAGCGTGGCGCCCTTCCGCTTAAAACGCACATTATTTATTAGCCACATGAAAGGTTATGGAAAGCTATCTGAAAAAACTGATCGAAGGTGGTGAAAACCAATATCTTGACTTTAAATATTGCATCTCCGACAGCAGGAAGATAGCCAGGACATTAGCTGCATTCTCTAACAGCGACGGCGGAAGAATATTAATCGGCATCAGGGATAATGGAAGCATTGCCGGTATCAGATCGGAGGAGGAGATCTATATGGTTGATACCGCGGCCCAGCTTTACTGCAAGCCGGAGATAACATATTCAATTAAGCAGCATGTAACATCAGGAAAGACTTTCATCGAAGTAGTAGTTGAAAAAGGGAGTCAGCGGCCTTATAAGGTCAGGGATGAGAATGGGAAATGGCTTGCTTATTTCAGGCACTATGACCAGAACCTGTTAGCAAACAGGATTTTGCTCCAGGTATGGCACAAAGAAGAGAAAAGCAAAGGTGTTATGGTCCGATTTGGCAAGGCAGAAAACCTGCTGATGGATTACCTAAAAGAAGAAAAACAGATTACATTCTCAAAATTCAGAAAAATTGCCGGCATATCTTCAAACAGGGCTGAAGCTATCATCACTAACCTTATATTGTTCAAAGTCCTGAAGATGAACGTATCAGAAAAGGGATTTTCCTATGAACTTTGTCCGGAAGATGAGGAAAAGTAAAAAGGTAAAAGGTAAAAGGTAAAAGTGGGGGGATAGAATAAACCAGGAATAAAGATTTATTAGTCTAGCGGTCTGGTTGTCTTGCTGTCTTGCCAGTCGTGCCAGTCATGCAGGTCTTGCAAGTCGTGGTGTCTTTCGGCCTTCGGTCTTCGGTCTTCGGTCTTGGATCTTGCTTCTTGCTCCCTTATCCCTATAATCTTCCAAATAATATATTTCATTAAATCCCGTGAACATTCCACCAGTCCTGTTGTTAATTAATTAACAGTAAAAATTATGAGCGAATCAAAATCTGGAAAAACAGGACGAAAAGTCGTCGTCGTCGGAGCCGGTGCAGTTGGTGCAACATATTGCTATGCTCTCTCTCAGAGCGGACTATCAGACGAAATAGTAATTATTGACAGGAATGAAGATCTGGTCCGCGGACAGGTACTTGACCTGGTGCATGGGCAGCCATTCATTCCGACAGTATCAATACGGGCAGGATCAAAGGCTGACTATGCTGATGCCCAACTTATTGTTATCACGGCAGGGTCTGCGCAGAAGCCTGGCGAAACAAGACTGCAGCTGCTAAGGAAGAATGCAGATATCATCGGTGGTATCGCCGAAGATATCGCATCATCCGGGTCAAAAGGTGTAATGCTGATAGTCAGTAATCCTGTAGATGTGATGACTTATGTTGCATTGAAAAGATCAGGATGGGAAAGGGGAAGGGTCATAGGATCGGGTACGGTCCTCGACAGCGCCCGGTTCAGGCATCTCCTTGCAAAACATTGCGGGGTTGACGTCCATAATGTTCATGCATATATCCTCGGAGAACATGGAGATAGTGAATTTGCTGCCTGGTCGATGACCAACATTGCCGGAATGATGATTGATAATTATTGCCCTGTATGCAGGAATTGCAGCGACTGGAAAGCTGAGAGGAAACAGCTGGAGCAGCAGGTCCGCGAGTCAGCATATCATATTATTAATGCAAAAGGATCAACACATTATGCTGTTGGGCTTGCAATGGTCAAGATCACTGCATCAATACTCAGGAAACAAAACAGTGTCATGACAGTATCAGTATACCTTAATGGTGAATTCGGACTGAAAGATGTATGTCTGAGCGTCCCGTCAGTGGTTTCAGAATCGGGTGTTGTTAGAATAGTAAGCAGTCCCCTGCCATCTGACGAACTCGAAGCCCTTAAAAGATCTGCAGGTATCCTTAAGGAAGCGATAGCATCTTTATAAATATTACCTTTGTTTCCTTTTACTCCGTATGGAATCAAAAATCGTACTGACACAGATTGTTATCCTTGCAGTAGTCGTAATAATTGGTGCAATTGCAGCCAGATTAAAGGTATTTACCAATGAATCCAAGGATGTCCTTTCGAAGGTGATATTCAATATCTCCCTTCCCTTAATGCTCTTTACGAACTTCTTCAGGCTCGAAGCGACACCCAGGCTTATAGCAAACAGTCTTTCGGTTCTGGCAATTACCGGTTTTGTAGTCTTTTTTCTACTTCTGGTCGGATGGATTGCAACCAGGATCTTCAGGATAAAGGGAGTTGAAGCAGCCGTATTCAAAACACATTCCATGTTCGGGAATACGATCTTCCTCGGCTTTCCCCTTATAACAGCGCTCTTTGGTGTGGAAGGACTTCTGTATGCCAGCATGTACCAGTTGGTTTCAAGCATAATAATGTGGACTGTCGGTGTTATCGTATTGAGTCATGGCAATGGAATTCCCTGGAAGAAAAGTCTTCTTAAAGTGATAAATCCGAATACGATAGCGACACTCCTTGGACTGATCCTTTTCCTGCTTTCTTTAAAGCTCCCGCCTGTAATCCTTAAGCCAATGACTGAGCTTGGAGCTGCGAATACATGGCTGTCAATGCTTTACATTGGTGCGATGCTCGTTTTCTCGAATGTGGGAGGATTACTGAAGCGTAAGAGCCTGTATATTATCAGTTTCAGCAGGCTGATTGCCGGACCTGCCTTACTTATATCATTGTTTTATCTCGCCGCTCATTTCCTGGGGATGGCCCCTGAAAATCTTGTTTCCTCGGTGATAATCCTCGAAGCATCAATGCCATGTATGGCAACTGTTGTAATAATGGCCAAGGAATTCGGCTCCGATGATGCACAAGCTGTCGGCAATGTGTTTGTCTCCACAATCTTCAGCATTATCACATTACCGCTGGTGGTAGTTGCGATCTCACGGTTCCTTTAAGAATCTCCTGATTAGCCACTTATCGGAGGCTACTGTTTATTACGGAGAATTGAGAAACTCAATTAACAACCTCCGGGACGAAATAATCAGGAATCTGTATCATTAATACTGATACTTAGTGTAATCATTACAAGCTTCTTCTCAGAAGTTCAATTCCTTCACCTGACCCCAGGTTCCTGCTATATTTTTTCTCAACAGAATTATTCCAGTGTTCCATAACACCAAGGCTTTTTACTGCAGTGTTATTCCGTTGCGGATCGTATTTCGCCTTTGAGGGAGGATTATCTGCCATTGCAGCTTCAATCAGGTACTGGTCACTGAATGCCATATCGGGAGCATCTGGCCACTCGCTACTCAGAAGGTCGAGACCGACAGCGTCGATGGCTACCGGATCCTGTGATGCGAGTAGGGAACAACCCCAGTTATTATTGAATGGCTCCATCTTCCACTTCGGTCCGGGAGGTCCGTTTACCAGCTTTGAACCATAAACACCGTCTATTAAGAAAAGCATGGTTTTATCGCCCAGATCCTTATGTGCAAGAAAATCCACAAAGGTCAGGTATTGTGCTTTGCCGCTCCTGTCGGGGTTGAAATTATTATGTGCATTTTTTCTCCAGTCATTATTTATGCTGGTAACTCCGTAATAATTTTTTGCACACAGAGTTACACCCTGTCCGACATGTCCTTTCAGGAGAGCCATATTAATAAGGTAATCTGCTTCGGTGGCACATGTGGCAAGACCGGTTGCCAGTTTCCCGTTATCAACCGAATACGGAATTGCGTTATCCTTGTATTCTGACTTTGTTCTTCCTTCACCGCCAACATTATCCACAAAGATTACTCCCGGATATACAGTATGGCATTTATTGAAGATATTATCTGTAATGAACCGGCTTGCATCAAATACGGTGATCTTTTCCTGAGGAATACCGGCTTTTTCAACAAGGCTTTTCAATAACGAAAGTACAAGTTGCGGAGTGGCATTGATCTCAGGCGAATCCTTATGAGCATATGTATTATTGGTGTTTATCTTCACAGCAATCTTTTGTCCCGGCTGATAGTCAGAATTCTTGTTCCCGTGAACATTGTTAAAATACCTGAAGAGCTCTCTCCAGGCTCTCTTTTCATTCTTTTCACCTGTCAGGCTTAAAAGCGATTCAGTAAGCATTTTGTCAGTTTCCACCTGTGATACAACATTATCATCCCACCAGTTTCCTGACTTTCCATCCCATTTAGCAGCTGCAGGATCGTGAACCCACACCACTCTCCCCGGGTTAATCCCTCTCGGAATACCGATAGGCTGATTAGGCACTATGACCCATTCCGGTTGTTGTCCTGATGATGCAATGCTCTCATGACGGCTGGCAACAAATAGTGCACCGGCCAGGGCAACTACCAGGAACAGGCTTCCATAGAGGTACCTGGATCCCGAAAAGCCTGCCTTCGCTTTTTTGAATGCTGCTACTGAACCGAAGACTGAAAGCAGCCATATAACGAATCCTGACATCATAGGGGCTGCGACCCTCATGCATGGATATGCAGCCCGCTGTGGTTTTGGTATTACCCTGACCAGGAACCAGATAGTAGAGGCGATACCTGTAATAATAAATGTAACTTTTGCATAAGTGGTTGTACTTATTGCACTTATACCTGCAATTATTCGATTTAAAATTCTTTTCATCAGTACTGATTTTTGCTGAACCGTAAGTGCAAATGTAAGATTTGTTGGGACACAAAAAAGATCATTTTAAATACAAGTTATGGGTTAATGATTTGTTAATTCCTTATTTCAGGGAATTAAAAGATTCTCACAATTGTCTGAATGTTAAATGAAGCGACTTGCGCAAAGGATCGGAAAAACTTCAGAACGATAAACATTAATAATCAGGAATATGAAAAACAATTTTAAAATCGCAGGTATGATGCTGATACTGGTAATTGCCGGCAGCATGGCTCTCAGTGCACAGAGGCAGGTGAGAGGAGAAAAGATCGACACCATAAGAATGGACAGGAGGGACCTGGCACCACGTACCGTTATGGGAATGCCGTTAGAAAATAGCAGGGTGCCTGGTGCTCAGATCCCAGGACGTCAGATTCGACATGGCTGGAACGATTTCAACGGACCCCGGAACGGTATGGGACAGGGAAGAGGATTCCGGCATCCGGGAATGGGAATGGGAATCGGAATGGGCCAGCCCGGTCAGGGTAGGCAGGGACGTATGCCTGATCTTTATAATATCCCGAATCTTACAGATAAACAGAAGAAGGATATTGCAGATCTCAGGGGAAAGCAGATGGCAGATGTCGAGAAACTCAGGATTGATATGCAATCTAAAATGAAAGAGCTCCGTGATTCACACAGGGCAAAGGTGATGTCGCTTCTAACCGAGGAACAGAAAAAATGGTTTGAAGAAAACAATCCGAAACCTGATGTCGTGAAATAATTCCAGGGACTTGTATATTTATAGGCGGCTGTTTTCTGACAGCCGCTTTTTTTATGAAAGATTTTTTTGATTGTAAGATTGGGCATTGATATTTCTTCACCAATTTTGGTAATTTATTAAACTGAGCTATGGGAATGATTAATTAACTGTAACGATCAACCTGAACATCAATACGACTTTTTTAATGATTTCCGGCACTCTTTTTTTTATAATTACATTTAACGAATGAAGAAACAGTTTAAGAAGGAGGTCCTCAGCGGACTCTCGAGGACCAGCAGCCTGCCGGTAGAAATATTGTCGGAAGCCGATTTTAAGCATTTGCCACCAATAGTCAGAAAATACCTTTATCTGACCGGGATGGTGGGCAGAGAGAAAATAAGAAATTTCAGGGTTGAATTCAAAGGGGGCATCAGGTCAAAACCGGCAGATGAATATATGCCGCTTGAATCGGTACAATATAATTTCACAGATCAGCCTTCACGGTTCTTCTATATTGTTGCCAGGAAAATGGGTATTCCCGCAAAAGGTATTCATGTATACAAAGACCAGAAGGCCACTATGCTGATAAAGTTGCTCGGGCTCTTTACAATATCAGATGCCAAAGGAAAGGAAATGGACCAGGGCGAGACAGTTACCTTATTTAATGATATGTGCTTTATGGCACCGGGTACCCTGATCGACCCAAATATAAAATGGACCGAAAGAGATCCATTGACTGTGGATGCAAAATTTACAAATGGACATATTGGAATATCGGCAACGCTGATTTTTAAGGAAAACGGCGAACTGATAGATTTTATAAGCAATGACAGGTACGAAACAACCGATGGCAGGACTTTTTATAATTACCAGTGGAGAACACCTGTATCTGGTTACAAAGAAATTAACGGGTTCTTTCTGCCGTCCGGGGCCAAAGCAATATACAGGCATCCCGATGGAGATTTCTGCTATGGGGAATTCAACCTGGTGAGCGTGGAGTATAATTGCAAGGGGATAAGGTAGAAGGTAAAAGTAAAAAGGTAAAAGGTAAAAGGTAAAAGGTAAAAGGAGTAAGAGCCAAGAGTCAAGAACCAGGAACCAAGAACCAAGAACCAGGAACCAAGAACCAAGAGCCAAGAGCCAAGAGCCAAGAACCAAGAGCCAAGAGCCAAGAGCCAAGAGCCAAGACAACAGACTTGCACGACCGGCAAGACCGCAAGACTGCACGACCTGCACGACCGGCATAACTTGCAAGACCGCACGACTGAACTAGGTTTACAGTACTGAAACAAAATCCCTATCTTAGATTATAAAACTAAACCGAACAGGTATGAATAAGGGAAATGTCATCCTTCTGGTAATCTGTCTGATAACTATTGTTGCCGGTACAGCAATATACTTTGAAGCTTCTTCATTTCAGAAGACGGCAAAGATCACTGAGGGTATCGTGGATGCCAGCGATAATACATTTTTCTATGTAAAATATTCTTCAGATGACGGGAAGGAGTGGACCCACCGTGGCTCACAGGGGAAGAATAAAAAGCATCGTGCAAGCGAAAAATTCATTGTTTTCTACCAGACTGACAATCCTGAAAAATCAAGGATTTCTGATGGTGTAAAAACCGGGAGGAATATCATTTCCATTGGTGTCCTGATGCTTGCATTTGATCTCTTCCTCATTTATTCAAACCGTAAAAGAAACAGGATTGCTGACAACTTAAGAAAAACAGGACGAAAGGTTGAGGCGGAGATCATGGGGGTAATAACTGATATGAACATAACCGTAATGGAGAAGCATCCTTTCCTTATCAATTGCAGGTGGACAGATCCTTTTTCAGGTAAAGAATATACCCACTCCATAGATCAGTTATGGAAGGATCCTGCTCCCTATCTAACAGGACGAAAATACATTGATGTATATATTGACAGAAATAATCCTGACAATTATTTCCTCGATATTGAATTCCTGAAGGATATCAAAGCATACTGACCAGGTGATTTAATATGCTGGATCAGCACTGGCACTTCCTTAAACATTATGATTTCAGCAAATTCAGTAATCTAGCTCATTAATGACCTACATGGGCCCGGAGCTATTTTTTATTTGCATTAATAAGACTATTTTGGTCTCCTTATATGTAAAGATATGACTGCCAGAATTGCGATATACCTGTACCTCATTTCGTTATTGTTCATAGTTGATCCTCAGAATCTTGATGCCCAGGACAAGAACTGGACTCACTTCCGGGGAAGCAGGCTGAACGGTATTGCTGAAAATGAGAAGATACCGCTTAATTGGGATGATTCTGTAATAAAGTGGAAGACACCAATCCATGATAAAGGACACTCTTCGCCGGTTATTTTCGGGAACCGGGTATGGATAACTTCTGCTACAGCTGATGGTAAAGAACTGTATGCCCTGTGCATCGATTTTAACACAGGTAAGATCATCTATGATATCAAGGTTTTTACTCCGGAGGATGTGGAACGCAAGCATAATCTTAACACTTATGCAACTCCTACACCTTGTATCGAAAAAGGCTTTGTATATGTTCATTACGGCAGTATGGGAACAGCCTGCATAAGTACTTCAGACGGATCGGTAGTCTGGAAGAATACCGATTTCAAATGCAAGCATGTCCAGGGTGCGGCGTCCTCACCGGTGATATATAAAAACCTGCTTATACTTCATTTCGAAGGTACAGATGTAAGGTATCTTGTTGCTCTCGACAAATCGACGGGCAGGGTTGTCTGGAGGAGTGACCGCCCTGCAGAAGCATACGAACCGCTAACGGAAATCGGCAGGAAGGCTTATATAACTCCTTTGGTAATTAATGTTAAGGGCCGTGACATGCTGATCTCGAATGGCTCAGCTATCTGTATAGCATATGAACCGATGACAGGAAAGGAGATATGGAGGTTTGTGAGCGGTGCAGAATCTACAATAGCGATGCCATTTACCGAAAGGGGTATTCTCTACTGGTATGCAGGACCTGTGATAACAAACCAGGGTTTTACTTTCAATGAGCTCCTGGCTGTAAATCCTGAAGGTACTGGTGATATCACGGTTTCAAATCTGATATGGAAGAAGCAGGATAAGCAAACACAAAACCAGATGCTGACCCCGGTTGTCAGGGATGGCCTTATCTATACTATGAATACAAGGAATATTCTTATGTGTCTTGATGCGTCAACCGGTGAAGAGGTATGGTCAACACATGTCACCTCAAATTACAATGCCTCACCTTTGTATATTGATGGTAATATCTGGTTTTTCTCTTCGAAAGGTGAAGTGCTTGTATTAAAAGCCGGAAGGAAGTATGAGGTTGTTTCACAAAACAGGCTTGATTCCGGGATTTGGGCAACACCGGCTGTAGTCCGCAATTCAATGATAATCAGAACAGAAAATACCCTGTACCGTATTTCCGAATAGCCAGGGGCCGTAATTTTTCTTTTTAATTATTCCCTGGTCCTGGTTTGTGAGGATTCTTCCCCCTGCCCTCATTTACCGGTCGTTGATGGGTATCCCTGTTTTTGCTGTTATGATCTTTTGGCTTTCTCTTTTTCCAGCTCTTTCTTCTGTGTGGCTCTTTACCCTGGTCAGTGTTCTGCTTTGTCGTCTTTTGCTGTTGTTTTTCACCACCGGCCTGGTGTGGCGCTTTCCCCAGATGTTCCGGCAGCGGCAGTTCAGGCACACTGTTTTTAATTAATTGCTCAATCTTTTTAAGCTTATGTAACTCTTTAGGAGTGACAAAAGTAATGGCTTCACCCTTTGTACTTACCCGGGCTGTTCTTCCAATACGATGAACATAATCTTCAGGGTCGTGAGGAACGTCATAATTAATCACAAGGTTGATGTTCATTATATCGATGCCGCGGCTCATAACATCGCTTGCAACGAGGATACGGATTTGTCTTGACCTGAAATCCCGTAACACTTCTTCCCTCTTTTCCTGATCAAGATTTGAAGAAATCCCCTGGGAAGGTAAACCGTTTCTGTTCAGAAATCTTACAATATCAGTGATCTTGCTCTTCGTGGATGAGAAAATGAGGATGCTTGCAAAGTCTTCCTTCTGTTCAAGGATATGCTTCAGTAATTTATCTTTCTGCTCGGGAAATACCTTGTAGACTTTCTGATCAATACCTTCAGCAGGTACAGCATTGGCTAATGATATTTCAACCGGATCGTGCAAGATCTTCTGTGCCAGCTGACGTATTGCTTTTGGCATAGTGGCGCTGAACATCAGGGTTTGCCTGTGTTCCGGTAAATGGGAAATTATTGTTTTTATATCTTCAATGAACCCCATATCAAGCATCCTGTCGGCTTCATCGAGTATCAGATGCTTCAGGTATTTGAATCTTACATTACCCATTTTCAGGTGGGAGATAAGCCTGCCGGGAGTAGCGATTATTATGTTGGTGCCGTTACGGAAGGCATGCCCCTCTGATTCCCAGTCGCTGCCATCGCCACCTCCATAAACTGCTTTTGAGTCAACAGGTATAAAATATGAAAATCCCTGTATCTGCTGTTCTATCTGTACTGCAAGCTCTCTTGTCGGGACAATAATGAGAGTATCTGTATGACTCACTTTCTTTCCTGCAAGCTTATCGAGTATCGGCAGGACAAATGCCCCGGTTTTCCCTGTGCCTGTCTGGGCACTGGCAATCAGGTCCCTGTTCCCTATAATTACGGGGATAACCTTTTCCTGGACAGGAGTGGCTGTTTCGAAACCCATATACGAAATTGCTTCGAGCAGTTGCTCATGAAGTCCAAGCTCTTTAAATGTCATTTGAAATTATCAGTTTTAATATTTGTCTGCCGTAATAAATTAATTGTTGCAGACACCCGGCAAAAGTATCTATAAATTTCTTAGGTCTGAATATGGTTTCATATTTCTGTGTTTTAAAATATTTATCTGTAAAGGGAGATAGTAAACCATATACTTAACAGTGGTCAGAAACCTGTTTATTCATTAAACTTATTGCTTTAAAAAATTCGAATATTCTAATATTCATATTCTGATTATCATTGAAGAATATCTGTTAACAAATTAATATACAATGTATTATATGCCTGATTTGCTATTATTAAAATTTCGACCAAATGTTAAAAGAAATTAATGAACTACCTTTTTTATTCAGATTTATCCTTATATTCGCCGGCACCGGAATGCAGTTTTAACGAATACCTATATTATATGTTACTTCATCAGCAATTTGTAAGAATGGCAAAGAAGCATGCCGAAAAGATGGCTGTTATTGATAAAACCACAGGAAAGAACGTTACATATTCCAGGGCACTGATCGGCGCTCTTATCCTGAGCTCAAAGTTCAAAAAGTATGATGAAGGATTTATTGGGATCATGATACCGACATCAGCAGGCTGTGCCCTTGCTACCGTTGGAGCTCTGATGAGCGGCCGGGTACCGGTGATGATAAATTATTCAACCGGCGCTGAAGAGAATGCAAGGTATGCCAGGAAGAAATGCAAGTTCACTACAATAATAACATCCAGGGCATTACTTGAGAAAATCAAATGCCCTGTTCTCGATGGGATGGTAATGATAGAAGACATTATGGAGAGTGTCACCACAAGCGAAAAGATAAAAGCAGCCCTGATAACAAAACTGCCGGTGAACATGATCCTGGGATTAATTCATAAGGGAAATGAGAACGACACAGCCGCAATACTTTTCACCAGCGGTAGTGAAAAAGATCCTAAAGCAGTTCAGCTTTCACATCTTAACCTGGCTTCCAATATCCGGAATTTTGGAAATTATATAAATATCACTGAATCTGATATCCTCCTCGCAAACCTTGTCTTCTTTCATATTTTTGGTCTGACAGTAAATCTCTGGGTGGCATTCTATTATGGTATGACCATGGTGGCTTATGCAAATCCCCTTGATTTCCAGGTCATAAGCAAGATAGCCCGCGAGGAAAAACCTACAATCATGGTTGGCACGCCGAGCTTCTTCTGGGGTTATCTCCAAAAATCGGAACCTGGCGACTTCAAAACACTGAGGCTCATGGTCGCAGGTGCTGATAAATGCCCTGATGCCCTGAGGGAGGGATACAAAACCAAGCATGGTGTGACATTGCTGGAAGGCTATGGGGCTACTGAAACATCACCGGTAATCTCAGTGAACTCTTTTGAGTTTAACAGGCCCGGAAGTACAGGCAGAGTGATCCCGGGAGTTCAGGTCAGGATAATTAACTTTGAAACAGGTGAGGAATGCAAGACCAGGGAAGTGGGGAAAATAATGGTAAAAGGCGACCTTGTAATGAAGGGCTATTATGACGATCCGGAGCTTACCGCTGAAGCAATTCATGAAGGGTGGTACAATACGGGTGATATGGGATATTTCGATGAGGATGGTTACCTGTGGCATGCCGGAAGGTTCAAGAGATTTGCAAAGATAGGAGGGGAGATGGTATCCCTGGTAAAAGTGGAAAATGTACTCGAAAAATTTCTTCATGAGGGCACTTCATGCTGCGTAGTAGAGGTCTCCGATCCGAAGAAGGGTTCATATATAGTGGCGACTGTCACCAAGGAGGTGAATAAGACAGAGATACTCAGGCATATGATGGCCGAACTTCCTGTTATTGCCCTTCCCCGCCAGTTTATCGTTATCAGTGAGCTTCCGATGATGAGCACTGGTAAGATTGATTTCCGGAGTGTAAAGAAAATGGTTGAGGAGATATTGAAAAATTCCGGAACAGGACCCCTGGTTTTTTAGTCTGTTCTTAAAAAAGGTTTGCCGGTCTGAATGTTAGTCGGGCTAGTCTTGCAGGTCTTGCAGGTCTTGCCAGTCTTGCCAGTCGTGCCGGTCGTCCATGTCGTGCGGTCTGGAATGAATCTGAATTCTGGTTTTGTCTGTTAAATCCACTTACCCCGGTTACAATCTGAAAAATCCTTATCTTGATAGATCTGGTTTAAAGAAAATCTATTGTATCAATATATGTACTCAAAAGCTATTGTACGGAAACCGGGAAGGAATTTTGCAGCTGGAATCACTACAGCAGACCTTGGGAAACCTGATATTGAAAAAGCCCTCGAACAACATGGTGCTTATTGTAATACCCTGATAAACTGCGGTTTGGAACTTATTATTCTTGAGGCAGATGAAAATTATCCTGATGGATGCTTTGTTGAGGATACCGCTGTTATAACCAGGGAAGTTGCAGTTATCACACGACCTGGCGCGGCATCAAGGAGAGGGGAGGAGGTAGAGATAGCAAAGATCCTGTCAGGATTCAGAAATCTTGAGACCATAAAGAGTCCCGGTACCCTCGACGGTGGTGATATTCTTAGAGCCGACAACCATTTCTTCATCGGAATTTCTGCAAGGACAAACAGGGAGGGAGCAGGGCAGCTTTCGGAAATATTGACTGGTCACGGATATACGACCTCGGAAGTTGAAGTAAAAGACGGGCTCCATCTGAAATCAGGATTAGCATATCCGGGGAAAGGTAAATATATAGCCTGGCGGATGTTTTCGGAAATTCCAGGCATATCAGATACAATAATTCTCGATGAGGATGAAAGCTATTCTGCAAACTGTCTGTCAGTAAATGGTTACCTCCTGATCCCAAAAGGATTTCCTGTTGCAAAAAAGAAGATCTCTGAACTGGACTTCAATATTATAGAGATGGAAATGTCGGAGTTCAGAAAAATGGATGGTGGACTCACCTGTTTGTCGCTGCTTTTATAGCTAGATTGTCGTGCAGGTCTTGCAGGTCTTGCCGGTCGTACTGGTCTTGCCGGTCGTGCAGGTCGTGGAGTCTTTCGGTCTTCGGTCTTCGGTCTTTCTCCTTTCTCCTTTCACCTTTCTCCTTGTTGTCTTCCTGTCTTTTTGTCTTGTGTCTTGTGTCTTAAGTCTTGTGTCTTGCTCCTTTAACCTTTCACCTTTCACCTTTCACCTTCCATAAATAATTCATCGACTGATTTATTAATGTTATCCGGCAAATTACTCTTTTGGTATAATAGATTTGAATAACGACTGGCTATGTTACTATTTTGCATAACAGTTAACTCAGATCGTCATGCTTAAAAGTTTCATCAGGATAGCTTTCCGCTGTCTGTGGCACAGAAAGACATACAGCCTTCTCAATTTTGTCTGCCTTACTTTCGGGCTCATATGTTCAATAATTACCATGCTTTATATACGAAATGTCTTCAGCTATGACAGGTTCCATAAGAATTATGATCGTCTATATACATGCGAGGCTTATGTAACATATTTCAATGGCGATCGCTTCCCCAAGGAGTATCTTTCAGCTTCTGTCAGCGATATGCTGAAAAAAGAAGCCCCCGAAATTGAACAGGTGGTCAGAATAACCGAACGTAACTATTCATTTATAAGTGGTGATAAAACATTCACAGAGAAAGGGATCTATACTGATGAGAATTTCTTTGATGTCTTTACTTTTCCTCTGGCAGGCTCCGTAAATAATAGTGTCCTTTCCGATCCGGGTTCGATTGTGATATCAGAGCGCATGGCAGTTAAATTTTTTGAGAATACTGACTGTGTGGGTAAGACGCTGGTGCTTAAAGACGGAAATACGACTGATAGTTATAAGATATCCGGGATCTTTAAGGATATTCCGGCACAATCGCTGTTGCAGCCTGACTTTGTGATCCCCTTCTCAAAATTTCTGTCTGATAACAGATGGGCACTTGAACCGGGGGCGACCGCAAATGCAGTATGGATACTTCTGAAACAGAACGCTGACAGTAAATTTGTCGGGGAAAAGATAAAGAACCTCATTAAGAACCAGGAGACAACATTAAACCAGGAACTCTTCCTCTTTCCATTAAAAGAACAGATTCTATACTCATATGCCGGCGGGAAGCGTGTCTGGAAAGAGATGCAGAACATAGTGATAATTGGGTCTGTAGGCTTTGCAATTCTGCTGATCGCATGTTTCAATTTCATTAACCTTGCGATAGCGATAAATTTCAGAAGGTACAGGGAGGCCGGAATAAGGAAAGTGGCCGGCTCCGGCAAGACAGCGATTATCCTCCAATTCCTGGGTGAGACACTAATGATTACACTTATCAGCCTGGTTGTTGCTGTTATCCTGGTATCGATAATGCTGGCAGGATTCAACAAGATGTTCAATTATGATATACATCTGAACCTGGTGACCTTTCCCATGATTGCATTTTTCATCTTTATCACACTCTTCACAGCAGTTATTTCCGGATTTCTCCCTTCACTTTACCTTGCATCGGCAAATCCAGTAGATACACTGAAGGGGAAAAGGATCAAGGGCAATAGCTTCAGCATCTTCAGGCAGAGCCTCATAATTTTTCAGTTTTCAATTCCTGTGGTCCTGATAATTTGTATGATGGTAATTAAGGCCCAGGATACCTATATGCGGAATTACGATGTAGGAGTTGACAAGGATAAGATAATTGTGTTGAACAGCACAAACAATATTCAGGATCATGCCGCGAGCTTAAAGTCTGAACTCCAGGCAATACCCGGTATTGAGGCTGTGAGCTTTACAAATTGTATCCCATCGCGCGGAACAAGAGTCTCATCAGAGATCAGCTGGGAGGGAAAAGATGTTACTGAGAAACTCCATTTCTGGTGCATTAATTCTGACTTCGACTACAACAGGACCGTGAGGGTCGAACTGACAGATGGGAAATTTTTCGATTCTTCATACTCTACAGATACTGCTGCCTTCCTGATCAATGATGTCGCAGCCGGGGTGATGAAGAATAAGAATCCGGTCGGATCACAAATAACCGTTGATGGAAAGAAAGGCACGATTATCGGTGTTTTTAAAGACTTCCATACTATTGACCTTGCCGGGCCTATTGTGCCGACAATCATTTCTGCAGGAACAGGAGAAAAACCGGACATTTTAATAAAGATATCATCGGGTTCCTTCAGCACAATATCCGATGACATAAGGAAAGTTTACGGGCATTATGAAACAGAGGTGCCGTTTAACGCCGTCTTATTTGGCGATCTGACACCCTATTCAGACCTTACCCTGCCTTCAAGGCTGGTCGGACTGGCATTCATCATTGCCCTCTTGCTGGCATGTCTTGGATTATTTGGCCTTGCCTCCTTCACTTCTGAAACGAGGACTAAGGAAATTGGTATAAGGAAAGCAAATGGTGCAACAACACTTTCCGTAATGAGATTGTTACTGAAAAATTATACCAGCTGGCTGGTTATTTCAATGTGTATTGCACTTCCTGTGGCTTTCATGCTCACAAAAATTTTCCTGGGAAGGTTTTATTTTCATGCCCCTGTACCTTTATGGGCTTTCGCCGCCGGACCTGCTATTGCATTTATTACTGCAATCCTGACAGTCAGCACACAAACCTGGAACATTGCAAACCGCAATCCTGTAAAAGCTCTAAGGTATGAGTAAGAAGTAGTGCCCGAGGTACCTGGAGTAATTTTTAGTCTTGCAGGTCTTGCAGGTCCTGCCAGTCTTGCCGGTCTTGCAGGTCGTGCAAGTCTTTTACCTTTTTCCTTTTACCTTTTACCTTTTTCCTCTTACCTTTACTTCCATATGATAAAAGAAGAGCTGGAAATAACAGAAATGGTTAATTGTGAAACCAGGGCATGGGACACACAGGATGTGGAACTCCTGATCTCAGTATTTCATCCCGATATGGTCTGGCCCTGGCCAAGGACTTTTCAATCGCACGACCCCATGGACTGGATCATGCCGCTTGGACGATATAACAAAGAACGGTGGTGCCGCGGATGGCAGGAACTATTTGATACGCACCGCCTGGTCCATAATATCCGCGAGATAAAGAAGATTGTTATATCAGATGAAAAAGACGGCGGTTTTGCAGTTGTGGATATCGATACGCTCTGGATCGACGGAAATAATAATCCAAACCAATGGAAAGGACGTGTCTGTAAAGTTTATACAAAAATGGGTGATGACTGGAAACTGATCATGCACACAGGAGTACTCACTTACTGAAATCAATATTATAAATTACTGAACTTCAAATTCTGAATTATTATGACATACTGTGAATACATCGATACACTGCCACCCGGAGAGAAGAGGGACCTTCACAAGAATTACCACGACAATCACTATGGTTTTCCCCTGCATGACGATAACGAACTCTTCGGAAGGCTGCTGCTGGAGATCAACCAGGCAGGACTGAACTGGGAGATAATTCTCAGGAAGGAGAAGGCATTCAGGAAAGCATTCAGCAATTATGATGTGAAGAAAGTCGCCTCATACAAGGAGAAAGAGAGGCAGAGACTGTTAAACGATGCCGGCATAATCCGGAACAGGCTCAAGATAAATGCAGCTATTGAAAATGCAAAGGTTATCCTTGAATTGCAGAAGGAGCATGGATCCTTTGATAAATGGCTCGAGATAAACCATCCTAAGACACTTCCGGAATGGGTAAAACTATTTAAAAAAACATTTACGTTCACCGGTGGTGAAATAGTGAATGAATTCCTGTCGAGTATTGGCTATCTCCCGGCAATGCATGATGAGAATTGTCCGGCCTTTAAGAAGATAGTCAAGCAGAATCCTATGTGGATGAGGGGGTGAGGGAGACGGCACCCGTCACCAGCAACTTATAATAATAGATACTGCCTTTTATCTCATCTTATCACTGAGCATCTTAATGAAATATCCACCGACGACAGATCGTGCCTGGAATCCTACTTTATGTGCATTGGTGGTTTCGAACCAGTCGCTCATCGGTACACGGTCAGGGGTTTCTGTTACATAACGGTATAGCGGATCGATGAATTTCGTAAATGTCTCATTATTGTCAGATAATGTTGCTGTCCAGGTTATCCAGTCACTTTTTGTATATGTTTTGCGGTTATCCAGAGGGAGCCCGAAATCGTTCTGCCTGGTGAGATAATATGTTATCTCTTTATTATTGACATTATCGGGGAAGATCTTGAGGCCGAGCAGCTCATCCCAGACAAGGTTATATTTCTGGCTCCAGGTTCCGGGCTGGTCGAAGGTAAGGCGGAAATGATCCCCATCGTCAGCCATTTCAACCCATTTCGCTGCCATCTCCATTGCCTGACGGGTATATTTCTCAGCAATATCCTTTTTACCAAGCATGGCAGCCATCTTTCCATATCCGGCGATACCCATTATCGCCTTAACGGATAGATTTGTATTGTGTGCAAAATGTCCTGCAAAATCGTCGGTGCAGAGCTGATTTTCAGGATCGAGCCCGTTCTGAAGAAGGTAGTCGGCCCATGTGGTAAGCACATCCCAGTGTTTTTCGGCATAGCGGGCATTTTTCTCAACACAGGCAATGGCCGCTGCCAGGATAAGCATGTTACCGCTTTCTTCAACAGGCATATCTCCTCCATAGGTCTGTCCGTTGGCAAGAGGATAGGTACCGACATCATGTGCTGCAAAAGGTTTCGTCCATCTGCCGCTTTCAGAAAAATGGAAAATCGGGTTCATCATTCCCTTAAGCAGATCGGGATTATAATAAAGATATAAAGGTGCAGAAGGATATGTGACATCCACCGTACCAATTGACCCATTGCTGAAGTTCTCCTTGGAGAAGAAGAGGATATTTCCATCCTTGTCTTTCAGCAGCTTGTGGGCAGCAATGGACTGCCTGAAGGCAAGTGCACACAGAGCAGCATATTTTTCGCCTCCGGCTTTTACTGCATCATTCCATAGTTTCTTATCAAAAGCCGAACATTTTTTAACCAGATTAAAATAATCAGCTGAAGCAGAGGTTAGTGCATTATCCATAGTAATTGTACCGTCCTTTTTCCACCAGGCCATCAGGTTGTCCCCAAAATACTGGATCGAATACAGATCGTCATAGCCTATCATGATATGGCCTGAAACAGCTTCCATTCCTATCTGACCCATCTTCTCAGCGAAAGCCATTACCGGCATATCCTTATGCATAAAGAAGGTTCTCTTTTCAGTGTTTTCCGGAACAAGGCTCCCCGTGGAGGCAAACTGTTCCTTGACACTACGGTGGTTCCCGGATGAATATGTTATACCAGGTTTATTGACTGCACAGAGGTAGAAATAACCCCAGTCGATTCTCCGGTCGTCACCCTTTTTAGCAAGTACTGGTTGTTCTGTAGTGCCTGCTTTGAAATATGTAAGATCACCTGTCTGTCCGGTTTCAACTGATACCTCCTGGTTTACCTGGTCGACAGCCCACTCGGGTGTTGCCTCGAAGTAAACCTGGACGTCATGTTTCTGCCCGTCGTTTGATGATACATCGTAAGTAATATAGCTGACAGGGCGTGAGAGAATATCCGGTTCTCCGGGAAGGAGGGGGGAAAGAAAAGTAAGCCTCAGGCTGGCTGGTCCGCATATAAATTCATAATGAGTCTGTGTTGCCGAAATGGAAACCGATTTTTGAATGGCGGTATTGTTAAAAGCAACTCCTCCATCCCTGTCTTTGAATATTCCAAAATCAACGAGACCACCACCTGTACGGTTATGGCAATGGACAGCAATAACATTTTTGCCATCATCCGAGAGAAGATTTTTATCAAGAGGAAGAACGACATTTCTGTGCCATTCATAACCTGTTGCAACCAGCTGTGTTCCATTCAGGTACAGCTCGAAGATATCATCATGTGAGTAGATGAGCCAGAGCTTTTCGCTTAACTCATTTTTCTGCATAATGAACTCACGTCTTATCCATATATCCTCTGTCTCCCAGGGTGTTGAGAGAGCAGGCATGCCTTCCGTGCCGAAAGCCCCTTTTCCTGTTTCCCATGAAGAATCGCTAAATCCTGGTTTCTCCCAGCCCTTAGCAGGCTCTTTCAGCCTGTATTTTCCTTCCCAGGGTTCATATTGTGCCGATGGCAGAAGAGCTTCACGTGGAAGGATTTCCTTACCAAGAAATCTGTAAACCTGTCCATCGACCCTGACAGCTCCTATCATGGAATGTACCTTTCCTGTCCAGTGCCTTACAGCATCATTGTAAAGGGTATCGGTACACGACCAGGCGCTTGTATAAGGATCGATGGTGACCAGCGGAAATGCCGGTGCCCTCATTTCAGCCGCTCCGGCTATTTTATTATTGGTTCCGGCATTATTGCATGATATGGCAAGTATCAACGCCGGTATCATTCCAGTGATGAGTAATCCTCTTTTCATATTTTATTTTGCGTAATAGATTCTTTATTATTTGTCTTGCAGGTCTTGCAGGTCTTGCAAGTCTTGCAAGTCTTGCAGGTCTTCAACTAATCATCCTCTTATTTCAGTTCCTTTGCAAGCACTTCCACAACCTTTTTGAATTCCTCTTCAGTATAGCCTATACTCTGGAAGATAATCCTGCCATCTTTGCCGACTATCACATTTCTCGGGATAGACTGGGAGGCATAGAGGCTGAATACTTTCCGCTCCGGATCGGGAGCAAAAGGCATCGTGAAATTTTTGGATTTCACAAAGTCGGTTACCTCCTGTGCCGTATGTTCCCTGCCGAGAATTATCAGTCGGAACGAATTGTTATTCTTATATTTCTCCCATATAGTCTTCTGAAGAACAGGAAGTTCTGCATTGCACGGACCGCACCATGTCGCAAAGAAGTTGATCATGACGATTTTTCCCTTCATTTTGCTGAGGTCGAAAGCTTGGCCATCAATTGTTGTACATGAGAATTTCGGGGCCTTATCTCCGACTTTTGTAAATGTTGTTGTGTCAGCTTGCGCAGAGCAAATTCCGCATAATACCACTATTGAAATTGCTGAGAGGATTAATTTTTTCATTTTCGTGTGCATTTTTTCGTTTGTCTCAAAGGTAAATTTTTTCACGGGTCCACAAGCAGAGTCCTGTAAATTGAGTTTCCACTTACAATCACTGTGGGTTATTTGAAAATCAACTTTTCTATCGTATTTTTCGTTTTATTAATAAAATCTGATTTCCCGGGTTAAATTGATTGTGATTATGAGTGGCAACCTGAAAAGGTCTATCCTGATTTTTATCGCTCTATTTCCAATGCTTGTCAACGGACAGGAAAATGTATTTCCTTTGAATATTTCACTCTTTAATGAGGCGACAGCAATACCATATACGCGGATAATCACCCTCCCAATACATCCCGGGATTCAGATCGGTACCGATTATAGCTACCGTACTAAAAAGCATTCGAGATTATTTCAAACGGCGAATATCAACTACTTCTATCATAATCATCTTAATCAAGGGATCGGAATTAACTCTGAATTTGGATACGAATACCGGACCAGACCTGGGCTTTCCTTTTCTTGTCTGCTAGGGATCGGATATATGCAAACATTCTCAACAACCGAGGAATTTTCTTTTAACAACGGGCAGTATGAAAAAAATACTGACGGTGGAAATGCAAGATTTATTCCATCATTATCGGTAGATGCAAATTATTACATTTTCAGGGAATCGGAACACAGCCCCAGTATCTTTATTCGTTACCAGGCATGGATTGAATATCCATATTCACCTGATTTTATTCCGCTCATGACTCATATTAATCTTCATGCAGGAGCACGGTTTTATATCTTCAAAAAAAGATCACATGACAAGGGCTTATAGTATATTAATCCTGATAGTGCTTTTGTTCTCTGCCTGCAGAAAAGTGGATAACATAGAACCTTCATTTTTTGACTGCGATCTTAATTTTACCGATTCAAGCCTTGTAAATCCTAACAACAGTAATTACCAGGCATTGCTTGATGATATGACAGGCAAAGGAGTTGTTGGCGTTGAGATGTCAATTTACAGTAGTGAAGACGGAATGTGGCTGGGAGCTAGTGGAAAATCCGATCTTCACGACAATGTTGATATGAAACCCTGCAATAAAACCAGGGTCGGATCAACAGTAAAGATGTTTACCTCGTGCATTATTCTTAGCCTGGTTGAAGAAGGGAAACTTGATCTCAATGATAAGATCTCAGATTATCTTGGTGGCGATATTATTGATAAGATCGAAAATGCTGATAGATCTACCATCCGGCAATTATTGAATCATTCCAGCGGGATATACAATTATATCCAGAATTTAAAATTCCAAACCGCTTCCCTGAATGATCTGTTAAAAGAATGGCATGCCGTAGATCTGTTAAAATATGCCTATAAGCAGAATCCATATTTCGAACCAGGGGAAGATGCCCATTACTCTAACACGAATTATATCTTACTTGGGCTTCTTATCGAAAAAATTGAAAACAAACCTTTGTACCAGGTATTTGAAGAAAAAATAATTGATCCGCTGGGTCTTGCCAGCACCCAGTTTGCAGGTAAAGATCCTGTTCCTGAAGGGATCGTCAGAGGATATATAGACCTTTATAGTAACCTTAACGTAATCGAAAGTACATACTACAGCGGTTGGGATTATTATACTGCTGACGGTGGATTAATCTCAAATGTCTATGATATGAATTTGTTTTTCCAGGCATTAATGAACGGACAGTTAATTAATGAGACTTCTTTAGGTGAAATGCTAACATGGATAACATCTTCTGAGCAGGATCCGGAATTTTATGATATTCAATACGGGCTTGGTATTTTTAAAATGACTACAAACGCAGGGGTCTGCTATTTCCACAGTGGCGATGCGATAGGGTACTATGCAAATATGCTCTATTTCCCTGATGACGGAACAATTATTGTGTATGCTGCCAACTCCAATTATGGGAAAATTGACCAATTCATTTCTTCTAAAGAAGCGATCGACAAAATCATTTCAACTGTAAAGCAGATTTTATAATATTCAGGAAAATCCGGATTTGATCAATACAGTTTATCCCAATTTTAAAAAACCAAAAAATGCCCGTGAAGCCTGGATAGGATTCACTGAAAAACAGTATCTTAGATTATCCTGTTCGGATTCAAAATGTAAAATCCTATTAGATATGACAAAATCTGCTACAAACATTTTTAAAAGCATTCTGACAATCAGGATGATGCTTGTTCTTGCATTGGCTTTATGTACATGGACGCTCAGTGCCCAGACGTTTACAAATTTTTCGGGGGAGTGGCTTCAGGATAATTCAAAAAGCGATCCGCAATACAAGGATTACAACGTGAAGCTTACTATAACACAGACTGCCCTGGAAATAACTATTAAGACAGCATATTGCGAAAAGGACTGGAAGGAGAAGATGTCGAGTTTGGAATCCTATACCCTTGATGGTAAAGAAGTAAGCAAAGAACAAGATGGAGGCATTGATGTTATGTCTGCAAAGTGGTCGGCCGACAAAAAGAATCTTACAACAAAGACTACCCGGACCAATGCAGGTGAAGTTTACGGGAGCACATCTGCCTATTCACTCTCAGGAAATGGCCTTGTACTGACTGTTAAATCAGATAATATCAGGCCGGGACAACCATCGATTATACAGGTGCTCAACAAAAAGTAAAGCAGGGATATCTTTTTAAGCTGAAGTTGATAATTGCCTGAATCTACCCGGAGCGGTGATTCATCCTTTTGGGATTTGTATGTTTCCAGTGCTGATTACCTGGCTGGGGAGATGACCGGTGAGATGTGAATTTCACCTGGCGGAATAAATTATTATGAAACAAATATGTTACATACTAAAAAGTTTCATATATTTGTATCATAAAATGTATATTGTATGAATGCTCCCTTTGTATACGGTCGGATTGCCAGGGGCGAAAATTTCACTGACAGGGAAAAGGAAACAGATCATCTTGTAACAAACTTCACCTCCCTGGTCAATACGATCATTATTTCGCCCCGTCGCTGGGGTAAAAGTTCCCTTGTCGAGAAAGCCGCAGGAATAGCCATTAGAAAGGATAAAAAACTCAGGATATGTGTATTAGATATCTTCAGCATACGCCGTGAGGAAGAGTTTTATGAAGCACTGGCGATGGCAGTGCTGAAAGCATCCTCTTCAAAATGGCAGGAAGCGGTAGAATCGGCAAAAAAATTCCTGAAGACGATTGCTCCCCGGATTATCCTGAATGCCGATCCGGGAAATGAATTTTCCCTCGGCTTCGACTGGAAAGAAGTGAGGAAGAGTCCTGATGAGATTCTTGACCTTGCCGAAAAAATAGCCACAGAAAAGAGATTAAAAATAGTTGTCTGTATCGATGAGTTTCAGAATATTGCAGAATTCGATGACCCCCTGTCTTTCCAGAAACGGCTGAGATCTCACTGGCAGAAACATCAGAAAGTCTCATATTGCCTGTATGGCAGTAAACGACATATGATGCTTGATGTATTCACAGGTCCTTCAATGCCTTTCTATAAGTTTGGCGACATCATTTTCCTGGAAAAGATTGCTTCTTCATCGTTTATTGATTTTATCCGTGAACGATTTACTTCGACAGGGAAATCGATCTCTTCAGAATTAGCCGGACAGATCGTCAGCCTTTCAGACAATCATCCTTATTATGTTCAGCAGATTGCACAGCAAACGTGGCTGAGGACAAAAAGTAAATGTACGGAAGAGGCAGTTATTCAGTCATTTACAGGTGTCGCAGAACAATTAAGCCTTCTCTTTACTGCAATAACCGAATCATTGACAGTGAGCCAGTTAAATTTGCTTAATGCAATTATTTCCGGGGAAAAGGCTTTATCGTCTGCTGAAGTTCTGACGAAGTATCGTTTGGTTTCATCAGCAGCCGTAAACCGTTCCAGGAGTGCGCTCATCGAAAAGGAGATCCTCGATTTCAATGCCGGCGTGATCTCTTTCCAGGATCCTCTCTACAAGTTCTGGCTTAAAAGTGAGTTTCTGCACAAGAGTGATCACCAGTAATTTAGTGGAGAGGCTGACAGATAGAAATGCAGTTCCTGCACTATCCTTCAGAGCCCGGGTTACTCCGGCATAAATACATCATCGATTAACAATCACTGTTAATAATTTTGCCATTACTTTAAACTCCCGGAGCGGGTGGTTGACAGAAAGAAACTCTATTTTTGGTAGAATAATAATCCAAAACCATAGTACAAAATGGCACAGCAGTATTTAGATCATTCGAAAACCATCCTTACGTCCAACCGCTCAAATTTCAAGGGTGGAAGCAAGGGTTCCGGGATAATCTCATTATTCGGATATCAGAACGTTTATGATCTCAGGGAAGGCTATCCGTTACTTACAACAAAAAAGATGGCTACCCGGTCAATGTTCCATGAGACAATCTGGTTCCTGAGAGGTGATACAAATATTAAATACCTTGAAGATAATAATGCTCCAATATGGCGTCCCGATGCATTCCAGGGAAACCTTCCGGGGATGCAGAAAGAAGGGATCTTCCCGCAAGGTATAGTAAAGTATTCTCCCGACTGGGATAAGGCAATGGAAGAGTATGGACAGAGGATAAGAGAAGATGCCGAATTTGCGGCCCGGTGGGGCGATGCTGGACCGATTTATGGGAAACAGTGGAGAAGATGGGAATATTTCGACCACGAGAAAGAGAGATTTGTTGAAATAGACCAGCTGGGTGACCTGATTAAGGGACTGAAAAAGAATCCGACAGGAAAGAAACATATTGTCGATTCCTGGAATCCGGGTGATACACCAAGAATGTCATTGCCTCCATGCCATGTACTCTACCAGGTAACCGCCAACGAAGAGAACGAGCTGGAGCTTCAGCTTTATCAGAGAAGCTGTGACCAGTTCCTGGGTGTACCTTTCAATATTGCAAGTTATGCTGCACTTACACAGGTTATTGCCCAGGAAGCCGGCATGATCCCGAAAACATTTATCCATACATTCGGCGATTCACATTTTTATGCCAGCATCGGGAAGAGAACTGAATGGCACAGGGATAATTTCAGGGAAGTTCAGAAAAGAATAAGAAATGTTACTGCCAGGGAAGGATATCTCGAAGTCGTTGAGTGGATAAATAAGAATGCGCCCGGCGACGGCAATGAGGAAAAATATGATCATGTAACGGCAATCCTTGAACAGTTGTCGAGGGAACCCAAACCTCTACCTAAACTGCATATTGCTAAAAAGCCTTTTAACCAGCTTACTATCGATGATTTTGTTGTGGAAGGATATGATCCGCATCCGCAGATCAGAAGGAATATGTGTGTTTAAGCACCAACAAAGAAATAAATAGCAGGAGCTTAATCACATTTTTAATTCTTGCTGATATTCATTGAAATAAATTTATTTCATAATATAAAGCTGAAATAGAATATCAATAATCTGGAAGAATCAGTATTTGCTGTACCAACAGATGTGCTGTGGAACCTGCTGAAATACAAGGAGCAGGGATTAATTCATGGCAGCTGTGATCAATTGGATCTGATCGTTCAGAAAGGAGTGTTCCGCAATAGAAAGGAGCTGGAATACGATCCATTGTTCAAGCAGATAATCTCCTATGCGGTTATTTCAAATAAGGGATCATACTTTCTCTTTACAAGGAAACAGGGGCAAGCTGAAAAAAGATTGCACAATAAAATCTCCTTAGGTGTCGGGGGTCATATGAATCCCGGGAGTTCAGGAACAATGAGTGCACAGTTTTTTACCAACGAATTAAAAAGAGAATTAAAAGAAGAGCTCAGGTTTGAGAATGGATGCCATACAGATAAAATAGAGTTTATCGGTTTTATTAATGACGATACAATCCCGGTTGGCAGGGTACATATTGGACTTCTTTACGATATTCATGTTTCTGGTAAGGAAGTATATATCAATGAACCTGATAAGATGAGTGGAGAATGGATTGATAAAGACGGGTTGGTCCGGCAATATGAATTTCTGGAAACATGGTCGGGGATAGTTTTTGATTCATATTTAAAATTAAGAGAGTGGGAGAATGGGGGATATTGAGAATTTGAGAGCAGGGGATGGGGAGATGTGGAAATTGTTGGAAAGAAGCTGTTTAAAAAGTTGTATAGAATTTATAATCATATTTATACATTGACTATTAAAGCAGTAAAACACCGGGTTGACAGTATGGAAAGATTCAGGAAAACACTACCATTTTTATTTCTGGTAATTGTATTATTTGCCGGTTTCAGGGTAAAGCCTGAGAACGGAGAGCTTGAACATGCAAAAAGCACATTGGACAGGATATTTAAATTCTACAATGCCGGGCACGATAACCTCTTCAACGAAAACTATCCCTCCAAACCGGGAGATAAAGTAAGCTACCTGGCAGGTAATGATACTGTTACCGGGACAAGGGTTGCCTATCTTTGGCCGACATCGGGAGTTTTGTCGGGCGTAAATACACTGTACAAAGTCACAGGTAATAAAAAGTACCTGAAAATAATAAATTCACATCTGCTGCCGGGTCTGGATAAATATTTTGACAATAACAGGGATCCTTCATGCTTCCAGTCATATATTTCCTCAGCCGGTAAAGCCGACAGGTATTATGATGATAACATCTGGCTCGCAATAGACTTTTGTGACCTTTATAAGCTTACCGGCAGGCAATCGTACCTGGAAAGATCATCAGGGCTCTGGAAATTTATTATCAGCGGCTGGGACGACAAGCTCGGAGGCGGCATATACTGGTGTGAACAGAAGAAACAATCCAAAAACACCTGTTCCAATGCACCGGCTTCAGTGCTTGCGCTCAAGCTTTTCAGTGCAACACATGACAGCACCTACTTCAAATGGGGGTTAAAGATATATAACTGGACCAGAGAAAACCTCAGGGACTCTACCGACTATCTTTATTTCGACAATATAAGCCTTTCAGGACGTATCGAAAAAAGAAAGTATACATACAACACCGGCCAGATGTTGCAGGCTTCAGCATTACTCTACAAGCTTACAGAAGATAAGATGTACCTCAATGAAGCCCAAAATATTGCGCGGTCGGCAATGATGTACTTCACTGAAGACTTTACCTCCCCCGAAGGGAAGAAATTCAGGATATTCAAAAATACAGGTAACTGGTTCAATGCAGTTCTTCTCCGTGGCTATACCGAACTTTATAATATTGATCGCAACGACAGGTATATCAGTATCTTCCGGGATAACCTTGATCACCTGTGGAACCACGTCCGTGATGAGAACGGGCTCTTCAGCAAGGACTGGAAAGGGATCAGGAAGGATCAGTACAAATGGCTTCTCGACCAGGCAGCCCTGGTGGAGATGTGGGCGGAGATCGGTGGAGAATAGGGAAGACTGAAGACGGAAGACCGAAGACCGAAGACAACACACTGTTGAGGGTGATCGGCTGATGACAATCTTAATCACGGAGCTTTACACAATTATCAATAATTTTGACTTCACTTTAATTATTTTATTATGTCCTGGCATTTCCGTGGTTATAAACTATTTATCGCTGCAATATTTTGTTTTACAGTTTTGTGCCAGTCAGCATCAACCATTAGCAAACCCCGTTTTAAGGTAATCGCTTTTTTTACCGCACAGAATGACAGGGCCCATATAAGTTTTGTACATGAGGCTAACCGGTGGTTATCAGAGAGGGCAGCGGAATATAATTTCATTTATGATTCGACCAGGAACTGGAGCAACCTGAACCGCGATTTTCTCAAAGACTACCAGGTGGTTATATTCCTCGATACCCGTCCCGAAGCAGAAGATCAGAGAGCAGCTTTCATGGAATATATGGAAAACGGAGGAGCCTGGATGGGGATACATTTTGCTGCTTTTGCACTCAATAATTCTGCTATTCTACAGAACTGGGACTGGTATCATAACACTTTCCTGGGATCAGGAGAATATAAAGGCAACACATGGCGACCGACCTCGGCGCTCTTAAGAGTTGAGGATAAAAAAAATCCTGCAACCAGACATCTGCCGGATACTTTTCTTTCATCGCCCAATGAATGGTACAGCTGGAAAAATGATCTCAGGGATAATCGTGACATAAGAATATTATTATCTATCGATTCAACAAGCTTTCCCCTGGGAACAGGTCCAAAACCATATGAGATCTGGCACAGCGGTTACTACCCGGTAGCCTGGACCAACATTCATTACAGGATGATCTATATTAATATGGGTCACAATGATATTGATTATGAGCATAAAACCAACAGGGAACTCTCTTTTACATTTAAGAAAGAAGTCCAGGATAAGTTTATGATTAACAGCCTCTTCTGGCTTGCGGGGAAAAAGGTTCCAATCAGGAAGTGAGTGAGGGGGAACTAACGCTGGCTGTCGGAGTCGGAATCATTCGATTGTTTTGCCCTCAGGGGCTTTAGCGGAGGAGGATTATTCGATTGCTATTTGGTTGACAAGCATTGAAATATTTGGTAATTTTATATAGCAATTGTTAGTTGAATTTTACTTTAATCCGGATCTTATGATACGCGTTATTAATGGTTTGATTTTTCTGATAATTTGCTGTACGATTGCAGGTTTGGTTGATATTGTACTGGCATTGATTTCATCCAGACCTTTATTCGGGCATAATTTTGGTGTTGCGCTCCTTGCCGGTGCAGCGATCTGGCTGGTAAATATTTTAACAGGCAGGTTCAAGGACTGGCCGATTAAGCAACATTAAAATGCCTGGAAATCTGTAGTCTGTTATCAGGGAATAATCTGTCAATGTGTAAAAAAAAACGTGACCTGGAAATCGGTTAGTCGTTACCGGATTTAAATATTCATACCGGTAAATAGAAAAAATATAAAACAATTTTATAAAATCCTGAAAATTGCTGCCCGGATAATATTCATAGGGGTATAGAATGAGGCTAAAGGGGAGGTGGGGAAAGGAAGGAGAGCGCAGAAGAGTGGGTGATAGGGAGATTGGGAGATTGGGAGACTTGGTAATCTGTATAATCAGTTATTATGATATTCGTGGCGACGAGGTAGATTGCTTCGTGTTAATTACGATCCTATACATGCAGACAAGAATTTAAGATTACTGTGCTCTATAATTTTATTCACCTCTATGCATTTTTTGTTTGTGAAAAAATTAACAAACTCTCAAGGAGGAATTTAAGGTAGTTGAGGACCTAAATTTTACTGGTTGGATTTCTCTGTCGGTATAAGTAATAGATTATACTATTGAGGATTAGCTATTCAATCTTTGTAAATTGAAATCACCTAGTGCTTGCAGTCTCTTTGATGAAATAACCAGAAAAACTTGACTTTAATAAATCTATGGTTTAAATTTGGTATTGTTAATGTCTGTCTATCAATATGAACCTGTTTCTCTCATAATTGTAGGGGAAGTGTTTTGAGAATTTAATTATGATCATTTTACTATTGTCTGTTGAATAATTTCAGCCGTGAAATCTGTTTCAGCACGTGAGCTTGAGATACTGAGTCTGATTTCAGAAGGGATGTCGGGAAAGGAGATAGCCAGGAGACTCTATTTATCAGAGGAGACTGTCAAATCGCACAGACGCCACCTGTTTAATAAGTTTTCAGCGAAGAATTCACCTCATCTTGTTCAGAAAGCTTTTCTGAAAGGTTTTCTTAATAAAAAGACAATTCTCCAATCTATCTAAAATCACCCTTTTAGGTGATTGACTTTCATGCATAATTAGGTGAATTTAGATTCAAATTACATTTTAATTCAAAATCGTAAAGCTATGGCAGGAATCATTAAAGTTGCAACCTACAATTGCGAAAATCTTTTCAGCAGGATAAGGATTTTCAAAGAAAGCAAGGACAAGTCAAAAGAGCTTCTCGGGTATGTCTCCCAGCTTCAGGCAGAATTGACGAAGCATGTTTTTGACCAGGATAAAATATCCGGATTAAAGGATAAGTTAAGCGGATATATTAAGATCAGTGACATCAGAAATAAGCATACAACTAAAGGTATTGGGGTGCCTGAATGGTTTGGTTGGATTGAGTTTTATTCAGAACCGGCAGATGCGGATGCAATTAAAAATCTGGCCCGGGTAATCTGTGATGTGGACGCGGATATTATCTGTCTCATTGAAGTCGAGAACAGGACAATGCTGCAGAAGTTTCATGATGACATTCTTTACAAGCAGTTTTTAAAGCCTGCTGGTAAGAAGAAGTATAATCATATCATGCTGATAGACGGCAATGACGAGCGTGGCATTGATGTAAGCATCATGTCGAGGTTTCCTATAAATATGGTTAAAAGCCATATTGATGATACAACAGAATATCTGAACAGGACTGTAAAGACTTTTTCCAGGGATTGCCTGCATGTCGAGCTCGACATTAATGCAGATAAGCCATTGAATATTTTCGTAAACCATCTCAAGTCGATGGGTTATTCTGACAAGAATGATCCTATGGGGAATATTAGACGTCTTGGGCAATCAGAAAGTGTCGTTAAGATACTGGGGAGCTTTAACCTTAAAGAGGATTATGTAATTGTTGCAGGTGATCTGAACTCCGATCCTTCAAGTCCGTCTTTAGCTCCTCTTGTCAATCATAATGATCTGTACAATATTAATCTGTCACTGCCTCCTGATCAACGGGGCACATACCAGACCGGGAAGAAACAACTCGATTATTTATTTGTCAGCCAGCCTTTGAAAAATAAATTACAGGCTCTCAACATTGAGAGGAGAGGGATTTATAGCAAGACCAAACCACATTATGATACAGTAACCGGGAAATCTACCGAAGCTTCCGATCATGCCGCTGTAATTGCAGATTTTAAAATGTAAAGCTATGAATGAACAATCATTTCCATTAGGATTACTTGTACCCTATATTTTAGGGGGGATACTTATTTTAACCACATGCATTGCCATATTTACCAGGAAACGGCCTTCGAATGCCCAGACAATAACTCTGCTGATATTTGGCTTTCTGCTAATAGCACTGCCGATTGCCTCGAAGATCACAATAGACATTAAAGGTATTAAGGTTGAACTTGAAACTGCAACAGCGCAGGTTGTTGATTTGAAGAACCAGATAGTAGACTTAAAACAGCAGAATACTTTATTGGCGAACCAGCTTGATAGTATCAAAAGTAACGTCAGGACAATCAACGATCCTTCTTCAAGCCAGAATGAGAAGAGAGTGGCTAAAGAAAATCTAGGTGCCCGCGTGAATAATTTCGAAAATATGGTTAAGGACATGAATGCAGGACTGGATTCAGCTAAAGTAAAAAGCGACGCGACCCTTAATAAACTTGATAAAATAAAAACGAGGAGATGGATCTTCAGAAAATGATAGATTTCTATAAGTATTAGAACATCTCAGGTGGAATCTGAGTTTCAACCCCGGGTTTCCATGGAATTTACATTTTTACACAGGCATTAAGAATCCTTAAATGGGGACCAACCAAGTCTGACCGTCACGATGGTTAAACTATGCAGACTATCTGAATCAACCACAGCCTCACACTAATAGCCGACCGACTATAAATAACCACTGCAAAGGATAAGGTGCAAACTTGCCTTTCTGCACAGAAATGTATTCCGGAATTTCGTACTTTAACACCATAAACCCGGAGTGATGAGGATGAAAAAAGTTATTGCCATCGTATTCATGCTGTTTATAATTGCAGTCAACACCTCTTACTCACAGAATGAGCCGGTTAACTATTCGGAGATGGTGGCAAGGAGCTTTATAAAACGTTTTCCCGATCCTGATACTATCCACTGGACCGGTGAGAAGAACCACTTCAGCTGGCAGGCCGGTTATATTATGTTTGCCATGGAGAAAATGTGGAAAGCCACCGGCGATAAAGCTTATTTAGATTATATCAGACGATATGTAGACCAGCAGGTTGATGAACTGGGAAATGTACCCGACTTTAAAAATAATGCTCTCGATAACTTTCTTCCAGGCTATGCAATCCTTTTTATGTACGAACAGACTCACCTGGAGAAATATAAGATAGCTGCCACCACGATCCGTCATGGGTTTGATAACTACCCACGAACCTCCGATGGCATGTTCTGGCATGCTGGCTGGGCTAAAAACCAGGCCTGGGTCGATGGCGTATTTATGGGACAGATATTCCTGGCACGATATGGGAAAACTATAGGCGATAGTGAATATGCTTTCAATGAGGCTGTTAAGCAGATAACCCTTGCAGCAAAACATTGCCAGAAAGAAAATGGTCTCCTCCTCCATGGATGGGATGATAGCAGGAGTGCCCAATGGGCAGATAAAAAAACCGGCAACGCCCCTGAAGTGTGGAGCGAAGGTCTTGGATGGTATGCCGTCCTGCTTGCAGATATTTTCGACTACCTGCCAAAAGAACATCCCGGTTATTCAAAAGTGCTTGAGATCCACAGGAGACTTTGCAGAGGCATAAAAGAAGCTCAGGATCCCCGGACAGGGATGTGGTGCCAGGTTGTCGACAAATGTAATGAACCCGGCAACTGGAATGAGGCTTCAGGGACAGGGATGTTTATCTACCTCCTGAATAATTCTGCCAAAAAGGGACTTATTGATAAAAAGGAGTATCTGCCTGTGGTACAAAAAGCCTTTTCAGGACTTAAAACGAAAGCAATCACCAACAAGAACGGGTTTATAGATCTTATTGACTGTTCAAGCATAGGCATTCAGAAAGATTACACGGCATATATCTCTCAGCCACACGAGGTAAGCACTTTTGCGGCTTTCGGTTCCTTTATTATAGGTACTGCAAGTATTGAATTCCAATGACGGGACCCTATCTTTGTTTTATTGAAGAAGGATTATTTTAAATAAACGATTATACAAATATGACCAGACTTAACTTCCTTTTAGCGTCATTGCTTTTGTTCACTGTCACAACTGTACCTGCTCAGAAACCGGGAATCAATGACAGGGTAATCACAAGAGCTGATCTCGAAAAAACAGGTATATCGATTCCTGTAACTTCTCTCGGTGAGCCTGCAGGTTCGGTGAAACTATATACTCCCCGCTGGATTGAGGCCTCAGGAGAAACACCTGGCTACGGGGTTGTTGAGGGTTCTATTTTTCCTGTCGATCCTAATGGCTGGCCTATAAATTTCAGAGTCCTGCTGCCAGCAAAGTGGTCATTCCGTGCCATGCAGCAGGGTGGCGGTGGGATGAACGGCTCTATAACCGTCCGTGAAGGCCGTAACCCGATGCTGAACAGGGGATTCGCCATATACGGAAGCGACTCGGGTCACCAGGCAGCAGCATTTGGGGGTCAGGGCACAGCACTCGCTACCGGTCCTTCAAATGCCGGTCGAGACGACTGGTCTCTCAATGATGAAGCCATAAAAAACCTGGGCTATATGCAGATGAAGAAGACCCATGATGCCGCCATGGTGATCATCGAGAGAGTATATGGAATGCGTCCGGCATACAATTATTATATAGGTGGTTCGCAGGGTGGCCGTGAGGGTCTCATGGTTGCACAACGATATCCTGCCGATTACGACGGAATAATCTCCGATGTTCCCATCGTCGGCTTTTCAACGCTGATGCTTGCTCCTGAGCTTCTCCGTATCAGGGAGAAGTCCCTCAAGTCATGGGTCACACCGGCAAAAGTAAATGCCATACGGAATGAATTCCTCCGTCAGTGTGATAATCTCGATGGTTTGTCCGACGGCATTATTAATAACTACCTGGCTGCCAGGGCTATTTTCAATGTGACCGACGGAACCGGACCTGCCGATCCATGGGTAGCGCTCCGTTCACCGGATGGCAGGGACCCCAATCCTGATGACAACTCTCTCTCAGCGAAACTTACTGACGACCAGATAAAAACGCTTGAATTTATCTATTCACAGTACTTTTTCCCTGAACCTTTTGCCAATGGTACAAGGTCGTTCGGAATGTGGATGCCAACCATTGCTCCCGACGACTTCGGGACTATCACAGCTGCCAGGTACAAAGGGCAGGAGGGAGCAGATGAAAATGCCAGGGTGCACTCATCGCTTGGAACCCTCGGTGTAACAGGTTTTATGATGAGAGATGTGAAAGCCGATCCTCTCGACTATCCCGGTGATGAAAAACTGCTTGACAGGCGCAGGGAGCTGTCGGAATGGCTCGATGCCACAAATCCTGACCTCAACCCGTTTTTCAGGCATGGCGGAAAGATCATAATTACTATGGGTACAATGGATTTTGTTGCTTCTTCAGGTGCCCAGATCGATTACTACCAGTCGATTGTCGATAAAATGGGACTGAAGAAGCTTGAAAAGTTCGCACGGCTATATGTCGTTCCTCATGGCGGTCATGGCTTATCGGGGAAAGGTTATAAAATAAATGGTAACGGTGAAAGTGTTGAAGTCAGGAATATTCCTGCACCGGCCTCCTCAGACAAAATTGATATGATCATCTCATGGGTCGAAGGTGGAAAGGCCCCGGCAAAAACCCTTGTTGTCGGTCCCGATGGCAGGCTGTCGGAAAAGCATGAAGGGAAAGGCTACCTGTTATGTTCCTATCCCGAATATCCAAAATATACCGGTGGAGCTGCCGACCAGGTGTCATCGTATGTGAGTTCGGGGAAATAGGGGAGGAAGACGGGAGACGGGAGACGGAAGACGGAAGACGGAAGACGGGAGACGGAAGACGGAAGACGGAAGACCGAAGACCGAAGACGGAAGACCGAAGACGGAAGACCGGATCAATATCTCAGGATATTTTCATCTTTATCGATACATCCTGTTACCTGGACAATGGCTTTGGGATTTTCAATAGTTAAAGGCGAAGCGGAAATATAATTCCTCATCCTGCAGCCTGACAGAGAGATTGTACATTTCTCATTTCCGGTGACTTTCAGGAAATCATACGATTTACCCACGGTTGTAAGAGCACTATTACCACCGGAGAAAGCCTCTACATTGCTGATAGCTGTATGTCCAAGTCCTTCAATGACGAAAGGATGAATATTCTCAACCTTTTCACCTGTATTGGCAATAATAGCTCCCTGTGCTATCTGCCAGTTCCGGTTAAAAGTGTTATTGCCTTTCTTCCAGATACCTACAGCCACACAGTCGAGGTTGAAATTTGTGAGCTGGCCGTAGGTTTCGGCACCAAGATAAATACCACCCCATGTACCGAAAGTGAAGACATCAATGAGCTGGGCATTATCGGTGTGATCGATAACATATGCAAAGCTTCTCATTGAAACCACCCTGTCGACGACTGCTTTTGAAAAGCCCCCAGCAAAGAGCCTGTTAATTGAAGGATTTACATGGCAATGAAGTATCCTGGGTATATCATAGCACCTGTCGATTTTAATGAAAGTACCGCCAAGGGGGTAGCCAAAGCAATGTTCGATAGTTATAAGCTCACATGGCTTTTTCTCAGGGGCAGCAAAGTCCATCGCAAGGTATTCCCCGTAAAAGGTGAGATCCCTCAGGGTGACTCCCTGGGCAGGCTTTTCGTATGAGAGCCTTATAGTAGCAGGATAGGATATTATCTTTCCAGGATCCTTAACACTCTGATCTGAATACCAGAACTGAATACCTGAAATCTGTGTTGCTGATTCCACGCTGATAAATACTTCTGAGGTATCAGTTATACGGATAACACTGCCAACAGGGTGCTTCTCCGTCGGGTGACAGGTACCTCTTGGCGTAGCTGCATTTGCTCCTTTTAATGAAACATTCTGCCTGAGGATCAATCCACCGCTTATATGGTAGGGTTTGTCAGATGGATCAATAAAAATGCTTCCACCGGAAACCGAAAGCGAGTCAATGGCGTGCTGAAGTAATTTTCTATTTATCTCAGGGGAGTTATCAGGAATTACACCCAGCGATTTGAAGGACTGTGAATTTATATTGCCGGCAGTAAATACTATCACTGCTGTCAGGATCAATAGTTTTCTCATAAACAGGATCGATAATTACTTATGCAAAGTATAAAAAATGATTTATTAATTCACCTGTTCTTTCCATTGTGTTCCCATGGGTCGAATGGATGTTTTAAAATTAACTTTTTATACCATCGCAGGATCTTCATGTCGGTTTCGTTGTTGCCGGTATAGAGATATGTAATGAATTCGTCATCAACAGCAAAGGAGGAGTTAGTAATTTGGTATTCATTTTTTAAATTAATGAAGTCCTGGCATTCTTTTTCAAGATCCCTTGCTTTGGCGGCATTTTCAAAGTCCTGCTGCTTTATTAACCTAAACTTCTCTGCTTTCAACTTTTTCAGACGTTTTTCACTATAATATTTGAAATCGATGAGCAGGGGCATTATTTCCAGATCTTTCACCAGGATTGAGGTAAGCTCCTCAAACCTTTGTCGTGAAGGATTATCACTTTTCAACATGCTGTTGAGTTCGGTTCCAATTTCTGCTGATTCCATTTTCAATATTGTTTCAATGCGTTTTTAAAAATATCAGTGAGGCTATCTGCCAGGTGGATTGGTGATAATACTTTGACATTTTCTCCGAAAGAGAGAAGCTCCATGATGAAATCGTGGGTGATGTAAAGTTTGAGTCTTATAACCAGTTGATCAGCGGAATCTGTTATTATTTCCTGCGACTTGTGGAGAGGCATTGACTTTATGAACATTCCCTGTAATTGGTCGAAGGAGAGTATTATTTCTTCAGGCTCTTCTTCATCATCGGGTCTGATGATGCCGAAGCAATCTTTAAAGTATTCGTCAGCATTAAAATCCTCCGGAAATGTGAATTTATGTGAAGTTACTTCTACATAAGTGATCCTGTCTAATGCAAAGCTCTTTATTTGATTGTCTTTCATATCCCTGGCCACAAGGTACCACCTCTTTCTGAACTCCCTTAGAGCTAATGGCTCTGTTTTTCTGTCGGTTTTTTCTCTTTCGTTGAATTTGAAATAGCCGAATACCACTACCAGTCTCTTTTGAATTGCACTGATAATGGTGATCATCATTTCAGTGCCCGATCCATTTCTCTTCTCAGGATATACGTACTCAGAAATCCTTGCGGCAAGGTTCAGTGAATTGTAAAGCTCAAATGCTTCTGCTATCCTGGTATTCAGGTCTGCATTTTCTTCAGATTCAATATGATAAACTTTACGGGAAAAATCAAAGCTTATTTCAATTCCATACAGCAGGGCTATATCTTCTAAATCGCGCTGCAGAGTCCGCTTCGAGATCATGAAATCATAACCCTGCAGCTCCGATTCCTGTTTCAGGCATTGTGAAATCTCTTCATAGGTCGCCGGGCTTTTACGGAGTCTCCGGATGATGATCATATACCTGGTTATTGTTTCGCGTTGTGCCATGGAATGAAATTTCAGTAAAAATAAAAAGAGACTGCGTCAAAACATGACGTAGTCTCATTTTTTTTGTAATTATAACTATTAAAAATTATGAGTGTCGGCAATGTGGAATAAAAAGAAAAGCGGTGCTGGTTTCAGGGGATATCCGTATATGTCTGTCATTCGGAGCGTTAGCGAGGAATCTTTTAAATAATTGTTTAAAATTATTATTAATTCACGATACTTATTTTAAAAATTAATCTAAGCCGCCGATAATCTCAATGATTGGTTACATGATATCTTCTACTTTGTCCAGGATTGTTTGCATTTCTTCAGCTATGATTTTTTCTCCCTTTAGATAGACATCATACCAGGTAGAATTGTCGTAATTTCTGAAATTAGATTTCCATATCCACCTGGGATGGATTGTAGAACCTTCCAAACCTGAAAGCCTTTTACCGAACTTTTGTTTTTCCTCTTCATCATACACATCATCATCACTTAGTACCGCAATGCCTGATGATATAGTTTTAAATTCCTCCTCGAAATAGAAATAGATACAATAGCGCCAGCCTTCCCTGTAAAACCAAAAATCAAAATCTTTGGCTCCAAAAACCGAATCTTTTTTATAACCTGTCAACAGATTCATATCATCAGCAATACCATTTTTACAAATGATTCTTTCCCATACATTTTGCATGATATTGTTGATTGTATCACGCCATACCAGCTTGTCATTCAGATATTCAAGTGCTTCAAATTTTTCCTTATCGCTGAGTATAAGATCAATTATTTCCTTTTTTTCGTGATTATTCATAGCCTGGTTTGTAAGTTGCCTGATTACATTAATATACTGTTTGAGAGTAGCACTCAGAATTAAATTGTCTGCGCATTCAGGGTAGCATTTCTCAAGCCACACAGTTATATCAGACCTGTAAGAGATGCATACAGTCTTTTCAAGTACTTCAGGGTTGTTTCCCGTACTCATTCCTGATGGATTTTTGCCATCAAGAGTCAGGTATACCAGCGGAGCATCAGGATCGAACGAATGATATTTTTGTAACTGGCCTGGCTGATCACCCGCATTGATCTTGTTTTCGATAATCAGGTGATTCTTAAGATTATCAGTTAACAGGATATCGATGTATCCAACATCCGTATCAGTACTCCTTCCAATTGATCTTTCTACTGTAACTTTTGTGTCGTTGCCAGGAACAATACCGATAGTTATGTTTTTATTCAGGAAGGCTTTTTTTATTACATCCAGAAATCCTTCGACGAAGAATGTTCCCTTATTATGAGATCCCTGAGGGTCCAGAAGGGCAGCAAGAAATGCTGAATGTGTCTTTTTCTCCTTCGTAGTAAGTCCTAGTATCTCAAATACATTGAAGTTTTCGCCTGTTTCTTTTAGAATACCGTTATACTTCCTTTTAACTGAAGAAACTGTCAATAGTAAGCTGCCAGTCTGGTTTTGAATATTCGACATAATTGCATTAAAGATTATTTTGGCAGGAATATGAAAAAGTATTTTTTAGCGCCCGGATCTCTCTCAATCTGGGTGATAAGTTAATGATATACAATCTGTTATTATGGTCCTGCCTGATATTCTGGTAACTCAATGAGATTAATGTATTTAATATTGGAACCTGTTATTTTTTAAAGTTCACCATCTCTTCCTGGCTCTTTCTAGGAGTGGCTCCTGAACTGGCATCAACGCTTTTATCGACATTCCCGATACGAAGTACAACGACAGCCTTGTAACCGGCAGGCACCTGGAATATTTCCCGCTTAGAATTAATGCCGGCAGCAGGGCTGCCATAGATCCTGGCACCAAGACCCAGTCCATGTGCTGCAATGAACATGTTTTCTGCGGCAAGACCACAATCGAAGTCGGGTGTGGATCCGTTCTGACCTTCGGCACCGGAGACTATGATGAGGACATTTCCGGTAAGCACATCATTAATTATCTCCTTCATGGAAGCTTCGTCCTTAACAACTGTGAATCTCCACGGCTGGTTGTTCCTTGCGCTGGGAGCTTTGATCCCGCATTTAAGAATTACATCCAGCTGCTGATCGGTCACAGGATTGCTGTTATAATTTCTCTCTGAAAATGCTGACAGAAGCATGTCGGTGACTGGTCCGGATACCTGCTGTGAGAATGATTTTGAAGAGATTGTCACGATGAAAAGGAAAAGGATGATCTTTGTTTTCATAGCTGAAAATTGCAGTTTGGTTGATGAATAAAATTAGTAATTCTTTATTACAAAACAGCAATTACTTAAGACCACCCGATCCGTCTTGAGATTCCCGCCAATCTTTACTAATTTTAAAAACTATTTTAAACTCATAAAAGAAAAATGAAGATTATCAGGATTTCCATTTTTGAACTATTGCTGATGCTTATTTCAGTTCCATCATTCTGCCAGCAGGCTGAACTGCAATTGATGAAGAAAGTACCGCTGGGTGATCCTTTTATACTGCTCTGGGACGGAACATATTATGCCTATGGTACTCAGTCTCCTGACGGCATCGTTGTTTATGTATCTGAGGATCTTCTTACATGGAAAGTACCTGAAGGAGTACCGGGGGGACTGGCGCTGAATAAGTCTGATGTGTGGGCGGAGAGACGTTTCTGGGCACCTGAAGTTTATTTTGTCAGGAATAAGTTTTATATGTTTTATTCTGCCGATGAGCACATTTGTGTTGCAACTTCTGATTCGCCTCTGGGTCCGTTCAGGCAAACCATTCAGGAGCCTATGATAGCAGATGAAAAATGTATCGATAACTCACTCTTCATCGACGATGACGGCAAAACATATCTTCAGTTATGCAGGTTTAACGACGGCAATAATGTATGGATAGCAGAACTTGAGGATGATCTTCTCCATATTAAAAAGGAAACGATGCACAAATGCATAAATGTTTCACAGAAATGGGAAGAGGTATGGCCCCGTGTTAATGAAGGCAGCTTCATCATAAAGCATAAAGGATTATATTATATGACCTACTCCGCAAACAGCTACGAAAGTCCCTTTTATGGTGTAGGTGTGGCAACCTCAGAAAATATTTATGGCCCATGGCAAAAATATGAAGGGAATCCGATCCTTCAGAAACCCGGCGAGATACAGGGTGTCGGGCACTGTGCATTGTTTAAAGATAAGGAAGGTAATCTCAGGATTATCTTTCATGCCCATAACAGCTCAACTTCCATACATCCCAGGATCATGTACATCAGCACTATTAACTTTGTCGAAATGAACGGGAAGGAAATAATGGTGGTTGACAAAAACTATATTACACCTGTATTAAAGCCGGATCCTTCACAGAAATAATAATTGCCGGTATCAGTTTTATTCTGAATATGCTGCACTTACAATATTGAATACCAGATAAATAAAGCCGTTTAAAGACGGTTAAAAGGAAATATTTCCGGTATTTTCTTAATCTTTTTCCAACTTTTTTCAAGTCTCTGCGTCTTTAGCATGGAGAATGAATAACGATACTTATCATATAGACACCGATCTTATCGACAGGTGCAGGCAGGGCGACGCAAAAGCCCAGTTCATCCTTTATAAGCAATACTCAAAGGCGATGTATAATATTGCGATCAGGTTCACAAATAACAAGATGGATGCCGAGGATATCCTTCAGGATTCGTTCGTAATGGCATTCGGGAAGCTGACCGGATTACAGGATAATGCATCATTTCCTGGATGGCTAAAGAAGATCGTCATTAACAGGTGTATTGACCATGTCAGGAAGGATAAAATGATCTTTGATAATCTTGACGAAAACCTTCCGGATGATTACCTGGCTGATGATGAACCTGATTTTACAATCGATCCTGTGATAGTCCATAACTCTGTAAAAAACCTGCCCGGGGGAGCAAGGAGTGTTCTTGTGCTCCATGCCCTGGAGGGATATAAGCATCGTGAAATTGCATCGATGCTGGGAATATCGGAATCTACAAGTAAATCGCAGTATATAAGGGCGCTTGAATTATTAAACAGGGATCTAAAACAAAAAATATATGTCACGTAGACTTGAGGAATATCTCCGGAAACACAGGGCCAGCCTCGATGTTGAGTCGCCTGACGATTATGCAGTGTGGGAGAGAGTCGAAGAGAGACTTTCTGAAAAGAGCAAGCGCAGGTCGTTATATCCGGTGAGGGACAGATGGATCGCAGTAAGGAATATTGCCGCTGTTGCAATAATCATGTTCTGCGTCGGATACATTACAAAGGATATTATAAATAGTGTAGCTGTTAGAAAATCTGTCACACTTTCATCGATCGACCGGAATCTTGGAAATCGTGAAAAAGAGTACAGGAGAATGGTCAACCTTCGCATTCAGGAGGTTCAACAGCTTCAGGGGAACAATAATTTCCTGGTAGCCGAACTGTTCAGCGAGCTGGCAGAACTAGATTCCATTTACATCCAGTCGCTGACTGACCTTAAAGTGCTCGGGCCTAACGACAAAGTTATAAATACAATTTTCGATACTTATGAGCAGAAGATAAGACTGCTTGAACTAATTATCCTTGAAACCAATAAAACAAAAAACCATGAAGACGATGAAAAGATTGCACTTTAAAATAGCTGCCATAGCCCTGTTATTTATTCTTTCCTCATTGATTGCAGATGCAAAGGATATTCAGAAAACATATACATGGAAATACAATGTCAGCAAAGACGGAAGTGTATCCATGGAGAACTACGACTGCAACATCATAGTTCATACCTGGGACAAAGGGGAGACCGAGCTCAAACTTACAATAGATGCAGAGACCAGGACCGATGAAGATGCTGCTGTCCTCGACAAATTTCTGCAAAATCTTAAATTCAGTAATTCCCAGGCATCAGTCGCGTTCAGTGACAGGTTCTGGGTAAGCCGTACGACGATCATGAACAGGTCGACTATGAAGCTCGCCGGTGGAGAAACTGTTTCACTGATTTCAATGGAGCTGAGCGGAGAACTCTGGATACCAGCAGCCTGCAGGTTCTCACTTAATTCAAAATACTCGCAGGTGAATATGGATGATTTTGCCGGATCACTTATCCTGAACCTTTATAATGATGATTTTTATGGAAAGTCATTATCCACTCCTGTTGAATTAAATGATAAATACAGCACCATAGAATTCGGTGATATTAAAGGGCTCAGAGCAGATATCTATAACACCAAGTTCAATGCAGGCAACAGCGGGGATGTTTCCTTTGAATCTAAATATTCAAGGGTAACAATGGTTTCCTGCGGAAAGCTCACAGCAAATTCCTACAACGACAAGTTCAATATTCCAAAAACCGGAGATATTTCATTTACAGCAAAATATACCGATCTGAAAACAGAATCATCCGGGAATGCAGAGCTTGATATGTACAATGGAACGGCAGTTATGACAAAAATTAAAGATGTGAAATTAACCTCCAAGTATTGTGAATACCAGATCGCGGATGCCGGAATCTGTAACATATTGTCATCATATAATGATAAGCTGACTTTCAGTACTTTAAACTCGATCAGTATCGCTGAATCGAAATATACAGTCTATACTATAGAGTTTCTCTCGAAATCGGTTGATGAGAAGGATGGCTATAATGACAAGTTTACTGTTTCAGGAACCGGAAAAGATTTTGGAAGATTAGCCCTGAATGGTAAATATATTTCATCTTCTGTAAGACTACCCGGGAATACAAATTATCGTTTCAAAGCTGATGTCAAATATGCAGACTTCGATATAGATGAATCATCATTCAAACCTGTGGTAAAGATAATTGAAGGCTCAAATGTGAAATATGATGCGATTAAGGGAACCGAATCGGAAAAGATGCCCGTTATAGAGGTCAATGGCTACCAGATATCTTTAAAAATACTGGAAAAGTAATAAAGAGAAAGGAGAAAGGAGAAAGGTGAAAGGTGAAAGACCGAAGACCGAAGACCGAAAGACACCACGACCTACAAGACCTCGATAAGTTCTTCGCCCCCCTTGGGGCTGGGGTAACCGAAGAACGGTAAGGTTAAAGGACAAAGGAGAAAGACCGAAGACCGAAGACCGAAGACCGAAGACACCACGACCTGCACGACTGGCAAGACTGGCAAGACTGGCAAGACCTGCAAGACCTGCAAGACCGCACGACTTACCACCTCCTGATGATATCTAATAGTTACAGTCCGGATACAGGCCAGCGGTTAACCGGTACCGGTTGCCGGTAAATTCCCTCAGCTCGCCGAAAACTTCTCTCATAATTTTGTGCACAATATAATTTTGTATCATGTTCTTAAACTTAATTACATGAAAAAAATCTTATTGTCAGCATTTACTTTATTGCTGCTGATGCCATTGACAGCACAGCAGGTGAATCCTTTAAAGCTTAACCTTGAAAAAAACAAGCTTTACCGGTTAAAATCTGTATCAGAGCAGAATGTTACCCAGACGATAAACGGGAACCAGCAGACCGTTGAATCCAGGACAGAATATACAATGTCCCTTAAAATGATCGACCAGACTCCTGATTTTTTTATTGCAGAGGTACATTTTGATACTTTAATCACAAACTCAAATTCAATGGGTAAGCTGGTCTCGGTGAAATCAACTGTCGAAGGCGATATGAAATCATCGGAAACATCAGATATCCTTTCGTGCATTATGAACAGGCTGAGCAAAAATGCCTTATATGTGAAGATGGATTTTGCAGGCAAACCTCTTGAAATTGTTAATGCAAAAATGATTAACGATATGATCCTGAAAGACACAGCATCAATAACACTCAGCGGAGTCCAGGGAGCCGCTATTAAATCACAGGCTGCCGGCCTCATTAACGCGGATAACCTGAAGACTATGATTGGCGGATTCACATGGCATATGCCCGTCAACCAGGTTAGCACCGGTAGTAAATGGGTAATCACCGAGCAGGCAAATTCAGGAGGAATGCTGCTGGCTATTGTCACCAATTATATACTTGATGGCATTAACGGTAATAACGCAGAAATTTCGGTTGAGTCAAGTATAAAGGCAGTAGAAAATGCAGCACCGATAAAATCAGGTGTTGCCACCGTTACTTATGATAACCTGGCGGGGATGAGCAAATCAAACCTTATCGTCGATATCCGCACCGGACTGATAGTTGAAGACAAAGCAAAAACGCATCTTGCAGGTAACCTTGGGATAAGCGGACCCGGATTCAGCATGGAAATGCCAATGGAGATTAACGGTGAAACTAAAATTAAAGCATTACAATAATAATTCCGCATCAATTTAGTCATGAAAAAATATCTGGTCATTTTGCTTTTGGCTTTTTCAACTGCCATACAGGCTCAAAATATAAAAGGTTTTGTAAGTTATGAGAAGGACAGGACCCCTGTACAGTTTGCCTCGGTTGCTCTTCTGAACCTTCCCGATTCATCAATGAATACCGGGGTAATTACACTTTCCGACGGTGGATATAACCTTGACAAGGTAAAACCTGGTAAGTATTTCGTAAAGGCAAGCTTTGTAGGGTATAAACCTGCAGGTAAGGCTGTTAACATAACCGAGGGCGTGAAAGAAATATCGGTTGATACAATTTTCCTTACAGATGTCACTACATCGCTGGGAGAGGTAGCAGTGGTCGCTGAGCGGCTTAAGGGAAAGGAGATGGTTGACAGAACCGTTTACAGCATACCTGAAGTTGTCTCCAAATCGTCAAGTAACGGCTATGACCTGTTGAAGAAAATTCCGCAGGTAAATGTTGATTTTCAGAATAATATCACTCTCAACGGGAGCAGTAACTTTATTATCCAGGTCGATGGAAGGCAGCGTGACAGGGAGTTTCTTGCCAAGCTTCTACCCTCCGATATACAAACTGTTGAAATTATAACCAACCCGTCGGGACGATATGAAGGCAATATCGATGGTGTCATCAATATTGTTTTGAAGAAAGAGGCGAGGTACGGTATGAACGGCAATATTGCCCTGAGTGTTAAGCCATTCCATAAGGTTACAAGTGCAACACAGGGAAGCCTTGATTATTCAGTCGGGAAAGCAACATTTTATGTCACCGGGACTTATATTACCCAGGGTCTGAATATTACCACAAATAATGAAAACATTTTCACAACAATTGATTCGACTGCAAAAACAATTGGCACCGGAGGGATAAAAGTATCAATGGGTTCCGTGAATGCCGGATTTGATTATTACATGAACGACAGGAATAACCTGAGCTTTAATGTCAGCTATAAGCCGGTAAGCCAGGATGTGGATATGCCAAACACCACAACATTGTTTTCGAAAACAGATCCGCTGAATACAATCACATCAACAACGAACAGTACACTCGGCAGCGACGAAACAGCCCTTTCTCTTTTCTATAAGAAGACTTTTTCAAAACCTGTTGAGGAGCTCACAGCTGAGGCAAGCTATTATAATTTCTCCTCGAAGACCGGTAACGATTTTTTAAACACAAGATACACTTATAACACTGAGTTTGTATTAGATACCTATTCAAGAACAGAGAAGGACATTAACGACAGGAATTATTTCTCGGGTAAAATCGATTATGTATATCCTCTGGGGATAAATGCAAGATTAGAAGCAGGTTATCATTTTTATTACCAGGTGATGGGTTATGATTTCAATATAAATAATGATGCAAACAGCAACCTGTTCGAGTATTCCGAATTGAGAAATTCGGGATATGCCGGGATTACTATGAACATGAAGAAATTTGGTTTCCAGGCTAACCTGCGGGTTGAGAACAGTCATATAATGGCCGATTCTGTATCGAGACCGGACTATACATGTCTGCTTCCTGCTGCGAACATGCAGTACAAATTCTCAGCAGCTCATAATATGAAGCTTACATACAACAGGAGGATCAACCGCCCTGGAATATATCAGATGAATCCTTACTGGAAGATTGGACAGTCATACGACATAACCCAGGGGAATCCTGATCTCAGACCTGATTACCGCGACAGGGTCCAGCTGACTTATACCTGGAACTTCGGCAGTAACTACTTCTCACCTTATATCTACGATGAGTTCTTTACCGATAAAGTCAGCAACCGGTACAGTATAGTCACATCACCGGTTAATGGCCTGCCCACAACACTTACAAAGCCATATAACCTTGTTAGCGGATACGAATACGGAGGTGGTATAAATGCGATGCTGTGGTATGTGAATATAAGCGCCAGGGTATGGAACGGTCATTTCGACAGATTCACAGAGGGCTCGTTTACAATCCCTTCAAAGGATTATTTCTCCTATTCGATCACAAGCTATGGATTCGTAAATTTCGACAAGAAGAAAAAGACAACTGCATTTGTCTATCTTGCCTATAACGGTGTGAATATAGATGCACAGGTGAAAACCTATACACAGCCTCTTTATGGTCTCGGCGGGCAATGGCAGATCAAAGATCACACAGTAGGTCTCTTCTGGCTTCTTCCTTTCTCCAAGGTAATAGATTACCAGAGAATTGAAACCGGGACTTCTGCCTATTCATCGACTAATACCACAGGCATAGATTTCGCAGGATTTCTCCAGTTTTCTTATTCCTATAAATTTAACAGGGGTAGAAATGTGAAGAAACTCGATCATAAGGTAGTTGTTGAAAGTGACACCAAAAGCCAGACAATTGGCAGATAATTATATTATCAAGGAGCAATTCAACAGTTTAATTAATATAGGATATTGGAGGCTGCAAAGGTGATGATGTAAATTGTTCTGGCAGCAAAATTGTGTTCAGCTCTTCAAAATCCCGGTGTCAGGGAGATTGAAGAGCTGAAACACTATATATTATCTTGAAAGTCTCTTGCAGCAAAGTTCAGGTGGTTTCTTCACATTGAAAAAAATACCTAACTGGTATATTTATGAATGATCTGTAACAGGTTCTGCCTGCTGACCGGCTTGGAGATATAATCATTACACCCTGCAGATAGTGCTTCCTGTTTGTCGCTGGCAAAAGCATAGGCAGTCTGGGCAATAATAGGAATTTCCTTGTTAAACTCCCTTATCTGCCTGGTGGCCTCCAGTCCTGAGATGCCGGGAATCTTCAGATCCATAAGTATCAGTCCCGGAGTTTTATTCTCCCTCATAAAATTCACTGTATCAACCCCATTGGCAAAATGAATCACCTTGTAGTTCTCCGATGTAAGTATCTTTTCCAGGTAAAGGTATCCGGGATAGTCATCTTCCACAACAAGAACTGTTAGGCCACCAGTACCGGAAACATGCCTGGGGTGCGTAGTATTTTTAGCCGGTGCACTTTTCTCCGGGTTTATATATGGCAGTGACACATAAAAGGTACTTCCATTTTCTGGTTCAGAATCGACCCAGACATTGCCGCCGAGCATCCCGGCATAGCCTTTGACTATTGAAAGCCCCAGGCCGGAACCTTCATGAGGCCTTGAATATGAGATATCACCCTGGACAAATCTTTCGAAGATTATTTTCTTTCTGTCTTCGGAAATCCCCGGTCCAGTATCCTTTACAAAAAAGATCAATGAACCATCCTGTCTGAAATTACCCACTTCAATAGATCCTGAAGATGTGAACTTCACTGCATTTTTTATAAGGTTGGAGATCATGCTTTCGAGCTTGTTTTTATCAGATCGAAGCACTGAATCATTTCCTTTAATATGATCATCCAGCTTTAGAACCAGTCCCTTGGCCATGGCGGCAGGCTTGAAAAAGTCGGAGAAGAAATTCATCATCTCTTCGGTGTTGACATCAGAGATATGAACTTTCATTTCGCCGGCCTCAATCTTAGATATTTCAATAATGTCATTTAACGTAGAGAGAAGACGCTGACCGCTCTCAGTGACAATATCTATATATGAGTTTTTATTCTCCTCCGACAGGTCAGGTTCCTTAAGCAGTTCCAGGAAACCGAGTATCCCGTTCATAGGGGTTCTTATCTCATGACTCATATTTGCAAGGAAAGCTGACTTCAGACGATCACTTTCTTCGGCTTTTTCCTTTGCCTCAACCAGTTTTCTTTCCTTTCCTATTCTCTCCTTGACATTTACAAGCATTTGTGCATATACCTGCAAAAGCTGTTGTTCGTAATCAGTATAATTATGGTAATGCCTCACCGAATCGAAACCAACGAAACCTATGCATTCACCCTGCATAACCAGAGGTATTGTGAGAAGGCTCTTGATATCCTGGCTTTCCAAAAGTAATTTTAATGGTAATTCCGCTACTTCGTTAAAATCAGCAACGCTTACGGATTCACCTTTCTTATGTGTACTCACCAGAGTTATAAAATCTGCCAGGGGATAATTCTGCATATTTTCTTTCTGCTCTTTAATTCCCTCCCTGCACCATTCAATTGTATTTGTAACAGTTGAATTAGCAAAATCATATTCAAAGACGTATGCCCTGTCGGCACCAACGAACTCACCTATTTTTTCGAGTGAGCTTGTAACAGCAGGACTCAGTTCGCTGACAGGAAGATTTATGAATGAAGTCGATAATTCAACAAGGACCTTTCTCAGATCAGCCTGATACTGAAGCTGAATCTGCGACATCTTCTTCTCTGTTACATCTTTACCGTAAATTGAAACCCCCACCACTTTACTGTCGACAATTATAGGGTTCATAGCAACCTCTATATATATGATGGTGTCTCCGTTGTCGATTCTATCCTCGAATGCAAAGTGTTCATTATTCAGGGCTCTCGTATATCTCTCCCTCCATAGTTCCTTCAGGTTTTCCGGGAGAGCATCCAATATATTATTCCCGACAGTGAGCTCTGTACTGAAGGTATAATAAAATGCCCTGGCAAATACTTCGTTTACATATTGAATCTCAAAGTTGCTGTTGATGGACCAGATATTCTCCATGGTGTTCTCAATGATAGCTTTGAGGTTTGCTTCACCTTCAATGAGCTTATTCTCGGTGATTTTCCTGTCAGTTATATCCTGGAAGGTTCCGACCAACTTCAGACAGATACCGTCCCTGACAACGGGTCGTGCAATATTCCTTACATAATGTTCATTATTGTTGAAATCAATAACAATATATTCGTCATCGAAAGGAATGCCGTTTAGTCTGGCATTTTCAACAGCCGCATTGATCCGGTCACGGCTGTCACCTTCCTTATAATATATGAGCATATCTTTAAGCTGGGGAATGAAATTACTTGGCACCGACATGATTCCCCTGATAACATCTGACCAGAAAACAGTTCCGTTAATAAAATCTGCTTCCCAGGCCCCTACTTTAGCCATGATACCTGTATTGTTCAGTAGTTCGTTGGCCTTGACAAGTTCCTCCTCTGCTTTTTTCCTTTCTGTGATGTCGACGGCTACTGTCAGGTTGTACTCTTTATCCTGCATCTTTATCACATCAGCCGAAAGAAGCAGATTCAGGGGTTTACCGGTTTTCGTATGGATTACAGCTTCCTCATTCCTTACGTAACCATCTCTCTTCATCTTGGCAAGGAGTTCAGCTCTGAACTCTGTACTGAAGTCGAGGACATCTATGGAAGATTTTCCGAGGATCTCTTCAGGATTGTAGCCGAGAATTTCGCAGAATGCTTTATTGATTTCAACGAAGACTCCATCAGCCAGGGTGCTCAAACCCATTATATCAGGGCTGGTATTGAAGGCTTTGTAAAACTTATCTTCCGAAAGTTTCAATTCCGAAACATCCTTGCTGATACCAAAAAGAACAGGTTGTTCATTCCACTCTCCCCTGATAACATAAGTTTCAACAGGTATATATTGCCCTGACTTTGTGATTAAGGGAATATGGCATGCTACGTCTTTCCCACTGATCATTGAAGCAATTAAATTTGCTGCTTCCTCCCTGAGTTCAGGAGGATGAACTATCAAGCCTGGTTTTCCCAGGAGATCTTCATTCGTATATCCAAGTCTCTTCCTGACTGTCTCATTTATTTCGAGGATCAATCCATTTTCATCAAGCACCCAGTGGAAATCAATCCCCGCGTTGAAAAAATTCTTCAGGTTGTTTTCACTGTTTAGTCTCTTCTTTTCATCATTGTTCCTGTTTATGGCAATCCCTACCATGTTGGCAAATGCAGTAACTATAGATTTGTTCAGTATCTCGTTTCCTGATCTGAAAAAGAGGATAAAGTCGCCAATAAGCTGAAGGTGTGCTGATATCTCAACCACGTAAACCGGTCCGAGGTCCAGAACCTTTGATACTGACCTGCACAACCATTCAGGGATTACCCCTGTCGTAAGTCCATTCAGATCATTGAATCTTATAAGGTGTCCCTTCTGTATCTCATTAAGCCTGGCTTCAGAAACATCCCAATCCTTGTTTGCCAGAGTAAATCCCAGAAGATCATATGTTTTCTGGATCATCTTAGAATCGCCGTATATTGCAAGATTTCTGAATTTCTTCATATCCCCCGAATAGAGGTTGAAAACTCCGAAATCGGCATTTGCAATTCTGCAGATATCACTTGTAAGCTTCATGAAATCAAGCTGGTTATCCCTGTCATCCAGGAGATTCCGGCTGAGGTTTACAAGGTATTCATTATCGAGTAAAACATTCTTTTTCCCAGAGATGTCATAAATAAGAGTCGAGAAATAGTCCTTTTCATCGGAAAATACCTGGATTTTATACCACCTGTTATTTAACCGGGAGTATTTTTCAATTTCTGTTCTTCCTCCCTGCGATGCAATCTTTGAGTAGCAATCCAGATTGTCAAGTCCTGATTCAACAATATCCGGCAATACCTCAAAGATGTTCTTTCCTTTAACATTTTCAAGAGAAAGACCGGTAAGCTCCTCGAAGGCAGGATTAGCTTCGAGGATAGAGTAACCTTCAATTTTCCTTCCTTTCCCGTGAATTATCCTGTTATACGAATAGCCTGTTTGAACCTTATCCACAATGGAATGATAATGGTTATCCCTCATAAAAAGCAGACATTAAGTTTCTTTCGACAGTTATTCCCCGGTATTCACCTTCCGGGTAAGGTTCAAAAGTAATTGAAAGTTTCAAAATACAAACCCAAATTAAAAATTTATAAGGGAAGCTTCAAAAAGATTATCAGGACTTTAATGACACAGATAAATGGATCTGGAGTTGTTAGGGTATCTTAAAGAATTTGCAGTCTTCAGCGTCGGGATTTAAAATATTATGCACTCCCGACAGGCGGCAACGGGTGGCAAAAGACATATAGACATTTTATATTTATCTTAGCGGATTAAATTCCGGGGATGAAAATCAAACGCTTGTCTTTCGTTGTTGTGCTGCTGTTTTCTATTGTGATGCCTGCTTTCCTGATTGTGACATCATGCGGCAGGAAATCGGTTCATCTCGAAAGCAGGACAGAACTGCTGAATTATAAAAATGCCATCGCTTCAAAGGTCTTATCCACCGATGGGAGAGTCATCGGCAAGTTCTATTATCAGAACCGCACGAATGTCTCATACAGCCAGATTCCACAATTTCTGATTAATGCACTTGTTGCAACAGAAGATGTCCGGTTTTTTGAGCATAAGGGAGTTGACACCAGGAGCCTGTTCAGGGTTCTTTTTAAAACGATAATAGGCGGCAACAAGAGATCAGGTGGCGGCAGTACCATAACCCAGCAGCTGGCCAAGAACATGTATGGCAGGCAAAAAAAAGGTGCCCTGGCTATTGTCAGAAATAAAGTCAGGGAAATAATACTCGCACGCCGTATTGAAGAAACTTTCAGTAAGGAGGAGATACTCACACTTTATCTTAATACTGTTCCATTCGGGGAAAATATCTATGGATTGGAAGCCGCAGCTTCACGATATTTCAATAAGAAAGTAGAACAGTTAAGACAGGAGGAAGCAGCTGTACTGGTGGGAATGCTCAAAGGTACAACCTATTATAATCCGGCCCTGCATCCCGATCGCGCCAGAGACAGGAGGAACATCGTTTTCAGCCAGATGGTGAAATACAATTATCTTAAACAGGGCGAGGCTGATTCACTGCACCGACTACCCCTGAAGCTTGATTACAGGAATGCTGAATCGGAAGGTATTGCCGATTATTTTCTTGTCCAGGTCAGGAGTGAAGCCGACAGGATACTTAAGGATGTGGCATCAAAGACAGGTAAGGAGTGGAACATCGAAACTGAGGGACTGGTAATTAATACAACCATGAGCTTCTCCCTGCAATATTCTGCAATCAGCGCTTTCCGCGAGCACCTGTCGGTAATGCAGAAAAGATTGTCAGATCAATACAGTGAACCTGAAGGAAGAGAGCAAATTGCAAATATCACTGAAAATATTCTGGCCGGTGAGAATCTTGTCCAGAAGGCAGGTAAGATGAAAGTACAGACCCTCTTTGACTGGGAAGGCTCACATTCTGACTCGATTTCCATCCGCGACAGCATAAAATATTCCCTCACTCTTCTTCATGCAGGATTGCTTGCAATAGAACCGGGTACCGGGGCTGTCAGGGCCTGGGTAGGAGGTATTGACTTCAGTACCCAGCCTTATGACCAGATACTTGCGCGGCGACAGCTTGGCTCGGCATTCAAGCCGATTCTTTATGCAGCAGCACTCGAAGATGGTATCGACCCCTGTCATTACCTTGAAAATGACTCCATTGTATTGCCCGAATATCAGGACTGGCATCCGGAAAACTATGATCATACATATGGCGGCAGGTATTCAATGGCCGGAGCTCTTGCTCATTCCATGAATATCCCCTCATTCTATCTCTTCAGGAGGGTTGGCTTTGAGAAGGTGGATTCATTATGGAGGGTTATGGGCTTCTCACATGACCTGGTAAATACCCCTGCACTTGCCCTTGGAACTGCCGAGGCCAGTATCCTTGAAACAGCACTGGCCTATTCCTCTTTTGCAAATGATGGATATAAGATGACTCCCAAATCAATAGTCTCAATAACTACTGCTGACGGGAGAATACTATATCAAAATGATTTCAGCGAGGTAAGAAACACTGTGCTGTCGGAAAGAACTTTACAGCTGATGAGGGCGATGCTTCGCAAGGCTGTCACCGAAGGAACAGGCTACAGCCTTGAACATACTTATGGTGTTACGGCTCCTTTTGCCGGGAAAACAGGTACTACACAGAATTATGGTGATGCATGGTTTGTGGCTTTTAATCCAAACCTGACAATCGCTGCCAGGGCAGGAGCCTCATCACCGCTGATACATTTTAACAGCGGATCGAACGGAACCGGAAACACACTTGCCCTGCCGCTGGTAGCGCTAACGCTTAAAAAAGCTGAATCTTACCGGAATGAATGGGAACAGGTTGTCGACTCATTTCCTCCTCTGCCGCCTGAACTGGCAGCAATACTGGATTGTCCTGATTTCCGGGAAGATAATTTAGTCGATAGATTTATTGACATATTTAAGAATGAACAGGTTACGTATGATACGGCAACTGTCAGAACCGAAAGCAGGATAAGATCATTTATACAGAAGATTTTTAAAAGATAAAGGAGAAAGACCGAAGACCGGAGACCGGAGACCGGAGACCGAAGACCGGAGACAGAAGACGGAAGACGGAAGACCGGAGACCGGAGACCGAAGACTGCAAGACTGCAAGACCTTCCAATAAATTTTAATACCCCATCAGGGTAAGTGAAAACAGCAGGTAATAATTATTTGCATAAACGAATATGTTTAGCTTCACAGAAATGTTATTTTTGAAAAGTTTAAAATAGATCATTATGAGACAATCACCCAATAAATCCCGTATTAAGAGGCTGCTTCTCCAGGTTGTTGTTCTGCCTGTATTGCTGATATACAATTCTTTATCACTTGAAGCGCAGCGTGTACCTCCTGTTGTTTCTGCTGCCTGGCTTAAAGAAAACAATGGTAAACAGGGGTTGGTGGTGCTTCATGTTACGACAACCAGGCCCGATTACAACAATGGACATATACCTGGAGCATTTTTCCTGTGGCCCGGCAATATAATAATTTCGACAGAACAGGAGACTACCCTCCCGGCGCCGGTCAAAGAGGTCACAAAACTGCTTTGCTCATTTGGAGTTAACAATGATTCCCATATTATACTTAGCGGAGCAAACGGGAATCTTATCCAGGTTTGCCGGATATTCGTCAACCTCGAACATTATGGGCTTAAAGGCCGTGTATCTATACTGGATGGCGGATTGGAGGCATGGAAGGCGTCTGGCTATGAAGTTTCAACAGAAACACCGGCTCCTGCCAAAGGGAAATTCAAACCATCGATATACAACAACCTTGTTGATGGAACTTTTGTAAAAAATAGCCTGGAGAATAAATCTTACCTGATTATCGATTCAAGACCCAAGCAACAATATGACGGGAGCGCCGGAATAACAAGGACCGGACATATTCCGCATGCAAAAAGCTTCCCACAGGCTGATATGTATGATCCAAAAACTTTCAGGTTCCTTGAGGTGTCAAAGATCTCTGAGGCACTCAATAAGCTTGAAATACCTGGAGGCTCCAGGCCTCTCTTCTATTGTCATACAGGAAATTCTGCCTCTGTAAATTATGTCGCTGCACTTATTGCAGGATACGAACCTCTTATCTACGAAGGATCTATGGAAGAATGGGCAGCCAGGCTTGACTGGCCAATGGAAGAAAGTAAAAAGTAAAAAGGAGAAAGACGGAAGACCGAAGACGGAAGACCGAAGAGCGAAGACCGAAGACCGAAAGACACCACGACCTGCAAGACTGCAAGACCTGCACTACCTGCAAGACCGCAAGACCTGCAAGACCTGCACGACAAGAATAACACGAACGCGGTGAGTTATCTGCCTTTAATTCTATGGAGTTTGACCCCCCTGGTGGTCATCATTACTGGAAGTATCTTCCCATCTGCGCTGAATTCCATTTTATCTATGCATACAACCCTGGCATTACGGTCAGTTTCTCCCAGGGGCCGGCGATGATAAACAATATAATATGTGTCTGTTCCTGGTAAATGGATAACGGAGTGATGTCCTGCGCCGGTGGCTATTTCAGTATCCTGCCGGAGTATTTTGTCCTGTCTTATAAATGGCCCGTATGGTGATCCGGCGACTGCATATGCCACACTGTAATCAGGACCGGTCCAGCCACCCTCAGACCACATAAAATAGTATTTACCGTCCCTGATGAACATGAATGGTCCTTCAACATA